>Ga0335069_10000067_pt1 | contig 180030 bp, 281 predicted proteins | sample Lox_Sample_11_FD_206714 | JGI IMG/M metagenome (GOLD analysis project Ga0335069, IMG submission 206714) | Soil microbial communities from Loxahatchee National Wildlife Refuge, Florida, United States - Lox_Sample_1.1 | ecosystem: Environmental > Terrestrial > Soil > Wetlands | place: USA... | reverse complement strand
GCTATTCTTTCTTAAAAGAGGAAATTTGTATTGGAACAGAATATACAATCTGGCCGCGTGCAACAAGAGTCTTACAATATAAGTGTGGCGGATGTAATATGATAACACAAAAATTGAACGGAGTATTGGCATCGCATTACAAAGAGCCATTAAGGGCGCCAAACTACTTACCTGTGGAGCTTTTTTCATGGGAGAATTAACTTATAAGCCTGTGATTATCGCAAGTCTGCTTTTCATTACTTGTTCGTGTCGACACGTCTCACCCTGGCCTACATTCAAGATGAATTACAACTTATATGATCGCTTTAGCAGCGTGGGACGGGAAAGGAGAACCTGATGGATGGATGCGACACCCGTCTTCCGGCCGAAGAAGGCCCGACGGGGACAAAACAAAAGAATACATCCACTTGTAGAGTTCTATACTCTACACAAATCGAAAATAATATAACTGATCGTGATGGCAATGTCGTTAAACGCCAATTCATTCACTACGGAGCACCAACAAGTTTGATCTTAGCCCAATTGATAGGCAAGAGTTTGCAAATGATTAATCGTAGTTGGCGTATAGTTACGAATGATGGAGCGCCAGATAGAGGAGGAGTCATTAATGTCGTCGAAAAGTGGTATAGAGAAGGCTGGCAGCCTGACGAAGAAAAAACAGGAGAGTAAGGAATGGAACGGTAAGTTATCAAATAAAGTAAAGGCAGAAGTTCTGGCTACGATGGTTAATTTGATGAGCTGTTTTTCGCCTGAAATCTTTGATCAATTTCCTGAGTGGCTAAAATTGCGTGTCAATACAGCCATGATAAGTTGTTCAATTGATTTTGATGAGCTTAAGGAAAAGCATTTCACTCAACTGCGAGAATATATGGAGTTTCTATCATCTAAATATCCAAATCCAAAAAAGAAAGGACGAGAAAATGTTAACAGCAAAGGAATGTCAAGAAAAGATTGAGTATGCAATTGAAGAATTTGGAAGATACAATTACTATGACAAAGGCGCGGCCGAAGTAATAGATATGAATGTTCTGATAGAACGAACAGAGGATATGTCTGCGCAACAAGTTATAGATCTTTTGCTCGAAGTGTTAAAACATAAACATGGTGAGGAGTTCGTTCGTTACTTCGTTTGCATGATAGATGATCGCGAAGACTTCGACACAATTCTTGAAAATTCAAAGTTGGGAGTATATTATTAATGAATAAAGATACTTTGTGGTGGGTATCGTTCGCTAGTGGCGGAAAAAATCACGGTATTGTTCTTGCAACCGGAAGCAGTATTGAAGAAGCTGTTGCAGCATGCACGCTTCACAACTGCAATCCGGGCGGCGAAGCGTTAGGAATGCCTATTCTTCCCGGCGTGTTGAAAAAGAATGGAGTTGCAGCGAAATGGTTTCGTGAAACAAAACGATTTACATTACTACATGTCGAGGATCTACCTGCATTCTTGCAGCCTACAAAGTTAGATGCACTTGAAGCCGACGGGTATGATATGGCAGGTATTGCTGATTTTGTTTGCCAAGAATGTAATACAAGATTGAAGATCGGCGAAGAACATACGCACAAAATAAATTAAAAGTTATCCCCGCTCAACAAGGCGAGAGCACTCGATCCAGGAGAAGTGTTTGATCGTGGTGTTGAGCGGGGATTGAAAGGAGTAATAATTTGAAACTTTGCTGGACTGGCTACCGTTTCGAATTGCACGCTTCTAGACTAGATCCCGACTTCGATTACACTCAGGTTGTATTGGCTGGTTTAAGAAAAGATTCAACTTGCTATTGGACAGGATTGGTTGAATCAGCTAGAAAATTTGAAAAGTATGCAGACGCATCTGCTCGTGCGATATTTGATGCGACGGATCAGGAAATAGCAGCATCATTGGCAATGACGTCGAATCTTATAATCCCATGTCGTCCAGGTTTGTCGTATATGGGATTTCAAAAGGCGGGCGCAGAATATATTTTAGCGCGCCCAAATACATTACTTGCCGATGAAATGGGAACTGGAAAAACCGTTACGGTTTCTGCAGTTATAAATGCAGATCCTGCTATTAGACAGATCCTTGTAATTTGCCCGAATTCCTTAAAAATTAACTGGCAAAGAGAGTTAGAGCGTTGGCTGATTAGAAAGAGGACATATGCTATTCCGCTTACAGGAAGCGGGGAGAATAGGTATTCTCTTCCAAATGCAGAAATAATTATTTTAAATTACGAAATGGTTAAGAAGTTTCGCGAAGCAATAGATAAGATTAAGTGGGACTTACTCGTTGTCGACGAAGCTCACTACGTAAAAAATCCAGGCAGCGCCCGCTCAAGATACGTGATGGGCGGGGATGGAATAGAACCTATTGCTGCAAGAAGAAGAGCATATCTAACTGGCACGCCGATTATGAATCGGCCGATAGAATTATGGCCAATTGTTAAAGTTTGTGATCCCGATGATCTTGGTATTAGTATATCTCTTTTTGGCAAGCGCTATTGCGGTGGTGAGTTAGTAGGGGGTGAATGGGATTTCAGCGGAGCGTCAAATCTAAACGAATTACAAACAAAGTTACGTTCGAAGTTTATGATTCGTAGAATGAAGAAAGATGTGCTGGCTGAATTGCCCCCGAAACGTAGGCAGATTATTGCGCTACCCAATCCAGGATTACGCGTAGTAAAGGAAGAGTTGGATTTTTATACGCAAAATCAAGCCATAATCGATTCTGCGAAAACAATGGCAGAACTTACGCAGTTGGAAGGAGACGAAACTTCTTATAAGGCGGCAGTAAAGGAACTGCGCGCAGCTCGCCAAGTTCAATTCGAACAAATGGCAGAACTACGACATAGAACAGCGATCACAAAAATTCCCTATGCCATTCAGTATATCGAAGATATGCTTGAACAGCAAAATAAAATAATTGTATTTGCAAGGCATAAGGACGTTGTCAATGCGCTCTTTGAGAAATTTAAGAGCGTCTCAGTTTATATGCACGGCGATATTGATGTACAGAAGCGCCAAGAAGCTGTCGATAGGTTTCAGAACGATAAAAGTTGCAGAATAATTTTTGGAACTTATACGACAATGGGGGAAGGATGGACTTTAACCGCGGCAGCATATATCTTGGGAGTAGAGCTTGAATGGGTACCATCTACAATTTCCCAAGGAGAGGACAGAGCACATAGAAGAGGACAACTAGAATCGCTATTAATTCAACATTTGGTGTTCGATAATTCGCTCGATTGCAACATGGCAAAGAAAGTGATAGCTAAACAGGAAGTGATAGATAAAGCAATTAATTAGTTATGACTGCTCCTAAAGATCTAGATCAGAACGAAAATCCTGCTAAGTTCGAAGCAGCATGAAGTGGTGTGCAGAACGCAATATAGATTTTGTAGTTCTAACAGAAAAAGAATTTAAATTGTTTAATGAGCTCTAGTCGGAGCATAAAGGTGCAAAATAGAATAAACATGCCCATCCACCTAATGCGTGGATTACGTACTGCGGCAGCAGAGGCTGCAAAAGAAGCGAGCGCTCAAGCTGCAGAATATCGACAAAAACATCCTCCTGTTGTAAAACGGAGCGGAGTAGCACGGATAAGTGCAGCATGCAAGAAGGGCAAACATGCTTCATGTTCAATGTTGAATTGTACCTGTAAATGCGCCTGGCATATAGGTGGAAAATAAAGGGAAGGTATGCTAAAAGATTCAATTCAAAAACGTCCCGTTAAGTCCGTTGTTCCAGACAAAAATCTGAATAAAGATGCAATACTACTTATTCAGACAATTAGTACGGAGCTTGCTGCTAGAACAAAGCATTATAACAAAGCAGGAACGTTACTAACATCTCTCGGCGATATCTTAGAATGTCTTCTTGATGAAGGCAGTGTTACGCTTGAATATCCCGAAAATAAACAAAGTACAAGTGCAACAGCATAAAGGGCAAGATATGGCCACTAAAATCAAAATCGGCGATATAGAAGCCGAAATTCTTCCTGATGAAGAATGTGCTAAAGCAGAAACATTTGTATGCTTACCAAAGTACATGTACGATAAAGATCCATCAACAAGTATTCCTGGAACTGTAGGCGGATTTTTCTGTTCATTATGCAATCAAGAAGTTGTTCTAGCTCCCAGTGGACAGCAACTTAATGCAATGCGGGAGCATTACAAAAAAGAGCTAACGTGTCTCGATTGCATGCTAAAAATGACCGTCCAAGAACAAGGATGAGGCTAAATGAAAATAATCAAACGCATCTGTGGTACGCTCGTTGCCTACATCGTATTCTTAGATTTCGATCTTAGGAAAATATGCTTTTACATTAGCGACAAAACACAAGACTTAATAGGATTAACATGTTATGGAATAGCTAAAATCGGTGTTGGAATTTGTGCAATAACTGTAATCTTACAGCAATTAAACTTTCTATTCCAATTTCTCAGTATTAAGACTAGCCTAGTTTTATTTGTTATAAATTTCGTGTGGATTTTCGTATTGCTCGATTATGGGCGCCTTTGTGATAAGGCCCAGGCAAGTGTATATGATAGCATCTTACCTTTGGAATTGATGCGCTATCTAACTACCTCCAGTTTATTTTCTAGAATTATTTGGCTCGGATTCCTGCCTTTAGGGTTATATTCTACGCTCACATCGCCGCCTTTTTCTATAGCTTCTTTTCTATTTAGTGCTGGTCTAGATATAGGTATGTTGATTTACCTATACTTTATGTCTATTCTTCCGAAACCTCCTGAAACTTCAAAACTTCGGCAATTTTTCAGCAGTCTATTTACTCATAGAACTCTAGCCCATCAACAAAACTAGGAGAACATATGAAAAATTTGTCCAACTCTGAATTGTTGGATTTGAATTCCAGCATACTATCCAAAATTGAATCAATCACTGAACACGATGTATTAGTGTTACAAGCTATTGCAGAAGAATTTAAACGTAGGGATGCAAACATGTTCACGCTAAAAGAATTTGTAGATGCGCGGCAAAGACTTCTTACAGAAGCTCAACAACTTTTCGAGTTGTTATAGGAGTAAAAATGCTCACAAGCGAGGCGATCGATTTCGTACTAGTACAGCGCTACGAAGGCAAAACTGCGGCAGCGCATGCAAAAGAAATTACAGAAGTTTCTGCTGCTGTAAGAGATGCAAAAGAAGTTAAAAGCTTTATTAATGCACTTTTGAAAAAGATTCAGAGTCAAGAAGGTGCAGCTTTAATAGCCTTTGCGACAGGTGTAGCTGTGGGCAGACATTTACAGGCTCCTTTGGAGGATTAACAAAATGAAAGTCGTATCGTCAATGATTGATGAAGTTGAATGGCGTGAGCAAGCGTCTGGATTAGGCTACCTTTTTGTGCTTTTCAAATCCGAAGACGCTTATGTGTATAAGCGTGTGCCATTAGGCATCTATGAAAAACTTCTTTGTGCTGAAAGCGCAGGAACATTTTTAAACACATTTGTCAAAGGACCAAATCCTGACATGGATCCAATCTATGATTATGAAAAAATTGATTGGAATAAACGAAGTGAGTATGATAAGCCTTCAAAAGACGAACGCGAACCAAAAATTTCTCTTCATGATGTAATCAAAGCACGTTGTTATGAATTACAAGAAGAAGCTGAATGCATAGAAGAAGATTTTACTGGACAACGAAAAGAGTATTTAAGAAATGCAGCGATCAAACTCGCGGTCGAAGTTGCAGACTCTGTCCTTCTTGAAATGAATGAAGGAGATAGAGAAGAATTGGACTTAATGACTGCAGAAGTTGCGCATAAATTTTGTGATAAGGTTGTAATGGCAGCCAGAAGTATCGTATCGGCAAAGGAAATAAATGATCGAATTTCAAGAACTAGCACAAGCTCGCATTAAGGGTAATGCATTAACGCGTACTCTTCTGCAAAAAGTTCCTAACCCTGCACGCTTACAGAAATATTTTGAACCAATGCTATTCACGAAGCGGGAACAGAAACAATATAAAATTATATCTCAAACAAGTAATACCTGGGAAGTAACCTCTTTGAGACATGCTATATTCTTTGGAGTAAAACCAACAAAGATTACATATAACGCTCCGCGAGAATTTCATAGACTCATAAATGCGGACAAAGGCACATTGACCTCTGACATGCCTGTAGAAATATTTTCTCAGTATATAGAATTTCGCAAATGTTACGGACATGTGCTGGTTGGTGGTCTTGGTCTTGGCATGGCTGCGGAGATGCTTCTGAATAAGAAAGACGTAACTAGAGTAACAGTTGTTGAAAAAGATCCAGATATTATTGAGCTGATTCGCGATCAGATTGATCCCGATATTAAGATTATTCAGGCAGATTTGTTTGATTATTTGAAGCAACCTTTGAAGTATGATAGTGCATACTACGACATATGGTATGGTACAGGAGAATCGACTTGGCATTCCGATATCGTTCCTTTGTATAGATTGAGCAGAAAGGCAGGCATCACAGGTCCGCTTACAGCTTGGGGCGAAACAGAAATGCATGCTCAATTTATTCCTTCCTTGTATGCCTATTCGGTTATAAATTTTGCCCATCCATGGCAACCATACCAAGTATTTAATGACGCAATAAAGAAAAAATTTGGTGGCAAGCCAACCGATAAACAACTTAAATCTGCAATAAAACTATATCTAAATGGTATTGGTACGGAGAAGTGGGAAAAGTTTTTTGAATGGGATAAGACTACAAAAACTAAGGAGAAACAATAATGAAACAGTATATCGGCATTAGCCGCGACCACAGCGCATCCATGCGATCGCTTACAAAGGCTGCGCAAGATGATTACAACAATACAATCGATGCTATCAATTCGGCAGCAACAGAGAATGATATTGATACTGTTGTTAGCGTAGTCAATTGCGGCGTCGGCCCGAGCGGACGCGTAACACGAGATATTGTAAATTCGTCGATCACCAAATTAAAACAGATGACGAGCTACACGGCGGATGGAGGATCAACGCCGCTGTTTGATAGCGTAGGCGAACTCATCACGATGCTTGAAGACGTGCCTGATTTTGGAGAAAAAGATGTATCGTTCATGATTTATGTCGTAACGGACGGCGAAGAAAATTCGTCGGGCACATGGCGACATAAGCTTGCAGAGAAGATCAAGAAACTGCAAGCTACCGATAAGTGGACATTCGTTTTTCGTGTTCCGCATGGCTACAAGACGAAGCTGGCAAGTCTCGGCATTCCAGCAGGAAATATTGAGGAGTGGGAGACTACGGAGAAGGGCATGCGTGAAGCTTCGCTCCATGCAATGGCTGGAATGCGCAGCTTCTACTCTGCACGAAAGACGACAGGCATTACGCATACAGACAGCTTCTTTGCAGATCTTTCTGCAACAAAGAAGGAAGTGAAAGCAACGCTCACAAACATCTCTAAAGAAGTTAAGTTCTTGAAAGTGAAAAGCGGCGGCACTCAAATCCGCGACTTCGTCGAATCGAAGACAAAAAAGGGAATGAAGCTTGGTTCTGCTTTCTATCAACTAACAAAACCTGAAAAGAAGGTCCAGGATTACAAAATGATTGCGCTACGTGACAAAACAAACGGCGCAGTCTATGCAGGGCAGAATGCTCGAGATCTCCTCGGATTACCCGATTCTGGAACGATTAAACTTGAACCAGGAAATTCGCCAAAGTACGATATCTTTGTTCAGTCAACAAGTGTCAACAGGAAACTCATTGCTGGAACAGAAGTATTGCTCTGGCCCAGCGCAGCACGATAGCTCGTTATCTTGTCGCGCACAAAATTAAACAAGAATGGAGAAAACGATGAGAAGCTTCTTTCTCAGAAATAAACATGGACAAATTCAGGGATGCGTAGCAACTGAACTTGTCGAAAAGCAAGTATTGTATTGCTACGCTAGCTGGAATCCAAAAGATAAATTCGACAAACCTATCTGTCGCAATATGGCGGAAGGACGCCTACTGTCGCGCTCCAGGCCTCGAGACCATCAGACATACCATGTCTTCTCAATGCCTATGCCGGCAGAAAAGGGAGGCGTTATGCCTGCATTAATGCGCCACATTCTGCAACAAAAGAATGAGGGTATTACGGGCGTTCCCGAACGATTGCGGAAGGGCGCAAAACTCTGGCTTAAGCATGCAGAACAGAGACGTCTTGCCGAAGAGGCTTTGGCAAAGCTTGCAGAGAAAGTACAAGACGCAGAACCTGCTCCAGCTGGTAAGCTAGCATCGTGAACCAACTCGAACGCGGGATTCTATTTGCAACACTAGCACATCGCGGACAGAAGGATAAGAGTGGCTACACTTATATCCTTCATCCGCTTGCTGTTATGTGTATGGTACAGGCACAATATGTTGGACAGGAACAGGATATCCCTGACTGTGTGACTCTGGAAGAATTGCTATTAGGAGCAGTTTTACACGATACAGTAGAAGATTGTGGTGTGCCATTAAATGACATCGAGGGAGGTTTTGGATTAGTAGTTAGAAATCTTGTAGACGCATTGACTCGGCGCGAAGGCGAAAAGTATTTTGATTTTGTACGAAGAACATTGCTAAATCCTGCTGCCGTAATTATCAAACGGGCAGATATCGCTCATAATATAAGTCGTACCGCAAATCTTCCTCCTTCTGAGCAGGGAATGATTCATAGATATGAAAAAGCATTGAAAATCTTGCGCGGAGAAGCGGAATGAATTTCATTTAAAGGAAAATTTATGGCAGAAGAAGAATTAAAATTGTCGAAAGATGATGTTGTTCATATATTAGAGGTATTTAGTCAATTAGTTGGTAGATTGGATGCAGCTAAGCTTCTTTTCTCCAATGGTCAAGTCAAAACTCTAAATAAGCTTGGTAAATTTCTTACGCCGCCGGAAGAAATGTATGTCGCGCTCGAAGAATTTTCGACAAGAAAACATGGAAAAATACACTGAAAGCGAAGGCAATTTCAAATGAAACTAGCATACATGTTCACAGCTTTTATTATTGCATTCATGCTCTTATGCGCCTTAGCAATCTGTTTTGGCAGAATGTAAACCTTCAACAAATCTTGCAACAAGAAGAGGACACAAAATGGTTCCTGATTTCTACAAACAGACAGTAACAGAATTGAAAGTAACGCCTGCCTTCCGTCACGTTAAGGTAGACACAACTGAATACATTTTCACGTATGAACCTGGGCACGATACCTATCAAAGTCAAATCTATGCGGCCTGCGAGCGCGTACTTGGATATGAAGCTGCGGAAGAATATGACGGACGATGGCCTTTGCCAACGCTGTATCAGTGCAAAGCATTTTTGGCAGCATTTCTACCCGGCGATGAACATGGGCTAGTAGCAATCGTCTCTCGCTACGAAAAAAATCACAAAGAGGGCTTAGAGAAACGGAAAAAAGATCAAGCTCTGCTCATGGAAGATATGGCATTCCTATTTCCAAAAGAATCCCAAGCTGTTATCTTTGATAATGGAGTCAAACTTGCGGGAATAGTATATTCAGTAACAAAACAAAAATCGATGTTTTCCGGCACTAAACTTGTAGTTGTTTTAGATATTATTCACGGATTAAATGGCCTACCTTCAGCTGGAAGAATTACAGTAAATCTCCCTGGATGGCGAGCCGGACTTCCACTATCTGAATTGCCCATTTCATCTCCTTCCGCAGAAGATATGGCAGAATTAACCGAACGTGGAAAAAAGGTTATAAAGATGATGACTCCAGGTACATACTGTCAGCATACCGGAGAACTTACGCAACCCAGTTGGTTTTCAAATAAATACTTCCGCGCAGACGGACGCTTTATCAGCGATGCGGTTTCATTTGCCAAGATGGATCCGAAAACGTGGGAGCATATTGGATACACATGTAAAATCGCGTATGAAAAACAGCAGGCAAATAGCTGCGCCTTGGATCCAGCACTACTGGATCCTGATGCTTGGCGTACATATCCGTATATTTATGGCTTCAGCATGCCAATCAAAACTTGGGGATACGTTAAGGCTGAAAATTTACGTCCGATTGAATGGAATGAAAAAGCGTATGATTTGTTGGTCTTGCCCCCGGATCAAAAAGAGCTGGTGTATAACCTTGTAAAATTCCACGGACACGGAATGACTGATTTTATTGAGGGCAAGGGCGGAGGCTGCATTTTTCTCCTTCATGGTTTCCCTGGAGAAGGCAAGACTGCAACAGCAGAAGCTATAGCAGAAGTTTTAAAGAGACCGCTATATGCAGTCTCCACAGGCGAACTTGGTGTTAGTCCTGAAGAATTGGAAACAAATGTTCGCCAACTTCTAGATGTAGCCAAAATCTGGAATGCTGTTATTCTTCTCGACGAAGCAGATATCTTCTTGGAGGCAAGAGATCAGAAAGATATCTTCAGAAATGCAATGGTAGGAGTATTCCTTCGTTTACTGGAATATCATGATGGAGTGCTATTTTTAACTACCAACCGCGTGCAAGACATTGATAAAGCTTTTTACAGCAGAATCAGTGTTGCAATACGATATCCAAAGGCAGACTCTGCAAAGCGAGAGAAGGTTTGGCGGCAGCTATTAGGATTGGCAAAACTCTCACAAGAATGGGCAGCTGAACTGGATGAATTTCCTCTAAATGGCCGACAGATTAAAAATTGCATTCGCATGGCACAAACTCTTGCTTACGGAAACGCACGCGCAGTGACGCTTGATGATATTAAAAGAACGGCAGGATTTGCTGCAAAGTTTGAAAACGAAATGTCAACTTCTTCAAAAGAGAAGACTTGCGTGGAAGACGCTGAATTAGAACTTGCTAGCTAACAAAAACAAAACAGGAGGCTTTACATGGGCACATTCTTGGTTGGACTGTTCACGGTCGTTGTCTTAGCGCATATCTGGTTTTGGGTAGCATGCGCAGTGCTTTTCTTCATCTTGTTGTCCGAACTGGACGATGTCGCAGGCTGGATCACACTTGAATGCTTGCTGATTGGCTTATGTCTAGCCTTTGGATATAGACGAGATGTGATCAATTTCTTTTCTCATCCGTTACTTGTAGCGAAGTGGCTTGGGATATACTTTGCCGGCGGCATAGTTTGGGGGTTTATTAAGTGGACAGCGTTTGTCTACAAATTCGTCGGAAAGTATAATACAGCGAAGGCCGAAATTTTGGCGGAGAACAAAACGAAAGAATTAACTCCTGAACTTGCTACTCAACTCAGACGGAGATTAATTGCTTTGCAGATACCAGAAAGCACGCCTCGCGCTGAACGGTATAAAGCGAAGATCGTCAAGTGGATGATGATGTGGCCATTTAGTATCATCGGCACATTGTTAAGAGATGTCGTAAAAGACATCTGGAATCACATCCACACATTCTGCACCGCACAATACAATAAGATTTCAAGCAGCATGTATAAATCTGTTGAGACAGACATGATGCTTATCAAGAAGGAGTAGCAAATGAGTAAGGAGAAGTATATCTCAGGGTGCGCAGGTTGTCGGCCTGCGCTCCTTGATTTAAAAACAAAGAAATCACTTCCTGCCGACGATCCAATTATGATTTGTATTAATGCTACATACGATACTTTATCAGAATCAGAAAAAGAAGCATTTCATAACTTCTGTTGTCTCAACGAACATACAAAGGCCGGATTCGCTGTAATGCAAAAGTTGCAGGATGTAGTAAAAGGAATGGAACGAAATGACTGACGCTGAGTTTGAACGACTACTTAATCAGCCACTAAAAAATCTTATAAAGTGCGCTCAAACAATATATAACCAAACTGTAATTGATGACGCAGTTCAACAAATCGTAGAGTTTATGCTGGACAAAGACCTCAATCCGCTAAAGCTATTATCTGCAATTCCTTTTGTATTCGCAGAGTTTTCTGCACGAGCAAACGCAGTAACGGGAGTAAATGAAGATGTCAATTAAAAAAGAGCGAACATTCCCAGCGCGTTGCCATCATGGAAGTCAATCAACAAGATGTAAAGAATGTCACGCAGATTTTGTAAGGATTTTCGAGATATATTTATCAACACGAAAGGATGCATATGCCAACAGAAGATTACCTAAACGACCTCGCTGATAATGATCCGATGCGAACCTTGACTGCTTCTAACAAAGTTCAAAGTCTTGATCCAGAAGAATATTGGAAAGCATATAAGAAGCGGACAATTCTTGATCCGACAGATCAGGATGTTTATATTCCAATTGTCATGCGCGCATATGCAGATGCAGTTAGAAAGCATACATTATTAACTCTTGCGTCAGCAATGAAAAAAGTATTGCCGGATGCAACACTAGATAAAATTATTGCATGCGCAGATCCACTCGAAGCATTTCTGCGGGAGCTAAGAAAATGAGTTCTAACGACTTGTCTCGCCGAACGATTGAACAACTGCTGCAAATGCAGACAGGGCATATGTCGCTAACAATTAACGTTGTAGATATGGATAAAGTCAGAAAGCGGCTCGTAGAGCTAGACAAGAAAGAAAAGCAAAAGAGTTTCTGGAGTAGACATATACGTTATTTTGGATATGCCTTCATTTGTGGAATTTTAGCTGCTTACAATAAACCGTGTGCAATAGGCGCATTCTTAGGTTTCTGGGCGCACGAAGTTTTAAGGCATCATAGTTGTTAAATTAAACTAGGAGCTACTCAAATGCGAGCAGAACAGATCGAACGTCTCCAATTCTCCCAATACGACGAACCACAAACCCAACTTCGAAACGAGCTTGCTACGAAAGCAAAAGACAAGCTTGGCTATTCGTATTTAGCAACGGCTATTTCGACTCCTGGAAGCTTGTTAGCTGCGCTACGAAAGCACAAAATTCAGCCTTTGAATCCATATTCTGTCGATGAATACAAACTCACAAAAGTTCAACATCATTTGCGAAGAAGCACTGTAGTGCTAAGTGCTTCCTGGGGACTCCTGTTGCTTAGCGTTGTTGGATGCGTCAAGCTCTGGTTATATGCACAAAGCTTGCGCGGCGAACTAGCATTTTGGACCTCTGTGATACTGTGGTGCATCAGTTTGTTCATTTTGTGTCCGGTGACTTTCAGTTCCCATGATAAGTGGCGAACACCGCGCAAAATAACAACATGGCAGCGTGTTTCTTTGTACGGCTTTCAAGCCGCTGTGCCAGAATTTGTACTAGAAAAGGCACTTACAATTAAAGAGGATTGTCCAACAGTGTCTTTCTACATCGATCAACTTATTACAAAAGTTGATGCGCAGGATGCTCGTCGAATTAATGCAGAAAAAGACGCGGCGATTCTTAGACGAATCGATCCATTTCTAGTTGCACAACTCAACGACGAAGAATACTACATCGAAGTCTGGAACGAACGGGCGTACGAACGAACTTTGTAACGATTTACGAATTCGGTGAGGAAAGGATGTCGCGGAATGGGCGTTTGTCGCGAGGCAGCGCCCATTTTTCCTAAGGCCAGTGTAGCTCAGATGGTAGAGCGCCTGACTTGTAATCAGGAGGTCATGGGTTCAATTCCCGTCGCTGGCTCCAATTTAAGGAGTATTATGTCAGAAATATCAAAAATAGAATTTGAATATGTTCCTCCGGGTAGTCAATACGCAATGTCTGATGGTTCACCTTATTGGGCATTTTCCATTTATGTCAAAAACTCGCTAGAAGGCGCAGGATCTGCTGAAACCCTTGAGAAAGCCATGGAAATGGCAAAAGAAATAATTCCTGATATTGAAAATTGGCCTCCGAAAGAAAATCTTTGACACAGGAGAAGAAGACAATGTGTTTAGCTCTCATAACAAAAATTTACGATGAACCGTTGAAGGAAACCCGAACAGCTTGGAAACTGCTATATCGAAGATACGATAAAAAGCTTGAAACTCCATATCAATACATGAAAGTTACAATTGGAGAGCAATATGAAGCAAAAGAAACAGGGCGTCTCCCTATATTTCCTGTCGACGGAGTTTCTGAATTAGAAAAAGGGAAACCTCTGCCTGATTATCCTCGCGGCTTCCATGCTTATCCCACAAAAGAAGAGGCTGCGAAGGCAGTCAAACTGCTGCAGGACCCCCTGCTGCTTCCAGGCACATACTGGGGAATTTTCGAGGCTGAAGTTGAAGATATCGTTGCTGAAGGAATTGATGGAACTGCTTAATCGACAGCCGAACAAAGAATTAGAAATCTTGTCGCATTAAAAATGAAAATTCTTCGTGAGGTACCATCTGATGAATTGGGATAGTGGCGAAATCTCGAAAGAGACTAACATGGAACATCCTCATCCAGACAAACGCTTCGTCATGAAAGTCTATCGCGCGCATATCCTAGGTACCAAGAAAAGATTTGGAACAGCTCGCTCTCTTGTCCATTACAAGGATTATATTCTAACATACCTACATTGTAAACGAATTGTTCTTGGAGCAACGAAATGACAGAAGAGGAGATTCTTGCAGGATTAAAGAGCGGAAGACATCTTCGATGCGATAGAACAGACGAACCTCTACTTCCTTGGTTGCTAGCGCATCCGAACATTGCAAATAGTGGAATTGTTCAAGCAGAAGAACAATACAGCTACATAGAATTCTGGTGGAAAAATGAAGACTGAAGCGTGGTTTGATGGAGCTTGCGGACCGAGAAATCCTGGAGGGCATACATCTTGTTCTGCTGTTGTCAAACAAGATGGGCAGGATGTTTTTGTTCATAATGCTTACCTGGGGCATGGCGAAAACATGTCGAATAATGTTGGGGAATACTCAGGTATCATTCTCGTCTTAACTTGGCTTATATCGCATCCTAATGTGGACTACTGTACGATTTATGGGGATAGCAAACTAGTCATATATCAGTTATTGGGTAAATGGCAGGTCCATAAGGGTATGTATAAACCATATTACGAGATGGCTATGAAGTTGTATGAGCCTATCAAACATAGAATCAAGTTGAAACTCATTCCCAGACACCTTAACGAACAATGTGATGCGTTGTCAAAACAGATATTGAGGGAACAATGAAATTCAAACTAGTTATTGTTGGCGACACGAATGATGGAGACTATACTACAATTATATCGGACATAACGAAAGAAAAGCTTCTTAGAATGGTGCCTGTAATTGAGGCTATCAGGAACTTTAAGCCTTATGAAGTAAAACATAAGAGTGGAAGAATGTTAACCCACACTCATAACTGGCCTAATGGAGAGTATTCTAGAGAGGATCTAGGAGAGAAGACCATAGAAGAGATCTATTCTGATATCAATCCTGATCTACTTGAAGAGTTTCAAGAGTTTGTTCCTTACGGTATTAACTACATCGATTCTATTACTATGTACGAAGTAGCCCGTGAGGTTGATCTTCTTTAACTGGATTGGTATTTTTCGATCACACTATGCCATTAATTTCAAGTTTGTCGTCTGTCGAGATTTTGATTCTAATTGTTAAATAGTTCTGCCTGCTACAAACCAGCAGGCAGTTACTTTTTGGAAAGTTTTTGAAAGCTGATTGTTATGTCCTCTAACGGACAGAACGAATGAAACATCGTTCTCATTATGTTAGTTAATGGAATTATATCTTCTGTTTATCGCTTGGGTCTTATCTATAGTAGAGTTAGACTTGATCGATTTTATTTAAGTCTGGTAGAAGCTCCTAATTCAGGATCGAAACACATCAGACTACTCTTTCGAATGTGGGGATTAAGCTGCAGGTGATACTTCCTGTATTATGTTCCGGCACTTAGCTTCGGATGCTAGTCAGGTTCTTACCGGTATAGCTAACGAATTGTTATAATTTGTCAAGGCATAGCTGTTATTTTTTTCATTAAAATAATTATACAATTACCGGTTTTATTTGATGCAGCAAAATTCAAATGAAGGGACAGGTGGTAACAATGGGCACAGAAATGGAAATAACAGTCAGCCGCGACCTCGAGGAGTTTAAGAAGGTTGTTGCAGAAAAGAAATCTCAAGGTTTTGAGTTGGACAAACTCGAGCTTCATCTCTCCTGTAAACACGTCGTTTATCTTAGTGCTGAGGAAGCAATTAAGTTGATGGCGAATTCTACTACTGATTATCCGTGTCCGATTTGTGAAGGGAATTAATATGGGATATTACACTGTGTCGCACGTTCGTACGTCGAAAGAAGCTATAGAAGATATTAAGAAACAAATTGCTGCAGGCGGAAAACTTGTAAGGATGGAGGTCGACCTTCCTTGTCGACATACTATTACGGTAGAAGCTGAAGCCATTTTAGAAGTGCTTGAGAATTTTCGCTGTGCCGCTGATTTACCTTGTCCAATCTGTGCTAAGGAGGCTAACTAAATGGCATGTGCGTGTGAAAAATGTGGCGATGATAGTTCTTTGTATCTCCATTCGCGCTGTCATCCAGCTAGTCCAACTTGGGCTGTATTATCTGGCGATACATTAACAATTGAATGCGCAGAGTGTGAAAAAGTTATAGCCCGCTTTACAGTTTTAAGTATGGAGAGGAAGAAAGTATGACACTAGGCAGAGAAGAGGGACGAGGCAATCCACGGCCACAATGCAGATGCGGTGAAGTGTGCATGTGTTTATGTCACGTAATCAAGGCTGATCATGTTGGTCCATGCTGCGGTGAAGGAAGTTCGGCACATGATATTTACTGTAAGAAAGATACAGAATAAAGCTACGAATCGGAGGCGGTATGTTAAGCGCAGAACAAATGCAAGAGGAAAAACATCAATCTGAGCTCGACGAACGGAACGCGCGAGCGGAGATGTGGAGAGTGATAGTAAGCGTACTTCACGTTTTAAAACGCGGTTTGGAAAAAGAATTCGATAGAGATGAATAAGTTTGAACGCCCACAAAATAATAGAACCTGAGCGAGTTGGTGGCACTCAGGTTCTATGCGTATTCCATTCTACCGTTTATACATTTATTCTATAATAATTCGCTATCTATGTCAAGTGTTTTGGAGGAAATTATGGGACACATAAACGAACGGACTGAATTTCAAGATCTAAAATACCCCTATATCTACTGCGCGCATCACAACAAAACAGCGCCTGGGTATATGATTTGTAATCATATCCGTTCGGCCAAAGATGTTGCACACCTTGAGATTGCCACTGAGACCGAACTTGGAATTGCAGTCTGCGCCGCGTGTGCTGCATATGCTAAGTCATCTGATGACGAAGAATTTATGATGGCTAATTTCACAATGAGTTGCGCGGATGGACTGCGCGAACTAGGAATTCTGGGAGACGACAATGGAAGAGCAAATTAATGTGAGCATTGATATCGAAATACCTTTTGAATTACTACAAAAACTTTTACAGCATTTACGCGATTTTGATGTCGCCAACAATGACAGATGTCATTTTAATTTTCATATTGACTGTAGCAAACATTCAGTAGAAGAGATGCAGTCAATATTCCGCAGAATCACACCTAATCTTCCTTATGAGAAAGTTATACCCATTCAAGACAAAGGAAACGCATAATGAAAATGAACCCATCTGCCCAAGAAATTTTGGATGAAATTAAGAGTGGAAAGCAAATACAGCGAATTATAATGACTCCTGAATTACAAAATAAATTGATCAAAGGCACAGAGCAAGCCATTGACATGTTTGAAAAATTGGATCTTTCTCCATTAGAATCACTTGCCTTATTGGAAATACTGCGGAATTCAATTCAAGAAACGATGGGAATTGAAGATGTGAATGCTTTTGGATTTACAGAAGACGTGGCAAAGGCATAGATGTCCGAAATTATATAGAACAGCAATGAGCAAAATAAAAAATTCGGAAGGAAAAGAAATAACAAATCCAATTACGATTGAAGTTCGTCGCGCAGACGGTATTAAATGTCAACGTTGTTGGAATTATCACACTGTTCAAGGTAATCCAAAAGACGTATGTGATAGATGCGTAGTAGTTATTACAGAGATGCTTCCATATTTAGAAGAACAAAAAATCTGGACGAAAGATGAATGCGAATGGTGGCGCATAGAAGTTCAGAAAATGAAAGATAAATGGAAGTCCCATAGAAGAGAATAAAGTATGCCTTTATTGGACGACGACACTCTCCATGCTATGCGAAGTAAGATTAAACATTGTGATAGGTGTCTTGGAACGGTTCTAAAGAATTATTGCCGCGAATGCGATGAATTTTTTGAATATGGCCATCTAGAAGAATGTGCATTTAATCTTCATCAACATGACGACCACAAAAATCACAGAACCTACTAATGGAGAAATTACTATGCAGATTATTCGCGACGGACAAGTCCAGTTTCCTAAACAAGTAGAGTGCGCCGTTGGTATAACAAAAAAAGAAATGGAAGAAAACTCAGGAGAAATTTGGCCCAGAGCTCTAGTATTTAAAACAGATGAGAAACTTGAATGGATGCATGTTGATCCTACGATGATGGCACGTCCATCTGATAAAGCAGCTCTTGCTGCAATGCTCGTAAAGAAATGTTTTGAACCGGATACTCTATGTGTTATATTCCTTTCTGATGGAATGGTATCTAATATACCAGATGATATTTCAAAAACTGCCCTGCCACAGGATATGATGTTATGGCCTAAACATTATATCAGAGAAACATTGTTAATAACTATAAACGCACAAAAAATGCAGGGAATTACAACTTATCTGAATTACGAACGAGACGAAAACGATAAGCGTATTTTTGCTGCGGACTTTGATCACGACAGAGCTTCTGTAGGAAATAGATTTTGTTTTGATTTACGCGTATGCATTGAAAGCGAAGCTGTAATGAAAGAATTAGCTCGTGGAAGAAAAACGATTTTCGATAACATCAAGTAGCATACAACGAAAGGAACAAAAATGACTGTCGAAACTCTTAGTGAAAAGTCTGCTTTCTACAAACTTATGGAAGAACCTATGTATGAAAATCCATTGTTTGACGTGGATTTCTACAAGTTCGGACACGTTATTCAATATCCAAAGGGAACGAAACAGATCTGGTCAAACTGGACTCCTCGGGCATCGCGCCTACTAGATCAAAAACATGTAGTATGGTTTGGCGGACAGTACTACTACATGAAGAAGTTAATGTATATGTGGGATAAGTATTTCTTCTCCTGTCCTGAAGAACATGTCGTTCGTGAATATACCGATTTTATCAAGGGGACGATGGGAAAGAAAGAAGTGTATGTTTCACATATTCAACGTCTGCATCGTCAAGGTTATCTTCCAATCGACATTTATTCTCTTCCCGAAGGAGTAAATGTACCAATCGGTGTTCCTCCGCTGCTGATTACAAATACAGCAGAACACGCATTCTGGCTGCCTAACTACCTGGAAACAGATTTATCCAACATGTTGTGGAAAGCCAGCACGTCTGCAACAACTGCTCAACGCTTCCGGAAGATTTTTACAAAATGGGCGCAGCGGGCCGGCGAGAAAGACTTGTCTTTTATTGATTGGCAGGGACATGATTTTAGCGATCGCGGAATGTCCGGGCGCGATGATGCTATTTTATCAGGAATGGGTCATCTGCTTAGCTTTTCCGGAACCGATACAGCCGTTGCTATTCTGAAAGCAAAGCAGTTCTATGGAGGCAATCTAAGTGACGGCGGAAGTGTCGATGCAACTGAACATTCTGTTATGTGCGCGGGCGGCGCAGAAACAGAATTTGAAACATTCAAACGCTTGATCACAGAAGTATATCCAGAAGGGATACTGTCCATTGTCTCTGATACATGGGATCTGTGGCGCGTGTTGACAGATTATATGCCGAAGCTCAGAGAGACGATCAAAGCACGTCCGGGGAAAGTTGTAATTCGCCCAGATTCAGGAGATCCTGTTAGAATCGTTACAGGAAACCCTGATTATGCAGATGTGCCAAACACAAAATATCCCATGTGGTTAAATAATCATCCTGCATTTTACGGAGCAATGGAAATTCTAGCCGGAGCAATGGGAACCACGGATCGGCCTGGAATGCTCCCACTGATTAATAGTGCGGGATTAATCTATGGAGACGGCATTACAACAGAACGAGCTGAAGCAATTTTGGAAAGACTTGTAAACGATAAGAAACTCTCGCCTTTTAACATGGTATTTGGTATCGGGTCGTTTACTTACGAATATACGACAAGAGATCAATATGCGTGGGCGATGAAAGCGACAGGAATTCGTGATGCGAATGATAACATTTGCGCTATCTTTAAAGACCCTGTTACGGATTATGACCAGAAAGGAGCCTTTAAGAAATCACTCAAGGGAATTCCTGCTGTTTACAGAACAGAAGAATCCACTGAAGAAAAGCCTATTTACTTTGTCAAACAAGAAAGTACGCCTGAAGCTTTAGATAAGTGTGCATTTAGAAAGGTTTTGCACAACGGCGAACTTCTTGTAACAGAAAACTTTGCTGAAATTAGAAAGCGAGTGAGAGCGTGAAAAATATTCACACGATCCATATTCCGGAAGATGAAGGTAGATTTTTCCAACGAATTCAATATCCTGCCGGGGAACATCAGATCCGCTTGACAAGGGCGCAGGCGGATCTTGTCGATAAAGCAGACGAAGTACGTGTCGTCTCGCGTACAAGTCTTATGCCGACAGCGTTGCTTATTGACGCAATTAAGTATGTAATTAATGGCAGGAGACCTCCGTATTTAACATTAGTTCTACCTTATCTGCCTTACGCTCGAGCAGATAGACGATTTACTGATGCTGATTGCTTCGGCATCGGTGTTTATGGCGAGCATATAGATATGATGGCATGCGATAAGGTTTTGACTTTTGATGTTCATTCATCAGTTGCAAAACGGCATATCGCCAACCTTGTTAGTATCAAAGTCGATGAATTGATTACGTCTATCGTAAACACTTTTCCTAGCAAAAAGGATTTAACAATTCTACTGCCTGACGAAGGTTCTTTGCATCGGTATGCTTTGCCAAAGGATGTCAAAACGGATAATTGTAAGAAGAAACGTAATCCCGCAACAGGTGTTCTTGGCGGATTCGAAGTTCCCAAAATTACAACTCGTCAAGTTTTAATTGTTGACGATATATGTGATGGCGGAGGAACATTTGTAGGAATTGCACAGGAGATAAAGAAACAAACTGAAGCTCCTGTAGATTTGTTTCTGTATGTTACGCACGGCATATTTTCAAGAGGACTTGACCCTTTGTCCATTTTTCGAGCTGTGTACTGTACAGATTCTTTTCTTAGTCCTGATGTTACGAGACATAGAAACAGCACAACTTCGTTGCTTGTTGTTAACAGTATTGACAAACTACTTGAGGAGTATCATTCTACATAGGAGCGAAGTTAATGAAACAGGAGAAATGTCCATCATGCGGCGAGGCTTTGCGCAATACTGCGTGGCGTCGCTGTAGATATTGTCATTCATACCCTCCCTGGTGCGAATGTGATTTTTCTGGTGGAAAATATGTGCCGTGCAATGATTCGTGGCATAAGAAGGCCAATTCAACATGAAAGCCTATAGAAGTAAGGGACGAGTTATTTTTAAGATGTATTGTCCATTTTGTAAGGTAATTGGTTATCTGATAACTTACGGTAAACTGAAAGCAAGTATACGTTGTCTGGACTGTAACTCTCCAATGCGGCGGATAAAAAGAATATGATCCTGATTAAGGTTAAAGATGGCACTCCGAAAACTGCGCGTTCGTTGTGCGAAACGTGTTCTCAGGCAACAGTTGTAAAAGGCGCAAATCTCGAATATATTGTGAAGTGCGGAATTTTAGATAGAATTATGGATTTCTCTGTTAGCGAATGTTCTGATTATTCTAATCGTACCGCGGCTACACTTTCTCAGATGGAAAAAATAGCTTGGCGAGTCGAATCTCGCGAACGAGGACCCGTGGGATTCCAGCAAAAAAATCGCGAAATTGATATTACAATAACCCCCCCAAAGAAAGGAGAAGGGTAATGCAAGATAGTAGCACGTTTATTTTTACAACGCAACAAGTAGAAGGCGCTTTGGCGAATGGAACACGTGTGCGCAAGTGTGCTCATGAAGACGGTGATGCGCATCAACTTGGCGCATTAGCAACTGTAATAGGTTCTGCCGGACCTATCATGTTTCGTGGCAGAAATACAATCGGCTACTTCGTTGAATGGGATGATATGCCTGGAATTCCAGTCGGCGTAGTAGATTATAAAATCGAAGAAGTTAAATAAATCTGGTTGACTATTTTAGGGGAATTTTATATAATTCAGAGAATGGAAATACAACTTACAAAGATTGAGTTGGAGCATAGACTTGAAATTTCGCCTATGACTCTTTACCTGTGGCAGAAAGGATCTGATACAACTCCTCCTTTACCCCACGTAAAGATTCCAAAAGGTTCGAAAAACACAATTTTGTTTTGTTATGAAGAAGTTTTAAAGTGGTTAATAGAATATCGGCCTGCTTTAGTAGCAAAATTAGGAGTTCCGTGTGGCTGTAAACGCTGCGCAAGAAACGATCGAGTACAAAATAATATTTCTTCAAGCCTTACGCGAAGTGATTCCATCGTTGCGCTTACATAGTGACTAATTTTTCAAATGCGATTTTCTTTACGCAGCCTATTAGAGAAATTCTTCACGAATTGAAAGATTTTCGAAACGTTGTGTATTTACTTAGAAATACTATCAATGCCAAATGTTATGTAGGTAAAACTAATAGGACTCTATATCTTCGTATGAAAGAACATTTGGGAGATAAGTCTTGTAATGTAAGTCAGCATTTAGCTAACGCCTTTTTGTATTATGGCGAAAATGCATTTAGAATAGAAATACTAGCTTTTGCCGAATCAAAAGACGAGTTGATAACTTTAGAAAAACTTTGGATTGCAGCGCTTCGTTCTTATGATCCAAATGTTGGATTTGACCAAAACGATGGTCACATGGAAGGCGAGAAGCTAGTTCATTCAGGACAATGTACGTATTGCGTGGTCTGCAACCCCGGAATCCGTATAGCAAGGAACTAAACACAATGAATTGCCCAAAGTGCGGGGAGCCGTTCGGGGATAGCGGGAATTGGGATGGCGTGTGTATCGACTGCTGGCCGGGTTACAACCTGTGTGGCGATGAGCGGTGCGACCATTACCGCTGTGAACATTTTGATGAAGGCTGTGGAAATGCAGGATGCCCGTGCAAGGGATTTGTGGAAGGCTCTACACGTCGGGTGGTCAATCGCAAGGAGTTTGAGGCTATCGTGAAATTTTGGGAGTCGAAATCTTTATAGCGAGGGACTATACACAATGGCTGGATTCTTTGAATCACATTACTGGCTGTTCACCGGGCGCGACTGGGAGCAGGACAAGGAAAACATCCCCTGCAATCTGGGTTTTTGCGACCACGACCACATCACCCGCAGTGAGCAGAAATGCACGCCGGAACAGAAGGCAACATTACAACAAGATGCGCGAACAGTTGTCCTTTGGATATCGGGAGTGATTCTTGTTATCGCTGCTGTGCTTGGATTTTGTGCCTACATGGGGTGGATGGACTAATGCGAACCGACGCCTATTTGTCGAATGACCGCGTGTTTCGATATTGGCTTGTCCGCATCTGGGACGATTCCTTGCCCGTCATGGCAAATTGGGGAGCAAACCCGTCAACCGCCGATGACATACGGAGGCGATGGCGGTTCGCCATCAGAAGAAGTTAGGGCTATAGTGTCACAGAAATTAAAAGGCAAGAAGAAATCTCCGATGAAAGAAAGTACAAAGCTTCTTCTGAGACAGGCAAATCTTGGGCGACCTAGTAAGAAGAAAGGAAGATCATTTCCTAATCAGACACCGCACGGGCCTTTTTCGCCAGAAAGACTTGCGGCATGGAGAAGTATTTGTAGCACAGAAGAATACAGAAAGCTGTCAAGCATAAGAAGCCGCAAAATAATAGAAAATCGTCGTAATGCCGGAGAAGATTTACGGTTTCAATGGATAACAAATGAAACAGAAGTTCGTAAAATAGCAAAGAATGCGCCTATTCCTATAGGCTGGAGAAAAGGTGTAACATGGACGCGGTCGAAGAGAAGGAAATCTTCTTAGCGGCGTTGCGAGTTATTTTACCGCAGTTAAAATCTCAATCTGACGCAATGCTGATAAAAAAAATTGGCAAAGACAAACTTGAAGAGATTGCATTGGATGTGTGTGGGTATTGCGTTGCAGGATGTGTAGAAAAATTGACCCGCAACGAAATGCTTGCTCTCGTTTGTCAAGTGTTAAAGTGCTTGACAAGATATATGGCAAAGACCTTGCAAATTCCTGTAACAATCAATACAATAATAAAAGAAATTCAGCTGCTCGAATTTGCTGTAAATGAAAGCTTTCCTGGATATGCGGAAAGTGGAGTACTTCGCTATGCTATTGCCCCTGTAAGGATTCCATAAATGGATCGCAAACAGTATTTTACTATTCGTTTTGGAGAGGTAGCTCCAATTAGTTTAAATTCAGCGCCTACACTACAAGAACTTCGATACCAAGAGGGAAATAAACGAACGGGAGCTAAAGCTCATTCTGGTACACTCGGCGCTGTTAGTAATCCGTGTCTGAAAGAAAAACATAAGAAATGTTTTAAAGCTAGCTGTTCTTGCGCATGTCATAAGAGCGGCTTTTAGTTTGCCTGCAGCTGAACCGCAGGTAAGGGGCTCGTGTTTCGCAGTTGCTAACTTGGTGGCGAACCCCTTTAATTTGAGCATTGGTTTGGAATTTTTGTCGTTTCTTCCAATTTAGATTTGTCAAAGTAGAACGACGTCAGACAATTCACAATGTTCACGGCGCATCTTCGTAGCAGCGTGGATGCGCCGATTAAATTTTAGAAATTATGGAATAAGATGGCACGCGGAAGACCAAGAGGAAGAAGAGTTTTAACGTACATTTGCATAGTATGTTGTAATATCTTTTCGTATGAAGGATACAACAAGCGGAGTACATGTAACAGAAATTGTGCGAATGCGTTGCATAGTAAAAGGATGCAGGGTAAAAGAAATCCAAATTTTGGCAATAAGATTACAAATCCAATAACTTTGTATGGCATTGGAAGCGCAAATCGAGGCAAGAAACTTCCTTTGGAGCGAGTTATAAGAATGCATAATAGGCCGCGCGAATCATATTCGCATCCGCATTCTGAAGAGACAAAAGTATTAATCGGTAAACTGTCTGCGGCAAAGTTTACGCCTGAATTTAGAGAACGACAATGTAGGAAGATGGTAGAACTTGGTTATTGGATTGATCCGTCAAAAAAATCAGATTATGAAGTTTATTTTGAACAAGCTAATTGGGTTGAAAGAATGATAGATTTGTTAAGTCAACAAGAGATTAATTTAGTAAATACACGCGGAATGTATGGCGTACGAAATACACTTGGTGTAGTTCGAGATCATAAATATTCAAGAAAAGAAGGATTTGATAATCGTGTATTTCCTATATTGTTACGACATCCGGCTAATTGTCAAATTTTAACAATAGCTGAAAATGCGCGTAAAAGAAGTAAGAGTTCTATTACACTAAATGAGCTATTTCAAGCTATAACTACTTATACAGGAATTTGGAAAGAGCAAGCAGAATGTCTAGTTGCTATATTCAAATATGAACAAGGAGAGCGATGGAGGAGAAGCAATGGGTAACCTCTTCTTCACTAGCGATCAGCATTTTGGACATGCCCGAATCATCGAGCATGTCAAACGGCCTTTCAAAGATGTTTACGAACAGACAGAAAGGCTAATAGAGAATTTTAATTCGAAGGTTAAGCCTGGCGATCACACATGGCATCTTGGAGATTTCTTGTGGCAATCTTTAACTCTAAAAGAAGCCTTGGATATTGCATATAGATTGAATGGGACACATTCGCTAGTTTTGGGAAACCACGATAAACTAGTTCAAGTTAATCCTGTAGTATTTGGAAAGTATTTCAAAGAGATTTGTGATCTCAAGGTGTTGGATGTTGGCGTATCTGCAAAGAAAGAGAAGAAGCTTATATTGTGTCATTACGGAATGCGTGTTTGGCCGCATTCGCAGCGTGGATCATGGCATTTATATGGGCATTCGCATGGAGAACTTCCTCCTGCTGGATTCTCTTTTGATGTTGGAGTCGATAGCCCAGAAACGAAATTCTTTCCGTTAGAGCTAGAAGAAGTTCGTGAAAATATGTCACGAAGGACATGTAATCATATACTCGGAAAAATATGGCCTAACAAAGAAAAGACACCAGATATCTACGAGAAATTTTCAGATCGTGTTGGCTGATAATCAAGGAGAACGTTATGAGACATCCATATTCTTTACATTCGCGTAGACACAATAGAACAACGATTATGGATCGTCGCCGAAAACAACTGCTAACTTTGTTTTATAGATTTCGCTACTCGGAAGACGATCCAAAAGACGCTCCATTTAGGCATTCCTGCGATAAGGCAAAGCTTAATTGCGGGAGCAAACTTTGCCATGCAGTAAAGTATTTCAAAGAAAAAAGAAAGCGCAGACGTGCTTTAGATGCTGCAGTTGTAGATAATATTCAGAGTTTTGATGAAGTTATATAAAACGTGAGGAGCGATAAATGTTTAAGTTTCATATTCCAGATAATTATAATGCGTGGTGCATGTTATGCAAGAAGGGCTTTATGACGATAGAAGAACTTGGTGAGCACAATAGGACAAGTGTTGACGAACACAATTTTCGATCAGGGAAGAAACTAAAGCAGAGCGTTGCGCAGCCGGGATCCACAGTACACGAAGTAGGCTGTACATGTAGTTTCTGCAAGTTAGGAACGACAAAGGCATAATATGAATTTCTTTACGTGGTTTTCTGACTCGCCAATTCTTGGTACTATTTTTATAATTGCGTGTCTTGTTGGCCTTAGATTATTCTTTTATTTTATCACTAACATAACTCGCGCTATGACGGGGAATTATCCGCCTGTATGCGAAGATTGCGATGAAGAAGACAAAAACGAAGACTATGACGAAAATGATTATTAAGAGGGCGCTATGCAATGGTGCATTCAATGTACAGAGCTTCCTGATACACATACATTGAAACTTCTCGAAGCTGCGAAAGCGCGCAATTTGCCGACATTTGGAATAGGAATTATTCCATTTAGTCATGAACTAACAGGGCTTGAAGAAATAGACGCTTCAAAGCCTTGTATGTTTTATGGCTCAATTCAATTGTTGCAGAAGATACAGAAAGATTACCCACAATATTACCCTGCAATGTATTTTCAAGAAGAGTTGTATGATCCTCTTCAACTTAGACTTTGGCCATATTCTAACAAAATGTTAAATCGATTCATTGACATTCTGCTAGTTTCAGATTTAAGAAAGAATTGGATTAAACAACCAATGTTTGTTAAATCTAGAAAGCCAAAACTTGTAACAGGGATGGTTTTGGAACCAGAGAAAGATGACTGGGATACATGGGTAATTGAACATGCCCATCTAGATGGTGATGTAGTACTAGCCGTTTCTCCGATTCAAAGAATTGACAAAGAGTGGAGGTTTTTTGTTATTGACGGAGAAGTGGTAACAGGATCGTTATATCGGCGTGATGGCTATAGATGTATCTATGAACCAATTTCGCAGGAAGTTTGGGATGAAGCTACAGTTCTTGCAAAAGAGCTTCCCAGTAAAAACATTGTCATGGATGTAGCTAGAACTCGCGAAGGAGAGTATAAAATTATCGAGTTCAACTCCCCCAATTCTTCAGGTTTTTACAACTGCGATGTTGGAAAAATTGTCGATAAAATCGAAAGCACGCTCGTAGATAGAGAGGAGACCTATGCCTCCGATGGATGTAAGTAAAACGAAGGGAATTAATCCGAGATATCATCCTTTAAAGAATGCTTTCCATTACGATGATATCATGGGTCCATTGATTGCACGTTCAAAAGCTAATAACTCAGAAGAAATTTCTACAATTCGAAGATCTTTATCATTTATTGCTGAGTTAGTCTTTCGAGCTGTTAAACAGCGTCTACTATTACGTGTTCCAAAACGCGACGATTATACTTCGGAAGCAGAATTTTTTACGGCGCAGATACGATATAATGATAGCGTAGCATTTGTAAGAACTAGACATGCGATGACTATAAATAAGATTTCAAAGTCAACATTCGGATATAAAGGAGCCTTATGAGCGCTCTTGCGCAAACAATAGTTATTGCTTTATCCATTGCTGCAGTTTCTGTCGTCGTGCTAGCTATTGCATTGTATAAGATTATTCATACTCACGATAAAGTTTTGGAGAATAAAAGCAGATGACAAAACAAGAATTGCTGTATCTCAAACTAATGGAAGAGTGCGCTGAAGTTCAGCAACGAGTATCGAAACTCATGCAATTCGGAGCAAATGAAAGTCAGTCTATTGCTCCGGATATGTTAGGCGGAGAGCATCCGCAAACAAACTGGGAACGACTGCAAGCAGAATATTGTGATCTGCTTGCTGTCGGCTACTTGTTGAAATTGCAGGGACCAACGCACAATCAAATAGAAGCAAAAAGAAAAAGAATAGATCAATATGCTGAGTATTCAAAAGCAAGAGGTTATTTAGATGAATAGAAAAACACCGGGGTGGACAACAGATAAACAGAAAATATACGGACAGATTGTAGAAGATTCGCATAAAGAAGAAAGAATGTTAGCACAGAAATTACGCTCTGACGCTGGACTTGATGGCTGTATTTATGAAAGTCAATACTTTATAATTGAAGATGCTTTAGGAGAAGCCTTTCGATTAGGCGCAATCAAAGCTCTTAGTTTATGTAAAGATATTAAAATCTAGTATGCTAAATACTCAAGCTAATTGCGTTGAATGCGCTGCAATAACTATTGCATCGTGCTCAAATCCTGCACCTTTTTGCTTGAAATGTAGTGCGACACAAGATGCGCTGACTGCAAAAATGCAAGATTTGAAATTTGCGCATCAAAACAAGAATTATGAAGTATCAGATATTATTCGTCAAGAAATTATATCTTGTGGATTTAGTGTGCAACAAAGAAAAGATGTATTAAGGGTATCAGGATCTGGGCTGATTATCGGTCGCGTACACATTGAGTTATGAATGTTAGACTTACGAAAGTTATTCGACAAATATCGAATTCAGTGGAGAGATAAAGGACCGAATTGTTCCAGAGGACATATTAACATAGCATGTCCTTTTTGCGGACCGCAAGATCGTTCTTTCCACATGAGCATTAGCGAAGAAGGAATGGGATTTTATTGCTTCCGTAATCCTTCGCATGCGGGACGAAACATCGCAAACGTATTATGGAAATTGAAAATTCCTGCAAAAGAATTTGCAGATCAAAAAGTAAAGTCAAGCGCACAACGGGAGTATTCGGATACAAGAAGTTATGCAGCATTTGCTTACTTTAAAGACGCTGCCGAAAACGAAGAAGCTTTTGAGTACTTGAAAAAACGTAATTTTACTAATCCCGCAGAAGCATCGAAAAAGTTTAATCTTAAGATCGATGAAGTAGGCAAGTGGGCAGGACGATTAATTATTCCATTAACTGTTGGCTGGACTGGCAGAGCAATGCGGGATTATCTCGAACCAAGATATCTAACGCATTCTAATGAGGATGGATATTTTCAATGCCTTCATGGAAGTTCGACAGTTGTATTATTGGAAGGAGGCATTGATGCAATGCGCATTGCGACGGTTACTACGCAGCTAGATTTGATTGGTAAATGTGGCAATAAGCTAAGCGCTGCACTTTTGGTACATCTGCGCAAAACCGGTTACCGGACAATAATCAATTGCCCTGATGGCGATGTACCTTTCGAGCAATATGAAAAAGAAACTAGTTTGTTAAAAAGTTATTGCACACAAGCAAACGTTACACTATTTCATTTTCCAGAAGGCATCAAAGACTGGGGTCAATTAACAGAACCAGAAGCCAGAAGATTAATAAGAGGATTATGACAAAGAAACAACTACGCGATCTCGCACTTCCTACAGATCCGCAAGAAATGCTTTTCTTTATGTGCACAATGCTCCGTGAGATAGCAATAGCATTAGCTCCAGAAGTTGCTGAACCTGAGAAGCTTTCATGCGAGCCAGAACAACACAATAATTCAATATTTCTAGATTCTTATACAAACAAAATTGCCACAATTAAACTCATTCGTGAAGTAACAGGTATGGGGTTGAAAGAATCAAAAGAGTTTGCAGACTTCATTCCGAATTCTTCTCCGCTCCTGGAATATTTACCGAAGCGTGAAGCAACAGATATCATACGAAGATTTGAAGAAATTGGAACGTGTGCGACAATTAGGAGTACAAGTGATTGACTTTTTAGAAGTATGCGCTGCATAGAAATATCACGAGCCTTTAACATTTGATGGAGGTATTAAATGTATATCGGAATGCGTGTCAGAATAGCAAATGTTAAAAATATCATTCTTTCAGATAATGGCGGAACTCAAATCGTACCCCGCCAACCGCACCCAGAACATACATTTGAGCTTGGAACAATTACGGAATTTGAATCTACAGAATTTCATGGAGAAATGATTCAGATTCCCGTTATAACATTAGATGATAAGACTGTGCTTCGTGGCTATGAATGCTGGTGGGAACCAATAGAAGAGAAACAAAGCATATGAGGTACTATTGTAAATATTGCAAGAAGATTGTGGAACGCGACAGTAAAAAAGCGTGGGTCAAGTCGTTTTGTGAAAAATCAGGCAAGACGGCCCATTTAATGAAAGTAAAACGAAAAAAGGGGAAATAAGATGTTCGATGCCGTTGCAGTAATCACAGCAGAACGCGATAGATTGAAATCTCTTGTTCGCACAAATCTTACATATCAAGAAAAACGAATGCTAATCGCACTAAATATCTATTTAGATGCAGAGATGGCTAATGAAAAAGAAAAAGCATCTGCTACTACAATAGAAGGAACCATTGTACTCGAATCTGTATAAAGCCAGGAGTATCATTTGGAAAGACATGTAGTTATTCCGGAATGGAAAGGATCCGTTTTTGAGAAATGGAGTTATAATTATTGTGTAAAAAACGGATGGCGAATAGCATACGTTGTCGGCGACATGGACGACTGCATGAGTGAATGCATGCTATGCTATTTGGAATGTAGACGTAGATATGGAGAAACGGTTAAGACAGAGCAGCAGTTTATGTTTTTATTTATGCGCATGACAGCGCATTGGTTTGACACGCTATCTAAACGAGACAGTAAGCTGCGTGAAGGAAAAGCTTTAATAACTCAGGCTCTTCCCAAAGTTGTATACGCCGAAGCAGATATTCATATGTCGGATACTTTGATCGATGCTAGTAAGGAATTAAGATCTATACTTGAAATATTGATTAATACTCCTACGGAGATCATAGATACGATAAAGGCAGATCTGCCTAATGCTTCAGGTAAGAATTTATTCAAAGGTATTTTGAAAGTTTGTGGAATAAAAGAAGATAAACACGAAGCTCTTACAAAAGAATTATACGGACTTCTACAATAGGAGTAAAAATGAAATGGCGCGGAGTTGATGGAGGAACGCCCCTTCACGGAAGATCACTTTGTGAAACCTGTAGAAATTCTCAGATCATTGTTGGTGATGCAGCTAGTGAGAAGGTGACTTTCTGTTTAGCGCATTACGATAAGCAGATTGTTGTGCCTTTTAAACGCGTTGTTGAGTGTTCAGATTTTGCAGATAAAACAGCTCCCAGGTTAAGCGATCTGGAAAAAATTGCCTACGTTTTAGCAACTGATCCGCGCGGCAAACCTATTGGATTCGTAACATCGCAGAAATTTAGAAAAGATAATGATTTAGAGGAACATTCTGACTTAGCACCTACTCCAGATTTCATTAAGGAATGAAAATGTTTGGGTCTCCTGGTGAAAATCCAAGAATAAATCCGCCAGTCGTAAAAGATTTACGCACAGGCGCGATTAGGAAATTAAAACTGGAAAATATAAAGTTGCAGAAAGTAAATCGCATTATAGATAGTGAGAAACGAAAACTTCGTAAGACTATAGGATCAATTCACGATCACGATCTTTCGCGTGCAGATATGATAGAAATTCTTAATCGTGTTTTGAAACGTTGTAATGACGAAATAACATAGGAGGCAACAAAATGGCCACATTGGACGAAATTAAAAAGTATGTAATGTCTACACACAATGACGATTCTGCGGATAAGTTACAATTTATTCTTGACGCCATACAACGTCAGAAAAGCGCATGTTTGGAAGAACACAAACTTGTTTTACAAGGATGGGAAGAAGCTCTAACAGACTTATTAACACATGCCCTATAAAGATCCGACGAAGCAGAAGCAATATCAGCACGAGTGGTATCTTAGGAACAAACAAGATGTCAGGCGTCGATCGAGAGAAAGTCTGCGCCGCAATAAACACAAGCGTATTGCGAAATGGGAAAGTATGTTTATAGCATGCAGAAATCACTCTGAAAAACGGTGTTTAAAACACCAGTATGTCATGCGCGGTATTCGTAAATGTCATGTTTGTTATAAACGGTCCCCTGCTTATTATAAATACAGAAAATCGACAAGATATAAACTTCTGAATCATTTAGCTCGCATAGCATTACGAAAAAAGAGAAAAATCGATGAGTCGAAAATCTAAGGAAGAAGTAGAAGATGAAGAAATAGAATTTACTTCATCGTTGCCTTTCGACAAAGAAACGACGCGGAATTATTTTCGCGAATCTGAATTTCCTAGTATGCATTCAGATACTCCACATCAGGAAGTAGTTCCTGTTAGTTGCAGACTGTGTGGAATGACGTTTGGCCTTTATTCGAAGAGTGGTCCAAAGCCCATATACTGTCCTTTTCATAATACTTTAATTAAACGGCTCGGCACAAAGAAGAAAATTACAGAAAGAAGTACTAATGTATGTCCTCATTGTTTGAAGCACAAGAGTTGAAAGGTTTTATTCGCGTAACGCATACTGCAAGATTTGAAAGTATTTTTCAATTGCTATACTCAATGCAATCGGATGTATTGTATGCGCATTCAAGAATTTACCCATTCGCGTATCTGAATGTAGGCCGTTTAAAGCTATTCTTAAACGAAGACGTAAATAGCCACGATACAGTAAAAATAATTCCTGTAGTTAAAAAATTCGATTCTACTCCAACATTTTTCTTACATACACCGATTGCGGAAGTAGAAGATATTCTGCGTGTGGTAGATATGCTAACGCCTTTATCAAAACATCCTGTTAAGATATGCGATGTTACAATAGGTTATGCCGAATGGTTTCTCGGACAAACAAAGGGTTGGCATAAAGTTAAAACAAGCGATGACATTATCCAGGATGCAAAAATCCTTTCAGAGATAAAAGGCCGAACTTATAGTAGTCTTCGTAATACGCTCAAGCATGTTCGTGAAGATTTAAAGCCTGAAATTCAAGTTTTAAGTCCTGATAATTATAAAGATGCAATCAAAGTTTTTGAAGATTGGAAAGAATCTGAACACGCAAAGAAGTTCTTCAGGTTAACAATTGGTAGAGATGTTAGACTGATAGAAACCTTCTATGATAAAATTGATTGCGAAAACTACTTCGCATATGTATACTACGTTGATGGAAAACCGTGTGCGTGTAGTTTTGGCACATCTGCAATTGGCAGGGCGGGATTCGGGCAAGATATAACGTGCAAAGCAGATACAACGAAACGAGGATTGGCAGATTTCGCTTTTATCCATCTAATGCAAGAAATGCATAAGAAAGGAATACAGTTTGTAAACGACAGTGGTTACTATACTCCTGGCGTTAGAAAGAATAAAGAAAAATTTGCGCCTGTTAAAACGATTCAGATGTTCGATCTTGTTCGAAAGGATTGATATGTTCGTTGTTATAGTTTATTATGATGGACGGGGCGACGGAGGTACACAACTTTACTACGTCGCGAATGCAAAAACTAAAGAAGAAGCAATAAAACAATTCGCTTTGTATCAAGGATACGATCCAGAAGAAGATAGTGTAGAGTACGAAGCTTACCTAGAAAGCCTCCGTCAGGGAGAAGGAGCAGGCGATTTTGTAGAGTTTACTGAAGCTAGTTTAATATAACAAGAAAATCTATACCGGTAATGGTATAATTTAAGGGAAGGATAATAATTACTATGAAAACGATGTCGCAAGAAGAATTTGAAATCGAGACATTTAAGAAACAGCAAGATAAAGATGTTCATGTAGATGTTTTAAACATAGAAGGTAGAGATAGACAGCTTATAACAGAGGCCGGTGAGAAGATATTAAAAATTCTTCGTAATGATCTGCCTTCGCCAAAACATGCAGTTGCAGTTTTGTCTTTGCTCCAGCACTATATGAATGAGGTATTTGGCGTTTCCGGAGATGCTGTTGGAGTAATCCAAAATAACACAAACAATCTACAAAACTAACAATAGGAGATTAAAATGGCAATACAGATAACTTCACAAGAATTACTTGAAGAAGTAAAACGATGCGAAGAACAAGCGCGAGCAGAATCTGCAGAGTTTGAATTTATAGCGATTTCAGAAGAACGTCAAAAGAAAATGAAAGCCGTCAGTGAGCGAATAATGGATATTTGCTTCGATGAACTTGAAGGGCCGGCAGAATTTTTCTGCGTAATGGATGTACTGCGAGAATTTATTGAAAACAAATATGGAGTGTCGGCAAAAGTAATGGCAACAAGGAAAGACGAAGCTGGGAGTTGTTAAATTTTACAAGTGATGACACGTAGCTTAAATAGTACGATAGACGAAAGTTTATCAAGCTCGGCAAAGCACTCCACTCTTTATGGAGAAGATTCAGGTTCGAACCCTGACGTGCCAACCAATTTCGAGGTGCAAATGTGGAAATTTTACGTATACTGGCGACATTGGGCATTCCATAGAGTATTTCGACTGAATACATCATTTATGTATGGACCGCAACCGTATGTTAGTTATCGTTTTGGACCATTCGAACTAAGGCGATATTTGAAATGAAGCGCAAGATTGAAGATGGATATAGTCGAACAAATCGTGAACTAAAACGTGAGCCACATAAACCAGGACGGATGTGGTGCAATATTTGCGATGCTGCACTGATTTTTCCTGGAAATAGATGTCCTCGCTGTAAGCATAAGGATGCTACAAAACGAGAGAAAAAAATTGTAGTTCGTGAATAAAGAAAGGAGAGATATGGTATTTTATATTAAGGAGTAGTATGGGACGACCAAGGACGAAACATAGAAGAAAGGCACTAGTAATTTTTTCTGGCGGACAAGATTCAACTACTTGTCTTTTTTGGGCCAAACAGAAGTTTGATGTTGTAGCTCTAACATTTAACTATGGACAGCGGCATGCTGCAGAAATAAATGCAGCAAAGAAGATAGCTGAACTAGCTGGTGTTAGACATGAAGTTGTAGATGTTCCGGGCATTTTGAAAAGCTGCTCGCCTTTAACTGATCCAGCGAATGCATTAGAGACGTATTCTTCATATGAAGAAATGGATAAGATAATTGGCGACAGAGTTGAGTTAACATTTGTTCCAATGCGAAATGCTTTCTTCTTAACTTTAGCAGCAAATCGAGCAATTCATCAAGGCATTTTTGATTTAGTTACAGGCGTTTGTGAGATGGATAATGCTAATTATCCAGATTGCAGAGCAAATTTTATATCGCATCAAGCTAAGACAATAAATATGGCTCTTGGGCGAACCGCGCAAAAATTCAAAATTCATACGCCATTAATAAAGTTGTCAAAGAAGGAGACAGTTTTACTATCAAAACAGCTAACAGGTTGTTGGGAAGCATTGGCATATAGTCATACGTGCTATGCGGGACAAGTTCCTCCTTGCGGAAAATGTCATTCTTGTATTTTACGAAGTTTTGGCTTCAAAGAAGCAGGCGAAAAAGATCCTTTAGTCGAAAGATTTAAAGGAGTCTAATCGTGAATGTCTTCGAAGAAGTCTTAAAAGCAGCTCGTACTGTTGAGCCAATTTCGCAGATAGACGGCGAAGACAATAATGCGTTTCTGTATAGATTAGTAGAAACTGTAAATAAAGTAAGTAATAGTGTATGGGACGCGTTATCGGTTGATGCACAGAATTGGTTTAATAAAGCAGCAACAGCAAGAAATGCTACATTTCCTATTCCTGGACCAGATGGTTTTAAATCTGATTATGCTCCGCCATTACCTACTATTCCAGAAAATAGACAGAAGAAGCGCGAGCATGGTATAGTAGATGCAATACGGATAGCAGCAATTACACATGAAGGTATGCCAGCAAAACAATTGTACGAACTACTTGTTACAGACTGGCCAAATGTTAAGCTTAACACAATCGCAGTCAATATAGGCGATATTTATCGTGTGATACATTTAGCACGACAGCTTGGATATTGGAACGATACACCAGTTCCTAAACCGCAACCGGAAGATTTAAAAACTTAGGAGAACACAATGGCAAGCGAGCAGCGAAACGAGTTGGTTCTAGCGCAGAACCAATATGCCTTAATTCAAGATGAAACTAAAGGAACTGTTTCAGTTTTAGTTGGTCCGTTTAAGCAAGGATTAACTGGAACAGATAGGCCGGTTATTTACAAGGATGGTAAGTTTATCGGCGTTAAGTTGGAAGACGCCATTAGCCAGCATGTATCAGTGCCGGAAGGCAGCTACATCGTTCTCGAAAATCCTGCGGATGACGAAAAGAAAATTCATCCAAATAGTGGAGCTTCGCAGGGCATGGTCGAGCTAAAGATTGGCCGGAAGATTAACATTCCTGGTCCTGCTACTTTTGCATTATGGCCAGGACAAGTTGCCACTCCCATTCCGGGCCATCAACTTAAATCAAACGAATACATTCTTGTACGTGTTTATAACGTAGAAGAAGCAAAGAAAAATTGGCCGTCGGAACTTGGAAAGCCGCGAGAACTTGTAACAGGACAATTATTGATCGTTGCTGGAACAGACGTCAACTTCTTTATGCCGCCGACCGGTATTGAAGTTGTTCAAGACCCGATCACAAAGATGCAATACATCCGGAAAGCTGTGACACTCGAACGTCTGGAATATTGCATCTTGCTAGACCAGAATGGGTCTAAGCGGTATGAGATTGGCCCAAAAGTTGTATTTCCTACAGCTACTGAATCTTTTGTCACTCGAGTAGAGAGTTCAGCAACGGATCAAGGAGATACGACAGGTTCTCCAAACAGACAGAATGTTAAGTTCAAAGCAATCGAACTGAACGATCAAATGGGTCTGTATGTCAAAGTTATTGCAGACTACACGGATACAATCAACTATCCCGGCATGTACGACGGCGATTGGATTGGCCGACCTGTTAAAGCGAAAGAAAAGAGTGCTTCCGATCCAGCAGCTCCTCCATCTCCTCCAAAATCGGCTGTACCTGAATATGAATATAAAGTTGGAGACGAATTATTCATTACGGGCAAGACTCAGCGCATTTACTACCCAAGACCGGAACATGCTATTATCGAGTACGGTAGCGAAGATGGAACATTTAAGCGTCAACGCTACTATGGAATAGCAATTCCAAAAGGCGAAGCTCGCTACGTTCTTGACAAGAATACAGGACGAGTTGAAATGGTACGCGGAGAGAAGATCTTCTTGCCAGATCCGCGCTTCCAAATTATTGTCAGACGTGTTTTGGATGAACGTACAGTAGCGCTCTGGTATCCAGATCCAAATCGTCCCGGACAGGGAAATCCTGAAGCTGTTGCATATAACAGAAATCTTGCTGAGTTGGCTGGAACTACAGTCAACTATGTACAAGACACAAGTTACAGCGCAGCGATGGATCTGAATCGTTCCATTAACAGAGGGACACGCGGATCGTCTGCACTTGTTCAATCGTACCTTGGCGGTGCAAGTGCTAGTGCTGGTCCTGCTGCTTTTGGGGATAAAGTATCCCGTGGCGGAAAATTTACTCCTCCGCCATCCCTAACGCTGAATACGAAATACGACGGACCCCCGACGGTAAATGTATGGACTGGATATGCGGTCCAAGTTGTAGATAAATCGGGGAAACGAGAAGTCGTGAAAGGTCCTGCAACAATCCTGCTCGAATACGATCAGACATTGGAAAAGATCGTATTATCATCGGGCAATCCGAAAACGACAGATAGACTACTTCATGACGTATATTTACGCGTCGATCACAACAAAGTTTCTGACACGATCAATGTCGAAACAAGAGATATGGTGCAGGCTTCGATCAAGGTCAGCTACAGAGTAAATTTCGAAGGCGACAAAACGAAATTCTTCGCTGTAGAAAACTATGTGAAGTTTATGACAGATCATTGCAGATCGCTGTTAAGAGCTGTTGCGAAGACAAAATCCATTAAAGATTTGATGGATCAGTCAAGTATCATTGTTCGCGATACGATTCTTGGCACGAAACCGCCCGCAGGAAAGTCGGAAGAAAAGATTGAACGTCCTGGATTAGCTTTCAAAGAAAACGGAATGCGAATCTACGATGTTGAAGTCTTAAATACGACAATTGAAGATGCAACAGTGTCGCGAATGATTCTCGATTCACAAAATCAAGCTGTTAAGAGAACATTAACGCTAACAGAAAAACAGCAAGAGCAGGAGCAAGAGAAGGCTATTCAAGCAATTGAGCAGGCTCTTGTTGCAATGCAAACAGAAACAAAGCTGAAGAAACTTACGCTGGAACGTGAGTACAGCAAAGCATTTCATGAATCTTCGCTTGCTGGAATTACAGAAACAGCAATTCGTGAATCAAAGAAGAAGGAAGATGAAATCACTCTTGCAAAGAAAGAAACCGCAGTTCATGCGGAAGAGCTAGTTCGTTTAGCTGCGCTTCACAAAGAAGAGGGCGAGTGGCTCTTAAAGACAACAGCAGCATTCAAAGAACGCATGGGTGCTGTAGATCCAAAGCTTGTTGCAGTCTTGCAGATGCTTGCTGATCGAGGATTGCTGACAGATGTTATGGCAGCTATTGCTCCTTTGGCAATGCAAGAACAGCAAGGTATTGGTCCTGTTTTAGATCGCCTGTTTGCAGGAACAGGATTTGCAGAGAAAGTTAAATCGCTACTTTCTAAAGGAGAAGAGACAGCGAAGTAATGACTAGTAAGCCAAGTAGGGCGGGGAGCAGTATAACCCCCGCCCATCTTTACAATGGGAATAATATACTTAATTCGAAATAAAGTTGAAAATAAAGTATATGTAGGAAAAACTTCCCGTACTCTATCTGTACGCTGGGCTGAACATTTAGACGAGGCTTTCTCAGGATGTCCGTATAGATTTCACCAAGCTATCCGAAATTTTGGAAAAGACGCATTTGAATTAGTCGAGCTTTATTTCTGTTCTGACAACAAAGAACTAGACGAGCAGGAAAAGAAATTTATCAAAGACTACTCAGCATGTGATACTAATTTTGGATATAACATGCAGACCGGAGGACAGGGAGGAACACTAACAGTAAAACGAAAAATGTCCGAAGAGGCAAAAGAACATCTTCGACAAATAAATCTGGGAAAGAAAGCAAGTCTTTCGACGAAACTTTTGATGTCTCAGCAACGCAAGGGAAAGACGCATAATGAGCAATGGCGTAATAATATCTCTAAGGCGTTGAAAGGAAAAACTCTTGGAAGAAAAGACTCTGAGGAATTAAAACAGAGAAAATCAGCAGCGCAAACAAGGCGACATATAGATAAACCTTTGTCTAAAGAAATACGTGCTATAATAGGCATTAAAAATAGAAAACCTAGAAATGTATCTCCTGAAGGAAGAGCACGCTTATCAAAAGCGCGACTTGGTAGAACATATGAAGAAATTTATGGAGATAGAGCGGAGGATATGAAAAAGAAAGTTGTGATAGGAATACTTGAATCAAATAAGAGGAGACATGAAGCGGCTGTACTCAGAAAAAGTAAGACATAAAGTAACACGTGAAGAGGCGCTGGAAGCAGTAAGAAAACTTCTTCAGTATATTGGGGAGGATCCGGATCGCCCCGGGCTGCTCAAGACTCCTGAACGCGTTATCAAAGCTTGGGAGAATGATTGGGGAGCGGGGTATAATACAAAATTCATTAACAAGCAAATGAAATCAATTCTCGGAGGTCAGTTTGAGGACGGCGCTGAAAAAGTTAATGAAATGGTAATAATGAAAGACATTACTTTTAATTCCTGTTGTGAACATCATATGGCAATCTTTTCAGGGACAGCAAATATTGCATACATACCTGATGGAAAGATTTTAGGGCTCTCGAAGTTGATTCGTATTGTTGATCTATTTAGTAAAAAGTTGCAAGTACAAGAACGCCTTACTAATCAAATTGCTGACTTTATTGATAGTAATTGTTATCCTATCGGTGTTGGAGTTGTTTTAAAGGCAAAGCATAGTTGTATTGAAACTAGAGGTATTCATCGTCCTGGTTCCGAAACAATAACTTCCGCTTTACGCGGAGAGATGCTAACGAAGCATGAAGTAAGAGCAGAATTCTTAAAGTTGATAGGAATGTGATATCTATGGCTTCAGAAGATCAAGATCAAGTTGAAAATATTGCTATCGTTCTAGATAAGGAAGGAATTCCTGAAAAAGTTGTAAAAGCTAATGAAAAAAAGATATTCACGTTCGATCCTGAGGACGCAGGCAAAGAAGTATTTATTGAATACAATTCTGAGTAATATCGGAGAGATTAACTAAATGAAGAGATTTGAAGCAGAGTGGGAGATTTATCGAAAAGTAGCTGTTCCAAAACAAGCAGGAGAAATTCAGGTTTTGGAAACGAAGAAAGCTTTTTATGCAGGAGCCTCTTCAATGGTAGCTGCATTAGTAGGAACAGCTGATCCGACAAAAGCAACGCCTGATGAAGCTGATGTCAAAGTTTTAGAAAGCATTTGGAAAGAACTTGACGAGTTTTTCAAAGGAATTGCAGACGAAGCACAGAAAATATTACAAAAAACAATGCAAAAACAAAAATTGAATGAATTATCACGGAAAGAAGAAGATCCAGTTATTATATCGGAATAATATGGGAGATCCAGTAGTATCGTTGTTGTTAGATAGCGGCGCGTATAGCGCGTTCACGCGTGGAAAAGAAATTAACATAGATAAGTATATTGACTTTTGTAAGAAACATGACAAAGAAATAACAAAAGCAATTAATCTTGATGTTATTAATCCAGGAGATCCAGAAACAGCAGCTGAAGCAGGAATGAAGAATTTCTTCTATATGCGCGAACGTGGTATTGATGTAATGCCAGTTTACCACGCACGTGAAAATTTAAAATGGCTTGACAAAATGCTTGAAAGCGCACAATATATAGGACTATCAGCAACATCATTAGTCTCTCCAGTTGAAGGTAAGGTGTGGCATGACCTTGTGTGGACTTATATTACTGATTCAGCGGGGCGGGCAATTGTTAAAACTCACTCATTCGGCAATACTGAGTTATATACTATGCTCACCTACCCTTTCTACTCTGCTGACTCTGCTACGTGGATGATTCAAGGCGGCAGAGCCGCCCGTGTCAAGTTGCAAGGTAAATCTTATCAACTTCGTTCTACTTCTATCCGTGATTCTAGTTACATATCTACGGATGATCCCGCTCCAAAGAAAGAAGCATGGGAAGCAGAAATTAGGGAGCTTGGATTAGATCCAGAAAAGGTAATGAGTATTAACGTATCTGCAAGTGAAATGGCAATGATCCGAAGCTATCTTGTAGCCAGTGATTTAATTCGTTTGCAAGAAGCGACAAGACCGATAACTACATTTAAGAAACAAAAGTCGCTCTTACCTTCCGAATACAAAGGCGGTTTACAAGGCTTTGTCCGCGAGGGGCCTGTTAAAATGACTTTTGCAATTAGTCCCAGTGCATGGTATTTTAACTTACCTTTATTGTATGTATTAGGTGTAAAAGATATTTTGGCTTCGTATCACTATATTGCTACTGCACCAAAGACATTCATGGAAGAACGGCTGATTCCATTTTTATACGATCCAAAAGCATTTTGCGAGTCGCAACCTAAACTAAGAAAATATTTGGATACGATTAGAAAAGTAATGTTAAAGCCTATTTAAAGAAGAAGGTGACTATGCTTATAGCAAAGAAAGGCGACCAAGTAATTGTAATTCTTCAGCCGGAGAATCTAGCTCGCATGAAACAGGGTGACCCTGTAACAATAGAACAACTGAATTTAGTATTATGTTATGAAGATATTTCAACAGAACAGCTCGTAGAAAAATGCAAAGTAAATCCAATGTCCTACTTATGTCGTGGCTGGCAGGAACATCCAGACGATTACACAGAACCACAACGGATCCTCTAAATGACCAACGAAAAGAAATTTTTTACTCTATTAGGACTGTTCATCCTAGCTTTTGTTGTATTAGTCGTAGTGGAGGTGCGACAAAGTCCGCAGAGTAAGACCGAACAAAAATATCAACGAATGCAGCCTCCCGTTGTAGCTATAGAAATAGGACCGGGAGCATATTATCATGTAGCTGGAACACATATACTTACGCCGAATCCACTTATTAGCCCCGGTAAATCACGAACGCAGGATCTTTCTATTATTTGCGGCCATAGCACAAAAGAATATCGACATACAAGCGAAGCAACTAAAATGCTTGTATATAGAAGATATGGTGTTGCGCCGCATCTTGATGTTTGTGCTGATACAATCCGCATTACAAAATCCGGAAAGAAAGTAACAGAAACATGTGAGATAGATCATATCATCCCACTCGAACTTGGTGGCGCCGACGAATTAGAAAATCTTTGGCCTCAGCCATACAATCCGCAAAACGGATTTGGCGCTCATGCAAAAGATGAAGTTGAAAATTTTTTACATAACGAAGTTTGTGCAGGCAATATTTCAATACTCGAAGCACAAAGATTGATTGTTACTTCCTGGTCAGATTTATATCAAGGAGGATTAAACTAACTTTGATTGAACCAAAACAGAAGTTTGAAATCGTATTAGCACTGGATCAGGAAACAACTTATCCAGAAGAGGAAGATCTCCCAGAAATGAGTTATAGTTGTTCGGTGGAGCATTTAATAATAGAAGTCGTATCAATTGAAGAAGGTAAAAGAATATTTCAAGTCGCAAAGAAATTAGTAGAGGAAGAACTTGCAAAAACTAGAGCGGTTGCTAGAATTTGATCCTGCATATGATAAACGTAGTTCCGATCCAAAGAAAAATTATGGAATTCACGGTGTTGAAATGCGCTGGATTGTTAAAGGAGAAGAAGGCGCAATTCAGTTTGTAGTTTATACGAATTGGCATTTGCCACATGTAGTAGCAGAATTCAAAAGTAAATCTTATCTTTTATATGAACCTTTACCCGCAGATGTAGGATATCATAGTAAAGTACAACGCTACGACGGCCAGCATCCTGTGCGTGAAAAATGTAAATATCTTAACGATCAGCCTTGTTACTACGACGGATCAGGATTGCATGCTCAAAGAGTATTTGACATGTTAGTAGAAAAAGGTGGAGAGGCTGTTTGGGAATATCTGGAACATTACTATGCAGAAATCTTTGCCGAGCCAGTCGTGGAAGAAAGGGTTTGAAGTAGCAAAAGCAGCAAGTAAATATGCTATCGCTCCGCGGGAAGGCTTAAGAATAGGGGCAGCATTGTATGCTAAATCTGCTTTACTTTCAATTGGCTTTAATACTTACTACGTGACGCATCCAGCATCAGCACGAAATAAATTGTTTGATAGAAATATTCATGCCGAACATCGTGCTATAATTAAACGACAGCATTATGATAATAGCAGTATGGTAATGTATGTATACAGGGAACTTGCAAATGGAATCTTAGCCAATTGTATGCCTTGTCTTACATGTCAGAAATTAATGGCTGAGGCAGGAGTTAAACGAGTACGATTTATAAATGAAGGAGGTCAATTTGAAGAACTCTCTCTTTGTATCGCAAGTAGAAATAGCTAATGCGGAGGAACAACTTGATAAATTATCTATGCGCGAACTTGTTGCCGCTGCAGTCTACAAATATCCAGAATTTAGAGACTCTACTCCGCATACCGCTGAACTTCTCCAGAAATTTATGTTGGAAAATAATCTTACTCCTTCGGCAGTCCTTTGCGCGTTATTCAATATTATGAAGATGTTGCTTACAATTGCAAAGGATCCAAATTCTTGCGGACCAAGTTATGAAGCTTAATGAATTATGCGACGAATATATCAAATCTATGATTTGGTCAGAAGCAACAACAGAGGAACAAAAAGCATTAGCAATTGACTATATTCGCAGCTTCTGCGCATTTCTTGAACATAGATGGGAAGTAACACAATTGAAATTTTCACAACAAAGACCTGTAGACAAACAGATCAAAACTAATGCAATAGCAGGCGAACAAACTGGTAGAGGGGTAAAGTGAGTATCATTCTCGAAGAAGGAAAAACAGTTGGAATATGGTATGTCGCTGGAGCAGTAGAACAACAGGACCAAGATTTTCTAGCACATATCGGATATGAAGATATAGAAGGAATAAGAAAAGTTGTATTACAATATAGATTTAGGTATTATTCGGGCATAGAGACGGGCGATCCAAGTCTCGATGGAGATCGAAAATCTTGGTATCGTATGGAATCAACAGCAGAAGCTTCTGAAGAATTTGTACAAGATGCAATTTCTGCTATTCGATCGACTGTCAAATTAGTACAAGCAAGATATAAGGCGAAGTCGTATACCGAAATTCTAGTAAAAGACTTTCCAAATTTTCAAGCATTCTTAGATAATTTTTCTGCTCAACCATTTGCGCACGTGAAAGTACAGGAGAAGCCGCATGAATGTTAATGAATTAAATGCAATTGTTAAAATAACTTCTAGATTCTCAAATCGTTCTTCGCTCTCGACTCTATATAGAAGTTTGGAATTAAGCGATACTACATTACGGTTACAAAGCGATTGGGGAAATATTGAAATGTCAATTCCTCCAACAGGCATTAAATCACCAAGTTTAATAGATGCTGTAGCTTTAGGGACTTTAAGTACGTATCCTCCCGAAGCAGAAATAGAGTTCACAGAAAAAGACAATAAAATTTATTACAGAATTGGTCGCGCAAGAGGCTGTTGGGATTTAGTATCATGCGATCATAAAATTCAGAAATTAAAACATGATGTATTTCCGTGGGCGCCGCCAGAACATTTTGCAGATGCTTTACGCGTAGCTTCGTCAGCATGTGAAGCTGCCGCTGTATCAGCAGGATTATATGGAATTGTAATTGATCCAAAATTTGGCAAGCTCAATATTATGTCGTCCAACAGAACAGCTCTTGCTGCCGCAACAATTGATGGAAAAGATTATCCTGTTGAACATGCCGTCACATTGCGTCCTCCTATTCCTAAGCTTATTGCTCTTATATTAGATTCATTTCGCGATTGTATGATGGACGTATCAGAAAAAGGTGTCTATATTCGAGGGGATGGTATTAAGGCATTCTTACCTTTCGCAGCCGGATTGGAACAGGATCTTGGACATGTTGCCGACAAATTTCAATCACATACAACAGAAATTCAAGTAGATAGTATAGCAATCAAGAAATTTATTACACGTGCTCGCGCATTAACTGATAGAAAAGTATCTTTCACTGTCGGCATTAAAATTGAAAAAGGACAACTAATTCTTCAACATCGAGGTATAGCAAGCGAGATGGAAGAAGAATTTATTGCTGAAGGCGCATCTGAAGATATCAATTACAATTCTATCTCATATTCCGCAGATATGTTATTGGAACCATTGGAATATGTTCAATCAATTGTTTTAGATTATCTACCAAATCAGCAGCTTGTCCTTCGCGGAAAAGATCCAGAGTTTATTTTTGTCGTTGGCGGTGATTAATGACAAAGCAGGAACTCCTTTTTCAAATGCGTTTTACTCTATCATGCACTTCTACGCATAAGGTTGCTTATCTGTTCCTTGAATTCGATCCCGAAAACAAGGAGCAGATAGTCAATTTCTGGAACGTAGACCCAGAAGCGATGCACGAAACCGAAGAGGGATATATTCAAAAATGGGAAGGAATCCCTGATATTCATCTTCCAAAAGATCGTGTATTAAAAATCGAGATCGATTAATCGCCTAAGTAATAAGTATAGTATCATATGAGAATGCTTTGCTTATTCGCCTCAATGCTACTATTTTCGATTCCTCAGGAACATCAAAAACCTGCAAATATTGAAGATTGTGCGCATACTATCAAAGTTGAACCTTATTCTATAACCGTTACAATGTATTGTCTCGATAAACACGAACTTGCTTCTTTATTTAAAGTATCGGACCAAGGAGCTAAATTGGATTCTGTTATAGATCAAATTGATTTAACAATAGTATTAACATCGAAGAAAAATCTGCATCGATAATAATGTCTTTCTTATTTGATACATTTTCGGTAGGATGCGATAAATGCCCTTTAAAGAAAGAATGGCCGAAGTTAGCGCATCCGAAAATTCCGATTATTCCCCCTGAAAAAGAAACACCGTACAGGGTACTAATTATCGGTGAGGCTCCTGGAGAAGAAGAGGACCGTTTAGGAATACCTTTTGTTGGAAAGTCTGGACAATATCTTCGCGGTCTTATTCCACGCGAATGGCAGGATAAGTTTTACATTACAAACATGGCCCGTTGCCGTCCTCCCGGCAATAGAACGCCATCAGAACAGGAAGTATATAGCTGTACAACTGGTTTTCTTGAGCCTGATTTAATCAAGCTTAGGCCACATGCTATACTTGCACTAGGAGATGTAGCTGCTAGCTTTTTCGTTCAAGATAAATCAATATCCAGAATTCGTGGATTACACACAACTATTCAGTTGGCCGACGGAACGCCTACTTGGTTTTCTTCAACATTCCATCCAAGTTATGTAATGCGTTCTGGACGCGATATTCGTGAAAATGATAAGAAGGTAAATGTAGTTGAACCACTGTTCAAAACAGATATTGCAAAGTTTTTTGCACGTGTTCCATTTTTCGCTGAAAATCCTCCGCCATTATATACTCCACCAAAAGGTAAAATACTTTATCCGAAATCAGCAGAAGAAGCATTAAATCTATTTTTCCAATTAAAAGAGCCTTTCGGTTATGATATTGAAACAACAAAGTTAAAGCCTTATGAACGTGATGCAGCAATAGCAACAGCGGCATTCTCTGATGGCGACTTAACGTTTGCCATGCCAGTTGATTGGCCAGGAATGCTCAACAAGTGGGGCATAGAAGCATTTAAAACAATGCTTCGTAGTAAGCGGCGATGGATCGCACACAATGCTGCATTTGAATTGTTATGGACATGGTCTGTAACTGGAACACATGATCTATTGTATGAAGATACAATGGTTCTTGGACGTATTCATCAGCAACGAAGCATGAAGTTGTTGGATTTAGAAACAGTTACATTACTGCATCTAGGCGTAGATGTAAAAAGTTTAACCCGTGTTGATTCTAAGCGGTTGTTGCAGTTTCCATTAGAAGAAGTACTAGAGTATAATGCGTACGATGCGTGGGGATGTTTCCAACTCTTTAACTATTATGCAGACTACGGAAACTTCTCAGATACAGATATTGCAAATTATTCGCGCACTCTTAAATCAATTAAATCAGTAACAGCAATGGAGAAGGAGGGACTAGAAGTCAGCCTCGATGAAACTGAGAAGCTTAACGCTGACCTTCTGAAACAAGAGGAAGAATTAGACGCTCGCGCAGCAGAGCTGCCTGAAGTTAAACAATTTGAGCGAGATAATGGAAAGATGTTTTCCTTAACGTCTCCTCAGATGCTTGCAAAATGCTTAACGCAATATTGCAGGGTAGACTTACCGAAAACGGAAAGCGGCAGTTTTACAACAGTCGATGACGTATTAGAGAAATTCTCAGGCGCGCATCCGTTAGTAGATCTTACATTAGATTCACGGGAAGTTAGAACGCAACGGTCGCGTTATGTCACGCCTATTATTACGCATAGAATTCTAGGCGCTGACTATAAACTTCATCCAAACTATACAACGACATTTACAGCGACATGGCGATTATCTTCTGAGTATCCAAATATTCAGAATTTTCCAAAACGCAAACATAGAGAGATACGACGACAGATTGTAGCTCCTCCAGGTTACGTTTTAGCATCGTTTGATTATGGCCAGCTAGAAGCTCGTGTTCTAGTTATGGCTAGTAACGACAATGTGTTACGAAAGCAGTTTATTAATCATGATGATATTCATAGTAAGTGGCTAAATCGTGTAATTGAAATATATCCGCCATATTTCGATAGATTAAGAGAAAAGACAAATCAAGTAGAAGAAAAAGCAATACTAAAAGCAGGCAGAGATATTATTAAGACAGATTTTGTCTTTGCAAGCTTTTATGGTTCGATTGCTAGTTCAATTGCTAATAGAGCACTTTTACCTTTATCAATTGCAAATCAGCTTCTGGAAGAGTTTTGGGGTGAGTATCGCGGAGTTAGAAAATGGATTGATAAGCAGTTTAGACTCTATCAGGAAACAGGAACAGTAGTATCTTTAACTGGTAGAATTCGTAATCAGGTATTAAAAGGCCATGAGCCAATCAATTCGGCAATTCAAGGAACGGGAGCAGAGATTGTACTAGAAGCGCAAACAGCATTAATGGAAAAAGGTTTATCAGAAGATATCTGCTTCTTACCAAGAATTAATGTGCATGATGATCTTACATTTATTCTTCCTGATAATTCAGATCTTCCTACTTATTGTGAAGTAATTGCAAAAGAAATTGTACAGCCTAGATTTGATTTTATTACGCTTCCGCTAATGACTGAAGGGAAGATTGGCAAAAATTGGTGCGAGCTAGAAGAAGCAGGAAAATGGGAAGGATCATATTTTCAGTACGAAAGTAATTTTTGATATGCAGGAAATTCAACCAGTTGCTCCGAACCGTCCACTAGACGACCATTATCATGCGCCGGGAGATTATTGTCGCGGCTGCCACGAATTGATGGGAACATACAAACCTGAAGAGGATCCATATCTTCAGAATAATTGCCAAACACTCTTGAAACAAATTGTGGAATTCATTCGTCAACATAAAATCGAACAAGGCGATCAATATGGATCGTGTATGCAAGTCTCTCCTGATGCAGAACAGTTGGCAAAGGCAATTGAAGAACGCTTTGGTCTGCAAGTGAATAACAATGACAATCAAAAAACTTAGAACCAAAATCAAAAAGCGAATACAACTACTTAAGATCGCGATTTACGATGCAAAGGCTCAAGAGTTGCCATGTTCCGCATTGGGCGGAAAGTTAAACGCTTATCAAAATATCTTGCGAGATACGTATATAGATGAGGAACGTAAACGTTGAAAGTCACGCGCGTAATGACTGTGGAAGTAGATATTATCGATCTTGTCAATGGCGTATATCAGTATGCAGAACAAGCAACTGCGGATGTAATTGCTCCATATTTGTATGAGCGATTACGTAAGGCTTGCGACATGATGGAACGAACATACATAGAAGGACATGCAGAATAAATACTTAAACTCAAGGAGCGACTAAGGAGAATAAATGATTCGCACTTTGGCTGTAACAAATAAAGAAGCGCAAGACTTCGTTGAAAAATTTAAGCCGAAATACGTGTTATATAGATCAGAAAATAATTTAGTTCAAGAAGCCTATACTTGTGATTCACCAAAAGAAGTAGCAGTTCTCAAAAAGAAGATGCATTATAAGTTCGGAATGCTTCGTGTTATGAAAAGAAAAGAAGGAGCCAAAAGTGGAAAGAAAGTGTGAAGATTGTACATTATGCTGCACGCTTCTAGGAGTCCATGAATTGAATAAACCTCCGCTCCAACATTGCGAGCATTGTGAAGTTGGAGTCAAGTGTAATATTTATAATACTCGACCAAATGAATGCCGAAAATTTAATTGTTGGTGGCTGACTGGAGCAGTTCCTGAGGATTTAAAACCCAATGCATCACATGTTGTTTTATCCGATTTACAAGAAGATATAGGCGTGGAAATTGAAGGACAAGTTATAATCGTTTACACAGATCCTCAATATCCTGATGCTTATAAAACAGGAAAGATGAAAGATTTTCTTAACGCACTTCTACAAATAGGAATCGAACTTATCATCATAAAAGATGGGAAGAAGTATTATATGAAATGGGGAAAGGTTGAAGACGATGAAATGTGATAGATGCGGGAATGAAACAAACGTTCATACAATGTCAATGTATAATATGGATGAAATTTGTCTTGATTGCAAAAAGCAAGAAAAACTTCGCCCGGATTATGCAGATGCTGTTGCCGCAGATGAAGAAGCTATTAGAGAAGGAAATTATAATTTCAAAGGGATTGGTTTACGATGACTCAGAAGAGGATAGCAGTAGATATTCCTGCTGGCAGAAAAGCGTTGATAGTTACAGATATTGTACGCTATGACGAAAAAGGTAATTTGTTAGGACGTGAAGTTATTGAAGTCGAAAAGACATATAGCGCAGCCGAAGTTCAACGATTACGCCAAATTCTAGGCTGTCCCGAATGCGGCGGAATCGGTACTCATACATCTTATTTTGTTCGAACAGGGCAAAATGGATTTGGTGATGTGGAAGGGTATTCGCAGAAATGTTCTGGGACATATAAGTTATAAGGAGATTGCAAATGCTGGGAATAATGCGATCTGGCGCAAGAAGACGTCAAGAAGAGGATTCTCATTGGCTAGATACACTTCCTCTTGAAGAGAAAGCTATGATACTTTCTAAACGTCGCGAAAGATCCGACAACATCATGCTCGGGATGAAAGTTGGCATCGTTCTTGGTATCATGCTCGGATTTTTAATTGCAATGGCTTTTATATCTAAATAGTAGAAAAGCCTCAGTAATAGTATAATTGGGTTATATGTCGGAACCTTTAATAACCCGCTATCGTCCAAAATCTTTTGATGAAGTAATTGGAAATACAGTTGCAGTTAAAGGCTTAGAGGAGGCAATTAAATCAACTAAGCCGCATGCTTTCCTTTTTACAGGACCATCAGGAATTGGAAAAACAACGCTAGCAAGAATAATTGCGTTGCAATTAAATGCAAGTATAGTAGAAATAGATGCATCTACAAATAATGGGGTCGAAGATTCTCGTAGACTCTCAGAATTTGCTCATCTAAGACCTGTAACAGAAGAACCAAACGTTCTTTATATCATTGATGAATGTCATGCATTGTCTCGAGATGCATGGAAACCTCTTTTAAAACTTCTTGAAGAACCTCCAAGCTTTGCGTACTTTGCATTATGTACAACTGACCCGCAGAAAATTCCCGATACGATTATAACAAGATGTTATCCTGTAGCATTAAAACGTGCCAAACCAACTGATATCGAAGATTTACTTCAAATAGTATGCGAACTTGAAAAATGGAATGTAAGCAATGACGTATTTCAAGCAATAGTACAAGCTGCTGATGGATCATTAAGGCGTGCGTTAGTAACACTAGAGGCAGGGCACGCTTGTCAGAACCGCGAAGAACTAAGCACAATCATAGCTGGAATAGACAGTGATACTAACCCAGCAATTGAGCTTGCTCGATTCTTAATCAAAGGAGGACGAAGTTGGAAACAGATTAGTTCTATAATGGAACGAATAGAAGACCCTGAGGCTGCAATAAGAAGTATGTCAAGTTATATTGCCGGCACATTGACAAAGCGTGAAGAACCAGAAGCGCAAGAGATTTATAGAATGCTTCGCGCCTTTACGGATATTGGTAGTTATTGGGATAAGAAAGTTTTGTTGTACACTGCAATTGGAAAAATACTTTGGGGACAAGTACCCTTCTAAGGAGACTTATGCAGGAACTTAATTTAACAGATTGGAAAGAAGTGGACGTATTGCTTACTAAACTTCGGCCGCGAGAATTTGATGTGCGTGCCGCCGCTATCACGAATCTTAACGCTGTAAATGAAATGCGGATTGAAGGAAATCTTGGACGTAAACGTCCGCCATACGTTACAACTGATTTGGTTGTTATTGACGGACGGCATTTAATTGATGCATGGGAGCGCGAAGAACCTCGTCCAACAATGATTCGCGTTCGCATGTTTCCGTTCTCATGGGAAGAATTAACAAAGGAACAAAAAGCAGAAGTGAAAGCTTGGGCATTACGTCAAAATGCGCCCCCAAAGGGTGAAGGGTATAGAGAATTCTACAAGACAGAAGATGTTGTTCATGTCATTAAATCTTTATACAATGACGGATTCGATAAGGAGTATATCAGAAAGGTTCTATGTGATGTACCGCTAAATAAGTTTAATACGGCGCATAAAATCGCCGCAACAAGTTTCGACCAGCATATCATTTATCAAGTCCGAAAGCGAATGGTAGAAGAAAATCTTACGCCTGAAGAGGCCAAAACTCTACTTCCGCTACGTTTACATCCAATTCTGATGTCTGCGATCGCTCCAGGCACAAACAAGCGATATGAAGATAGATGGGGCGTTCGGCATATCAAGAATCGGCAGACAATAATTAAGAAGGCGGAAGCAGCCGTTGATCGCTATGCGAAGCAGTTAAAAAATAAGATAGGAAATCCAGGCTACTCGCCGCAGAATGTTCGTACGGTAATAGCTTATCATAAAGCGACGATTGGAGATATGGCAGTAAGAGCTGAACGAGCCTTCTCTGTCGTAGAAAAAGAAATTCTAGCATATGAATCGCGAGAAGCAACTCTAGCACCGAAGTCAAAAGTTGTTAAGATGCGAAAAGTTGCTGCACGTAAGAAATAAGTTTGCCCAGCTGCTTTCATTTTGGCGCGGCAATCGCTGTTGACTCTGAGCTGGGTATGCAGGTTTTCGCAGAGTCATCTACGTTGCACAGGTCTTTAGCGTACCGGCTTTCGAAAAGCGTTAATAACAGTGGCCCCCATGGACTGCGGGGGCCACTTCAAAAGTTTGCCCGGCGGTCCACCTTCGGCGCCTCAACCGCTCCTGCTATTGGGCCGGGTAAAAAGTATTTGACGGTAGCAGGTCATGTTGAGTCGGTCTTTAGCGAACCGAGTTGGTAATGCGCTAATAACGCCCGAACACGTGCGGGCCCTAGATCAGCATCGTGAACCTCCAGTCTAGGGCCTGTTCGGGCAATTTTATAGGAGAGAAATAGGAGAGAAATATGAAAAATTCTGAATTCAAGAAATTGCAAGAGCAAATAGAAAAGCTGCAGCAGAGTGTTGATGCGCTGCCCAAATGGCAAAATTTTGAAGATCTTCTACTACGCTTAGGAAATGCTAAGCCTTTGTCATTACAAGGTATACTGGATAATATTGCCGCGAACATATGTACAGATAGGCAAATCAGCAGAATGATGCGCTATAGAGATGATGAAATTGATAAGTATTTTGAAGCATGCAAAGCCGCATATCGACTCGTTGGCCATAAACTTGAAAAAGAGAATAAGAGTAAAGAAAAAATTCGAGTTCGAAAAGTAGCTTCTAAAAGAATTAAGTCCTAGTAATAGTATGTATGTAATATGGAACCAGAATTTAGAAAAGATAAATACGTTTTTTTACAGGCGCGCACGAGAATAGAACTTGAAAATATGGACGGTAATGTATCCGAAATGCCGGAATTAATTCGTGAATGTGGCGAGTGCGTTGCTTTGGCTATAGAGATTCGAGAGACATTAAAGACGGAAGTTGATGTTGCAAGAGCAATGGCGGCAGAGAAACTGAGGAATTCTCCTGGCACAAACGGAAAGCCTTTATCAGAATCTGCAATAGAATCGAAAGTTCCGCTAGATGAGGAGTATAATGCAAAGTTAGTTGAATTTGCAGAAGCTAGACGCGATGCAGCTTTGTGGGCATCGTTAATGGAATCATTAAGAACTAAGTCTGCAAACTTACGAGTTACAGCAGATTTAATTTATGCGGGCTTCATAAGTCAAGATTTTATACGCGATAAATATAGAAAACAAATTAGGGATAGTAAGAAGGCATGACAGCTGTAAGTTATTTTATCGGAGTCCCAGTATTCTTGCTTGTATTGTATTTTTCAGTACGGCTGTGTTTTGTGGCATATTTTCGTTCGTACTGGGAATTTCTAGCACGCAAGGCTAATGATAGGAAGGAATAATGTCAGCCCTCTGCTTCAAAATTCCAAAATCTTCGCGAGTCTTCTTACTGGAAGATTCGGAACTAAGAATTGAGTGGTTTAAGAAAAAATTACATAATCTTACAATTGCAAAAACAGCCGATGAAGCAATTTCTATTTTAACGTGTTGCGCCCCTTTTGATTTTGTATTCCTAGACCATGATCTTGGTATTTTAGATTATACAGGAGAAAATCAAACGGGCAAAGGTAATGGCCAAGAAGTTGCGCTTCATTTAGCGGAGACTGGATTTCTTGGAAATAAAGTTTGCATTCATTCATGGAATCCAACGGGAGCTGCAAATATGGCACGCATATTGAAAAATGCGGCTACTATTATTCCATTCGGCAATTTCGATATCGAGGAAATTTAATGTCTAAAGTTGCAGCAATTATTTCGTTTACGGGACAGAATAGATGGCTATGTAATTTCTTTGCATGCTCCGTTACATATAATGGAATTGTATTCTCTTCTGTGGAGAATGCGTATCAGGCAGCAAAGTCAGATAATATAGCTGTACAGAAGACATTTGTAGGATTGCTTCCAGGCGATGCAAAGAAACTTGGGCAAAAAGTAGAATTGCGGCCCGATTGGGAAACAGAAGTATTTATTGAAGAGTTAAAAATTACAGCGCCAAAGAAGGTTAAGATCATGTACGATCTTGTTCTGCAAAAATTCAGCGAAGCTACACTGATGAAACTTCTTTTAGATACTGGCGATGCTCATCTAGAAGAAGGCAATAGGCACGGAGATACATTTTGGGGAACGGTTTATAGAAGCGGGCAGAACTACTTAGGAATAATTTTAATGGCAGTTAGAAAACGTCTTACAGAAACACATAGTTTCCAAGAAAAGCCGCACGCTGAATATGCCATCAAAACATATGGTTCTGAATTATCTGCCGATATCCTAAATTGCGCAATTTGCAATAAAGCGCACGCTGAACATACAAAAAAATTTTAACCGGTAATAGTATAATTATAACATAAGGCAGTTAAATTTAAAGAAAGTCGCATTATCATAGATGGCCAATTTCCAATATCGTCCGCGAAGTCAAAGTGATTGGGAAAAACGCGAGCGCCAGACAGGCTCAAGATTTGCCAGTTTCGCATTAGATGATTTTCAACTTTATTCACCGAAGAAAGGTGATAATTATATTCGTATTCTTCCTCCTACATGGAACGATCCGCGACATTATGGATATGATCTATGGGTGCACTACTCAGTAGGTCCGGATGGCGGAACAGTTATTTGTAATCAAAAAATGAAGATGCAGCCTTGTCCAATTTGTCAGCATCAGGCAAAAATGGAAGCTGCCGGACGTGAAGATGCAGGCGATTACAAGCCTACGCGTAGAGTATTAGTTTGGCTAATTGACCGTGCAGAAGAAGGCGCGGGCGGCGATGAAAAGAAGAAGAGTACGCCGATGTTGTGGGCTATGCCTTGGACTTTAGATCGTGATATCTCTAAGCTCTGTCGCGATCGCCAATCTGGAGAATTATATCAGATTGATCACCCAACAGAAGGCTTTGACATTACATTTGAGCGTGAAGGTGAACCGCCAATTGTAAAGTATATTGGAATTCAACTGGCGAGACGTCCAAGTGCAGTTGATTCAAAGATGTTGGATTATATTGAACAGAATCCAATTGATAAAGTTCTACTCTGGAGAAGCTACGAAGAAGTGGCGGCTCTATTCCAAGGTAATTACCCTGTTGATACTCCGAGTGGACAGCAAGGGCAGCAGCAGCAGCAGCAGCAGCAGCAACAGCCTGCTCAGATGCAAACAGCTGTTCCAGAAAAAACTAAACCTTTATTCAATCAGCCTGATCCAGATTTTGATGCTCCTGCACAGCCTGCAAAGATGACTATTGCGCCTTATTGTGCAAAAACAATTTCAATTCGCGGAGAAAAGATGGGCTGCGCATTGGAAGACGGCCACGATGGAGATCATGATTTTGGACGGCCATTAACTGATGGTGAAACAAAGACTATGCCTGTAGCAGTAGCCGCTCCGGCGCAGACGCCTCAGCAGACGACATCTCCAAAGAATGGACCTGTTGCTGTATCTGCTAGAGCAAATGCACTTAGAGCACGATTTGATACAGGCAAGTAAAACGTTGTTTGTACTAAAATATCCGAATCGAATTTGCAGTATCGGTTCGGATATTTTTATTTGCGAAAGGAGAGATATTGACAACTGATTTACATGCCGGATTAGTTTCACTAGGAAGTGGTAAGACAGAATATATCACAGAATATAATCCGTTATTACTAGAAAAGTTCCCTAGTCCAAGTCAGCTTCCCTTTGAAATTGAAATTGTAGCGCCTGAAGTTACAAGTCTATGTCCATTAACAAAGCAGCCAGATTTTGCTGAGATTTATATTAAATATTCTCCTCAAGATTGGTGCGTTGAAAGCAAGTCATTAAAGCTCTATCTATTTTCATATAGATCAACAGGTATATTTCATGAAGCAATGACAGTACAAATAGCAAATGATCTATTTGCGTTATTAGTGCCCCGCTGGCTAGAAGTTCAAGGTCGTTTCACTCCTCGTGGGGGTATTAAGTTTTGGCCGCGGATTAGATTGGAGAAGAAATAATGTTTGCGCAACAGTTTATCAATTATCCGGTTCCAGTTTCACATTGTCCGACTTGCGGCTATAAAATGGACGAAGCCACATCCATAGCTGGATCTAATAGGGAGGAAGCAGAGAAAGCTCCGGAATACGGAGCTTTTACAATATGTTTAAAGTGTGGCGAAGCATTAGTTTTTGATTCAAACTTATATCTACGTAAGCTAACTGCAAGTGAAATTCAATTCATTAACAATACGAAAGAATTGAAAGCATTATTTGATCGCGTAAGGAGCATTATAGCAGAGATGCGAACAGAAAGTTAATTCCGGGGCATTATAAATGCGGAAACAAAACAGAAAGAAAACAGAAAAGAAAAAAGCACATTTACATGCGCATGCAAGAAAACGCGCTAAGAAGCGTCTTGGTATAGAGTTGAAAAAACCATTGCGTGCTGAAATAATTAAAATTATTCAAACTTCAAATTCAAAATTGAAGAAGTTAGTTTTGAAACAATCATTATCGCGAACAGTATTTGATGTCATGACTTCCCAAGGTGAAATACGAGTTGTATATGATACGAAACGTCATGCTATCGCAACAGTTTTAACCAAAGATATGGATCCGAGAGATTTACAAGTAGAAGAAGTAGAAGTAGAAGTAGAAGTAGAAGAAAAGTAGTAGACTTACTTATGTATAATTAATTTTGAGGTAATATGGCGAACGATACAGTTACAGTTACAAATACAGGAACTGGTTGGGGTATTCTTGATGTTCAAGCGAGCACGTACGTAGTAGGCGCGAATACAACTGGAATGAATTCAACGTACACTTATCCATCAATTCCTTACACATTCACTTATCCTCAGCAACAATATTTCTATGGCGGCATTCCAGAAAAACAACGTAACGCAATAGAGTCGCCAGAAAATATAGTAATTTCAAAAGCTGAATACGATGAGCTTATTGCTGCAAAAATAGAAAGAGATGAGCGAAGATATAAAGATATTTTATACGCCGGCATACAACAACAACAACAACAAAGCAAGAAAGCACAAACATTAGATATACCTGTTGTAGAGACGCAAAAGAGAAAGTTAATATTGAACTAGTAGGGAGCAATGGAAGAAAAAGTCGCATTATCAGAATCACGATTAGAAGAATTGAGAAAAGAAAAATCAGTAACTTTCTTTTCTTCAGGTTCTACACTATTAGATTTATCTTTGGGCGGCGGTTGGGCATTAGGCAGAGTATTTAATATCGTTGGCGATAGATCTAGTGGTAAAACTCTTTTAGCAATAGAAGCTTTTGCAAACTTTGCAAAAACATTTCCGAATGGTAGAATGCGGTATGCAGAAGCAGAAGCTGCATTTGATGATTCATTTGCAGAGCAATTAGGATTTCCTCCAAATGTAGAACGCCCTGAACAGATGCTTCATACGGTCGAAGAGTTTAGTAAGGACTTATTTAAGTTTGCAAGTCAAGGCGGACCTTCTCTTTATATTCTAGATTCATTGGATGCATTATCTGATGACGCTGAAGTCGAACGATTCACGGCACGTATGGAAGGCAAGGCAGAAAAAGGCTCGATGGGCGCTCAAAAGGCGAAAGAGATGAGCGAGATGTTTCGTTCTATTACTGCCGAAATGGCTGCTCAAGATTGCACGCTAGGAATCGTTAGTCAAATTCGAGATCGTATTGGTATCTCTTTTGGCGAAACGAAAACTCGTTCAGGTGGTAGAGCTTTGGATTTTTATGCAAGTCAAGTTTTATGGCTTGTTGAAACAGGAAAAAATAAGAAGACAGTTCGTGGCGTTGAACGCGTCATTGGCGTAAATATTAATTCTAAAGTAAAGAAGTGTAAAGTTGGTCTTCCATTCAGAGAAGCTAACTATAGTATACTCTTTAATTATGGTACGGATGACGAATATAGCATGCTTGACTGGCTCGGAACACATAAATTTTACGAAATGGACACTGTTAAGAGTTATAAAAAACAGATAGATACAGCAAGAGAAAAGCAAGAGTATCAAACATTAAGTACCATTCGAAGTACTCTAATCGAAGACACAAAGAGGTCATGGGCAGAAATCGATGAGCGTTTAACGCCGAAGATTCGTAAATATGAATCATACTGAAGAATTTAAAAAGGCGAAAAGCTTACAACTAAAACTATTCTGGCAAAATCCTATATATCGTAAAATGCAGGTAGCATCACACATAGGACTTGTAAGTCCCAAAAAGGGCAGACATGGCGATACAGAATATGCTTTAGATCAAAAATGGATATCTGCTGTTTTTGAAAGAGACAGTTTTACATGTCGTCGTTGCAGTAGAGTATTTACACATGCTAGTTCAGAACTACATGCTCACCATATTTACAGGCGAGAAGACTTTCATGAGCTTCGTTTTGAGATTTCTAATGGCATAGCATTATGTGTAAAATGTCACAAAATTATCGATCATGTAACAAAGGATTTAGAAATTGTTATAGCATTCACTGAAACATGTATAACGGCTAATATGTTTATTACGGAGAGTAATGCATCCGAGATAATGGAAATGCTAAGCAATATGGCTGAAGCATTACGAATAGAACGCATTCGTAAACGATTACTTTTGAGAGGAAATGATGTAAAATTTGTTAGTAAGCTTAAATCCGAGGTTAGTTTATCAAAAAATACTATTCCTGTTTTCCGAGAGCGTTAAACGTATGAGACGAAACGGAGTCAGAATTCTTCGAACAGAACCGATTGTAAGCAATTTGAAATGGAAACGAAAGTCCGAACCTAAAACTGATGTATACCTTCCACGAATAAGTGCAAGCTGTAGTTATAAAATGCACACTTCGTGCTCAAAGCTCAACTGTACGTGCGAGTGCCACATCTTTCCAGGAGATAGAAACTAGTTTGAAACCGGGAGGAGGAAAGACTAAGGGATCAGGCTGGGAAAGAACCTGCTGTGAAATCCTTAGTCTTTGGCTTTCAAAAGGAGAAAGAAAAGATTTAATCTGTCGCACTGTTGGGTCAGGCGGACAATTTACTTCTTCTGCACAACGAGGAACAATCAAAGGTCTTGCAGGAGATCTTAGAGCGCAAGACGGAATTGAAGCTTTTAAGTTTTTTGAACGAACAGTTACTGAATGTAAGTTTTGGGCGGACCTCGAACTTGTTAAATTTTTACTTCAGTCAGGAGAATTATATGAAGCCATGCAGAAGGTTAAGAAGGAAGCGGAGCAGACGGAGAAACCGAACTGGTGGCTGTTAGCTAAACAAAATAATCGGCAGCCTCTTTTATTTACGCAGTGCGATTTTAACGGCAATGCAGGGTTTAAATATCCACTTGAAAAGCTTCGGTATCATCTTCTTTTTAACGCTTCAGTATTTATGTTCACCCTCGACGAATTTGTAAAAGTTGTTGATCCAGCGGAATTACTAAAGTAATGTGGGTTTCTAATCCAAATGATCCTGTAAATAGAAATAGAGCATTCTATGGTAAGTGTGTAACAGTTGGAACAGGAATTGGCACGATAATTGGTTTAGTTCTAACTATTTACTGGATAGTGAAAGCAATGTGAATACGATGACTCCTGAAGAACAATTGAAATATCTTCAACCTGCGTTTTTAGATTTGTTTAACAAACCTGAACCAGATCTTGCGCGCTTTCTTCGATTAGCAATAGATGTATTCGATCCTAATGCTGTACTTGATAGATATGACGGATGCAGAACTATATTTAAACCAAGAAGAATAGTCCTTACTTCAGATGGATCTTCTACGATCGGACATTGTAAAGCTGAATCAGATTCAGGCGTTATAGTTATAGACAACTAAATAGAATTGAATACAATGAATGAAAAAGACCTTCAAGAGTTACTTCAAGCACTGGAAGACATTACTGCAGAACATACTGTAAGTAAAGAGAAAGCACAGAAGTTTCTGCAAGAAGAAGGCGTTATTGATACTAACGGTAATCTCACTGATCCGTACCGCTAAAATACATGATATGGTTATAGCGCAGAAGAGTGAATCTACGACTGTCGTAGCGAGTGACCCACTGCATTCTATCAACGCAACATGAAGCTTTGTATTGCATCCAACAATGAGGAAAGATGATTTCTATTTTACTTCCAACTAGGCGACCAAACAATCTTCGTAGGTTTGTTGAATCCGTTCGATTGACAGCTACGAATATTGAAATTGTCGCTTATGTTGACGAAGATGACGCAGAAACTGCGTATGCAGCTTCAGAGCTTGGGATCAATTTTATGGTTGGTCCCAAGCTCATGTTCACAGATTATTGGAATAAGTGTTATGAAAAAGCTTCGGCCGATATTCTTATGATGGCAGCAGACGACCTAATTTTTCGTACATCAGGGTGGGATGAAATGGTCGAAGAAGCTTTTCAAAAATGTGCAGATAAGATATGTCTTGTTCATGGTAATGATTTGCATCCAAGAGTTCAAATTCCTTCTCATCCAATAATTCATCGTAAATGGGCTGAAGCTGTAGGGTATTTCAGTCCGCCATATTTTCCAAGTGGTGCTTGTGATATCTGGTTATATGAAGTTGCATGGATTGTTGGCAGATTTTATTCATTGCCTTTTGTTCACGAGCATATGCACCCGAGCGCAGGGAAATGCGCGGTAGATGATTTATATAAGTACAGAGCTTCCCTATCCGCAGAAGCAACAAAAATATATCAAGAGACATTTGACAAACGAATGGAAGATGCTGCAAAGTTGATAAATGTAATTGAAGAATACGAAAAAATCCACTGAATAGTGTTTATTTATAAAATAACAAATCTAGTAAATGGGATGGTTTATATTGGGCAAACCATTCAAAGTATATCTACGCGATGGAATGAACATACTGCAGGCGGGGAAGGCGGATTTTATTTACATAACGCAATCAGGAAATACGGAAAAGACAATTTTCGAATTGAAGAAATTTGTGTGGCGTACACTCAAACAGAACTAGATTTTTTAGAAGTTTTATTTATAACTGCTCTTCACTCTACAGATCGATCTTTTGGCTATAATCTTAGAGATGGCGGCAGCAGGGGAGCTCATTCGCTTCGCAGCAAGCAATTAATGTCTATCATTGCAAAAGGAAAACCTAAGTCCGAAGAACATAAAAAGAACATTGGATTAAATTCTAAAGAAAATTGGCAAAGGCAGGAGTATAGAGAAAAACAACTTGCTGCACACAAAAATTTAGTTTGGAAAATGACTCCGGCAAGAAAAGCTTTCTATGAATCCAATAGAGGAAAAGAAAGTAAATTAAAAGGAAGGCCAAATCCAAAAAATAGCAAACCTAGAACCCAACAAGAAAAAGATCATCTTAGTGCAGTAACTAGCAGTACTACGCCTATAACAAATGGAATTATCTGCAAACGAATTCCTAAAACAACGCCTCTTCCTGAAGGTTGGTATTATGGCACTTTACAAAAGAAAAGAATTTGGATAACAAATGGAGTAAATTCAATTCAGCATCTTGCATGTGAAATAATTCCAGAAGGATGGCAAAAGGGGCGAATTAGTGGGAAAAGAGGAGAATCAAAATGAATTCTCTTCTGCTTTCCGATTTGCATCTAACAGATAATGCCATAGAAGAATATAGGTGGGAAATATTTCCACAGCTGCCATCCATAGTAAAAGAATATAAAATTGATAGAATAATAATATTAGGAGACGTCGTAGATCGGCGTGATAGATTTTCAGGAGCATTCGTAAATAGATTTATATATGAGTTCGGTAAACTCTGCTGCCATACTAAAGTTACAATCCTAGCCGGCAATCATGATAAACCTCTAAACGGTCCTTACTACTGGGAATTCCTTTGCACAGAAGATCTTGCTTACATAACTAAACCTACATTTCAAGATGATGTCTGGCTTCTTCCCTTTACAGCAAATCCTGTTGAGGACTGGAAAGAGCTCGATCTAGCTTCGGCTAAAGCTTTATTCATGCACCAGACCGTTGTAGGTTCTTTGGTTGAAGGCGGGCGAAGAATTGACTATTCGCCTTATGAGATGCCAGCTCTACCAAAGATTCCAATATTCAGTGGCGACGTCCATAGAAATCAAGAAGTTTCAGGCGTAACATATGTCGGAACTCCTTATCCTGTTCGCTTTGGAGAGAATTGGAAACATAGAGTCATACTAATTGAAAATGAAGACTTTGAGAACTACAAAGAAATACATGTTCCCGGAATCAAGCGATTAATCCTTGATATCAAATCTGCAAGTGAACTGCCTAAACTTAAAGAAGGCGACCAAGTCAGAATTCGTTTTGCATTAGCAAATGAATCATTTCAAGATTGGCCTATTGAGCAAGAGAAGATTAAATTGTGGGCAAAAAAGTGTGGGGTAGAAGTTGTTAGCATGGAAGCTTCTATGATTGGGGAGGGTTTTGGACAAGATGTTAGTAATATTAACAAACTTGAAACCATGCCTCCTGAGGAATTAATCAGAAAATTCGGACTTGAGAAAAAGCTCGAAGAGAACGTAATTAGTGTTGGAATTCAACTCTTAAAGGAGAGTATATGAAATCAGCAACGTCAACGTTAAAGAGAATGGAAGTAGCCTCGCCAACAACAACGGAGAAAATTGCTGACTTAGCAACTTCCGCAAAACTCATGCTTGGATATAATTTACTTGCAGACAGAGTTCTTTCGCCTGTTCGTCTTGCAACAGTCTTAAAAGAACTAGCTGTTCAGCCTTTTAGTGAGGTGAGTGTAAAAGAGTATCAAGCAGAAAAGATTAGCGAAACAAGAGAAGCACGAAAAGAGCAGAGAAAATCTCATCCGCGATGGCAACGGGGAATTAGAGAGAATATTTCCTGGAAGAGCATTCCAATCGAAAAGTATACAAAGACTGTCCCTGAATTTGCTCTTCGCAAGGCGATTCAAATCAAGCAGGCATGTCCAAGCGCTAATGTGAGTATCGAAGAACTTACAGTTCAGCGTATTCAGCCTGTCCGTAAAAACTATGATCCATTCCTCGTTGTTTCTCTCGGACGGGAAAAGTATTACATTGAAGTTTGGGATGAAGCAAAGTTTGAAACAAAGCTTTACTAACAGAAAGGAGTATCATGGATCTGAAACATCTTCTCTTCCAGGAGGAAGAGGAGGCAAAGCAACCTGAAACTATACAGCTACCGCAGCCCAGTGTTGCGGTAGCTCCTTCTCAACAACCACCATCAACAGAATTCTTCGCATCGAATAGTAAAAGTAACGAAATGTATATCAAATTACTTTCTACTACAGATGCAAAAAATGTAGCTTCTCTTAAACGCATCTTCGAATTGGCTACTCCGCTTGTATCTGTTATTCCAGATCAGGCAACGAGACTGAAAGCAGCATTAGCGCAAAGCGGGATCATCCCGCGTGATGCTTCTGCGGCTGTAAGTTCTCTTTTGAAAAATCTGGAAGCGGAGGCAGCGCGCTTTGACCACGATCGACAGGCTACTGCGAAAATTATCGAGGACGGCGATCAGAAACAGCTTGCTGCTCTTCAGCAGGAGGTTTTAACAATTCAAACTCGTATTGCCAGTCAGCAGAACGATATGAGTGAAAAGATGAAAGGGTTTGAAGTCGCGTATAATCGTCGCAAGCAAGAATTAACACAATTAAAATCCGAGTTTGATAACTTGGTTTAGAATGGAGAAAAAATGTCACTAACACCATCAGTTCCTGACTTTAGGGCAAACATGAAATCCTTTTGGCAAAGACCCGAAGGAAAGGGCGGGATTATCACGTTACTAGCGCTTGCCGGAGTCGGGATATGGGGTTTCTCTCTTGCACTCCCCTGGTTAACAGCGCTGGTATGGGGAACACTGCAACTTGCTGTTGCGGGCGTTCTTTTGTTTCTTCTACTTGCTGCAGTTACGAGCAAACGTCTTCGCTGCATTGTCAGCAATATTTTCCAACTCACGATGCGTAAAATAGTTGGGATTATTGTCGAGATTGATCCAATTGGCATTGCTGAGAATACACTCGATAACATGATTGCGAACAACGAGAAATTTTCGAAAGCAATCGAAGGAACAGCAGGAGCCAAGAAAAGCACAGAAAACCAAATCAAGAAAAACACAGATATCATCGATCATGCGAACTCGCTCAAACATGAAGCTGAAAAAGCGATGTCGCAATCAAGCGATGAACTGGTAAAGCGTCGTTACCAATTGAACGTTACAATGCAACTAAATGAAATTGGACGACGTTTAAAGTCGAATGAAAAACTGCAAATAATTCTTAACCAGACGACAAAACTCTACACAATGCTTTGCCGATGGCAGGAACTTGCTGATTTTCAAATCGAGAATCTGCGCGCAGAAATTGCGAATAACAAAGAAGAACGCAAAGCTATCCTTGAAGCTTACGCGGGCATGACATTTGCTCAGAAGATCATTAAAGGTGATCCTGAACAATTGAAAATGCTTAACGCAAGCCTTGAATATATGGCTGACGATAACGCAAGGAAATTAGGCGCTATGGAAGATTTCGCTAGATATAGTGAAAAATTCCTAACGCAAATGGATTTGGAACAAGGTGCCTCAGCTTCTGATGCTGAAAAGATGTTAGCGCAATTCGAACAGAAATTGCTTAGCGCAGGAGCTCCACAAGACACAGTTCCTACAAAAATTAGTGTCAATGCAACTCCAACGCCTGTCCTGCGTAACAACAAGGATAATTCCAACTACTTCTAAGGAGAATGACAATGGCTCAGTTAAAACCGTTACCCAAACTCGTTTTGTTGGCAGCCGTAGTAGTGGGCTTGCTATTCGGCATTAGCCGAGTTGCGGCATATTACGGCATTGGCATCTTAAAATCGGTGCAAGTTTCAAAAGTTTCTTTGCCCGAAGTCAAAGATGCTCTCGTCGAAAATGTCCAACCTTCACCTTATCCAACAACAGTTCCGAATGGCTGCTCCGACCCAATTCGTTATGAGGAATGGGCTTGGAATGCCGGCATTGGAATCAACTATGCAAATGGCGGCATTGATACGACAAAGAACAGTTTGATGGAAAAGTATAATGTCTGCATGCATATCGTTCGCCAGGACGATACAAACCAGAATAGAAACGATTTGGCAGCATGCGCAAAAGACCTAAAAAATGCCACGGAATGTACAAATGGTGTGCATTTCGTAACTATTATGATGGACGGCGCGGGACAATTTCTAGCTCCGCTGAATGCAACGTTAAAGAAGATTTGCAAGGATTGTTATGCTGAGCAAATCGGCACTTCAGGATACTCCAGAGGAGAGGATGGCCTTTGGGGACCTGAAGCGTGGAAGAAGAATCCAAAAGCTGCACTTGGCGATGGTCTTGTAGCCGGAGTAATTGGAGATGGAGATTGGAACTCTGCACAAAAATGGATTGGAGATAATGGATTGAGAAGCAATCCAGATATCCATACGTTTGACCCAACCGCAGTGAATTGGGTAAACGCAGATACGTACCTCGACGCTCCTCAAAAGTATATTGCTGGCTACTGTGAAGATAGAAAGGTTGTGACTCCGGAAGGAAAGCCCACAGGAGAAACGAAAAATTTCTGTGTAAAAGGCGTTGTGACATGGACGCCCGGAGATGTCAATATCGCAATGAAGAAAGGCGGGCTGGTTCCAATTGTTACAACTCGTGAATATCGTTCGCAAATGCCGAGCGCGATTATTGGTATTCACAAGTGGAATCAAGCGCACGCAAAAGAAGTACAAGGAATGCTTGCAGCTATTCTTGCTGCCGGAGATCAGGTAAAAGCATTTCCTGAAGCAAAGAAACTTGCTGGCGATATCAGCGCAAAGATCTACTGCTCTGACCCAGCACAGAAATGCGGCGAAGAATCGAATGGCGCATATTGGGTGAAATACTACAACGGCGTCACTGAAAATGATGCCACAGGTAGGCCCGTACGCCTTGGCGGTTCCTATGCTGACAACATGAACGATGCTTTGGCATTGTTTGGATTGGATGGCAAGAGTAACAACAATGCCCGCAATACGTACTCAACGTTTGCGAAGCTTGTATCAGAACAGTATCCGAATCTGTTTAAGGATGCGCCAATTCCTTCATTCGATCAAGTAACAGATACCTCATATCTGTTGCAAGCAAGAGCATTGATGGAAAATACAGGCTCGCAGGCAGATGCTCCGGAGTACTCAGCAGAAACGCAGGTAAACGATGTTGTCAGCGACAAGAATGTCAGCATCGAATTTGCGACCGGATCTGCACAATTGACTCCGACTGGAATTGTTACAGTCAATTCGATCAAAGATCAAGCTGCACTGACAGGATTGATGATCGTTCTAAACGGGCATACAGACAATACCGGTAATCCAGATTTAAATCGGAAGCTGTCGCTTGCCCGCGCACAAGCAGTGAAACAAGCATTAAAAGCAGCAGCACCAGGATCATTTCCTGATGAACGTTTTCGTGTTCATGGCTACGGTCCTGACAAACCAATCGCATCCAACTCAACAGAAACAGGCAGAGCGCAGAATAGGCGCGTGGAGGTCATCCTTGCCCAGTAAAACAATTACGTTAACTGTAACGACTGTAGATGGGAGTGTGCATGGAACGCACTCCCATGTCTACAAATCTTTTAGCCATCTCCTGTTAGAAGTTCTTCCTCACTGGAGAGACGAAGTGACAACAAAAACCGGAACTAGCTTCGTCAGGCTCTACAAAACAATTTTCGCCCTCGTCGAAAAAATCACGACAGCTTTCGACGCAGAATGGAAAAAGACTGAGACCAAATGACAATACAAGATGTATTTGCTCCATCCAATGCATGGTCAAGATCGTCTCTAAAAACACTGTTCGTTCTTCAGGGAGTGGCCGCAATAGCAATATGGGAGCTGGCCGCTCCCGCCCTTCTTCCAAAACCGCATGAAATTAGTTTGGCATTTGGGAGTTTGGCTGGAGAAGGATTAGCTGAGGCTTTGTATAAGAGTCTCATTCTCTATATTCAAGTTCTATTTACATCTACAATATTCTCGCTTTTGATTTCGTACGGAGCTTCTATTCTGTTTCTCAAACCAGGAGCGCTATTCTGGCAGAAACTTAGATTTCTTGGAACTGTCGGAATGCCTTTCCTATTTACAATCTTCATCGGCAGCGAACATATAAGAAAAATAGCGATGCTGACGTTTCTAATCTCAACCTTTACTGTGAAAAGTATGGTTGATATTATAGAAGAGATCCCAAAAGAAAAGTATGATCTTGCTCGCACACTGCGAATGAATAATTGGCAAATTGTTTGGGAAGTGGAAGTGTTAGGTAGAATTGATTTTATGATTGATGCTGTTAGGCAAAACAGCGCAATGGGCTGGGCGATGTTACCGATGGTTGAAGCTCTTTTCCGTGGCGAAGGAGGTATAGGAGTAACGTTAGCAGACATGGATAAACATTTCAACTTAGCGTCTATAGGCGCAATTCAATTGCTTGTAGTCGCTGTGGGCGTATCGCAAGATTACATTATTGGTGTATATAAGAACATAGTATGCCCGTATGCGAGTCTTCTACTGGAGAGAAAATAGTATGGAGCATTGCACATATTCAACAGATTGCGCAGGTTGCGTAACAGAAGGCGACACTTTACTTTCAATTGAAAACGTAAATTTAAAATATGGAGATCACATAGTCCTTCGTGATGTCAATGCTACGATAAAGGACGTACATCGACGCTGCCATGTTCAGGGGCAAGTTGTCGGCTTTCTCGGCCCAAGTGGCATTGGGAAAACACAGCTTTTTAGAATTATTGCTGGATTAAATAAACCGACAAGTGGCGGAGTTTATGTGAACTCCAAACACGAATTAGTTCAGGCAGGGATGGTTGGTGTTGTAGCTCAGAGCTACACTTTGTTTGAGCATAGAACGATCTTTGGCAATCTGATGCTGGCAGCATCGAAAAAATATCCAAAGAATGAGCGAAAGGACAAAATAGAATTCTATCTTAAATCGCTCGGAATGGAAGGATATAGCCATTCCTATCCTGCCAATCTCTCAGGCGGACAAAGACAGCGAATAGCGATTATTCAGCAACTACTATGCAGTGAACACTTCCTGCTTATGGATGAACCTTATTCAGGTTTAGATTTAGTGATGCTTGAAAAGGTGAATAAGCTTATTGCTGATATTGCCTGCATGGATGACTTAAATACAGTTATAGTTATTAGTCATGATATTCACGCAGTTGCATCTGTTGCAGATCACCTCTGGTTACTAGGTTATGAACGAGACGCCGCAGGAAATATTATCCAAGGCGCAAGGATAGTAGAAACATACAACTTAATTGACTTAGGTCTTTGCTGGCAAGAAAATATTCAAACTCGTCCAGATTTTGTAGATTTTGTTCGGCATGTTGGAGATCGTTTCAGGACCTTACGGTGATCTACGAAGAAAAGAGAGCTGCGTATTTGAAGCACGTGCGCGAATGCGCAGAATGTCAGCATAAGCTCTTTATCTCAAATGACGATGACTGGGCTTATAAAGAGCCAGGATACTTTCCAGGCAGAAAGATTCAGTATTATACAGTATGGAATCTTTGTCATATAGCGAGGAGTTTGCTCGACGATCTAATTCCGTAACGCCCGTTCTATTACCATCATGGTATGGAGGGCCGCTGCGTTATTTTGCTTCCGTAGCTTTTCCTAATAGTACTCCTTACGGATCAAAAGTTAAAAGACATGCCGGCGCCTTCGTCTGTGCTCTTTGTAAAAAAGCTGTTGCTGGCGTATATAAAAAAGAAGATGCGTGGATTTGTGCAGGCTGTTGCGAATTAAAAAAGCCGAGCCGTCCATTGGCCATAGGCACAGTTAAGCCCATGGGAATCGCCGTTAAACAAATGCCTATACCTGAGTATAGGCAAAAACGAGTGCTTTTAATTCGCCGGGTAAAGGCAGGTAAGATATGATGCTCTATATGCATATGCCAATGTTCGGAACTCCTCATATCGATTCTAAACCAATCGAATGCCCACACTGTCCTCGCGGAAAAGAATCTGGAGAGAATAATTGGGTCGATATAGATTTAACGGAATGCGATCCAGGAGATCAACTGACTTGCAAAAAATGCGGTAATACGGTATATATCAATTGGGGACTGGTCGAGCCAGATCATCTATCTTCTTGGCTAAACTCTGAATACTGTCCGCATAGAATTTGTAAATTAAAGTTTGCAGAACTTTGTAAAGAAAAAGGATGGGATAGAAAATAAGATGGCAAGTGATGCAATTAATACCCGAATGAAAGAACGCTACGAAGATAGAACACGCTACTTTCTGCCCCGACGTACTTATACTATTCTTCGAATTGATGGAAAAGCATTTCATTCTTACTGTCGCACTATGAAACGACCCTATGATTTACAATTCATGCATGATATGGATAAAACAGCTGAATCGATAGTAGCGGAAATAATGGGCGCGCAGATAGCATATACTCAGTCTGATGAAATTTCTATTTTAATGACTGATTTTGCCAAGCCAAGTACTGAAGCATTCTTTGATGGCAATATTCAAAAAATCGCATCCGTTAGTGCCGCTATGGCAACTGGATTTTTCCAATCATTGCGTGGACAAGCTGGAATGCCTTTATTTGATGCGCGTGTATTTACAATCCCAGATCATATTGAAGTCGAGAACTACTTTATTGGCAGGCAGCATGACGCTGTGAGAAATAGCATTTTGATGCTAGGACAGCATCACTATTCGCATAAAGAATTACACGGAAAAGATTGTTCCCAAGTTCAAGAAATGGTCTTTGCAAAAGGCGACAACTGGAATAATCATCCCGATCGGTATAAGCGTGGAGGATTGGTATATTATGATAGCGGAGCGAAACCTTATCCTAGCTGGAAAAGTATAGCAGCGCCAACGTTTGAATCGCCTGAAGGCAGAGCATTAATGAAAACGTTAATTCCAATCCACTGGTCCGAGGATGCAGCAGATGAAAAGAAAAGCGCCTAAAGTCTGGAATGCCGTACGCAAGGATAAAAAAGATGGTACTGTAGAAGACGTTTCTATTTCAGGCGATCTATATAGATTAGAGAGAATGTCTGATACTTGTTTCTGGACATGTGTGTATAGAGAGCATGATCGTACAGCATTCTGTATTTCTATCGTAAACGGCAAATTAGTAGTTCAGCAAATTGAAGATAGTATTGGATGTGCGGATGAATAAGAAATATAAAAATGACGTTGCTGAAGTTTTGCTTCACTATTTTACTGCCGCAACTTTTCCGCCGGCTTGTGTTAAGGCTATTGTAGATCGCCCAGAACCGCATCTGGTTTTTCTTGTTAAGATTGTTTACGAACTTCAAAAAAATGCGATGCGGATAGCTGCACAAGAAAATCCGGATAGAGAAGAAGCCATAAAACTATTACTTGAATTTAAAGAACTCCTATTAAAAATTCCACGTAGCGAAGGAACAGCATGACTAAATCACTAGTAGTACGAATGAAGTTTGGTTCCCATTTATACGGGACTAATACTCCGTTGATGATCTTGTTTGACAAACGCACTTGGATATCGTAATGGAGGCATATGAAACGCGCCAAATTCTATGTTCGCAAAAATCTCAAAATGTCGCCCAATAAAGTGGCTGCACAGTGTGTCCATGCAGCTCTTGGACTATACAAACAAGATCCGCAGGAACATTGGAAATGTATAGTACTTGAACTCTCAGATAAACGATTTGAAGAAGCTAAGATTGCAAATCCTTCTGCATACATTGTTCGTGATGCAGGATATACAGAGGTGACACCCGGAAGCGAAACAGTGATGGCATTTTGGGAAGATGAGAAAGAAGAGTTTGCGAATGAAGAAGATGTATTACGCTTAATTCGCGAGCTGGCTCTAGCAAAAGACTATCCAACTCCTGACTGCTATATTCCAACAGAAATTATTGCTTATAAAGAAGAAGGAGCTCTACCTATTGGCAGAGAGAAGCATATGGCAACATGCGCAAACTGCCGTGCATTAATCCACGTACTAAACGAAGAACAAGCTGCATTTCTAAAAGAACCAAACGAATAGGAGAAAAGTCAAATGCCAAAAATAGGGCCAACGAACGAATTTTTAACCGGCAAACCAATGCTGCCAAATGATCGAGGAGGCCTTTATGCGCGTTTTTCTGTTGATTATGAAAAAAGAGTCTTCAATTTGGCTTTTGGCACAAGTGTCAAATGGATGGGAACTCCAATATCAGAAGCACAAGCGCATGTAGATCAGATCAGAAGGTTTGCGAAGAAAAAGTTTGGCTGCTCTACTGCTGCTAAAAATACTACGCGCTTTAGAGTCATGGTTACGCCAGATAAACAATCCGTTGTGACAGAGTTTAGCGATGCAATAACTGAGTTTATTGCCTCTCCTGAAGAATACCTTCTATGGGCGGATCTATTAGAAGCGCAAATAAAACAATATCCCGCAAATTAGGAATGAAAATGAACAAAAAAGGAAAGGTTGCATGTTTGATAGCAGGCATATCTTTAATCATTGCCAGTCTATTTTGCTTCCTGGCAAATAGCATAAGTGATATAACGGCCGGCATTATGCTCGCAGTCGGAGCAATTCTCGGAGTAATTGGTATTTCGGAGAAAACATGAAAAAGATTATACTTGCACTTATAACGTTATTTGTAATATTCTTTGTAATTTCGCATTCTTACCTAATTGTAGGAACAAGCATAATCTTGCTACTGATTTTGTTTGTTGGTGGTTGTATCTATATGCTGTCTGATTGAAAGGAATGTATGAAAACTAGAGTATTGTATTTCGTAGGTCTCTTATTACTTTCAGGCTACGCAATACAAGGCGGTTTCAAGTTAATGAATATGGCAAGTGATGCTGCTTATATCGGCGGTACAGTTGCGCTTTGTCTGTATCTTGTTGGAGCTTGGATGTTAACGTTGTATGTTTTAGATAAAACAAAAGTTGTAGAAAATAGGAGTGATACAAATGAAAAATCTAAAGAAGAAAACACTGGTAAAAATACTTGTTGTAGTTCTGCTAGCGATAGCACTGACGGGGTGCACGACTAGAATTGGCCCCGGGATGGTTGGTATAGAAGTTGATCAATCCGGTAGTCAGCGAGGAGTTCAAGATTACCCACTTAAAACTGGACGCGTGTGGTATAATCCATGGAATACAGTAATATACGAATATCCAACATTTATGCAGACTGTTGTATGGACGGCGAATCCAAAAGAAGGCCATCCAAATGATGAGTCTATTACATTTACTATCCAAAACGATATGGCAGTAAATGCAGATTTTAATCTTAGCTATACGTTGGTAGAGAATAAAGTTCCAGAATTTTATGTTAAGTTTCGGAGCGATGATTTAGAAAAGTTTACAGATGGGTTTATGCATAATGTTGCACGTGATTGCGTCAATGGCGTAGCTGGGCATTATGATATAGATAGAATAATGGGCGACAATGCAGAGTTTATAGCTGCTGCAAGAAAATGTTTGCAAGATACATTGCTGCCTTACGGAGTAAAGCTAGAGCAGTTCGGCATTATCGGTGCTCCGCGTCCTCCTGATTCTATCAAAGAATCTATCAACATGAAAGCGCAAGCTACGCAGTTGGCAATTCAGAAGCAGAACGAAGTAGCTCAAGCAACGGCAGATGCGCAGAAAGCTGTTGCAGTTGCGAATGGCGAAGCTAATGCAATGATTGCTCGTGCAAAAGGCGAAGCCGAAGCGAATAGAATTAAATCTTCTTCCATTGATGATAAACTCATTCGATGGTATCAATTAACAAATCAGCACGATTTAATCTGGCGATGGGATGGAAAACGGCCTGCTGTTGAAGCTGGATCTAGCGGGTTAATTCTTCAAATGCCGGCTCCAAAGGATTAATTTGTAATGCGCAAGAAGATATGTCTTGCGCCCTGCTCACGTCACAATGCAGCGCGTTAACACGACTTGTGAGCATGGCGGAGGGCATATAAATTATGTTCTTTAAGAAGAAAATACAACAACTAGAAGTTGATAAACCCAAACCAGATACAACAACTCTTTCAGATAAAGCTTTGTCTGCTAAAGAGTACGTTCTCAGTATTTGGCCTAAAGCAGAATGTTCAAGTGGACCAATAAAAGCTTTCTGGCCCTGACAAGGCGACAGACTAGTTTATATGGTCGTTCGTTCCGGCTTTTGGTCAGGAATAGACGGAGAAGGAAAAACTGCAAGTGAGGCGTGGATAAATGCTGCAGAACGATTATACATAAGTCAACTAAGACAACGTGTATTCGAACTAGAAGGTGAACTACTAAAGCTCGATATCTGTCCAAAATGTTTCATGTCACTTTCTAAACCACACTGTTGCAGTTAAAGTTGTTCAATAAGTAATTGTATAGTTGTGCTATAAGGACACAACTTTGTTTACAGTCTATAAAACTATTAATGTTTTGACAGAAAAATACTATATCGGAGTTCACGAAACTGATGAGCCAAACGATGACTATCTTGGATCTGGAATAGCATTAAACGATGCTATTCTGAAGTATGGCAAAGAAAATTTTCGTAAACTCATCCTATTTATTTTTGAGTCCGCAAAAGAAGCATATGATAAAGAAAAAGAATTGGTAGATATAAATGATCCATTGACATATAATTTAGCTCCGGGAGGGTTAGGAGGCATTGGTAACATGCCTTCATGGAATAAAGGAATTCCATGCACAGAAATACAAAAGGCCAATTTGAGACGAGTTAATACCGGAAAAATTCACGGTCCTCGGTCTGCAGCAGCACGTAAAAATATTAGTATAGCACTAACAGGAAAACTATATCCCAAACGTAGAAGAACTTTTTTTCGAATTTGTTTTCATTGTTTTAAGTCTTTTGAAGTTAACTCAAAACTCCAAGAACAATCTTTATGCTCAGCTAAATGTTGGGTTCTAGCAAGAATGGCGCTTAAACTTAAAGTTGGTGGTAGACCCAAGGGGACCAGAAGTCCAAAAAAGCGGATTAATTTTCGCATTTGCTTCGTTTGCTTTAAACCTTTTCAAGTTGAATGGTCGACAATAGAACAAGCCGTGTGTTCCCATTCGTGTAGTATGCGCGCATATAGGCGAATGCAGAGGTCAGCATGAAACAGGTAGCGCTGACAAAAATGCTATTAGAAAATTTCAGATCCTTTATTTCTGCTGAAATAGAATTTAATTCTCGTAGTGGATTGGTGCTTCTTGCAGGAAGAAATGAAATTGCCGAAAAATTAGGAAGCAATGGCGCAGGCAAAACTTCTTTACTAGAAGCCATTGTGTGGTGTTTGTATGGTTCGGGAATTCGCGGAGCTAAGACAAGTTCAGTTTTATCATGGGGAAAAGAAAAAGTAGCAGTAAAGATATACCTTAATATTGATGACACTGAATATTGCATTCATAGATATGGCCCGCCTACTAAGCTAGAACTAAACGGGACGTTAGTCGAACAATCTGAAATAGATAAATTACTTGGGCTATCGAAGCAGCGCTTTTTGAATTCAGTAATATTCGGACAAGCAACTTTACTTTTTCCTGATCTTTCTACTCCAGAGAGAAGTGAACTTCTTGATAGCGTTCTTAATCTTAGTATTTGGCAGCAATGTACCGAACGCGCAGCTGAAAAGACAAAACTTCTAGAACAAGAAATAAATGCTAAAGCTGTAGAAATTTCTTTTATAGAAGGAAAACTTGCTGGTCTGCCAAGCGAAGAAGAATTATTAAATTTGTGCTCTTTCTATGCCCGTCGCATAACAGAATGGGATATAGAAACAGCAGATGCATTAAGGGAATTAGAATTAAAACGGGATGCTTGGGAAAACGAACAATTAAAATTCTTGGAAGTAAAAGCTGAACAGAAAGAACTGCTAGTAAAAGAACTTAGTGAGTTGCGAGAAAAAGATACGCCTGAACCAAAATCTACAAATGAATCGCAACTTACGGAAGAAATAGCTGTATTAGAAAATATTGTACAGGAAGCATCGAACATTATTGCTCTTACTGCTCAAGTTAAATCTGAAGCAACAAAAGCAAAAGTTTTCTGGAAGCAGTCGATATGTCCTGCTTGTGAACAGACCATATCTGCACAGAAGAAAGATAAGCAGTTAGCCGCACTACTTACAAAAATTGAAGAAGCAGATAAAGATTCAAAAGCAGCGAATAAAACATCGACAGAAACAAAGAAGAAGTTAGAACGAAGTAAAGAGAAACTAAAAATACTTCGTGATGCAGCTTCAAAAGAAGCAGCGTTGCGAAGAACAATAATGCGTGATATTGCACGCCTGGAATCCCAAATAGCTATTTTAAATGAAGATGCAAATCGAATTCTAACAAACATTGAAAATAAATTTGATCCATACTCAAAACAAATTACGCATCTAAAGGAATCGAAAAATCCATATATTCAACAAGAAATAGATGCACAAAAGAAGTTGAAAACAGTAAAACTAGATCGCGAAAAACTTATTGACGAAAAATGTAAAGTAGATAAAATCGTAGAAAAAATCAAAACTGATCTTGTTGCAACGGAATATTGGAAACACGGATTTAAACATATTCGCCTTTATTTTGTTGAGCAGATTTTATCTGTTTTACAAATCGAGATTCAATCAGCAGTAGGCGCTTTGGGATTAGAAGGATGGGCCGTCAAGTTACAAACAGAAACAGAAACAAAATCTGGAACTACAAAACTTGGAATTAACATAATAATCAGCTCTCCAGTTGCAGAGGGCAGTTGGGAGAATTGGTCGGGAGGAGAAACACAAAGACTACGTTTAGCAATAGCTATTGGATTAGCTAGTTTAATCCAACGGGCTGCAGGAGTATTCTTCACAGTAGAATTTTACGATGAACAGTCGAAAGCATTATCACAACAAGGAATAGAAGATTTTTTAGAAGTATTGAGAACAAGAGCAGAGATATTAAAAAAGCAAATATTCATAGTAGATCATTCAAATATCCAATTTGCTGGTTTCGACGAAACATGGACAATTACTAAAACTGATACCGGATCACAACTTTGTAAACGATAGATAAGGGAGCCTGTTTAATGAAGCAGAATTTTCAACCATGCTGGATGTATGACGGATCAGGATACTACGCTGTACAAGCTGGCGTAAAACGTTTACCTGCGGGACTGTATAGTGTTTTTGAAACACAAAAAGGCTACGAATTTTATAACGTTGAACAGTTCAAGGATGAAATTTTTGATTTACCCGGATTACCAAACGAACTAATATCTGAACAAGTTTCAAAGTTTTGGGCTAATAAAGATTTATACGAAAAGCATAAATTTGTTCATAAAAGAGGTATTCTATTATATGGACCTCCCGGAAATGGCAAGAGTGCGATTGTAGCAAAACTTGTCAATGAGATGATTAAAGAGGATGGAGTTATCATTGCAATTGGCAGATTTAGTATTGCATCAAACGCCTTGGTTAGTTTGCGCAAAATAGAACCGCAGCGCAAATTGATGACATTAATTGAGGATATGGATACACTTCTTAGTGGCGATTATAAACAAGAAGAACCTCACGCACTGTCAATGTTAGATGGACAAACACAAGTAAATAGCATATTACATATAGCTACAACAAATTATCCTGAATTACTCGCTGATAGGTTTATTAAGCGGCCCGGCAGATTTGATTTTCTAGTGGGCATGGGCATGCCTGCAGCAGAGACACGTTGTGCATATTTCCAAAAACTTCTTGGTGTAGACCATCCTGCAATTAAGTTTTTAACAGATAAAACAGACGGATTAAGTTTAGCATATTTAAAAGAAATTGCGAGTACATATCTATGTCTGGGCGTTCCAGTTGAAGAATCGGTAGCTAGACTAAAAGAATCTTACAGCGTAAAGATTAAAGTTAAGAAAGCAACAGCCGGCTTTAAAGTTGGTTATCATGAAGATAGTTTTCAATCTGATCCCCCGCCAGAAGATACACCTAGCTACGGTAATAAAAACCGGAACCCTAAGCCTGATAGAGTAGACCATGCGGCATTGCCAGCTGCACGGCCATGGCCTACAGCTCCGGAAAGGAGTAATTGTGAAAGAGATAACAGGTAATCTTTGGGATTTTGATGGACAGCCTGGATATACATGCTGTATAACTACAAATGGAACAATTAGGAAGGATGGTTTAGCAGTAATGGGTCGAGGGTGCGCAAAAGAGGCTGCAGAACGATACCCGCATCTTCCTAAAATACTTGGAGATCATCTTCTCGGCGCAAAGGAACATGGGAATGTTGTTTGGAATGCAAATGTTGGCAAAGATGGGCAATATCATTTCTTACTTATCTTTCCAACAAAGCATAATTGGCGGGACAGATCAGATCTCGAATTAATTAAACATTCTGCGATTCAGTTATCTTTTCAAGCGCATAGAAATCCTCGAATGGTTTATATTCTTCCGCGTCCTGGTTGTAATAATGGCGGATTAAAATGGGAAGAAGTTAAAGCTGTAATAGGAACAATTCTTCCAGATAATGTATGGGTGATAAGCAATGACTGAAGGATTTCAAATTATAGCGTGGTCCCGGGGCGAAAGCATAGAAGTTGATATGCTGAATAAGGCATTAGAACAAATCAATGGTCCTGCAGAAGTAACGCAGATAGAAGCAGAAGATTATTATGCTCTTGCAGTTCATTCCAAAGGATTCTCTCTAACGGAAGAAGAATGGTTTTTTCTCTTAGAAGCAGGATGGAGAAATGATTATCCTTGGAATCGTAGAGAATTCGCAGTTACGTCTCCGACTGAAGTTAAAGCTTATATTAAGAAAGCAATAGAGCAACAAGAACTTGAAAAAGCACAGCGGAGCGCCGAAGCAGCAAAAACTGCCGTCGATAGAGAGCTAGCTTTACTGGCTGCACTACAAAAGAAGTATGGTGTAAAATGAAGCAAGAACTCATGCTTATCTGAGCAGATATTACGGACGTAATACAACTGCTAACTAAAACTGCTAGAGAAAAACGATGTGATTGTATTTGTCACTTTCACAAAGGCCACTTTCATTGTTTTACCGAACAGTGCTGCATGCAGGCAGGTATGTTATATAACAAAGAAGAACAGGATGAAAAATGAAATACATTTTAGGTTTATTGCTACTTTGTTTGATAGGATGCACAGCAGATCCTATTTCATCTGTAAAAACAAACAATAAAGATGTAAGTGTAGATCTGTTATTTACGCATGATGGTTGCAGTGTTTATAGATTTGTAGATGGAAGCGATTATCATTACTATGCAGTCTGTAAGCAAGGATCTTTCGCATCTATGGTAGATTCTGAAGGACGATCGAAACATGACTAAACAGTATCTAGGAAAAGCGCGCGGTTACGATGTCTATACAGCAGACGATGCTGAGGTAGAAAAATATCAAGCCGGACTAAGACGATTTCTTATAGTTATTGCTCCATACGTTTCAAAGAAAAGAACACCAGAAGAATGGGCAGATAATGTCTTCGTCTCCGATCAGAGTACAGTAGGAGATTTCGGTCTTTCAGAAAAGGAATTAGAAGAAGTTTCGAAGAAACTCGGATTTAAAGTAACAAACGAATCATTCATTAAAGATGTTGCAGCAACGAATTAATAAAGTAATAGTATATTTCATTATAATGCCTTTTACAGGAATAGTAACTCGAGAACATTCAATATGTGCTGGACATAGAGTCGTAGGCCAGCATGATAATTTGGGCAAGCCCGGGCCATGTCAATCGTTACATGGGCACGAATATAAATTTGAACTATTCTGTCACGCAGATGAATTAGATGAAATTGGAATGATAATTGATTTTTCAGAAATAAAACGTCGAATGTGTTCCTGGCTCGACGCTGAGTGGGATCATAGAATGCTAATTTGGGATCAAGATCCGTGGCAAAAACAACTAACGCAAATTGATCCGCGGGTAGTTATAGTGCCTTTTAATCCAACAGCAGAAAACATAGCGCAATACTTAGTGGATACTATTGGCCCAGAAGTATTTAAAGGAAGTGGCGTAGTCTTATCAGGCGTCACAGTACACGAAACAGCAAAATGTAGCGCAACATATTCGAAATGACAGAATGGCATTGGGTTACTAACGGTACTATTAACAAACAAATCCCTGACGGCGCGCGCATGCCAGAAGGTTTCAAGTACGATGATGTAATATGGATTCTAAAAGGAAATGTGCCTAAATATGTTATCAACTCTTGCAGTCAACGAAATATATTCGTCCTATCAAGGTGAAGGAAAAACAGCAACAAAAAAGGTTGTATTTCTTCGCTTATCTGGGTGCAATCTTGCCTGTATCTGGTGTTTTGTTGGAAATACTCATATCTATACGCCTACAGGATATCGGAAGATTAAAGATATCAAAGTTGGAGATTTAGTTTTAAGTTCTGATGGCAAAGAAATCCTTCCAAAGAAAGTAACTAAAGTATTTGAAAGGGAAGTTACAAGAGAAGAAATTGTTAAAGTTCAAGTTGAAGGTGAAACAGAAAGCAGCAGAGTTTTTGTTACAAAAAATCATGAATTTTATACAAATAGGGGATGGATAAACGCGGAAAATCTTCTTGCAGGCGATGAAATTAATTATATTGATACAATCGCTTGGTATATGAAAAATGCTAATCCCTCCTATAGACCAGCGGCTAGACAACGATTATCTGAACTAGCAAAGAAAACTTTTACAGGGAAAAGAGCTTCGTGGGAAACAAGAGTGCGCTTACGTGCCTCAAAGCTTGGGCCTAAAAATCCAAGATACCTTGGAGACCGCGCGGAGTATTATCCGACTTATTTAACTAACTGGGATCGCATACGAGAAGATATTTTAGAGCGCGATAATCATACATGTCAAAAATGTGGCGCAACTTCAAAATTAGAAGTGCATCATATAATTCCATTTAGAATTTGTCAAAGCCATGAATATCATTTGCTGATTACGTTGTGCAAACGCTGCCATCTTGAAGAGGAAAAACGGTTTATTAGAATAGAAAAATACTTTTTACAAAAAAGATACGCATTGCATAATGGCAAGAAAGTTGTTTCAGTTACTCCAATCAGCGTTAGACAAGCAGCGCGATTTAATGGAGATAGTAAAAAAATCAAAGTCTACAACCTAGAAGTAGAAGACTTCCATAGCTATTTCGCTAATACACTGCTAGCACATAACTGCGACACACCGTTTACATGGTCGTGGATAGGAACTAACTTCAAGCACCCTGAGAAGTATGACCCTGCATTAGAAGTTCATAAAATGGAAATTTGGAAGGTTCGAGATACGATTTATGCCCTTGCTGGCGACGTTAGAAGTTTAGTCGTCTCTGGTGGCGAACCAATGCTTCAGCAAGTGAAATTGCTAGAACTATTTAAAACACTAAAAACTCAAGAGGATTGGTGGGTTGAAGTAGAAACAAACGGAACTGTCTTACCAATTAAAGAATTTTCGGATGCAGTAAATCAATTTAACTGCTCGCCAAAAACTTCCAATTCAGGTCCTGACAATCCTCTAAAAGATAGGCTGAAACCACATATCCTAGAAGGCATTGCTGCTTTAGGAGAAAAAGCAACATTTAAATTCGTTATTCAATCAGAAGCTGATATCGAAGAAATGAAAGCTATCATACTTATTTGTAATATTTCTCCAAAGCAAGTTTGGTTGATGCCAGAAGGACGAACAAAAGAAGAACAAGAACTAAGACAAAATCAAGTTAAAGAACTAGCTGAAAAATTTGGATACAACTTCAGTCCACGTTTGCATATTCTCGAATTTGGAAATAAGAGAGCTGTGTAGATGACGAAAAAACCTAAAGGCAGACAAAAACAAAATATCCTACCAAAACGACCTACACCAGGATTGCTTCATATGCCTATGAAATCTATAACAGACGAATTTGTTGAATCTTATTCCGATGGAAATTATAAAGATGCATTCTCTCGCATCGTAGCAACGGGAGAACTTCCTCTCGGCGTTGATTCAAACGATCAACGAGTAAGGGACATTATTAAGAAATGTAAAGAAGCAAACGAAAAGTAGGAGCTAATACTATAAGTAAATGATCTCGCAAGCAGCCTTAGAGGAGGCAGTACTAAGTCTCCTCTGTTGGGATGACGAGAGAGCTGCGTCGCTAGCTGTTAAAATTCCTAGCAGTGATATTTTTACTAATCCTACAAATAGACAGATAGCTGTAGCAGCTCTAGACCACATCAAAAAATTCGGAAATGCACCAAAGGGAGCACTTGAATATCTCCTCGAAGCAGATATGCGTCGGGGACAGCAAGGTGCCCTATTAGCGCAGCAATATGATTTTCTCAGGAAACAGGCAGGACAAGTAGATGCTGCATTCGTTTTAGAACAGTTAGAGCGATTCGTAGCTTCTCAACAACTGACGACGCAACTACGAGATGCTTTAGAATTGCTTGGGCAAGGCGAGCTTGAAAAAGCTCAAGAAACAGCATTCAAAAATAGAGGTCTTGGACCTGAAGGATCAACAGGAATATGGCTAAAAGATCCACAACAAGCTCTAAGCTTTCTTGATTTGGAAGAACAGGAAGAATTCTTTTCATCAGGAGTAGATCTTTTAGACGTAAGAGGCGTGCGTCCATCGCGTAAAACATTGTACCTCTTCTTGGGCGCGGCAGGGCGCGGGAAGTGCATTGCTGAAAATGAACTTGTAGTTCTTCCGGATGGTTCAAGGATAACAATTAAAAAGGCCGTAGAACAAAAGATCACATCTATTATATCGTTCTCGGAAGAACAAAAAAAGTTCGTTGTAGCAGATGTGAATGGATGGTGGAAAAATGGTAAAAAGAAATGCTATAAAATTACTACACGCTTAGGGCGTGAAATATCGGTTTCAGAAGACCACCCATTTTTAACTGAAACTGGATGGAAAGCTATAAAAGATATTGATATTACAAAAGATAAAATAGCTGTTCCACTTAAATTAAGTGATTTAGGAAAGAATAAAGTAGAACCAGAAGTTGTACGTCTACTTGCGTATCTAATTGCCGAGGGAGGCTTAACACAAAATACTCCGACATTTACAAATATTGATCCAACAATTCAAAAAGACTTTCAGCATTGCGTGGAATTTCTGGGGGATCGTTGTTCTTTCGGAAAAGATAATAAATCTTGGGAAGAAGGATTTTGCTATATTGTATGCAATGAGGAAAATAAAGGCAAGCATAATAGTAAAGTAAAAGAATTGCTTCGCTTAACAGGTCTTGCAGGAAAGAAATCCAATGTAAAATGCATACCTGAATTTATTTTCAATCTAAATGATGAACTGATTGCAGAATTTTTAAAAGTATTCTTTTCTTGTGATGGGTCGATATATGCACATGAAACACATTGCCCAGTAATAGAATTAAGTCTTTCAAGTAAACGTCTCGTAGAAGATATTAATTATCTTCTTATGCGTTTAGGCATTATCGCTAAATTCGACACATTTACAGCAGAATGGAAAGGAAAACAACTTCCAGGATATGCTTATGTAGTGATTACGGGCAAACTAAATGTTCTAAAGTTCATTAAAAAAATTGGCTTTATTGTTCCCGAAAAAGTTCGAAGAGCTAATATAGTTGTAGATCGTTTCGGAATTCAAAAGCTCGTTATATCTCCAAAAAGAGACAAAGTTTGTTACGCTAGAAAAAACGCAGAAGTACACTATTATAATAAAAATGGGAAATTGATTTCATATAAACCCCAACAAAAACTAATAACATATAGTCAGCCCGAATGTTCTTATACTGCAAAAATTGCGTTTCCAAAAGGCTGCATAAAGATATCTGATAATGCCTTTTTTGATTCAGTAAAGACTATCGAGTATGTCGGAGATATAGAAACATATGATCTCTCAGTTAAAGATAATCACAACTTTATTGCAGGCAATATCATCACGCATAATAGTTGGTTTCTTGTAAATGTAGGTAAGCATTCACTAATGCATCATCATTCCGTGCTGCATATCACGCTTGAGAATGATGAGAAGATGACTGCACAGAGATATATTCAATCTTTGTTTAGTTTAACAAGAGACGAAGCAGCAGAAGTTAATACAGCCTATTTTGAAACAGACGTCAATGGACAAGTAAGTATCCAGTTTCGTAATATACAACGAAATTCGATCCCTGCTAAGCGTAGGGAGCTCCATAAACGATTGCTGGACATGAAGAGCTATCCAAGGCTATTAATTAAGGAATTCCCTACTGGAGCTCTTACCGTACCGCAACTTACCTTATATTTAGAACAGTTGAAACAAGAACAGAACTTTGTTCCTGATTGCTTAGTTTTGGATTATGCAGATCTGATGTATCTTAATGCTGATTCGCTTAGAATTGATACTGGAAGATTATATAGAGATTTACGCGGATTAGCTGTAGCACGGAATATGGCAGTCGTAACGGCTACGCAAGGTAATAGAGAATCTGAATCTGCCAAGTTAGTAACATCCACAAACGTTGCAGAAGATTGGAGTAAGATAGGAACGGCTGATATTGTAGTAACTTATAGCCAAACTCCAGAAGAACAACGATTAGGCTTAGCTAGACTTTATGTTCAAAAATCTAGAAATACAAGAGATCGATTCTTAGTGTTATTGGCACAGGCGTACTCGATTGGACAGTTTGCACTTTCAAGCACAATGATGTCTGGTAATATATCGAATACTATAAGTGAGTTGAAAGAAGAAGCATGACCGAAACTGAATTACTCAAAATAGCAGAGGTGATAACTGGCGAAGAGGAACCAAACGAACTCTGGGTCGTCTTCACAATTGCTGAACTTGTTCGCGAAGTATGCTTACTTAAAGGAATTAATAATCCTGAAATAAATAACTTACTAAAAGTATATTTGTGAAATCTCTAAATGGCTTAACTCTTCAACTTGTTGATTTGCGAGACGAGATAGCTCGCTATGAGCGAGAGTTCCGTCCTTTCCCGCCGCTCTCTGGTTCTGTCAGCAAACCACGCAGATCAACAGAGCCAGAGACCGAATCCGGATATAAACACCTGAAGTTCGCGTGCCCAGGCGAAGGCCAGTCCGTCCAGTACGCACTTGACTTGAAAGACATATTTATGAAAAATCTCGATGAAGCCTTTTATGATGTAGGTTACGAAGCAATGAAAATTAAGCGCGACGGACTTCTTCCGTCTGGGCAAGAGTACGAAAAGCTAAATCGCTTAATTGATGAACTAGCTGCTGCAGAGATAGCTTTTCTAAAAGAAAAAGGAAGCATATGAATATATCAATTCGTGATTCTGCATTTCCTGTTACGTTTCTTTTGAAACCCAACTTCGGACGCAATTGGCCTAAAGGGAAAAAGTGTGATCACCCAAAGACTCGCGAAGTAATATCAAGTCCTGGATGGGGCTGCGCTTACAATAAGATAAAAATCGTGTGCAATCAATGCGGAAAGGTACTGCATGAACGACCAATATGACTAGAATTTACGATCCGCCCGAAGGCTGGAAATATGGTTTTCCAAAAGAGTATAAACCTTTGGAAGGCGAAAGTTTACATGATACATTAATCCGTGATGGCTATCCAAAAGAATTACTTAATCTAGCGAGGTGGTGTAGATTTTGGGAACAGGAAGATGAAAATGGATGAAGTAAGAAGTGTTGATGAGCAATTTAAACAAGCTCTAAGTTGTAGAACAAGAGCAGAAGCAGATATATGGTTTGAAAAAGAAGTTGCGAAGATGCAACAGGAGTGCAGTCTTTCATATTTCGAAGCTTCTTCTACATTGCGCGATAATCTTGGATATATGGCTGGGTATTATGATCCAGACGTAGCGAAGAAAGTATTCGAATTATTTGGTGCAGTTCATCCTGTATTTAGATGCGTCGATTACGGAGAACGATATACTGCAGAAGATATGTTTAGAATGGGATATGAATTAGGAAATAAGTTAAAAAGGAAGAGCGATGAAGCATAAAATCACTCTTGAACTAATTATAGATAGCGAAGATAGAGCAAAGATTCATCATGTCTTCGTCAATGGACATGAACTTAGAGCGTCTGAAGAAACAGGAACCGAAGCTGATAGCGTCTGCCATAAGTGCTGGGCAATTGGTGGTATAACAGAAAGTGAATCATGCTATAGTACAGTTAAACTTATCGAGGTTAGAATAAATAAATAAAAATGAGTGCTCAGAGATATACTTTTGAATTGGTTCCTGGTTGCCCATTCTGTGGAAATAGATTTGGCTATTATAGTCCAGATAAAGAAATATCGCCAGATGAAGAGCAGCAAGTATCTGATTTATATGAGAAGCACCTCAAAGAAAAACACAATAGAGATCAGAATTGGAATAAATTAGAGAAGACCCATGCGGGTTGACAAAGAATCAAAACAAATATAACATAGGAGATAGCATATGACATAGATGTCCGAACGTTACGTGTATCTGTTCTTCCGAACAGATCTTCCCTTAGCTCAGCAAATCGTCCAATCCAATCACGCAACGATGATGATGGCAGCGCTTCGCGGTGAAGAAGGCGTACCTAATATCGTCGCCATAGGTGTGCCTCACACAAAATCCCTTCAAAAAGTCCAACTTAAACTACGCAAGAACAAAATTCCGCATTTCGCGTGGATTGAACCAGATTTTAATTATGGGCTAACAGCAATCGCTACTGCACCTATTTGGGGGCAGCAGAGAGATATACTAAAAGAATATCGTGTCTATAAACCGAACGAATGTTGTGAACACTCCCGGATCATTCAAATGCGAGGATCTCCAGTACGGAGCAATGAGGGTTCAAATCCTTCTCCGGGAATCTCTAGCTTCAGCTTACATTGAATGAGTTAAGAAGAGGGGCAAGCTAGTTAAACTTGCCCCTTTTAACTTACGGGGTATCTGCGAGGAGTTGTGCGAGGAAGTTAGTAGTGCTATTAGCTTTCGAACCACCGTTACCTTGAACGTAAAAATTGGTTAACTGTAGAGTGGAAGAAATTGTAACTGCGCCTCCAGTACCAATGCCTGTCGTCGGCCAAGGTCCATATTGATTAACTAGGTTGCCTTGCAAATCATTATTTCCAACTGCCATGCTAAATTACCTCCTAATGTGACAGGTAGTTTATATTATAACGCACATTGGAATGAATGTCTAGTAAAAATCGCTGCAGCTTAGAAAGAAACCACATTCGCAGATTAACTTACAACGATGCTCGTAAAGTTGTTTTCCACAATTTGGACAATAAAGAATAGATTGAGCAGAAGAATTGGTAAACATAATTTTTAATGCGCCCCTGTAGCTCAGTCTGGTCAGAGCTGCGGACTCTAAATCCGCCCTCAAAAGAGCAGTGGGTATTAACTCATTGGTCGGGGGTTCGAATCCCTCCAGGGGCGCCAAATTAATTCTTCAATCATGAATTAAATGCATTCGTCGCAAATACTTTACAGGTTACAAGCGAGCTTAAAACACGTACCTCCTAAAACGGATACGGATTAATCCCTCCTGTAGGAGGATTAGGATTCGTTTCATTTACATTTTGATTACTTTCTGAATCGACTCCCGGCACAGGAAATCCCCAAGGATTATTCTCCGATACTCCTGGATTACCATACTCGATAGGAACCGTTCCTGTGTTGTCGTAATAGTTACCCCATTGATTTGTTCCCGCCATGAATTCTCCTTCAAATATTCCCAAAAATGGGTATTCTCGAATCGCATTCAGGATTCATTGAAAATTTAGTTTTATACCAGTAAACATATGAGTGCCATTTTGTGTAGTAAGAGGATCCTTTGGGTTCCTGTTTAAGCAAACACATAAGAGCTTCTACACTATCTACTACAATTTCATCAGGCTGATCTTGCCGCTCTTCCCACCATTTACGCAAGCCATCTTCAATTTCTTGAATTTGCTCAGGATATTTTTCTATAGTATGAAGTTCTATCCCACGTAAATCTAAACGCTGACGTGTTGCTTTTCGTTCATCATAATACTTTTTCTGTTCTGGCGTTAATTTAGCTATTCCACACACGTGACACCCCGTAGCACACATAATTTCAAAATAAAGTTATCCCTCTAAACAGAGCGCCCTTCTTAAATAACCCTTTGTCCATCAATTTCTTAAGCCAGTTATTAAAGGCATCTCCGTGACTGTCTCTAAAATCTGTTGCAACATGAATCATTTCGTGAACTAGGATCGATAGCTTGAATGTTGGATTATGTCTTAAATCATTATTTAATACTATAACAGCATAGTGGAGAGGATCTCCAATTAGACGTTGGGCATAGCCATTATACTTCTCTTCCCAGTTAGCCTCATCATCTTCCTCTTCTGGTCCTCCCCACTTCACAACAATGTTATCGGGCAGTTCATTATCAAAGAACCGCGCATTAATTTCGCGATACCACATTTTTAGTGAACGATCGCTTCTCACTGCCTAGCTCCCAGCTTACTATTATTGGAACTGAAGCCGCCAATGCCCATTTGGAAATAGAGTTGTACATGCCATCATAACGTCTGCAGGGTTTAATCCAGCTACTTCTGCATATGTTCCGAAGAATTCTAGGAAACTTGACGACATGGCCCCTCCTTGCTTCTTTAAACAAATATTAGAACTGTTATCTCGAACAACTCTCCAATCGAATGTCATCAAGACATCATGTAAATGACCTAATAGAATTAGGTCACAGTCTGATTTCTTCATGATTTCGTGAATTAGATTTATCTTTGCGCCTTTTGTTTTTGCAGCTCCCCGACCATGCCAAAGATGTACTCTAAACGGTGCCCACTTACCGAAATGAATATCTATAAATTGTTGTCCTGAACTATATGGAATTTGTAAGATATTGGCTATGTAAACCCCTAAATCTCCGAAACTGGAAAGGCCACGACGTTCGTGATTCCCTCCTACATATCCCAAAATCCTGTGTCGTGCAGGACCCCAAATCTCTGCAAATAGATTTGCTTGTGATTGACTATCCCCTACTTCTTCCCAAGGACTTCCCGGAGATTTCATTAACGCATACGCATCAATCATATCTCCTCCCCATAACATATACCTGTTAGGTTCGGATAATACCCAATCTCGGTATTCGACTACACGATCGACTTTACAGTATACATGTCCAAATTGAACATCTGTAATATGAATTAATTCGATTTGTTTAAGTGTCGCAGGTAGGTGCCAAACTACGTGTTTTGTTTGTTCAGCATAATTCATGTGCGTGGACATCCGCACGCCTTTATCAAGTGGCTGCTGCTTTTTCCATAAATTAGCCATCCACTCAAATGTTGCTTTTTGCTTAGCATTTAAATCTCGGTACAGCATTGCTGTATCATTAGCCACTTACGTCTCCTAAAATGTGCTTCCTTTTATATACTGGAAGCGCAAGTAATCCCAATGAAATTCTGGGGATGAAGCGCTACAAGTTGGACAGTGAAAAGGCGCGGCGAGCGGGCCTGCTCTCAGTTCTATTAGATACGAACTGCCGCATTTATTGCAGCTATACTGATAAAGTACTCCAGAATAGTCCGACATTACTTAACCATACTTAAGTAAAAAGGCCGAGCTAGATTTGAACTAGTCGGCCTTTATTAGCTTTTTCAAGCAGTGTTAGTTACGGGGTTGGCACAGCAAACTGAATTGTCTCGGTTGTAGCAGCGCTAGTATTAACAGTAATACTATCGGTCGAGGTCAGGTTATTAACTGTATCTAAACCAGACACTTGTGATGTTGCCGGTAAAGTTCCAGTAAATACACCTTTGTTAAATCCAAATGTTGGTAGACCAGATGTAGGATCTAACACAATTGTTAGTAATGTTGGATCGCCTACGGTCCATGTGATCTTGGTTGTATCTACAGCAACTGGCTCACCAGCAGCGTCAACTGCGGCGATTCCAGAAACTGCTACTGTTTGAATATCTGTGATTGTTGCTGGCATTATTTTATTTCTCCTTGATTTTTATTTGGGTGAAGCCCATTCTATCGTTTCAGAAACAGGAACTCCAATTCCGACTACTTTTTTAATTATTTCTAGATCGGATTGGATCTCAACAATTTCAATTTGTAACTGTTGCTGACCAATTAGAATCTGTTCAGTTTGTTGAGATATTCGTTGAAGTAAATTAAAAATCTTCACAAGCCATCCAAGTATAGATCCCATATTATTTACACCCCTTACTAAAAAATCTTACCATGGATGCCCGGCGTGCGCAATTTTGAGATCTGTTTGAGGATCGTCCAAAACAGATAACGCCATCCAGAAGCAGCCTCCGATTCCCCAATCTGTTCCCCAGCTGTTTTGAATTAATGCTGCGGGCGGACAATTTGCAGGACGAAGTGTGGGAGCGACTCCAGTATCTACTCCTATCATTAATACTTCGTGCCCTCCTAGTACTGTCTCTCCTGATTTTGGATTATAAATTCCTGTCTTGGCTACTTCTTCACTTTCAAAAGAATCATAAACAGTAAAGCCAATTTCTACAGGCCATGGTGTTGGGTCAGCAATAACGGATATAGCCGAGCTAGAACCATTTAACCCGTGATAAGCTCCAAGTCTATATTGTTGAGCATTTGTATCCATTATGCTCGTAGGTTGCTGGATATTACGCGTAGAATCAGGATATAGCGAATCCTCGCAGCAGCCATATACTATAGCTACATTGCAACCTGTTTCGCCGGTAGATCCGTCATCATTTGGAAAATTACCATCTGCCAGTAATTCTCTTGAATAGATATAGAGTGGTGATAAAATTGGCTCTTTCTTATAATATCGTCTCCAGATCCATTCCATTCCAGAAGAAAATGCATGACCTGTGCAAGATCCAAGTTGTCCTTGATCTTTAATTGGACCGCACCAGCTTCTTAAATCTACAACATCTTTTACTGCATCTGAACGTGAAAGCATTCGATGCGCCGGCATAGGAGCAGGAATCTTTCTTCCATATTTTCTCTGCATTTTATCTCCTGCCTAGTGTTGCTACATGTTTTGTAGCACGCGCAGTTTTCTTTGCAGCTTTAGCTGTAGTTTTTGCTACAGGCAAAACCACATAATTTCTTGTTACGAAACTGCCTGCTCCAATTGAGATACCAACCATTAGTGATTTGCTATCCAATGTTGAAGCAAAACTTGTACCGCACAACAGTAGCAACACTATGTATTTTTTCATATTACTTTGCTATTCCAAACGTTGTTACTCTAGCAAACGAACCGTGAAAATGAACGTTCTTTAAGCCGGCTTTAGGATGCGCTTTCTTTAGAATATTAACTTTGTTATTATAATCTTTCTCCCAAGCTTCGAATGCGGCTTTATCTTTTAATGGCGCAGATGTTTTAAATACACTTGCACGTTTAGCTGACGCTGACGGCGAAGCCGGAAACGCTACTTCAATAGAAGCAAGTAGCACCTGCGCTGCTGCAACAATTGCGGCAATTTCCTGTTGATGTGCAGGGTCCACAACATTTACGAGTGCGAAGATTTGCGCAGAGTCTTGTTCAAATGTTGTAAACGCGGCATTTAAATCATTCCAAATTGCTTGTGTTGCTGTTCCACTCTGCACAGCTGCATTATATGCAGTCCAAAGCTGGATCACACTGGCGACATCTTGATTAATTTTTGCGCCTGCTGATTGGCACAGAGGATTACTTGTAAAGGTGCATGCAAGCACTAATACGTTTGTTACGATTGGCTGAAAGCGTTCAACTTCTGTTAATGCGAGATTGGAATTGCATGCAGTAGTTGAAATCACGAAAACTAATGCAAGCATAGAAGCTAAGAACTTATCGGCAAAACTTTTCATATTCTCCTCTTGTTAAACTTGTGTATCTGGATATGTCTGTAAGGGTGAAAGCCCGGTTACAACTGCTAACAACTTGTCTCCGCTGCGCCATATTAGCTTTCTAATATAAATTGGCAGAATTATGCAGCCATCTGACGACTGCCCGATATGTGCTGGATTTTCTCCATGAATAAAAAAATCACTTCTACCACACATATCGTTTTTCGGATCCGGAATAAGTCTTAATGCGAATAGCCCTACAACTTTATCATCTGTTGGGGCTGAAATTGTATAGTTACCTACTGGAAGTGGCCCTGTATCTTTTACGCATTGCATAGCAGGATTATTTTTTCCAGCTCCTTTGCCTGCATATCCAATACTTATAATATCACCAGAGTCGTTTTTAAATCGGCCAGTACTCTGTTCAAACGTCCACATATCAATAATTAATAGTATGATATTGTAAAAACAACCTACTGTCAAGATAAACTTTGCTTTTTATACTTTTCTCTACCAAGAGCACCGAGAGCTTGAAGAACTTCTAAAAAGCTTACAAATGCTCCAAATCCAACAACAGCACCTTTCCACATGTAAACATCGCGTTGAAGTTCTGTCAACTCTCCTTGCATTTTAACTATTTGTGTAGATTGATCTTCTACTTTTTTGTATATATCTGTTATTCGTTCATCTTGAACTGCGGAATGTGTAGACAGGGTAGATAAATTTCCTTGAGCAAAAATTAGGAAAGGAGTCCAAACAATCACAAATACGCCGCCCCATATTACGGCTAATCGTGTAAAGAGTTTAAGTTTTTGGATCCGAGTGAATTTCATCTACCTCATCCTGAATATTTAGAATTAAGTAAAAAAGTAAAGTAAATGCAGCAGCTCCAATCACAGAAATTATAGCAGCTATGTAAAAGAAATCTAATCTGATATAAAATCTAAGCAGGTATTCAACACATATTATGAATATACCAAAAAATACTCCGAATGCCAGAGCTTGGATCGCATTTACACCTCTTGGAATAATTAACTGAAATAGTCTCCGCATATGCATAGTTATCCATCCTACGCTTTGGGCTCTTCGGGTTTAGGTGAGGCTGGTGCTGTAATCGGCGGCTGTTCCCCCGTCATCGTCTTGAGTAACGCGCCATTAATATTCCCCCATGCCTGTCCTGTAACCCAAGATAACAACATCATTAATATTGCATTTTGTGGACTTACTCCTTTAATCAATGCCCAAAGTCCTAGGGTGATGCTTGCAGCAAATGATATAATCCACAAAATTAATAGAACAAAGATCAGCCCCCCTTTACTATTAAGCAGAGCAATAAAAGACATAAGAGATTGGAGTGAAGGTACAACTGATCGCTTAAATGCTATCAGTGTAACAAACACAAAGAAGCTTATAATAAGAAATACATATACATCAAGCTTTGTTACTGATTCAAAACCTAGTAATGCCGGCATAATCGCTCCTTAAGTTACGACAAATACAACCGGAAAAAATGCTGTTGTTGTCTGAAAGACAGGAACACTGGCTTGAATATAAAGTCCTTCATTCCTCCTTTTCTTTATAATATATTGAAGATCGGGTTCATCCCAAGTCATTAATTGAGTCGCATTACCGACAGGACGCGAGTAAGCAACTAATATGACATCTTGGTCTACTTTTGCTGTTGCAGTTCGCTGCGCAGCAACTAATGTTATGTCTTGGTCTACTTTTGCTGAAGGATTCGCTTGAAAAATGACTAAGACAAAATCTTGGTCATCTTGCGCAGTAGCTTGAAGTTGTAATTTCTTCAGTACTGCAGGAACAAACTTCAGCTCACGATCAAGTTTCATTAAACTGTTTTAACTCCGAATGTTGCATTATTGAAGTTAGACAGAGTCCACTGAGCAGATGTATTTGGATCCGTTTCTAATACATCTTGATAATACTGAAACGATGCTCCGGGTGAAATAGCAGAACTGGTTTCTGTCGTTCCGCCAGATAAACATTGCTGATTAATTTGCACACCGCCTGTTCCAGACGCATAAGTCTGATGTACCACAGCAAAAATCTGTGAAACAGAGGATAACGTTTGGTGGGCATAATCTTGCTGATGCCCCGATGTTGAATCCGTTATATATGCGGCAGTTCCATTAGGACGAGTGCCAACGTTTGTTGTAGCGTAGCTATCAACTATGCCTCCATGAATACCGGGCTGAACAATTGCTTGAAAATCTACTGATCCAGTTGTATCAGAAATACCTGCTGCATTAGCAACTGTAATTGTAGTAGTTGACGATGCTGTACATAAAAACGTTCCATTGTTTACGCCATGTGAGAAAGAACTTGTTGTAAGATAGTATCCTTGATATGCATTAGCGGATTCACCTGTTGCCGTTGTGGTTCTAGTTAAAACTTGAGTTCCGCCCGACGCGTTTGCTGCTGATGAAATAGCAAATGGAGGAGGCGAAGCAGTTCCGCCATTGTTCGTGCCTTCAGACCATTGTGAATGGACGCCCGCTCCATTCGGATAAATCTCTGCTACTGTGATATCTCCTAAATACGTATTGTTTGGTGAATTATCTGTATCTAGTAGATAGAAATCCATGGCAGCATTTCCGCTAACGTTAGCATTAAGATAGTTTACTGCAAAGCCTTTAGCTGTTGTTGCCGCATTTGTCACGCTAGTAAGGGTTAGCCATACAACTCCATTAACGCGAACTTCGCATGTTCCTGTCCCAGACGTACTAAATGCAGCTTTGAATTCAATATACTGCCATGATCCGATCGTTAGTTGATTTGTACTTAGAGTTGGATTACCTGCTCCTAAGTTTGTGCCGTTCTGCGTAAAAAAGAGTTGCCCAACAGAATTCATTCTTAAATCGCATTGATCTCCGGCAGAGCTATTCAAAAATGCCATAATCTTCTGGTTATTGCTATAAGAATTGATAAAGTATGCAAGCCCTGCGATCATGCCATTATACCCAGTACCGCCGCCATAGTTAAATGTGGCGACGTTCATACTCTGGCCATAAGCATACGTGCTCCCATTCCGTGCAGAAGCATTTGAAATTAAACTGCCGCTGGAAGAATTCCAAATACCGGGACCTTGTGCCGCTGTTCTGTTAAACTGATACTGCCCTCCAGATTCAATAAAATGTATACTCATTTATGTCAACTCCTTAACGCCAAACGTTGCTGAATTGAAATTTGAAACAGTCCATGCTGATCCAGTATGAGGATCATTTTCTAATATATCTTGGTAATATGTATATGTGTTATTCAGCGATATATTAGAACTTACTTCCGTCGTACCTGTGGAAATACAAACCTGCGCAATCATCCTCGTACCTGCATCATCTTTACGTGCATACGTTTGATGAACAATACCATATAATGTTCCTGTTAATGAAAGTGACTGATGCGCATAATCAGATATATCGCCTGATGTAGAATCTGAAATATATGTTACATCTTGGTTCGGTCGCGTGCCAACATTTGTTGTTGAATTATCTATCAAGCCGCCATGAATACCGGGCTGAACAATTGCTTGGAATGCTGCAGATGCCGTATTTGTTTCTGATACACCAGAACCATTGGCTAATGTTAATGCCGTCGTATTTGATGCTGTACAGAGGAATGTTCCATTATCTGCACTATGCCCGAAACCTGTTATAACTATGTAGTATCCCTGATAAGCATTTGATGTTCCCCCAGTAATAGTTCCGTTATATACTGTAGTACTACCCGAAGCATTATTAACAGATGTTAATGAGAATGGTCCAACATTTGCAGTCCATTGAGAATTAACGCCTGCTCCGTTTGGAAAAAGTTCGCCTACAGTAACATCACCTAAATAATTTGTGTTTCTACCTGATGCTGTATCCAGAGCATAAAAATCACACATATACGATTGTGTATGAAAATCTGATGTGTATAATACAATCGCGCCGCCATTTGTATTTTGCGCATTCGTTAATCCAGTACTCGTCACCCAAGTAACAGCATTAACACGAACTTCGCATGTTCCGCTACCCGAATTACTAAACGTCGCTTTAAACTCGATATATTGCCAAGCATTCAGCAATATAGCTTGAGTACTTCCCGATCCGATCTGTGTTCCATTTTTATCGGCAAAATATAGCGTTCCAGTTATATTCATGCGGAGTTGGCATTGAATATTACCACTGCTATCTTTAAATTGGATAAGTGCTGTGTTAGAACTAAAAGATGTTGTATAAAATGCAACGCCTGCAATTAAAGTAGTGTACCCGGAACCAAGGACTGGAGTTTGTAAAGAAATTGAAAAAGCTCCAGGATTTGTATTATAGAAAGCATACGATGTAGCTCTGCCTGTAGGCGCTGCAGAATTGATAGCATTCCCGCTTCCAACTGTTCCCCATATACCGGCTACACTTGCTCCCTGACTTATAATAAAGTTCCCGCCAGACATTGCAAATCTTACAGCCATTAGAATGTCTTCCTCCATCCTGTTGATATTGTACTTCGCCACTTTGTTCTATAGCCTAAATACGCTGATTGCGTAACTTGTACTTTTGGCGTATTGCCCATTATAAAAAGAATAACTTCCTGATCAACTCTGCTTGTAGAAGTTGTCGGGCCAGTAATTGTTAAAATAACGTCCTGATCAACTCTGCTTGTAGAAGTTGTCGGGCCAGTAATTGTTAAAATAACGTCCTGATCAACTCTAGCTTTGGTTGATGTAGGAGAATTAATCGATAAGATGACTTCTTGGTCATCTCGAGCAATCTGCAATTGCAGTTTCTTCAGGGCAGACGGATAGAATTGTTCATCTTGAAAACGCATATTAAATCACGCGGCCCACTAAAATATTCACCCAGAACCCTTTAAATGTCAGATCAGGACTTGATGGAGCAGTGATACTAAATGTATCAGATGTTCCATTAAATGTTACTGCGGAAGAGAATGTAATTGTCGGAACGCCCGAAGTATTAAAGCTAATCGTCCCAATTGAAGCCCCATTTTTATTTAGCGTAATAACAGCTGTACTTGTTGGATTACTTCTGCATCCTGTATTCGACCCAGTTAGATTTTGGGGCAATGTGATATTTCGAACGGGTTGTGAATAATATAACTCCTGGTTTGCTGAATACGTTCCTGCAGCAGGCGGAATATAAATATACATATCATTCGGCGCGCCTGTATAACCACCAAAGATAAACCAATTCGAAACTCCATCCGACGCAAAGTATAAGCAATCTAGGTAACGTGATATAGATGTTGTTTCAATAGTATCAGCACCATTGCCTACAAGTGTGATTGTATTTGTATCTGACGAAGCCTTTTTAATCCCGATAACAGTACTTTTATTCCCAGAAGCTGAAGGGAAGTTAACTGTTATTGCGCCGCTAGTTGTAGTACACTCTAATAAATCCCATGCATTAACGTTTGCAGTTGCAGGACCGCTAATGGGAATTACATAAAGATTACAAACAGAAGCTCCTACGCTGCCTGTTAAGACTGGTTGCCACTGTGGCAGACCTGACGGAACATTAAGTTGGCCAATTAAACCGTATCCGGCTGGAATATTTGTGATGCCGTAACTTCCATGTACCGCATTAACAGCATCATCCATTCTTGCAACTGTATTTTGTACTGTTCCTGTCTGTAAGGCACCTGTTTCTGTATCAATAGCTCCAGCTCCAACTCCAGTTAACTCAATTTCATATGCTGAAACGCTTGCAAGCGACTGTAAGTTATTACCATATAAATTAAAACTAAGGAATTTTACAAAGATAATCGATCCGCTATATGTTGGATCATATGTGTATATTACAGAAGCTTGATCTAATCTTGCAAACGTTGTTCCTGCTGGACTATCGATTGGCGTGGTTCCATAAATCCCCCGTAAGATTGGCGGCGGTAATGTATACGTATCATTACCTGTTAATTCAGCATCCTGATAAGCAATTAATTCTAAGTTTGCAGCAGATTCGCCGTAGATCGTTATCTGCGCGTCTTTAATTGATTCTGTTACAGCGCCGCCTAAAGATGTGTTCATTTGAAAAGCAACGCCGAAAGACGGATCATTCAAGTTTTGCATATCTAATGCTGTTCCCCATACATCACCATCAGATCCAAACGTATAATCAGCAGCCGAATTAGTAACTGGAGCTACTGCTTTTAATCCTCCAATTGGGGAATTCTCCAACCAGAGTTGCGCTGTTAATTGTTGTGTTCCGCTGGAATCTGTTGTATTTGCCCATACATCAACTTGAATACCTGATGGAACAAATCCAAATGGAAAATTGAAATTAAAGTCGGATGCTAAAAGCCACGTTGTAGTATTGATACTCGAAGTAAGGGTTGCCGTAGCAAATGTGGCGTTTGAAGTAATTGCTGTTGCATTACTCCATGAAATTGCTTGAGGAGCAGAATTTGTTGATCCCCCGCCTCCCCAAATTACTTCTATTTGAACATTTTGGACGTTAAACGTTGCTGTAGAAGGTCCCGAACCATCAAATCCAAAAATCGCTATACCAAATGTCGGATCATTTACTTGGTCAGCCGACAAAGAACTAAATCCCCATAAATCATTCGGACCTCCCAACGAAATTGTTGTGGGTGAGGTAGGCAACCCGGCAGTATATGTTTTTGCTATGCCGTATAACTGCCCGCCTCTTGTTATATAAAAACTAAATTCTGTATTGGGAGGGTTAGTTGACGACAAATATAATGTTAGCTGTACCTGAACACCTGTGATAGCAGGAATTCCAGACGTAGGCACATTTAAAGAACTACCTGCAAATGTTGCGAGTAAGGAGTAGGTTCCAGACGTAGTAGGCACATTAACTGTTGCAGTTGCATATCCTGCAGTACCAGTTACATCGCCTGGGCTGGTCCATTGAACAGAAGGTCGGCCTGGAAATGGCGATCCATTTGTACCACTAGTCACCTGAACTAATCCTGTTTGCCCGGGACCTCCTCCGTATCCAGAACCAATATTAATTCCTACTCCGGCTACATTTTGAGTTGCATATTCTTGACCTGGACTAACTAACCCGCTGAGCGAGATGTATGCAGCCTGCTGCACGTTAGAAACAGGTTGTAGGATAGCACCACTTTGCTGCATGTTAACAATAAGTGTATCTGTATTATCATAATACGGTAATTCATCCGGCGGAATTGGCGGATTTGGAGCTGGGAAATCTACAGTTGTTACTCCAAGTCTTCCAGGAGTTTGAACTGTTCCAAATTGATTGTAATTAATACCGTCGTAAGATACCCAAACCTGACAGCCACCCCAGTTAGAGTTTGTCCCATTGCAGAACATGTATAAGTTGTTGCCATTATACAATCCTAATCTTCCTGGAGCTTCAAAAATTACAGGTACAGTATTTCCTGGATCAGCATGATAGGCATCTTGTGTATTTGGCGGTAATTGCCCTTGCTTATCATATAATACTGCTGTTCCAATTGACCACGGAAAGTTCTCTGCTTCAATTGATAGCCCTTTCTCAAAGTCATTAACAATCTTCGTAATTCTAACAGGTGTAAGATATAAACCTAATGGACCTCCCTCTCCGTCTGAAGCATAACCATCAGTAACTTCTACAATATCGCCTGGTTCTAGGAAGTCATAGTTGTGTTGCAGTCGAAATGTATAAGTATTTACAACAGCTACGCTCCGCTGCACACGAAGATTCGCTGCCCACTGCGCGGCTTCTTCTGTTGTAATAAAAGCGCAGGTTCGAGATGGCTCAATGGTCAATCCATATCTATCAATCGATGCTTCATCTTGCGCTATCATTACATCAGAATTATAATTATCACTTCTAACAGTCCATCCTAATTGTGTACGATTATATCTATTCTGCCAAGGAGTTCTAGTAATTTTAATCGGATCTTCCGGAGAACCAATATCAACAACAAAGCAATCGAAGTCAAGTGATACGATTGGATTTGTTGGCGGTTGGAATGTGTAGCCATTTGCAATAGAAGTCGTATCCCCCAACGGAACAAATTTTAACTGAGCTTCACTCCAAAACGCCATTACCTGTCCTGCTTCAAGCCAATCATTTAAAACTGAACCAACAGCAACAGAATTATCGATTATAGGACTGATAAAGAAATTATTTGCCGCCCAGTATGCTCTAATTGTAGATTGTAAACCATCCACTGTTACAATCTGTGTTAAGGTGATATTATCTACTTCCCACTGCGTTGTAGACGCGCCTCCTCCATTTGTATACATACAATTCGTTCCAATTTTGAACGTTGTAGCATCAAGAGGAGCTTGGAATTTATAGCCTGGATAATTTTTCCACCATTGTGTAGCAGTTCCAGTTCCTGCATGCGTTTCTGTTACTCCGTTGCCATTATAGAGAGTTAATGCGGAAGTATTTGATGTGTAACATGTAAAAGTTCCATCATTCCCTGAATTGGAAAATCCTGTAACAATAAACTTGACATTGGAAAAGTTTGAATATGCTCCTGTAGTTACAGCTCCTGTATAAACTGTTGTTAAGGGTGAAACATTACCTGCTAGCCCGGATGCTACACCCGAAGAGTTAACTACAGTCATTGTTGTTGTATTACTAGCTGCACAAAGGAAAGAGCCTTGATTCTGAACTGCTCCTCCCGTAAAGGAGAATACCTGACCTGCGAACGCATTATTAGCACTAGTTGATTGAGTCGCGGAATATGTAAATACTTGAAAGCTTGCTGCTTGCGCTGCAGCATTTGAGTAAGCCATTACAGAAGGCGACGAAAATGCTTCAGTAAAAGTCCAAACAACTGAGTCTGGCGGCGTAATATAATTTGTTAGCGCTAATGGCGAATTTCCAGTATCATAAAATTGTACATATACGATCGGAGTCATTCCACCACTGTTCTGCTTGAGCGCACCTGTTAGAATGAATTGATCTAATGGCTGACATGGATAGACTCCATTAACAATAGCTCCACTGGTCGTGTTATCAATAATACCTATATTATGATTTGTCGCCGTTAATACTACAGATTGTGTTCCTGCAAACTGTGTAGTAGTATCATATGCAATTGTTGGACTTCCTTGGTTTATCCATCCTGGAGGAGTAGAACTTCCACTACCGGATTCAAAATCGCCATTTGTTACGGGCAGGGAGACATTTGAGTATGAACCAACTTGTAGATAAGACGATGGAAAACCAATCCCATATCCTGGATCTGTAAGAATTGCTTCTATGCAATCGGAAGGAGAAGCATCTACAATACCGCCCCCAAATTGGTATGGACCTGCAATTTCAAAGCTATATTGTGGAATAGCTGGAGTAAAGCCTAAGTATAACGCCGAAGATCCGATATAGCACACTTGGCTATATCCAATTGCATCTCCTGGATAATCACTCTGTAAAAAACTCCAAACAGGTTGGCCCAATGCTCCATTAAAGAATGTCAAATTTAATTGCGAAGGAGCATTATTATCTGAATTCGGATCTTTAAACGTATAGGAAATATTTACGCCCTGTCCTGCATCGGCAGCAGCAAACAAATAATTACCACCATTTGGATTATAAGTTCCCGTTACGATTGGAGTTCCACTTACGGGAGACAGCGCAACACCGGAAGGATAATAAGTTACTCCTTCATCCGATATAAATTCAGGCTGATTATTAACTGTAATTTGGTATGGATTAATTAACGGAATCACATCAAGCTCATTAGTAATGATCGTATAGCGCCAGTAATAATATGTGATCTCAATAGCTGATCCTGCCATGTCACTGCTAAAGAAATACGAGCCTGCTGCAGCATTAGCAATATACTGTCCTGCACCTGGAGAAGCATTAACAGCTTGCATCGGTACTTGCGCAACGCCTGTAATTGTTGTACTGCCTGGAGATCCGTAATCATCTACTGTTATGGAATAAGGAGAGGCGTATGAAACGCCCGAATCTAAAATGAATGTTTCACTATTTTGGGTATAGTATGTTCCTCCGCCTGTAGGTACGACATATTGCTCCGTTTGTGATGTCGTAGCAAATCTGCCAATTGTATCCCAAACAGATAGCAATCCGTTTGCTGCGCCCATACATACAACACCAATGATAGATGTTGTATATACCCACTGAGTTCCTCCTTTCCCTAAACCAGAGCCGCCGGGGGATTGTGCTTGTTTGCTTACTACTTTACCGCACCATACCATCTTCCACGAAAGGCGATTCTGGCCAAACATGATTGTAATAGGTGTGTTGCGGACAGATTCGTTGGTACGAATCCCGTTATACCTAGTTGGAGGATATTGATTGCCGTCGCCGAAAGACATATATTAAAAGACAGTAAAAAACCTGTGTGGTCGATTTACTAAAAATCCTTCATTTGTTCCGTGTGAACCTATTACGCCTAACCCCTTTAATGGATGAATCACATATCTTGGCCATTCAACAATAAAACCACCGTGAGTCCAAGATGCTGCAACTTTATAAATAACTATATCGCCTGGCTTAACTTCAGGTTCTTGAATCTCACGCTTTGTAAGTTCAATCACAATGTCAATAAAAGTTGTATCTTCAAATTTCAACTTCTTTCTATCTGTTTGACATGGAGAGTTAAGCCATTGTTGTGGCGAGTAATGAGGAACTTTGAAATCCTTTGGGGCTAGTCCTACATTCTGGAAAATTCGTAGGAGTATATAAGCACAATCCACACCAACCCCCTTAATACCAGAATGATCATGATATGGAGTTTTCGCCCACGAAAGAGCTTCTTCAACTAATGCTTTGCGATACTCTTCTTCAGTCATATTTTTATCCAGCCGCAACTCCGGGATCTGGGACGAAAGGCATGCCACCGAAATGGATTAAATTGTTAAACTTCACACTTCCGCATTGCGCAATTGTTTTATTACAGCCTGCAAAAATTGATACAGATTCGCCGCCTACAATAGGAAACGGCGCAGGAGTCATTAAAGTCAGTGCTTGTGTCCCGCCAGATACAAACTGGTTTTTGATTGTAAATTCCAGCCCTGTATTTTGTCCAGACGTAACAAGAACTTTACCTAACGTAAAATAATCTGGTTCTCCTAAAACCCATAGAATTGAACTATTATCTACTGTAGTTGCTCCAGGCGGAGTTGTAGCCCATGTTGGATGAGATGAAGCAGAAGTTCCTCCAGCTAATGTCCACTGAATATTACCATTCGAATCAATAACCATACTGTTTGCACCATATGTATGATTAGCAATCCAGTTTGAAATGTTTAAATCAAATTCTAATGTTGTGCTCGTATTTTTCAATGTCGTATTTGCTTTAAAGTTATTCTGGTTTAATGTGCAGTTAGGATTAAATAATGTATGCCGGCATTGAGTTTGAATTAAGTTTGGAGGCGTTGTACGATTTAGTAAGAATAGCATATCATAGCATTCAAACTCAACTTTTGATCCGCCTGTCTGTGTCATATTCCCAATCTGTCCTGCCCAATTCACTAACGAACCTACTATATTTGCAGCAGTAGGCAGAGTCTGCATCGGCCAGTAAACAGTTGTAATACTAACCGTTGCGCCATCAAATAGTCCGGCATTAAGTGTAGCCATTAAAGGCGTGCTGGTCCCGGGATATAATACGGTTCCATCGGCAAGCACAGTTAACTTCATCTTCTGTGAATCGGGTCTAAATGATGATTCACTTGTTATTTCCCCGCGCTCCCAAGCACCGTATTGCGAAGAATAGTACGTTGTACTATTGTATGTAATGTCTATATTTGTGCCGTAAACAGCATAAATACTTTGGCCATTAATCAAAGTGATCGTAATTAAATCTGCCATCTGAAAAGAGGCCGTAGACAGGAAAAAATCTATTAATTGTGAAGAAATATTTTTCACGCGTAATCCTTATAACAAAACGCTTCTAAATTTCAAGCCGTCCAAACTCCAGATTTGATAAAAATCTTCTTGCAGATCCGACCAAGAATCTTCTAAAAATCTACATCTATAATAAAACTGTCCGCTCCATGCAACAGGTTGCGTATTTGGTGGAGCAGAATTGAACGTAATAACTCCAAACTGATTGATCGTGTAAGTAGAAGAAGAAACTGCGCTGCCATTTACATAGATCGTAGGAGCTGACACATAGTTCTGAATTAGATCCAATGCTCCCCCTGTGGCCAACTGTCTGTAAATCGCAAACTGTGTTGTAGTTCCATCACCTGTTCCAATTACTTGTGGAGTAGTATTCGAAACAGTATTATCATATGGATCCAAGAACAACCAGTCTGAAGCAGCTCCCTGTTGCTGCATATAGAAATTTACAAGTATTTGCCAATTGCTGGGAGAAGCGATTGGACTTTGAGCATCTCCTTTGATATATTCTGTTTTTAAAACAAAATCCCATCTTGGAAATAACATTAATGGAATACGCAATTCGCCTCTACCGCTTGCGGGCGTTTGCACAACAGTCGAGAATATGGGCGTTTTTTTGATGGGCCATGTTACTCCAATTTGAGCAAATGTCGGCATTACTAATAGTGACATTACGAAACACTCCTTCTTTTATTGTGCGGAATATGACCTTTCTTAAATCTACCTTTGTTTTCAACTTTTCTTTGCCCATCTCCGATTTTTCTTTTACTCTCGGCAGAAATTGTTTTCCCTAAACGATTTGGAATATAACTTGCGCACGCTTTTCTTTGCGCCCATCTTAGCTTTAGAAGTGCGCGATGTTCGATGGATAATGTTTTCCCTATTCTGGGCGCTATAAGTTTGGCTATTCTGTCTTGTGTTAAACTTTTTCCTCTATTTCCACATCCTATTTTATAACGTACTTCATCTGATGGATTACTCTGACCTTGCCCGCCGTCAGTTAAATTTCTTAAGCATCCAGTCTTTTTATCTTTACGTCCAAAATATTGAATAAGAAATTTCTCAGCTACGAATGCATCATATTCTGAATCAAATTCTTGTATAATAATTTGCTCTTTTGGGGGAGCTTGAAGAATATGGTTACCTACGATATGCCCTTCAAATGCGCGATTACTTTTTCCTTTGCCAACATAATATGGTATGCCATTCTCACGCAACCACATATAAGTATAGAATGCGAACATTATAAGGCTCCCATACTCTTCAATCTGCTCTTAAACTGTTTAAACATCATATCGCTCATCTTTGCTGGATCCATATTTGATGATATATGCGGATTGAAATTGAAATGCACATTTCCTCCAAATACAGTTGATGGTTTTCCTGTACCTGCTGCAGCAGCGGATGAAATATTCGTCATCGAACGAATATTGTTAGCAATATGCGCAGGCAATACCATTTCGCGAGCGTGCAGAACAGCCGGATATTCAGCTTGGCCTCCGGGAACGTCCCATCCGCCCTTAGCGGCAACTAATCCAGCATATCCCATTGTAGCTGCTGATGCTCCTGCAGCAACACCAGGAGCAACTGCAATATTTTCAGGGAACGGTAATGCAGCCATTACGCTAGCAAATCCAGCCGCGCCAGCTACACCAGCTTCGCCAGCAATCGTACTAATATCTGCGATACTTTCCGTTGCTTTTCTTGAAGCTTCGCCTCCTGCTGTAGCGGCTGTCTGTTCTGTTTGTGATGAAACTGTTGCCGCAGCTTTTCCATGTTGATGGAAGATATGAGCAATTAATTCCATCAATCCTCGCGCAATTCGTACAAAAATGTTCTGACTTGTTACAGCAGTTTGTGTTGCTTGTGATGTGGCTGTTGCTGCCGTCTGCTGTACTTGTTGTCCTGCATGCGCAGTTGTTTCTACTTGCCCCTTTACTACTCGTTGCGTTGAACCAATAGTCGTAGCAGTAGTCTGCTGTGTCTGTCCAGCAGTTGTTTGCAGAGTTTTCTGGGTCTCAGCTAAACCATGTGCTGCTGCATCTTTCTGATATAATGCAAGCTTTGTTGCCTGCATAGATTGCAGCTTCGATACTTCAGCTGCTTGTTGTGCAGCAGAAGTTGCTGGTGTTGCTGCTCCTGTAGCGGCTTGCGTTACAGTGGATGTAGCAGCTCTAGTTGCAACACCTGTAATAGGTGTTGTTAGCGGCTTAAGTAAATTCTTATCTAATACATTACCTAAGTTAGCTAGCTGGCCGATAAAGCCAAACAAAGGCCGTAACTTAGGATCAAAATCAGCGCCAATAGGAGCTGCCGCGCCATACGCTCCTAATACCGAAGGTCCCTGAGCTGCTGGTGCAGCTCCTGCTGGAACAGAAGTTGCAGGACCCTCAACAAATGGGGGCGTTCCACCTGATACAGTTAATGGAATCTGTTGTCCGCCTGCTACAGAAACAGGAATTGGAGTAGAAGGCGCAAGCGCAACTTGCAATGGTGATACTGTTTGCACAGTTACAGGAACAGATCCATTTTGAATAATTACGGATGACGGAGCCGAGGGTTCGCCGCCGCCTCCGCGAGATCCTTCAGGTTGATACTCCATTCGAACATTAACAAGTGTTTGCTGTGCCGCTGCGCCAGTTCCTGATAATGCTTGCTTTGTTTGATCTGCTGTTAATACCCATTCTCCTGCATGAACAATAGCTTCGCCTGTAGCGGGAACATAGCCGCCTTCATCATATACAGGTAAGTTTTCGCCTTGCGCTGGTCCTGCAGGAGCTGCTCCAGTCGTAGCCGCAGTAGGACTTGCTGAAATTGTTGTAGTTGTTGTTACTGTAGTACCTTGTTGCGGCTGTCTAGCTTGAGCACCTTGTCTCAGTATATCTAGATACTTTTGTAATTCTTGTGTAACGGCAGGTTGCGATTGTAACTCTCCTGGAATCGGCAACGATGGACCAGCCGGAAGAACTAAAGGCGATGCGACAGGCGATACCGCTCCTCCGCCTGCTTCACGCCGTAAAAACGCAGCATAACTTTCGGCTTGTCCTGAAGCATTTCCTTTAGCTTTATCTGGCGAATATCCCGAATACGAAGCATTGCCTCCAATTAATTCTTCAGGAGTAATATCTGGGAAACGTCTTTGTAAAGAATTAAGTTGTCTGAGTAATGCTTCTCGTCCGGCTTCTGGAGTCGGGAATTTTGCAAAAGCATCTGGTTCTTCTGTTTCAGGTACAGCACCAGGCTGGCCCGCATATTTAAGATTGCCAGGATTGTTATTTCTAATAGCTCGTGTAGCTGCGGTAGGATTTTTACCAGCTTCAAACTGAGAAATCGCATCTGCTAGCTTATCATTTGAACCAAACAGCTCCCAAACTGAACCTGGCAGTTGCGGAGCAGGAAAAGCAGGAGAGTAAGCTCCTAAAGTCGCTGCGCCAGCTCCACTAGTTGGAGCATTAAATGCAGATCCGGTTGGCGTAGGCCCAAACGAAGGTTTAAAATTCTTTATTGCATCTGTTAATTCTTTAACTGCCGTAGTCGCATCTTTAGTTGCTGCTGTTAAATCTACTTGTTCTACATATCCCGCTGGCTTCTCAATAGTAGGCTGAGGCAATTGAGGAACGCGCTCTGCTGCTTGTCGCGGCGTCTCATGAGGTAATTCAGGAGCAGGCGGTGTTGGCTGCTTAACATGAAATACCTTATCTAATTCATGCGTTAAAAATCCAGAGATGCCTCTAAATAGTTTCGTTTGCTCCAGCACAGAGAATACCATGCGAATGAAGTTACGTTCTACGCCATGAATCATCTGTGCAAAATCTTGGCCAATACTTTTATTTGCTGAGAAAATACTCTCAGCCATCTGTTCAAATCCGGCCGTTGTTGAATTCGTAAATCCGGATGTGATAGTTTCCATTCTCTGCCATTCTTTTAACTGTTCATCAAACTTCAACTTATTGAACTTAACGGCAGTTTCATCTAACTGCTTATTTACTTCTTGATATTGTCTATATACTCCTTCCAATTGTATTTGAAGCTGTTTTAATTCGGCTGCATCTGCACCTTGTTGTTCTTTTGTTAACGCAATGCGTTTTTGCATTTCTGCCGCAAGAGATTCCAATCCTGCTTTTCTTGCAGACAGAGCTGAAGCAATTGCACTTTGTTCTTCGTTTAGAATTGCTAAACGTGCTGCTAATGCTTGCTTATGTGTTACAATATTAAATCGTTCTTCATCGTCTACTGCGCGTTTCTTATCATCTGCATATGCTGTAGCTGCCTGAATTTCTTCATCTTGTGTAATCTTTAGTAGTTCTTCTTCGCGCTTAACATATTCACGAAAACTCTCTAGTTGTTTATCTAATGCTTTCTTCTTCTCTTCAGCTATTCGCTTGTTAATATCTGATTCAAGTGTTATGACACGATTACCGGAAGTTTGTGCTAGATTAATTACATCGTTATTATGCTTTATATCAAGCGCATTTATTTCATCTTGAATAGCTTTCTGTTGTCTTATAGCCTCTGCTGCATCTGGATTTTTGCCGGCTTGCGCCTTCTTAAACTCAAGAATAGAACGCTGTCTTGTATAAGCTTCATCTTCAATAGCATAGATCTGCCGAAAGAATTCTTCTTCAACTGCAATGCGAGCACGATCACCTGCTTCTTCGGCTTTAGCTGCTTGAACTCCTCCTTCAGTTGCAGCTTGAACTCTTTGTTTAATTAAATCTTCATTCGTTTGCTTATCTAAGTTAGCGAATTCTTTCTGTGCAGCTTGCCGCGCTGCAGCAGCTTTTTCATCGCTTTTTACCTGCGGTTCAATATCTTTTTCTTCTTCTTTAAATTGCTGTACTCGATATGTTTGCTGATCTACAAGAGTTTGTCTTTTTAATTCTTCCGGAATTTTGCCAAGCGTTACAACATAACCTTGTGCTGCTGCATTTAATGCATGAACTCCTGCAAGCTGTGAGGCATAATATTCTTTAGCTTGCGCCATCGCTTCTTTTTCGGCCAGCCCCGGCATAACAGTAACTTGGCCTGCACCTGTCTGAACTGCTTGCGGCTGCATTAATTCATGAGCCTTAGTTCTAACTTGTCCTTCAACAGTTGCTGTTGCCTTAGCCGCTACATCTCTTGCTGCAATTACAGCCTCTTCCATTGCTGCCTTTGAAGCATTTACAGCACTCTGGGCAGAAGCTATTGCTGATTCATTCTTTTGTACAATAGCTAAATCTAATTGTGCCTCTGCTGCTCGCCATTCATTCACAGCACTAGAAGCCAATCTAACTTTATTCTGTACATCTTCAAATTTACTACCAAGCCCAAAAGCAATGCTTGTTGGAGCTTGATCTTGTCCTAAACCAATAGAAGAGAGCGCGCCCTTTAGAGCAGATCCAAAAACGCTAATATCTTGTTTTTCTATGAGTTCTAGTGACTTTTCTAAACTATCACCTAATGCTTTTGTTAACTGCTCAGCTTCCTTTCTAGCTGCTAAAAGATCTTCTGCAAGCTGATTTTTAGGAAGTCCTCCGCTAAGTTTTAGAAGTTGATCTTCGAGCTTTAAGTTATGAATTTCGATTGCTTGGGCAGATTCAACAGCCGCAGCTGCAAGATCTGTAAGCTCGATCTGAACTTTTCTAATTTCGTCTTGTGCTTTAGTAAACTTATCAACTAAATTTTGAATAATATCAACTGCAAAACCGATAGATAAAAGAGGAAAAAGTTCGGAAAGTAAATTATTTAACCACTGAACCTGTCTTCCCAAAATACCAAACACAAAACCTAAATTGTTCATGCCGACAATCATGGCGCCCATTCTGCCGCCAAGATAGCCGTATTGCTGCGCTTGTCTTTCTACTTCTTGTTCTTCGTCTTTTTCGGCTTGCTTTAAAATTTCAAAAACTTGTCCTGTACGTTTAACTGTTAAGCCAAGTTTTTCTGCCTCTTTTTCTAACGCTCTAAATCTATCATTAAGCTCATCTTGACGCAGTTTTGTTGTTAACGTAGCATTGTTTAGATCGTTAATTTGCGAAGTTAATTTTGAGCTAATAACTTCGCCAGTTCCTTCACCTAAAGTAACTTTAAATACTTGTGCAGCTTGAGCTACGTTTACAAACTTACCTTGAACTTCTGTAATCTTTGATCTTAATGATTCTGTAACGTCAACAGCTCGTTGTGTATCTGCAACAATCTTTTCAATTGCGGCATCTGTTCCTTCAAGCGTAGAAGTAACATCTTTTGGCGCTAGTTCTTGAGCCATTGCTGTTCGCAATTGCTCTAAAATTTTGATCTGTCTTTTAACTACAGCTATTGTATTTTCTGCAGCAGATTGTTGAGCATTCTCAACTTTTGCTAATTGTTCTACACCAATTGCGCCGTCTTTATATGCGCGTTCTAGGTATGCTACATTTGAAGCAGCTTTAGCAGTATTTGCAGCGGATTTAGCAAAGGCAGCATCCAAATCAGTGACTGTTGCCTTTAATGCTTCTACCTGCTCCGCCGTTATTTTGTATTGATTACCGTCTTTTTCCTTAACAGCAATTAATTCTTGTAAAGCAGCTTTCTGTTTTGTATACGCATCTATAACGTCTTCTTGCTTGCTAAAATCAGGTCCTTCTCTGCCACTAACTCGAGGACTAATTTCACCGCCCTTCGTTGAGGGAATTCTAGCGCCTTGTGCTGAGCGAAGCATAGCTGTATTTGCTTGCTCAGCTTCGCGCGCCGATTCTAATACTTTTAGTTGTGCTTTATCTAAATCAGTATATGCTGCAATCTTATTTCGTAGCGCTGTTACTTCTTGAGTTGCTGTTGCGCGAGCTTCATCTGAAACTTGTGCCTGTCGCTGCTGGGAAGCTGTTACAGCTTGTTGAACATTAGCTAATTCTGTTTCTGCAGTAGCAAGCTTACCTGAGATTTCTGCAAGCTGCTCCCTTGCCTCGCCTAATTTTAAGTATGATTCAACTGATGTCCAATTTACTGGTCCGCCTTTAAAAAACGAGGCTTCTTCCAGTGCGGCTTTTGAGGCTCTACTTGCAATATCCTGCTGCTGCTTAAGTTGTAAAACTTTTTGCTCTTTTGCAGCTACATCTTCTTGTGTAGGTTCTGTTTTTACTTGAGCTGTTTCACCTAAAGTTGTACCTGCAAGATTACGCTGCCCAATAACAAGATCATTTAATCTTTTCTGTGCTAGAGCAACTTCTGCCTTTTGATTTGTAAGTGCTTTTTCTGCATTCGTCTGCGCATCAGTTGCAGCTAAGATTTTACTCTGCGTTGTTAAACTGGCAGCTGTTACATCTCCATATCTTTCATTTGCAGAACGAACAAGTTCTATACGTTCCTGAATAGCCGCGGAAAGTTTCTTCTCTAATTCTATCTGTTGCTGCTGAGCTCGTTCTACAACCAAACGTGCTTCTTCTACGGCAGCAGCGGCACTTCTAATTTGTTGTGCAAATCCTTCAGGTCTAGATACTCCTTGTGGTGTAGGAACATCTTCCGCAGTAATAGTTCGTTGCGGATATTCTCCAGTCGTCTTAAGTGATGCAATATTTTCGCGAGTCGCTTTAATCCGCTCAAGAACTTCTTCTTGCCGTTCGATTGCAGCAGTTGCAGCTTCATCAGCCCGATTAATCTCAGTTCTGGGCGCATCGTCAATCTTTGCTTGTAAATATTTCTTTTCTGCAGCCATGCGTTTTTCGCCAAAAGCTGCATACATACCTTCTAATCTAGCGAGGGCTTCTTCTTCATTTGTAAGCGCAGTTACTTGTTGTGCTTCAGTTACGCGAACTTCAGATTGCGCAACTTGCAAACGACGCAGAGCGGTAATTTCTTGTTGGTAAGAAGATTGTAATTCTGAAACTTTCTCTACTTGTTTGTCGAGTTGATTTTCAGGAACTCCCTGCCATTCTTTTTCTGCTTGTTGTCTACGTGCAGTCGCTTCTGCTACTGCGATCTGCGCCTGCTCTAATTTCTTCAGTGCAGCAGCTTTTTTAGCTTCGTCATCGTCACCGCCGCCGCCTCCTCCTGCTGGGGGAGCAGGCGGAGCAGGAGGTCTCGGAGGAGGCGGTAGGACTGCGCTTGGCGGCGGAACTTCTTTAAACTGTTCAACTGTCTGTTTTAAAGTTTTGACAGCTGATGCAGCATCTGCTGCTCCTTCGCGCACTCCCTGAAAAAATGTTTTCAGCGTTACTTGCGTATCTTCTGCAGATAGGCCAACGCTTTTAATGGCTTGATTGATTTGGCTAAGAATTACAGCTTTATTTTCGTCGCCGAAAGTTCCTGCTTCCCGGCCGAGCGCAGAGACTTGGGATACAAGTTGCTCTCGTGGAACTTGCAACATTTCTGCAAGTTTAAATTCAGAAGCTCCAGGCTTTTGTAGCGCACTGAAATATTCGTCTACATTAATCGGCTTTGCTTGGGTTTGTAACTCGAATAATGTTCTTTTGACTTTATTTAAATACTGATCTAGTGTTTGCGCTGGAGGGATTGCTTCTGCAATCTTTGCTCCAAGTCCTGATGCAACAGTAGGAGCCGTAAGATTTTCTACAACAGGTAATGATGCAGGAGCAGCTGTAGTTTTAGCTACCTCTTTAAGTCTACTCTGCGCCTCGATTAATTTATTAAGAGTTTTAGTTCGACTCTCAACAGCATTATTAACAGCCAATACTTTATCTGCATAATACTGTTCTGAAATTGTACCTTCAGCTAGAGCTTGATTCGCCTTTAATTGCGTTACTTTAGCACTCTCTAATGCAGCAGATTTATTCGCATATGTCGCTTCTAAGGCATCTGCTTTGGCTTGCGCAACGATTAGTTCATTATCTTGTGTTCCTGCTTGCTGACTAATTACTGCTTTTGCCTTATTACGTTCTCGTATTGCTTCTTCTTCTTGTTTGTATGCAGCAGCAAGTGCACGATGGGCAACAATTTGATTTTCTGGCGGTGTTTTTTCAGCAGCATCAGCAACTGTCTGTCTAGCTTTTCTATTTGCTTGGGCTGAAGCTACTTCTTTATTTGCAGTCGCTAATCTGGCAAGTGCTTCACTACTAATATTTGCTAATTGCGCTTCTCTATCAAATGTGGCAGATTGCTCCGCTGTAACACCTTTAGTTGCATTTAGAACTCCGGCTAACTCAGCGCCAGCTCCTTTTAATCGTCCTACAGCAAGTGCCATCTCGCTTGCTGATAAAGCGCCTTGGCCAAATTTCGCATTTGTTGCGGAGAGAGTAGCGCCTATATCTACAACAGAACTTGCTGCGGAAGTTAGATACGTTCCAAGATTTTCAAAGTTAGCGCCAAGGCTTGCTACTTTTGCAGTGCCCTCGCCGAGCGAATTAAATACAGCAACGATGTTCTCTTTGAATTCAGCTTCTGATCCAGATGCAGAACGAATTGCTTGAATCAGTCCGTCTTCTACAGTACTAAGAGAATCTACGCCTTCTTTAGCTTTCGCTGTATCCGCAATCCAGCTAGACACCATATCCTTGAATGCCTGCTGAAGTTTAGACATCTCCTCAACTGGCTGTGATCCATCGAATATAGCTCGGAACTCTAAATTTTCCATAACGTTAGTTCTCGATTTGCATCTTCATTTTCTTCATTAATTCTTCTGCTAATGCTATACTATCTTTAAACTGCGAATCCAGCGGTGAAGCTCCTTCGCCCATTTGTGAGCCGGATACTTCACTTAGTCTTTGCTCCATTAACTCTTCAGACATTTTCTGTCTCTTACGCTTCGACGTATACGATGTTGTAATACCGTGAACTGTTTTCAAGATTTGAGCGGGCGTGGGATTCTGTGCTAAATATTCACAAATTTCTTCAGCTTCAAATAATGTATGCTCGTCAATCTCTCTATAGCTTAAGCCGACGCAACAGCAGAGGTGACTGTAGATTGCTGCCCAGTCTGTTGGATCGGCATCTGTTCCCCCGATAGTTTTACACCCGAATTATTTGCAATTGCTATCCACATATCGAAAAAATCTTGTGCGGTTAATTCTTCTAACAGTTTAATATCAAATTCAGGATGATTAGCTTGAATACATTCAAAGACATAAGGCATCCAAGGACTAATATCTTCAAATACAGTCTTTGGAGGCGTGATGCCTTTAGTTAACATTTCGCTAATTTGTCTTAAATGTTTCAGTTTGAGCGGCGAGGCTTTGTATTGAACTCCGCCAATAATAACATCTATAGTCATTGTGGTACTCCGAATGTAATTTTAAATTCCTTATTCATGTACTTAGGTAGTGCAGTTAAATGCTTTTGAGAGCACTGTTCAACATTTCTCTCTAAACGTTTTCCTGTAAGCTTTGGGGGACCTATTCTTTGTTCCTTATTCATCTATATGCCTCGATAAAAGCTTTAAGTTTTTCTACATCTTCTAACTTCTTATGTTTTAATGCATTCCATCTTGACGTATCAGCTGCTTGCTTTGCTTCTGCTGTATTATATGTTTCATCTTTCTGCGCTTTACCGAATCCCCAGTGCATATGCTCGGCAATAATATATGGAAGATATATTCGTCTTCCAAGAGCAGTCGCAACATCAGTTATCCAATTATCTACATACCATGTTTCAAAATATGGCGGAAGTAAATAACCAACCGTGCTCACCCAATTTCTATGCACAAATCCATGAGTTCCAAGTTCATCTGTTCGCCCGCCATCATTACTATATACAAATGCAATTCGATCTTTGAATTTAGCAAATTCTGCTAAAACTTTTACATCCCATTGCTTCTCTCTAAATACAATATCATCTGCGCCAAACATCAAAACTTCACCTTGGGCAAGAAGAGCTGCATCATTATAACTTTTTGCTAGGATTTGTCTAGGTCCTTGCGCATAATTAAGTCCTAACTCCCTTGCGACATAAACGCTTTCTTCGTCATCAGAATCGATATATAAAACTAATTCTGGCATAGTAACAGAAGTTTCAAGTAGCGAAGCGTACAGGCGGCGTAAATTATCTGGACGTTTTCTAGTTGGGAAAACTATTGAAATCATAAATCCGCTCCTGCGCCTCTTAATCCTCCAACACTCTCTGTGTAGGCATGAACAAGTACATCGTCAATTTCTACGTAATATTCTTTCGGCAGCTTCTCGATTATTGAATTAAAATAATGTCTATCATGTGCTCCATCTTTTCCCCATGTAGGCGTAGCATATTCGCGCCGCATGAGAATCGTTGGCGTGCAGAAGTGCTTATGCGGCGGAATTTCGTTTTCTACCAATAAAATATTACAGCTTACACATTTAACTTCTACATTTCTAAATGGAACAACCATCTTTTCTAAATATTCTGGCAACATTATATCATCGTCATCCATAAAACAGACTAGATCGCCCGTTGCATATTCTAATCCTTTATTCCTGGCATATGAAGCGCCTTGCTCTTCAGTATGTTGAAAATACTTGATTCTTTTATTACTGAATTTGTAATTGCTGTTCTTTTCGTTATCAATAATTACAATTTCTAAATTCGTATATGTTTGACTTAATATCGAGGCCAACGTATAAAATAATGAATGCTGCCGTTTATATGTCGGAATTACGATGCTTGCCTTTAAAGTATCTTCGCGAATCGTTACTCGACTGTGTTTAAGTGTTTCCCATGTTTGCTTGTAAGCAGCTTTATCTTGATCTGATAAACTTCTGCGAATGTTCTGTTTTCTGGGAAGTTCTCGGGGCAGGTATTTAGGGGGTTCAAATCCGGGAACAATGCCCTTCATCTGAAAACCACATTGATTGCATCTAGTTCCATTACTATGCGGAGCGATGCATGTAGAGCCGCACTTTTGACAGGTAAGTTTGTGCTGAAACATTTTCTATGGATTAAATTGTCTACCACACTGATTACATTGATTCCTGCCATTTGTTACTACAACGCACACAGCCTGACAGGAAGGGCAACAAGCTAACGCTGTAGATTTACGTTCTTGAACAACATGAACTATATCCTGTACCGGAGTTAATGTTGTTTTATCAGACATCACATCCCAAAGCTTTTGAATATCTTCAAGACGTTTATTTTTCAAATTCTTATACTTTTCTATATCCGCGTTCTGTCTTGGCCGCGATTCTTCGTATGTAGCATCTAACGGCGCTTTCTGTACGGTATAGTGCATATGCTCGTTAACAAACGGAACATATACTCGACGACCAAGCGCATTTGCTACAGCAGTAATCCAGTTGTCTACCCAAGCACCGAAGTAGGGCGGCAGAAAGTAACCAACTGTTTCTGCCCATCTTCTATGTAAAATTCCGTGAGTAGCATGTTCTGTATGGCCATGACTTTTATCGTCTCCATGTACAACAAGAATTTTATCTTCTTGCCTATTAAATACCTGTCGTACTGCTGAATCCCAATCTTTGGTTCTAAATACTAAATCATCTGCTGCATACATAATTAAATCTGATGATGTAGTATAAGCTATTTCATTGTAACATTCGGCAAGCATTCGTCGCGGTCCCTGAATAGCAGCAATGCCTAACTCCTTAGCTACCGGCATACTGACTTTATCATCGTCATCGATGTAAAGTACTACTTCAGGCAACACTGTACAAGTATCTACTAGGGATTGATAAAGTCTCCGAATATTATTCGGTCTATTCCTTGTTGGAAATACTATAGACAGCCGATCTGTAAAAGCTACTTCTTTATGAAATAGTTTCGACATTGTAATTAGTGATTATACTTTAACGACTCTGCAATTTCGATACTTTGTAAAAAGTCTTGCGAAGGCGGTTCTATTGGCATACTCGTAATTGTTTGTATTTCATGCAATTTATCTGGCGTAATAGCAACTTGTCTTTTTCGTTTTTCTGACAAACATAATTCAAGTTTGGTTGTGGCAAATTCGTTGTCGCTAACTTCCGACGTAACACGACAACTTTGAATCACCACAGTTTCTTGTTCAAGCTTATCAGCGAGTTCACGCAGCGCGCATGCAGCTTCTGCTGCACCTGCACCAAAAACAAAATTACTATCTTTTAAAACTTTACCAAATTCGTATGCATCCATATACGACTCCTATCTGTTTGAATTTTATAATTGAATTTACCACAGAAATTTGCAACCTGCGTAGCTCAGCTCCAGACTTAGAGCTCTTTTACTGGCCAGCGTGTTCTCGCCGCAAGTCGACTAAGAGTTGATTTTATATTGACTTACTTGCTAATGTCAAGTTTTTTATAAAGATTTATCTACTCCAACAACTCCAACTTCGATTAATATGCGCAGCATAGTATTCGTCTTCTATATGCCTGTTGTTGCTATCTATATACCAAGGTCTATGCTCAATAACATATGGAAAACCTAAGCGGAATTGTGGAGGACCGGGTTCGACAAATGCTTTTGTTCTATACAAACCAAATGTCGTATCTACAGCTCCGTCATATAAATTCTCATCTACTAGTGTTTTCCAAAATTGTGATTCGTGTCTAATTACATCAGCTTTGCGAGCATAATGATCAGGCAGATTATCAATTCGAATTCCCGGACCAACTTTTGTACAATGCTTAATATCGTATTTTTCAAATACATTGACAAGTTTGTCAACTAAATCAAAAGGACATTCTTGCGCAGGAACAACATCTGAATCTGTAACTACGTAATAATCGCCATCTTTAAATTCGGAATTAAAATGTCCATGCCAAAATGCTTGAGGACCCAAATTACGCATCATTCGCGTAACTCTTACAGGACATTCTTTCTGGTAGTAATATAAAAGAGCTGGATATGTAGATGCATTATCAATCACCTCTATTCGTTTACTTCCTGACTTAACTAACCAATCGACGAGATGCCGAAAGCCGATATCGAGATGATTACAATTATTAATGAATATTGGAATATCTTGCCAGTTCATTGAAAAATGCCTGTACCTAATCTATTCCTATTTACTCGCGCATTCTCTGCAGCAATTAAACTTAGCTGTTTAGCCTTTTCAACTCCATAAATTTCGATATTCGTCTTCCCTTTATTATGTGGAATACTTCCTTTTTTGCGGCCGCCTATTCCAGGACGCTTAACGCCTTTTCTCCCTGTTGGCTTACCTAAATGACTTTGCCTTAGCCGTTGCTTTATCTCTGCGGCACGTTCTAATCCATAAACTTCTTCTAGCGTTTTACCTCTAGTCTTGATGTTTTTGACTTTGACTTGTTGCAGAGGCGGCTCTGGACAGCTAATCTGTTTGCCTTCGACGTTTAAGTGGCAAGGCCAACAAAGCGTAATTCCATTTGATACTTCAAACCTAAGCTCTGGAAATTCTGCCCAAGATTTTATATGATGCGCATGAAGCCACGATGTAATATCTCCAACTATTCTTAGCAATTCTTCTTGCTTAACTCCACAGCATTGACATGTATAGTTATCTCGTTTCTTAACCTGCTCGCGCCATCTGCTGGTGAGTGGTCCATCACGCTCTTCCGAAGGTTTATCTTTACCTAATCTTAGTAAATGACCTTTACTAATTTTATCTCGATCTTCTTGTGGTCGCTCGCGTCCTAGTAACGGACTTGGACCTCTGCCTATTTCTTCATAAGTTTTGTTTTTAAATGGAGAAGGTTTGCCTTTGTTACCTGGCTCTTGCCCAAGATGCGAATCACGCATCTTCTCTCGTATAAGTTTTGCATCTTCCTGTCCATAATACTCCTCATATGTTTTACCTTTTTTGGGATCGCATTTTTGTACAGGATTGAAATTTGTTAAGTTTTTACGAATTTTTTCGATTAGCTGTTTATGTGAAAGTCGTGTTGTAGTCAATAAAATGACCTCCAAGAATTGGCATTATATTAAAACCAATCCTTGGAAGTCAAGTGCTAAATTATTATATCTTCTAATAAGTGTCAGCAAATATCTACAAAAAAAGTAACTTTAAGTAGAAGGCGTAACTTATTGATTTAAAAGGTGTCAGCAAAAATTTTTCCCAAATTGTTGCTGGCATCTAAATTAGCGTCAAATGTAATATCTGACATCCAGAAGTCTTCCAGCTTCGTCGGATAGGTCCATTGACCAAGTGTGCAAGCGTTAAGGCGAATTCCAAGCACTTTGTTACGGAACGTACCCCAAACGTCCATTGTACAAACTGGAGCATAGCCCATAACCTGTGAAGAAAGAGAAATTGTCTTACCGCGTGTCGAATTGGTATATGTATAACTGATATACATTGCAGTAGTGCTATCTGCAGCGTTAAAAGTATACTGACCAGATGTTGTGTTAACTGCGTAGTAACCTACAGCAGCAGCAGTTGTATTTGCAAGCAATACTTGCCCTGCTTTTGTTCCAGTTGCATATGTTACGCCGCGATCTTGCGCAAAGGTCGCACCATTAACAACTGTATATGTCGTATTCGCTGTTGATAATTCTTGGTCTACAGGAACTTCAATACCTGGTGAAATTGACTGTGCCCAAAAGAGCTGGTTGATAGGATCTGGATCATAGTTAACGATCTTCGCCTTTCCAGCTACGTCGATTTTACCTCTAGCAGTTGCGATCGGCAACTGGTATAAAGTATAAAGTTTCTTCAAATCGCCTTTGAAATCAACCGATACTTCCTGTAAGAGCAGTCTTATGGGAGTAGGATTGGTAGGCAGATTGCCTGATGTCGGGACGCCGTACAAGAGACCTGTACCGAACTCAATTACAGCCATTTTCTTGTAACTCCTTTAGAAATTATACTAATTTCTTTGTAGATTTGTAAAACTAACCATGGTTTGTTAAATAATCTACTGACAGGCTGTAGAAACTTTTAATCTTTTTGCTACTCCGTAACTAGTTTTTCACATGTGTAGCAAAGTAATTTTATAATAACTTACTACTAGAATCAAAGCAAAATCTTATAAAAGGATGTTTATCGGGCATACGATTACGGCTTGCCCATCAACAAGTCCCGGATCTGTAACAATATTCCCTTCGATCCAGCAATGCCAAACTGTGCCGCCCAGAGTTTGTCTTCCGTCACGAGCTTCGGTCTGAAATAGCTGTTCTAGATTATCTAGAATTTGATCTGTTATTTGATCTGGATAAAAATTCTGTGATTTATATCCGTCTGTTCGAAAATAGATAAATATAGAAACACGCCAAAGTAGTTTTTGTACTCCAAAGACATGCTTCTGCGTAAAGTTCTGCGGACCGCGATACAAAAACCAAGCTGGCTGATTTGCTTGTGGAACATCATCCCATAAAGTCAAGTATTGAGACTGCGTATTCCAGCGCGTTCCCGTAGGTGCTGGAAGGTTTGTTAAAAAGTTGAAAAGAGCTGTAAAAACTTGCTGCCGCGTTGCATGCGGTAGAGGTCTTAATCCGGGCGCAATTAAACTTGCTGCACTACCCATTTGTAAAATCTCCCATTACACATTCTCGAATTCCTTCTCGAAATTCTTCTTCCATATCATCAATAGCAGATGTTAAAAAAGCTCGTTGTTTGGCCGGAGGGTGAAGTATTAAATGAGCAAACTGCTCTTTCCCTGCGATCATAAACAGCAACGCTTTCTTATTTACAGGACGAATAAGATAAGCAGACGTTCCGCCTCTTTCATATATCTGTCCATAAGAGGCATCTCCGCCCGCACCTTGAATGTCTCCTGTAATAACAGAATCGCTACTACGATCAATAACTGGCGTTCCAAAGCTATCTGCTAATCTGCCTGTTCTTCTATTTAAGTATTCTCCGGCTAACTTTTCGCCTACAATCTTTTGTCTTAGCTTATCCATAAGCTGCGACATACGATCTTCTAATGAAGCTGACAAACGTGAAGAATATCCTGCTAGGAAGTTAAGGAACTTCACGTCTGATCCATTAAAATCAAGTCTAAAGGACATTGTTTTATACCTTAAGTAAGCCCGGTTTACCTACCCAATTGCGCGTTGCTGGGCCGACGGGAATGTCTGAGTATCATTGGATTTGGATTTATTAAAAATCATTACTTACCGTATCGCGAGTAATACATTATGACGCGCTCAATTTCTGGGGGCAATGCCCATGCTCTAAATGCAACGGTTCCTGTCCCTCCACCTGACGCACTTAATGTTTTACTGCCTTGATCAATTGTACTCTTTCGTGTATAATTTATAGCAACAGCCTTGAAACAAGCTTCTTGTAGATCGTAGGGAACTTGCGCAAATCCCGCTGTATACGTAACTTGAATATTGCCGATACCAGGAGCAAAAGTATAAGGAAATAACCCTGCTGATGGAAACCAACCTACGCTGCCGGCTCTAAATGCAATAGAACGTTTCAGTTGCTCTATAAATATTCCTGGCGCATTCACCGCAGAGGAAAGCGGAACTGAGTAAGAACCTATCAACACAGATATAATTGCTGTAATTGGATAATTCCTTAAGAATAATCTTTGGGAACCGTTACCATCGTAAATCTCTATATATTGATTGATGGAATTAAATGATGCAACACCAGTGCGGTTGATAACGTATTGACTAAATCCTGTAATCAACGCTTGAATTACTTCGTCATTATCTGTATTAACAGTGGGAATTCCGAGCCAAGCTTTAACATCGCTTAAAGTTGTTAAGTCGATTGTATTTGAAGCTGGGACTATAACTGTCGGAATATTCCATGTACCAAGAGGTGTACTGCCCGAAGTCGCAACAATAACAGTTATAAATCCCATCGTTGCCGGATCTGGATTAATCGTAGCAGGAAGAGTTGCTACATAAATTCCGGAAGCTGCTGGAGTCTCAACTAAGTTAACATTTGTAAATCCTGCAACAGGCGTACCTGGATAGTCAGTAGGATTTTGAAGATTTAAATTTTCATATAGTGTTGCATTTACAGTAGCTCCGGAGATGGGATTACCATTTTGGTCAGTAAGTGTCCAGCTAAGAAGGGCTTGCTGTAAAGCTCTAAATGTAAATGATACAGGTGGTGAAACTATAGCTGACATTCTAGCCACTCCCCATCATCGTTAAATTTGACATTGGGATACGAATTAAATACGTATTACTGTATGCGCTTTCTCCATTAGAATTGACTGCTGTAACAGCATAGCAATACTGTTGCCCTCTTAATACATCTGTATCTGTCCATGTTGTAATTGCAACGCCTGTCGATACTAATGAAAGCGAAGAACAATCTGTTCCTCGATAAATATTATATGTTATAGCACCATCGGAGGTATTCCAAGTTAAAACTATTTGACGGCTCGCAAATGAATATTGATTAAGCAATAGAAATAATAGTAGATATCGAAATTTCATACTAATTTCCTTGCTGATACGAAATTGATCCGCCAACTTGTACGCTACTAGTACCTAGATTTATACATAACGCATTACCTGGAGGTACAACAATAACAGCACCGAAACCTATTCCAGCAGAAATTCCTGTTGTAGCAATGAAAGACATTGGTCCATCAATTGGAGTCGTTCCAGTGCCACAATTTGATCCAGTACCATAATCAAATTGAAATGTAGTCGTCCCGCTGGAAACAATATGATAATGCGTAACATAAATCGCTTGGTTTGCTACAGCAGCAATAAGCTGTACATCGCCGCTAGTATTTACGTTTATCGGTAACGTTGTTACAGAATTTGGTAATCCTAGAATGCTAGGCTGAACTGCCCCTAACGAAAAAATTGCGAATACGATTACTACAAACATGATAAATCTTTTCATCTACCCTCCAAACGACACACAGCACGTACTGGATGCTTCTATAACAATCTGCTGTGTCGGATAACTTTGTTGAACATAGATTTGCGATGGCGGAGCATAAACAAAACTTACGGCTCCCTCTAATGAAGGATGTAGCGTAAGTTTTCCTCTAGCCATTGCATCCAGAACAGCTAAAATAGCGGCGAAGGTTGGCATCTTATTGGTCTACTGACCCCGTGCCGCTAATAGTCGTTATTGATCCAGTAGCGGCAGCAGTATTTTCTATCGAACCTTGTACATTTACAACTTGCGTTACGAATCCAGTTCCTTGAACAAATTGCGTTACGGCATTAGGCAATGGGAAGTTACTGCCCGTAACGCTTTGCTGTAAGGCTTCTAGGAAGCGCGAATGTGGATAAGGCTGAACAACTTGCTGATACCATCCAAAATCAGGAGCAACTGGTGGCGGCGGAGTAAATGTACTCCATACTGCCGTTAATTGTTCTGTTGGTTGCAAAGCCTTAACGAACGGATAAGGCTGCTCAATTGGCTGTATCCAACTAGATACAAATACAGTCTCTGGATTAATTGATGTATTCCAGAAGACAACAGGATACACGCTCGCCGGACTGTATGGCGTATAAGGATACGGTTGAGATTGAGGCTGCACCCAACTACTAACAAGTACAGTTTCTCCGAATGTTGTATTCGGATCCCAGAACGTTGCTTGCTGATTTGCTGTAAGATACTGTCTTCCAGGAATTTGGTCTGGATAATCAGCCGTAGCAATTTGAATAACTGGAGTATGGATTTGAATCGAATATGAATATACGCTCGCTGCAAATCTCTGCTTAGCAGGTTGCGGATATACAGTATCCCAATCTAGTATAACAACTTGTTGCGAAGGTGTAAATCCACTCCAGAATAATGCTTGATATTGCGCAGGTTTTGTAAATACTGGTTGCGCAATAACAGGTTCCCAGCTAGAAATAAATACAGTTTCTGGAGCGGTAGATGCATTCCAGAATACAGAAGCATATTGCTGTATGTTGCGTTTCGTTAGCTGTTGTTCCGAAACCGCCAGCCAGTCAAGGGTAACTTGAACTGGAGTATTTGGATTCCAGCTAACAGCAGGTTCATATACAGCACGCGCAAATATCTTAACTTGCTGCTGTGAAACGACAGGATACCATGTTCCCGCATCAGAAGTTGTTTCTCCCCAGAAGAAACTTGTCTGAGAAGCAATAGTAGTTTGTTGAATTCTTGGTTGTGATTGTGCTTGAACCCAACTACTTACTTGAACATTTTCTGATACGAATGGAGCATAGAACGTGCTCTGGTATAACGAAGCCGGACGATACGGCTTGTAAGAATATGGTTGACTCTGCGATTGTACCCAACTTGAAACGAGTACACTTTCCGGTTGCGTCGATGTGTTCCAGAAGAATGCTGGTACATTAGCTGTCTGTAAGTATCTCTTTACCGGGAACGGTTGTGGGTATACAGGCTCCCAATGGTATAAATAGCTAAAATCTCCTGGCGTATTTGGTTGCCAGAAGAATGCTTGTTGATTGGCAGTTAATATGTACTGTTTAACAGGAAATGGTTGCGGATAAACAGGCAGCCATTTATCTACAGTAATCGTTTCTGGACTTGTTGATGTATTCCAGAAAGCGGCTGGTTGATTAGCTGTTAACTCTGCTCGTTTATATGGATACGGTTGACTTTGAGGTTGTACCCAACTAGAAACTAATACTGTTTCAGGTTGCGTCGATATATTCCAAATCGCCGCTTGTTGGTTTGCAGTCTGTAAAGCCTTTGTATACGGATAAGGCTGACTGATAGGTTGTACCCAACTACTAACAAGTACAGTTTCTGGACTTGTTGATGTATTCCAGAATGTTGCTTGCTGCTCTGCAGTAGTAAGTACTTTTCTGTAAGAATAAGGCTGAGATTGAGGCTGGACCCAATCTATTGAAACTTCGTCAGCAGTTGCTTCTTCCCAAACGAATGTAAGTTGTTCGCAGGGTTGAATAGCTTTTTTATAAGGATAAGGCTGCGTCTGCGGCTGTACGTAACTGCTAACAAAAACAGTTTCAGGTGCTGTACTTGTATTCCAGAATACAGATGGATACAAGGCTGCAGGGCGATAGGGTTTATATGGGTAAGGCTGACTTTGAGGCTGTACCCATGAACTTACTAATACAGTTTCAGGCTGTGTTGATGTATTCCAGAAGACCGCTTGTTGTTGCGCTGCAGCTGGATACAGTTTCTTTGGGAAAGGTTGCGGATAAATCGGTTCCCAATGCAACAGGAAAGTAAAGTCGCCTGGAGTATTAGGTTGCCAGAAGAATGCCTGTTGCTGAGCAGCGGATAAATAGCATTTAGCTGGCCACGGTTGCCACGTGATACCTTGCCAACTGCTTTCAAATACAGTTTCGGACTGAGTAGAAGTATTCCAGGCCAACCATTGCTGATCTGCTGTAAGGAATCGTCTTCCTATTACAGCATCTGGATATACAGGTTGCCAATCTAGTCCGATATGCTGAGGAACGACTGTTACTACATCAACTGGCTGTATACGCCGTGTAGATAACGGTTGCGATTGCGGCTGTTGCCAATCAAGGAATACTTGCGTTGTTGGCTGAGCTAACCAAGTAGAGCAAGGTAGATAGACTGCTATTGCAGGAACAGTAACTCTTCTATCTGGAAGAACTACTGTAGCCAGATTGATATCTGAAACAAAACTCAGTGAATCGGGCTGCTGTACTTTTCTATTGAGAAGAGCTGGACTTTGAACACCCTGCCAACTACTCTCAAATACTGTTTCAGGCTGAGTACTTGTATTCCAGAACAAAGCCTGCTGATTAGCAGTTAGTTGAGCTTTTCTATACGGATATGGTTGAGATTGTGGCTGTACCCAAGAACTGACTAATACTGTTTCAGTCGCAGTACTTGTATTCCAGAATGTTGCTTGCTGCTGCGCTGTCAGTAGACTGCGCTTATATGGATAAGGCTGTGATTGGGGTTGTACGTAACTACTTACAAATACAGTTTCTTGATCTGTAGATAAAGGTCCAAATACAGCTTGCTGTTGTGCAGCAAGGAGATAAGGTCTACTATAAACTTTATCAGGATAAGCAGGCAGCCATGCATTAAACGTCTGAGCAGGAGTAAATATGAAGTTAGAAGCTGGTTCGTAAACAGCAACTGCTCTTTGCTTAAAGCTTGGCTGCGATACAGGAGTATTTCCTACAAGATATTCCTGCGCAACCTGTTTACCGAAGAAATAATATTGCTGTGAAGCGGTACTGAGATAAGGTTTTGTCGGGAAAGGCTGCGGATAAGTTGGATACCAGCTAGCACTTTCTACGACTTCAGGTTGAGTAGAAGTATTCCAAAATACAGCTATCTGCTGAGCTGTTTGTAGACTTCTTCTATATGGATATGGTTGGGATTGTGGTTGCGCCCAACTTGATACAAATACAGTTTCAGGAGATGTAGATAGCGGACCAAATGCTGCTTGTTGATTACTTGTTAAATACTTCTTCCCAGCAATCCAATCCGGATAATCAGCAGACGCTAATTGTTCTACCGGAACATTAGCTTGAGTTGAATAAATATATAAGCCAGCTGAAAATTTCGGTTTAAAGAAATCCGGATATGAAGGCAGCCAGTTAAGTACAGATACTTGAACAAAAGAAGTATAAAATACAGCCTGTTGATTAGCGGCTAGATATCGTTGAGATACCTGCTGCTTCTCAGCGCATACTAATCCAAATGTACTTGGAGTAGAACCTGCTTGAACAACACCAGGAGAATACTGCTGCGCTCCTGCAGCTAATCCTTTTCTAATTGGAAGAGGCTGATTCTGATCTCCTAACCATCCAGTTGGAGGTAAAACAGGAGTATTAGGATTCCAAAATACAGACGGTGATGTATACGCATAGCTTCTATTAATTACAAAGAAGCTACAGTCTGCTGATATTCCGCTAGCTGTTACTACTTGCGGAGCAAGAGCAGTGAAGAATACAGCTTGCTGCTCAGCTACAGCAAGAGATTGTTTACCTCGCGGAAGCTGATTCTGATCTCCTAACCATCCAGTTGGTGTCGGAGCTGCAACAACAGGAACAAATACTTCGCCTGAGGCTATTTGAGCTGCATAACTGCGATTAATACGGATTACTGTAGATTTTCCTTGCGCTCCTCCTACTGCTGTTTGAATCGAAGGAGGAAGAGTACCAATTACAGCTTGTCCATCAGAAGAATCTAGTGCTTCTGTTAAATAGCGTTTCTTATAGAATGAATCTGGATATTCTGCGCATGGAGCAATTACAGGAGTAATTGCAGTTGCTGGAGTAAAGGTATTCCAGAAAACGCTTGGAGATTGCGAAGCGAAGCGTCGCTGGAATCGCAATCTTATTGTTTCTGCAGAAAAGCCGCCGCCTTGTGAAGGTGCAGATGGAGTGAAGGCACTCCAAAACGTACTTGTCTGAAGATGAGCTTGCGTACCTCTAGCTTTTAAGCTTAGAAGTTGTTGAGATGCGCCTGATCCGCCTGCTGCTGCCGCTGCCGCCGGAACGAATGGAACTGAATATACACCTGAAGCTATTTGCGCAGCATAGCTTCTATTAATTACAAAGAAGCTACAGTCTGCTGATATTCCGCTAGCTGTTACTACTTGCGGAGCAAGAGCAGTGTAGAATATTCCTGAAGCGACGAGAGCAGCTACTACACCAGCCTTCAACTTCGATACAAAGTTATTCGGGATAGGCTGGCTTTGAGGTTGCACCCAGCTACTAGCTTCTACAACTTCAGGGGCTGGAGGCAGTCCTTCAGTAAATACGTCGTATTGATATTGACGGTACATTAAATAATTCTAAACGTTACTTCTGATCCGGGCGTCATATCTTCAGGATAAATTGATAACGATGATGCTGCAATTATATCAAATCCTACAATACCCCAATAATCACCTGCACCGCCATTAATTGAATCGCTAAACGAAACAGAAGCCGCGCCTGGAGCATCAGATTGAAGTCCATTGCTTCCGCCCGTATCACCATTTTGATTAAACTGCCATCTGTCCGTTTGGTTTGAAGTTCCGCTATATGCACCTGACCCTAAACCAAATGCTACCATGTTCCCTACAGCACTTGATACTGTTAATGTTGCTGGAGAAGATGCGCCTGAACTTGCATTACTAACAGCATTTCTTATCCCTGTAATTTGATCTACACCTGTGTAACTCACAGATCCACACTGAAAATCCCCATAAAGGAAGCCCGAATTAGAAAATAGAGAAACTTGATTCGTTCCTGATGCGGGCGCAATAAGATAGAACAGCATCGCACAATCTGTACCATCATTTGCGTTGTATTGAAATGCTCCTTGAAGCATAGGAATACTATTGTATGTTACACTAAAGTCTGAGAATGTTGGATTATCTCCTCCTCCATATGTAACACATACAACTAATAATCCATTTGTTCCGGAACAAGTATGATTCCAATTAATAGGAGTTGCAGCTATATTTACTCCTGTTCCGCCTGTACCTGACGAATTAGGTCCAACTGCGTCAAATTCGACAGCCATTATCCAATCTCCATTACTAAGTTACATCCAGGCGTCATATCAGAAGGAGCAATCTGTCCTTCTGAAAAAGCCATTGCAATTGCAGTATAAGCTCCTGTAGGATCGTTATTAACATAAGCCACAGCTTGAGGCGAATTTGCACTAAGTATGTATTCTCCTCCTGTTCCGTATATTGCATCAATCGCAGTTCCCGTCCATCCGTTATATACAACACCTAATCCTGGAGCCGTTAAAACAACATTGGGCGAGCATAAACTATATAATAACTCACCGCCGGAAAGTTTTGGAGTAATTACTGGTGTATTAATAATACCAGCTACTGCGTTTCCTGAAGCAGCCACAACATTATCGAATACTGTTGATGTTCCGCACGAAAATTCATCGCCCCACACCTCATAAAAACTAGGACTGCCAGTAAAGTTAAGAAAAATTGTTTTGCTGGCATTAGCAGGAGCATTAAGCAAGAATGCAAGTCCTACTACTTCACTATCTGTCGTAGTGACAATAGAATAGGGATTCCCATTACTATCTACAATTGATGTAATGACACCAGCAGTAGTATCAAACAAATAGCCAAAACAAACAAGATTCCCTTGTCCGGGATTGTTTGTTAATGTCAATATAGCTGATCCTGTTCCACTTATTCCACCTTGTATATGAACGAAAGCCATTACTCAACACTCCATCCAATATTTGTTCCAGGTGTTGTATCGAAAGCTAGAATCTGATCACCTTGAAACGATGCGCCACTCATCGCATAGTTATTTGTATTTTGTGTTTGCCAAGTTGGGATATAAGTTCCTGGACCATCTGTAATTAAGTATGCTGTAGTAGTTGCGAGGTAGTTTCCATTTGCATCAGGTAATCCTGACCAAGGTAATGCTACTTTAGCAAAACCCCATGTAGCATCGCCTACTACAACAATAAAAGAAGAGAAAGCTGATGTCGTAATTGGCGGAGTTGAAAATGACGATAAACCTGTAAATGATCCATTAGATATTCCAACTGCTGCTTCAGGAGATTCGCCTAAATTCAGACCATACAGTTGATACACAACAATCTGCGTATTAGCTTCTGCAGAAAGATTTGCCGAAAGCTGATTTGCATTTGCTTTAGAATTAGAACAGTACCATATATCAAAACTGAAAATTTCACCGTCGCCGCCGTTAACAAATGAGTAAGCTCCCGGAACTTGTTGATATAAATTTGTTCCGCCTGAAGCATTATCAATAACTGAGGAAATAGTTATGTTTACGTTTGGCCCCGCCATTCCGAATGTAACAACAAGAAAACAGTTTGCCTTCGTCGGAGTGATATTAAAAGATGGGTTGATAGCATCAAATTGAGCCGGAATAGAAATCGCATCTATTGTAATCATCTTTATTTGAACCTCCAAGCTACGGAAGTTCCGGGTGTCATATCTGGAGGAAAAATCTCTGTAGGCATAGTGTAGAAAGACATTGCAGATGCAATGTAAATATCTCCACTTACTCCACAAGTGTAATTAACACTAGTCGATCCTGTTGCAGCTAAATCGTATTCTGTATTGCCTCCCGTTATAGCTAAGTCGGGTCCGCCAGCGCCGCCTATCCAAGCACCTAGTGTTCCTCCTGCTGTCGGAGCAACGAAACCATTATAATCATCGCATCCAACACTGTACAATAGTGAATTGGCTGCAAGAGGCGTTATTGAAGGAATATTTGCTACAGTTCCCGATGCAGTTTGTACTGTTCCAGCAACATCTTTATCGAAGCTAATAACGCCTGCACTAACAGAAAATTCTTCTGCCCAACCCTGAGCATACATGCTATTTGCCCATGTAACAATAATTTGCGAAGAAGGTAAATCAGTTACGAGGAAATAGCATAGATATAACCATCCATACTCAGGTGATGTGCCGCCTGAACCCGCATTTGGAAATGTTCCTGCTGCTGGTGAATTTGGCGTAATAACATATCTGTTATTATTGCCGTCTAATATAGATATAGATGCAGGACTTGTATTAGTTGCATTGATGAACACTATCCCTACGCATACTAAATTTCCGACAATCGGAGTGTTCGATAGTACTATTGTGAATGATGTTCCAACAACTCCTCCTGTATTTGCTGTGCCGCCTTGAATATGAATAAAAGCCATCTACTTACACTCTTTCCATATTATTTTATCGCCAAGTTACTAGAGTTCCTGGTGTCATATCATTTGGATAAAGCGAAATACTTCCTGCCGGTAAACTAAACGAAAAAATTACTTCATTTCCTGTTCCTGATAATGCTGTAAAATCATCAGTTGTAGAACCGCCTACAGCACTAAGCTGGAATTCAACTGCTACGTCGATATAGTAAGTTCCATCGCCTTCATTTGGACCTAAAATCCAACTGCCATTTGCAGAAAAACTTTGTGGCGCAACTGCTCCATAAGAAGCTAGTGCCGCAAACAGATAATCGCCTGCTGTAGGAGAACAAGAAGCAGCAGTAAAGTGTGTTACAGAACTGGCTTCAAATCCTGTTCCTATAGCATTAAACGTTGGTGTTACTGATGGCGTTATTACTATTACGTATATTACATTTCCCTCATTTGCATCGTGATTAAAATTCCAAAAACATGCTCCTGCTGAACTACCAATTATTCCATATCCCGCAAAAAGTATTCCATCATTTGTTTCTCCCACATACGGATTAATAGCAGAAATCGTTGTATATGAATTTGAAACATTATCTGTAAAAGCGGGCGGAATTGAAGATTTACCTGGATCAGCTGATGCTACTATTACTACAAGATCTCCGTTAGTAACAGTAAGAGAATTGGCAGTTGTAACCGAATTACCAAATATAGCTGTTTTCCCTTTAGCGAATCTAAGATTATTTGGACCTGTATTAGAAGCAAATAAAACTACAACACTAAACCATGCACCTGATGTTGTAGTCCAACTTGGAGCAAATGTTCCCGGAGATCCAAATACCATACTAGCAAATCCAACTTCTGCCTCAGATCCTGATGAACCTTTAAAATCTAATGTATAAGGTGAAGCAACTGAGCTTACATTTCCGCCGTGGAGAATTGAAAGCGCTGCTCCTCCGCCATAAGGATAACTAAGAGCCGGACCAACAGGATTTGTTGTAGCAGTCGAGCCTGTTCCTATATCGTCAGTATAATCTCCATTTACAAGAGGGTTTGTTGGATGCGCTCCAGAAAAATCATAAATAACAGCATCTTCGTAATTGCCTCCTCCGCCATTTATATAATTAATTGTAATTGACGTTATTCCTGTCGCTGCTCCGGGAGCATACCAGATTGCCATGTTAATGAACGCTCCAGCGCTTTCATTAAACGTGATAGCTGGATAATAAGCATTAGACTGGTTATCTGTAACACTAGTTATAGTGGCAGTTGCTCCTCCGATAAAGGCAACTACACTAAGATTACCAGTACTTGATGGAACCGAAAAAGGTGTTCCTGATACAATATTCTGAACAGGTGTAGTATGGTCTTGAGCAATTGCCATATTAATATCCGATTATCGAAATCGGTAAGTAACCCATTTCATTTTGATTCTTAGGATTAGATGTAGTACCTAAAAATTCAGGTTGAACCCACCAAAGAATAATCTGTCCATTTGCGCCATTGCCGCCGGGAGCATTTGTGTTAGAGTTATTTGTTCTTCCGGCTCCTCCGCCTCCTCCTCCTGGAATTACTCCGTTTGCAGCAGCGTTAGCGGCGTTATTATTTACAGGTCGGCCACCTCCGCCATTTCCTCCAGGAGTAAAACTAGCATTAGCTGTTCCTCCTGCTCCTGCACCGGGATTTGTGCCTGAGCTTCCGTTAGCATTTCCTCCTCCTGCCCCTCCGCCTCCGCTACCTGTCGTAGTATGACCGTTACCACTATTTCCGCCTTTAAATGTAAATGTTCCTGTTCCTACAGCGCCTCCTAAAGCATTTCCAGCTGTTGTAACTGCTCCATTTCGTCCCCCTACACCTCCATTACACGTGATCTGACTATTGTTAAAATCTGTTGTTCCTCCGTTACTCCCGTTAGTATTTCCTCCTGTACCTCCGTTACCTCCCGCACCGATATTAAACGTATAACTCGTTCCTGGAACTACATTTAAAACAGATCTCGAATAACTTCCTCCGCCTCCTCCGCTAGCTGACCCAGTAGTTGCGTTGTTATTGGATCCTCCTCCTCCGCCTCCTGCCCCCCAGGCTTCAACTATAACAGTAACAACACCATCCGGGCAGGTCCAGGTCTGAGGATTTCCTGTCGAGTTATTAAATTTATTATTATTCGCCATCTAAATCAAATTCCATATTTGGAGCATTTGTTTTAACTCTTTAACTTTCTCAGCTATAGGAATTGTATACTGATGCCAGAAATAATTACCTCCCGGATCTGTTCTCTTTAAGATTTCTGCAACAGATGTGAAGTAGAGACCATACTTAGCAATATTTCTACTTAGAGTATAATCATCTATCAGATGTTCTTTAGTAATTATTGTCTTGGCCTCTTGTATTGTTGGAAAAATATTAGCCAGTGCTTGCTCTGGGGTTAAATCGTCTAGAGGACGCCATAAATCTAAACACCAATTACTAGCAACTGTAAACCAATTGCATGATCCAATATATCGTCTGTTGCGACGGAAATAATCGTCCATTTTCCAGCGAATAGGAGCAAAATCTGCTCCTGTATGAATAACTGTATCTTTTTGGACAAGATCTGTTAGATCAAAAAAATCAGGATGTATTAGAGCATCAGAATCGATATAGTAGATCCATTCTCTATTCTGTTCTCTGGCTAAGTTATAGATTTGAAGTTTTTCGTATACGATAGGCCAATCGGGAAATTTTCTTGAAGTAATAACTTCAAAATCAGCATCTATCTTCTTGGCATATCGTCTCAGAAGGGGATAAGTTAGATTCGTGACATCTTTTGAATAGTTGATATTAAGCGTGTATATTACTTTCTTCTTGTTTTTGACAGGATTCATATTCGTCTATTGCTTGCTGAATTTTTGCAGCATCTTCAAGTCTGCGATCAATCAGATCAATATAGAGCTGATTTGGATTATCTTTTTCGTGCCTTTCTAATCTTTCTATATATGTAGAATCCATTTTTGCTTTCTGTGTCCTAAAATGCATATGCTCAGTAACAAACGGCAAAAATATTCTACGATCAAGAAAATCCGCAACAGCCATCAGCCATCTATCTCCATTATCAGAAGAAAAGAATGGAGGAATAAAATAACCTAAAGTCTCCACCCATTTTCGATGCACACAGGAATGTGTTCCAAATCTACTTCTAAAATTTGGATCAAGATCATCACCATGAACTACAATAAGTTTATCTGGCCATTTTTCAAACTCTTCTTCGACCATTTTATCCCAACCGGGAGTTCTAAATACCACATCGTCGCCCATTTGCATGACAATATCGCCCGAACAAACATCATAACATTTATTCCAATAGTCGGTCATGATAATTCTTGGGCCAACGAGAATTACTAGTTTAAGTTCTTCAGCTGTTGGAATTGACTCTTTATCATCGTCGTCGATGTAAACAACGATCTCGGGATTAGTTACGGATGTTTCCCGGATAGAAGTAACTAATCGTCTAAGATTTGCAGGCCGCTTTCTCGTCGGCAGAAGAATTGATATCATCTGTATTATTTTCCTCTTCAAATGGGCGAAAGTTGTTGCGATTTGTTTCATACCATATCGCAGCTTCTAGCCTCGAAGACATTCCTATTTTATCGTATATCTTGTGTAAGCGACACTTAATAGCGTCTATAGTGCATTTTAGTTCGCATGCGATTTCGCGATTAACCTTTCCTTCACAAAGTAAGGCAAGTATGTTATGCTCAGTCTTCGTTAAACTTCTTGCGTCTTCATATTTAAATTTATATACTGGAAGATGAGTCGACAAGTAATTCACTCCACTCTTGATTTCGCATTAATGCTATAGCTAATGCAATACGATTTTTAACATGGAATATGCGCATTAAAGCAGCCATATATGCTTTCACAGTTCGCACCGCAATGCCCAATTCCAGTGCAATACTTTTATTATCATAACCCAATAACAAAAATCTGGCTGCAGCTATTTGCTTTGATGTTATTCTGGTATCTGCTATTTCATAAATGATATCTGAAGTGGACGCTAGAAACGTCCGTCGTGGCTTATCTGGAGATAATCCATCATTGGCATCATCTCCAGATTTTTTATCAATAAAAATAAATTTACGCACGTTACTTCAACTCCATAAGAAATGCATCGCAGCGTGACGTTACCCCATCTGCTTCGTACCCTAATGCTCCATTTCCGCCCATATCTGACGAGAAAAGTGCCCAATGCCCATCTGAACTAAATGCAGTGTGCGCATTTTGACAAATATAGTACGGCGACATTCCGGTATTCAAAGTCTGGCCAAATCGCCAAGTTTTACTTCCATCAGAAGCTACAGCAAAAATTTCATCCTCATAAGGGCCGTTGAATGGAGGTCCCGGGACATTTGTTACTAATGATGTAACGCCTCCTAATGGTTGTTCATCTGTAGAATCTGCATTATTCCAACTACCTTGAAAATCATATCCACAGCATGGTAATTTTGCTAGTTTTAAAAGCGGTTGGGAAGGATTTAGTAGCAAATGCAACATTAAATTTTTGCCATCTGCATAATGCTGCTGACCTGAATCTCCGTGTCCCCCACACTTATATGGCCCACATGGCCGTAAATGCGTAGTACCAATTTCCCAAAAATATGGAGTATCATCTGCGCAATTTCCAGCCTTACATCCCGATGTTCCTTTACCTGACCAACTGTTATCTTGTACAGAATAACCAATATTCATTACATTCGCATTTTTCCCTGTTCCTCCATCATGAACAACGAATCTATCTGGCAAAGGATTAGCACCATCATCAAACGTTCCCAAAGACTTTCCGCTAAAATCAGTTACTTGTCCTGTTAACGTATTTAATGTTGCGCAACCTATGCCTTTTCTATAAGCTACAACATTTCCGCCTGAACCTTGCCCGCCATTATTTGAGTAAATAGATACAAACGAAGTATCAGATGTGGATACATTCCACGAACTTACCCAGGAAGGATTATATCCTGCAGGCAAACAGTTCTTAAAATCGTATACGAGCACACTTGTATAAGTCGTCCAATTATTCTTAGTTGAGAGTTTGTAAATTTGCGTTTTATTCTGTCTTTGGAATGCAACGCCTGTAGTATTATAAGAAAATTCAGCAGGCCCATTTGTGAATACTGTTGGAGTAGTCCCTACTGTTTCTTTCTTTGGATTAAACGAAATGATTTTTGATGAACCGTTTGGTGAAGAAACCATTATAAATTTGCTATCTTTCGAAAATGGATTTTCTTTTCCATCTTCTACAGATACACCAGATCCTTTGTTCGAAAAGGATGTACTATCTGTTAGGCGGATAATGCATATTCCATTAAACGCAGGATTACAGTACTTCTGCCCTAGCCCTGTTGGACCCCATTTTGGCATAGGGTTTGGGAGTTGTGTCACTGCTACATCAGTTCTTGCAACGGAATACGTTGTAGGAGCTTGTGCAGCAGCAAAACAAGAAAGCATTAAGAGTAATAAACTGTTTCTCACTGAATCCTCACTAGTTAGCAGTAACTGTTAAACTCGACGGCGATTGCGGCTGTCCGTTCTTTGTTGTTGCAGATGCTTCATTTGAATATGCTGATTCTTGTGGACTACACGTTGCGCAAACAGCAGTCACAACAAAATAGTATGTTGTGGCTGGCGCCAAATTTGTTACTGTATATGTCGTGATGGGCGATGCAGATGAAAATACAGAAGTATAAGGTCCGCCCTTTGTTGTAGAAAAGTACACATTATTACTTGTAACGCCCGAAGATGGCGACTGGCTCCATGTTAAAGTTGCAGTATGCGTATTCTGCGCAAAGCAGGCAGACGCAAAAAGTAAAGTGAATAGAAAAGCAAATTTCTTCATATTTTCTCCTATGGAATCTTAATTTGTACTTTATTTGAAGGATTTGAATCTTGTGGACTACATTTTGGACAATGTCCTGTGACATAGTAACAATACGTTTTTGTTTGTGTCACACTTGTATCTATCCACATTGTGATATTATTACTCACTTGCGCTTTCTTTGCAAAACTGGTACACGGAGATTTGGCCCTGTAGATATAAGTAGCAGTTACTCCTTGTGTAGGAGAAGGAACCCATTGCAATGTTGCCGAATGTTGTGGTCCTTGAGCTAATACAAAATGGCCGAGCGCAATATATAGAAATAGATTATAAATCATAATAACCCTGCTTGCCGTAAAAATCTCTCTCGTTTTTCGTCTCTTTCTAATTTACGTTCTAATGGTTCACAAACAAGCAAATCAACACATTCTCCGCAAATAAGGTTGTAGCATAGTTTACACATACCTCCAACGTCCTCTCCACGTTGTCCTGGTTTGACAAAAACTATTTTACCACAATGCCCACATGTAAAATTATCACGTTCAACTCTGTGTCCATCAGGATCAGAAATTATTGAGTAGTTGCCAGCTCGAAGCATCTATCGTAAGCCTCTTTTATTCCAGGCGCATTGCCATTGAAATGAATAACGCATGGATAAGAATGCGTTACCGTATTTAAAAAATACTGCGTTACAGTACGAACTCCATTTGGAGGTCCCCACTTATATTCGTGAGGTTCGATACACCCCATTGTTTGAAAAACTTTACATTCTGTATCAATCTTCAAGTCGTATCCATTTAAGAAACAAACAGACATGCGAAATTGATCGTTACTCCAATCTTTACTTCTCCATACTGGAATAAAAGATGCTTCTTCAGTACTTGCCATTGTTTGTAAAAGATCTAATATGTTTGCTTTCTTGCCTATATATCCGCCTGAGTTACAGTAACGCCAAGGCGTTGTTGATGGGGGATATAAATCACGAAATAGGCATTGCGGAAATAATTCATCTCCTTTTCCAATACGATCAGCTGATACAAGAATTTTACTTGTTATATTTGTATATTTATGCATTATTTCAGATTCGTATGCCATTACAAATGCATCATCTGCATCGCATACCATTATATATTCTGAATCAATTTGCTCAAGTTCTTTGGCTAGTTGAATAACTTTGGCATTAAAATACCAAGGCCATTCTTCTCCTTGTCCATACAAATGCAAATTCAGTTTAAAATGTTTGCATGAATCAATAAGCATTCCGCACTTAAGAAAATCTGGGTAGTATGCGGGAGCTACAATAGTTAAATCTCTCATGCAACAAGTACCTCACTAGGCCAAATCGCTCTGCCAGATTCATCAACATGACCACACATTACACCAGAATGTACACAAACTTTAAATCCTTCTTCTATCGCTTTATAGCTTAGCAAGGCATTAGATTTAACAAGATCGTTCGATTTAAACCAAGGCTCGGGCAAAACATCAAACAATTCAGCGCGAACGATTGTACATTCTAAACCTACGTAATTATTACGTTTTAGTGACAGAACTTCGAACTCATTGCCTTGCTCATCTTTAAATAATGCTACTTCTTCATTATAGTCGATAGAATCTGGCGTATTTGTCCGACTAACCCCAGCACAAATCATAATCTTCGGATCTGTACGCATAGCTTCTAGTAACCGATGAACTGCCCAATTTGGAGGTAAACAACGTTCCGATAAAAACCAAATATATCTTGCTTTTGTTGCTAAAGCGTATCCCGCAGTATGATTGCGAAGAAGATCTAAATCGTCGCCTAGACCTTCCTGCGAAGTAAATTCACGACAAATGCCTAATGGCCAATACTGAGTAGCTAGGTTGATTGCCCAATCAACTGTTGCCGGAGTCTCACACGGAGGAACGCTAATTATTAACTTATTTGCGCCGAATCCTACTTTATCGCTCATGATATTAACGATAACTCCTTCGGAGCTTTAATCACTTTCTTAGTTCTAAAATCATAATGCCCGCACAATACGCCGCCGTGCGCAAGAATTTTATATCCCGCATCTCTTGCTTTTAAACAGAAATACGCATCTTCTGTCATTTTATCCGGGTAGTCAGTTGTCTTAAACCATGGATATTCTAACTTCTCAAAAGCTTCAGCTTTTACTAACATGCATCCTGTACTAATAAAGCCCGGCACCTCGAAAATTTCACCTTGCTTCCAATTGCGGTATGCTCCAGCGCCATCATGTGCAAATACCAAAGGTTCAGGAATTGGAGTTTTTGTATAAACTATTCCAGCACATGCTAACACCTTTGGTTTTGCTACCATTGCGTACAGCAATTTCTGTACTGCGTATTGTGGCGGAAGAACATCATCGTCGACCATCCATAATAACTTTGCTTTACTTTCTTTTACAAAATCAGCTATTCTATTCCTAGCATCGCCAGCTTCGGCGCCTTGTACTTTCAAATAATTGAAAGACATACTCAATGGATAAATCTGCGAAGCTAGATTGATCGACCAACGAACTGTTGTAGCTCGTCCGCAGGCTGGAATGCCGACAAGTAGATAACTTTTACCTATATCTTCCGCAGGAAGAAGCATTCGTCTCCTTAAAATGCACCTTTTGTTACTATTTCTGGAATATCAAAATACCATGGAGCAAGACCCCATAACTTGAGTCGCTCTTTTATCAAACTAACCTTTCTTTCTTCTGGAACTAAATACTCATGAAAAAAGTAATTATCTTTCCCTGGATTACCGCAATCTACATCATCCAGTATATCTTTACATGTAGTAAATTTTAATCCGTACTTTGCAATATTTCTGCTTAACACGTAGTCATCTACTAGATGCGGAGCAAGAATGCCTGCTTTCTGTTCAGCTAAAACTGGATGAATTTGTGCTAAAACTTCTCCAAATGTTTGCTCAGTTGGTTTCCAAAGATCTATACACCAATCTGACGAGATTGTAAACCAGTTACATGAACTAATATTTCTACCATCACGTAAGAAGTAGTTGTCGTACTTCCATCTATTTCCTGCCAAATCTTTACCAAAATGGCAAACTGTATCTTTCTTTAGTAAGGTCGTAAAGTCAATAGTATCCGGATGAATAAGTGCGTCACTATCTACGTATATCGACCAATCATTTTCTTGGCCAAGTTCATAAATCTGGAGCTTTTCATATGTTATGGGCCAGTCAGGAAATTTTCTATCTTTAATAATATGAAAGGCCGCGCCTATCTTTTCTGCATAATCTCGAATAAAAGGATACGTTAAAGCAGTAATTTTCTCAGAATAGCTATTAACGTTTAACGTATAGATTGTCTTTTTAATCGCTTTCATATTAGCGGAATTTCTAGCCGGAATGTATCTAATTCATAATTATCGCCCGCTCTTGGTCCTTTAGCAAAAACAAGCCATTCTGTATCTTCTATGGCTTCGAAAGCATGCGGCGTTCCCGCGGGATGCATTATTAGTTCTCTGGCATTGTAAACTGCATCTATAAGCTGCCCATTGATAATACTAACAACTCGAGTCTTTCCGCTAACTATGTATGTCCACTGATCTGTTTCTTTGTGAAAATGATTTCCGCGCACTGCTCCTTTGAACGATGCGATTGCCGTTACAGAATTTATCCCTTGACCAATAATATTGGGAATAAGATCTGCAATGACTCCTCGTTCATCTCTATACTGTCCCATTTTATACTATCCTTGGATTTGGAATAGGAATTATATATCTGCCTCTATATCTTGGATTATTTTTGATTATCTCGTCTGCGAAGTTCCAAGCTAATAGTAACGCATAATCTGGACTTTTGTCTAGTAGGCAACTGTCAGGAACAACGGGAATTCTTGTTCCTGGTGTATACTTACCAATCTTTAACTTTGCTTTCTCCGTAGCATAATCAATTATCGAATTATCTAAACCACAAAAATTCAACAGCGTCATTCCCTTAGCTGGGGCGCTAACTACTGCTATACTTTTTCCGTCTCGCTTTAAACCTATAACTAATTTTCTAAGCGCTGTTCTATTTGCCTCTACATCTGCTGCAAAATTAGTCAGCTTGCCGAAGTCATAAATACCACAAGATTTTTCCAATTGAACAAGTTCGTCTATTCTATAAGGAATATCTTTTCCGGTTCTGTTCCTTACAAATACTCTAATCGACCCACCATGAAAATTCTTGTCTTCCACATTAAAAATCTCCATATTAAATTTCTTGAAAAATTTTAATAAAGGCATGATAGAAATGTAAGACAAGTGTTCATGATAAATCGTGTCATACTGCATATAGCGCACTAGATTAACAAAATAAGGAACTTCAAATATAAATGTTCCATCTTCTAGCAGAAGAGTTTGAACAGCTTTCATAAATTCGTTCAAATCGTTAATGTGTGCAAATACGTTAGTTCCTGTTATAACTTTTGCTCGTCCATACTTCCGAACTATTTTATTAGCTACTTCTATATCGAAGAAAGCATCTATTGTTTCGATACCATTTGCCTGCGCAATTTTAGCTATATTCGAGGCGGGATCGACGCCTAATACTTTGGTATCGTTATTTTTAAAAGCCTGCAATAATACGCCGACATTACTGCCTATGTCTACAACAAGATCATCCTTCTTTGCTAAACCTCGTGCGCAAACTACATCTGCGAAATGTTGCCAATGCTTCTGTGCGGTTAATGCTGTAGACGCATCGTATGGGTAATCTTGACAGTATAGTATTTTTGGATCGACAACGTAGCTTAGCTGCGCCAATCCACATTCTACACATGTTCTTACTTCTAAAGGAAATCTCTGTTCTATCTCTGTCTTGCTTTTTAGGAAATGATCTGCAGGAGGCATTAGCCCCAAATTAAGGAAAGACTTTAGCTGTGCCGACCCGCACATTCTGCAATAGAGTACTTTTCCGAACACTAGACAGGCACCTCAATGCTTTGTTCTATTGTAAGTCTTAATCCACGATCAAGATTCGTCGTCGGATTATATCCTAAAGCTTTAATCTTTCTAATGTCAGGACAACGCCTCAATGTGCTGCCTGGCTGCAACGGACCTGGAATTATTCTAACAACTTTACCAAATACAGCGCCGATCTTTTCTGCGAGCTTGGCTATTGTAACTTCTTCTTCATTTCCAATATGGTAGATATTTAAATGTTCTCCTCGATCCATCGTAATTAGAATTCCTTGAATACAATCATCTATATAACAGAAAGATCGAGTTTCAGATCCATCACCTTGGATGGGCAGTTTCACTACTGGATTAGAGGAAAGAAGAGGTTTGATGCGATTAACGAGCTGCGGAATTACGTGCGCATTGCCCATTTTTGGGCCATAAACACTATGTGGCCGAAAGATTGTAACTTTATCAAAATATTCGCGTCCGTAGTTAATCGCGAGCAGTTCACAAATTATCTTTCCGCCGCCATAACTAAAGCGCGCATTGAGAGGATCGGGAACACTAAGCCCGACTGTTTCATCGGTAGGAATTATAGAAGCTGCCTGATAAGCTTCTGGGCTAGATGCAAGGGCAAGTTCAGGAACTTTATTCTCTATGCAAGCTTCGAGAACATTAAGCATTCCCTTTGTTGCAATATCCAAAATCTGAACAGGTTTTTCGTAAAATGTCTGCGTGCCATTGATATATGCTAAATGACAAACGCAATCGATATCTTTTGTTGCTTCTTTAACTGCAGCAAGATCTCTAATATCTGCTGTTATAAATTCAATATCATCTTTTACATCATTAAGAAGTATTTTACTTCCGCGCGAGTCGTTATCGAACGAACGAACCTTATGTCCTTGCTTAAGTAAAGCTCTGACTAAAGATCGGCCGATAAACCCGGTCGAGCCTGTTACTAAGTAAAATTTCGGCATGACAGGTTGCCTTTCTAGTTATCTTCTTTTAATTCTGGATGTAATAATATAGCTGCCTCTTCTGCTATACCCCTATCGCGAAGCGCTAAATTTAGAATTGCGCATTCATGCGCTGCTTTAACAGTGTCATGCATGCCTACTTTTATAGCTCCGCTCTTTGCTAAAACTTGTGCTTGACAATAGTAAAGCGCCATAAATGAATTATACAATTACTTTATTCGTATTGCTTTCTATAACATCCATAAGTTTTGCGGCATCTTCGATTCTCTTGAATGCGAGTTCGCCGTATTGTTTGATTACATCATATTTCTTTTGTCTTTCTACGCGATCATAATATGTAGCATCCATTGCAGCTTTCCCTGTTTCAGGATGCATATGTTCGATAACAAAGTTAGCAAATCGTTTTCGGCCAAGAAAACGAGCTATATCGTGCAACCAGACATCGCAACCGCCATATTGAAAATATGGCGGGCTGAAGTAGCCGACTGCTTCTACCCATCGTTGATGAATAAATGGATGCGAAGGAACATGAATTTGAAGATCGTCGCCGTATACAAGAACGATCTTATCTGCTGATTTTGCAAATTCTTCCTCTACTATAAGATCCCACCCAGGAGTCCTAAAGATTAGATCGTCGGCACCCATCATTAAAATATCGCCAATCGCCTTTTCATGACATTTGTTCCAGTTATCAGAAAATACTAATCTAGGGCCGACTATAGCTTTTACATCCAACTCAACGACTTTCTCTATGCTTTCTCTATCGTCTTCATCTATATAAACTACAATCTCCGGGTAAGTATGCGCTGTCTCTTTGATAGAAAGAACCATTTTTTGAAGACGTAAAAACCGCTTTCTTGTAGGCAGTAGAATAGAAATCATTTTCGCTTTCAATCCTACTGTTGAAGACAATAAAAATGTAACTGCGTACTACATCCACGAGTTCCATAATTTGTCCATGTCGAATCAGTAGCTATAGTTGATCCTATCGTTCCTGCTACAGAAGAACTATTAGAAGTCCATCCATTACAAACTTTTTTCATAAATCTCCTTTCCCAATTATACAATTACTTGTGGGGCAGATTGCTCCACCCCACAAAATAATTTTTTGATTACTCTGCGTGATACACTGTAGCGTTAGCATCAAGAGTGTATGCGGGCGATTGCGCACGAATACCAATTGAGCCATTTGTTGTTGTCGATGCAGCCATAACAAGTTCTCCGCCTGGAGCTGCAACCCAGCGGTAAGTAGCGCGAACGTTGAGGCCAACCTGAAACAGAACAACACCTGCTGATTCTTCTGCTGTTAGAGCATACACAGCAGTAAGAGTTGAGGTAGGATCTGTTACATCTAATGCTACGGGTGTAGCCGCTGATCCAACTGTCGCAGCTGTCGCAGAAAATCTAGTACAGGTTAACTGGACAACCGAATCAGAAGGTGTTCCTGTAGTACCAAATGTGAAGTCATAAATATATGGCTTAATTGCAGCGGTCGATGTCTCCAAAATTAGTGTTTTGTAAGACGAAGTCATTGCAGCGCCGCCCATTGAGCCAGTTGTAGCATAGCGTCTATACATGTTTTATTTCTCCTAGAATATGAGCTTATGAGTCCGGAGGAAGTAGGGCAGCAACCCCCTGTCTAAGATTGCTGACCCTACTCCACAGGCTATCTGTCTCGCGACAGAAGATCATTAGCAGAATTACTTTTCTGCTTTGTTTAAGACGGCGGTGAAGATACGAGTAAATACTTTCTTTACTAGTGCGCTCTTCTTTACAACTTCGCTGACAGCTTCGCCGTGTAGACGATACAGCCCAACAACAATCTTGCCAAGACCAGAGTTCTTCTCCCAGTTTAGCAAGTAGTTGCGAACAATATTTGTCTTCACGCCAGTTGCAAAATCCTCGTCGAATACAACAGCAGCAATCCAGCAAGGAGCCACGAATGGTCCAATGCCAGTTCTGACTGCTGAAATCCATGGCAGGTAGTGTGCCAACACCTCATGGATGTAAGTACCATAGGTCCACTCACGTGTTACGACCGGCCATTCAATTGCATAGTAATCACGCTGTGTGAAAAATTCTCTCACAGCAGGAATTCTGCTATGCGGATACGGATTGCTATTGATGTCATAGTACATTGTCCCAGGAGGCATCATCGGGTGAATTCTAATTGGAATTACCGCTCCGCCTTCAGGATTAATACTATATTTCGACTTGTATCCAGTAACAATGAAACCACCGGTTAAGCCGGTAGCTTGCTGCGCCTGAGATACCTGGAAGATATAGCTGTTAGTACCGCTCGAGCTGTATAGAATTGCTGCATCTAGTGACTGACGGACATCGCCAGAAACCCAGATTGCATCAGGTTGCGCCTGATAGTTATTCCACAGGTATTCAAGATCGTTTTCAACTTCCTTGACCTGCCCATTGCCTACTGGTGTGAAAGAACCATAAGACATGTCATTCCAATAACCATTCTTGAATGCATATGTTAATAGTCCATCAAAGTCAGTCGACTGTGAGCTGTAGTCAGTACTTAAGCCTGCAGCGTTGCCAAGCTGAGTTCCTGTTGGGTTGGCACCAGCAATGTAAAATGGAGCTGGTGTAATTGCACCTAGAGTCATCTGACCAATTGTGCCCGCAGCAGTTGATGTTGCTCCTGTATAAAAATACCAAGCATATGCAACTGCGCCTTGAACAGCAGCGCAAGTGAATTTCACCCACTTTGCTGTTGCGTTAGTCATAACCGCATTCGAAACGTTCGAAATTGCCGAAGTTCCACCATTAACAGCCAGAGTTGTTCCGTCTACGTTTGTACGTGTAGAAGTCGGAGTTAATCCAGTTGTTACTGTTGGGGGCGCGCCGTATCCACCTTGTCCGCCTGGGTTGATGCCCATACCGGTTAGTGCGACTACTGCGCCTGAAACGTTTGTATTTGCAGCAAAACCAGCTGATGCTGGGACATTGTATGAGTCAGATATTACAAGAGCAGCAGTAACGTTAGGAGCTTGCCCAAGTTGGAAACCAAGGTTACCAGTAGCAGTACCAGAGTTACCGAGTAGAGTAATCATTTCTTCTTGCAAGCGAAGGCGAGCAAGGTTACGGAAATGTTCGTCTGCTAGGTTATCTGTATACCCTTCACCAGCCCACTGCGATGTGAATGTGTTTCCACCTTCCATGCCGAGTTCTTTGTAGGTTGCTAGGTAGTCGATTTCGTTTGGTGTTGATGTTGCGTTTCGCTGGCCTTCCTGTACGCCAGCATAAATATATGTAGAGTTTGGATTGCGAGATGCCTTCCAGTGCGCTACTGTGCCGACGCCAGCATTAACTTTTCCACGCTTACCAATCATCTGAATGAAAGGCGTTAGAATCGGGAATAGAAAATAAGCCGGACCACGCAAATCGTAGAAGTTAAATCCTACCCAAGTTCCTACGCCCGGGGGATTTGTTTTTTGTAAAGCTTCATGCTGCGCCTTTAAAATCGCACGAGTCGCAGCTTTAACTAGTGGATGGTCCATTCGCCATCTCTTAGCTTCGTCTTGAGAGGTTGGGCTCAGCTCCTTAGCACGCTTACAAAGATCTGTAATTTTTGGATCTTTGAGTGCCTCGGCTACTGCTGCACGTGCTAGCAAAGTTCGCTGAACATATGTTTCATCGCTAATTCTCATTGCTATATTCTCCTGTTATGAAAACAAAAATATTACAAACTATTAAATCTCATCGCGACAGGATGCGAAGAAGAAAGATTTAAATTACTCGATTGCAGCAAAATGAGCAAGTTCAGGATCTACACCAGTGAAATCTGGCTTAACTTGTCCATTTACTTTGCCTAGGTTGCCTTCACCTGGACGTGGGACTGCGAAAGTCTTGATCTCGCCCGGAACAGTTGTCTGTCCAAGTTTCTCAAGTAATTTACCAGCGATTGCCTGATCAACCTTACGATTGAAGTCCTCGCTGTTAAGAACACGTGAAAAGGCAGAATCAACAGCTTCTGTTAGCTTGTTGTCCAGCGCCTTGTTAATTGTTTCGTTTACATCAATTCCAGCGCCTGGAGCTGTACTAACTGGCTGAGGTGCAGCAGTTGGCTGAGCTGCCGGAGTTGGTTGATTCTGAGTTGTGACTTCTGTTGCCTTTTCCATGCTTAATTCTCCTTCTTCAATTTCCAATAATTCTGCTACTTTCTTTGTATCCTCGCCTGCTTGACATGCAGCGCATACTTTGTGAAGATGCTCTGCGTGTGCAGCATGAGATTTATGAAGTTTCTCGTGGTGACTAGCCATCGATTTATGAAATTGCGCGCTGGCCTTGTGATGTCCCTTATGAACATCCTCAGTTTTATCCTGCATATCTTCATGATGGTCAGCATGAGCTTCGTGTGCCTTCATGCACTTTTCGTGATGATCGGCCATTTTCTCATGATGAGCAGCGGCTTTCTTGAAGTGTGCAGCCAAAGCTTTTGGATGCATCTTGAAAAGATCAGACATTGCTTATTTCTCCTTATGAATTTATTTAAATTCGTATCCAAGTGTTCTTTGCGCTTTATTTGAACACGAGTTAGAGCAAAATACTTGCTCTTTTGAACTTGGCGTAAATGATTTATAACAAAAATAACAAACTAGTTTTGCAGCTCGTCTTTGCCTAGCCCAGCACAATTTCTGAACTGCTGTTATAGAATTCTTTTTCTTAAATGGAGTTCTTCCATACCTCCATCCTATTGGAATAGCTTCCTGAATTAAAATCCGTTTCTGCGTAACCCCATCTGTTATGGATCTATATTGTTTTCTTTTAATCCAAGCTTCTCTGCATTTACGGCTCATTTTTTCTTTAGTTTCTGGTAAATGAACAACGCCATCGCCTCCATAGGTCATGTTATAACCTATAGAACGATCAAATGATCGCAATGCAGCTATCCATAACTTCTCTAATTGCTTAGCGTCTTCTAAGCTCCTAGTTTGCGCTAGAATTTGATGTTTGAATGCAGCAACACCATACTTTCTGATTGCGCAGTAGAAATGGCATGTATTTCCATTTTTGGCATCTTGACGATGTAACTCCCATCGAACAGTAAAATTCTCTGTATAGCCAATGTAGTACTTTCCGTTTACAACGTTTTGAATTTGGTAAATAACCCAACTTTTATTCATTTATAAAATATGTTCATTTCTAATTTCAGCAATTTGATTTTCTGTATAATCTAAAAACGAGCCGAGAAGCGCATCAAGTGCCTCCAATAAATCCGCAGAAACACTAAAATCAAATTCGTCTCCTCCTTCTATATTTCCTTCGTCTTTAATTGTTAAACACAGAAATTTCAATGCCTCAATTATTTCAGCAAATCTACTAACATTGTATAATCCTTTTGTGAGTTTTGTTAATCCATAAAATCTGCTTTGGACTGCATTATCAATTCTGTCTTCCAGTAGAGCCTTTAACATATCTTCTACAGCAACTGTCTTCTCAGATGGAGTATCCCATCCTTGACTTGAATACACTTGTTTTAGCTTCGCTTTTGCTTTCTCCTTGTCCGGACCTTCGTATTTATTTCCACGATGTCCGCCTGGAGAAAATAAAGCAGCCCACGCAGCACCACAAAGGCGTCTGCTAGGAGTTCCGCTAGATGACGTATATGGAAGATGGCCTTTCCCATCAGAGTCAGTAACTAAATACTTTACAGCTTTACCTGCCATCTTCTTTTGCCCTTCAAGATCGTAGTAGTTAAACCCTGTTTCTGTACTAACGCCTGCACTCATGCACATCTCACATTTTGTTTCGGCTGAGCAATTAGAGCATTTACCTTCTTTACAACTCGCGCATCCGCAGGAACATCCTGCTGCTTTAGCCGTTTTACAAGATTCACACTTAGCCTCTGCTTGACAATTACCACAATTGCTGCCTTTACACTGTGGACAAGAGCAAGAACAAGTGCTAACTCCTGGAGTTACTTTTTCAGGCACAGGCATTGTCGCAGTCGGCATAGAACCTACTTCTGTCGGTATAGCTGGCTCACTACCTTTAAGTAGCTTTGCAAGTTCTGGATCAGAAGGCACATCTTTAGCAAATTTCCGCAATTCCATAGAACCATCTGCCTTTACATAAGCAAATGATGCATCAGGATTAGCCGGATTATCAACATAAGACACTTCTGAAATCTCTGGTGCGTATCTTGTATACTCTCCTACTTCTTTCTTCCAGAGATACCGCCCGCCGTGAGAAAGCCCAGTTATGTACCCGCCTTTAATTAGCTTCCATACTTCATCGGTAGCAGGCTGCGTTCCCAACCAAACTTGCTTCTCTTCATCTTTAAATTCCAACTTAATTACTTTTCCGCCAATCTGAAGGCCGTGCATTATTCTAATATTACCCATTGACGGTTCTTGCCCTGCGGCAGTAGTCTTTTCAAGAAAATCTTCAGACCATTTTTTATATGCTTTTTTAGCGTCGGCATATGAGCAGATTTCATTTTCCTTATCGGGAACTTCGCTCGTAACGATGCCCCAAGTCATATGATTCTCTTCGTCCACCTTCATGAGTTGGACAAATTTTCTAAATTGCTCTGCCATTTGTAATTACTCCTATTAATTCGAAAATAAACCCGACTCCCTGAAGAGTCGGGGGCTATAGAACCGAAGTTCCATAGGTGAATTTAATACTTGAAGCCGGTTAAGCCTTCTTCCAACTTTAGCATGGCCAATTCTTCGTCGATATCGTAAGCTTTAGCATTTGGACCAGCCTTACCGCTAGCAACTGCGAAAGCATATTGTTCTGCTTTTTCTTTTGATGCACCTTCTTTTAGTTTTTGCTCATAAGCAGAATTCCATATCGCCGCCCATTGTTTTGCTTTATCCTTCGGAACATAAGATGGCACAGTGCTAGCAGTATAGGGCATACTTAAAACTCTCCCTTCAAGAAGGATTCAAATCCTTCATCTCGCGCCTTCTCAATAGCTTGCTCTACTTTATTACTTGCTGCTACTCTCGCAAGATTATTGTATATGCCCTTTGGACACACAATCCATTCTTCACCATTCGGGCCTTTTATCAATTGTGCGCCTGCTGATAAAAGTGCTTCTTTTGTTATATTCATTTTGAATCTCTAAGATAGTCACATTCTAAACAACCATGAAAGTTATATGCATGGCTGCTACAGTGTGGAGTAAACTCAAGTTCGTCAAACGAAGCAAGCCGGCCATTAGGCTTCACAGTCTTCGCTACAGAACCAAATCCGCCTCCTGTTGTCGGCTTAATACGTTCTGTAATCGACAAGAATCCACTTGGAGTCATTGTTCCGATCTCATCGGCTTCTGCTTCTGGGCGCGGATCATCTCCATGCTGTTCTCGAATTTCGTTAATTGAATATATTCCATAACGAACAGCAATTTCATCTGCTTGCATTTGTTTTAATCTATTTGTCTCGACAAATGGTTCAAATGCAAATTCGTAATCTGGTTCCTGCATTATAACTTGGATGATATAATCTACAGTTCCTTTCATCCATTTCAACCAAGGTAACGTTCCTTCTTCTTCTGCAGATTCTTGTGCTTGTTCTGCAGCAGCTCTATTCATCTGTCTTTGTAAACGCTGTGGACTTGTTCCATATGCAAAACAAACTTTTCTAATATGCAGATCATCAAATGTGTCTGCCATAGAAGGTTCTTTTGGAAAATGCAATTGCTCTGCTTTTCCTTCTTCTTGAAATCCTTGCATTACTTGTAATCTGCGTCTTGGACCAAGTTTGCCTGCTAATGCGGCATCAATAATCTGTTGTGCTTCTTTAATCTTATCAGGCGGAGTATTAATTGGCGCAAATAACATTGCGTTTGGAACTGATCCTTCCGAATAAAAATCCCATGTGTATTGTAAACGTTCCATACCAATTAGAATTTCTTTTGCTATCTGCTCTGTTGGGCTCATACCATAGAAGTAGCTTGAATATGTTCCGCGAGGACAAATATTTCTAGGTCTATATACTAATTGGTCTGTTGTTAAATCAATTCTAGGGTATCCTTCCCAATTCTGCTGGTATGCAGGATTAGGCGGCTTAGGTGTCCAACCATGTTGGTCGATTAACCTTGTGATCGAAGCACCTTCTACCCATCTCAATTCTGTAACTTTATTCGTCTTTATGTCCCTGCCTACAAATATGCTTGCAGCATCGATTACGAGCATATCTTCTAATACGGGGCGAATAAATTCTGGCCAATCTTGCTCCCAATTTGGACGCGCAAAGAAATCATTCAGCTGCTTCAACTTGGGATCATTCTTACTTTTTGAAGCTCTAGCTTTACTCGTTTCTCCTGGAAGAGGCTTTAATTGAATCTTCCAAGGCATCCTAGTGAGCAGATCCTTGTTATTTTCAATACAAATTCTAGCTAATGGATACTTTGATAATCTTCGAAGTTCCTCAGAAGAATACTCCGCATCTTGGCGCGGAGTATACATAATATTCTGGCCCCAATTAAAAGGCCAACTAAGCGGTTCTGCTCCGGGAGGCCTAATCGGAGTAATAGGCTGCAGCGGATTAGGCCACAGCCCATCCACGATCGTATCAATAGTTTCCTGAGGCGGTGAATATAACGACGATTTTAATTTTGCTGCCGCATTTGTAATTGGAGCAAGCTGTCGAAATATTACATTCGGAGTTCCGCCAAAACCAAAAATAGATTTCGGTGCCATAATTTAACTTATCGTAATACTAATTACATTTGTCAAAGGAAAAAATACGCCAGTGTCGTCAAATAGTCCGTTAGTCAGATTTTGAACATATGACCGTGCTTCCACTAAACTTGACGATTGGAGCGTAAGCGTAGTAGTATTCGTAGACGAATTTGGAACTAATCTTATTGTTAATGTCGAGTAAGCCACTTCACTCTCCTTATAGGACTGTCCGCTGCGCAGCTCTTACTATCTTATCACTAATAGGCTGCTTAGCCAACCATTTTTCGGCAGGCAAGAAAAGCGATGTGTAATATAATGCGCCGCATCTAAAACATGTATGCTCATTAACAGCTTTTTCTGGTCCGCCTGTTAACGTATGCTCAATACGGCATGTCTTATAATCTGTGCCGCTATCGCCTTTAAAGCCGCATCCAGGACATACTACCTTCTCTGGATTATATCGCCTTTTTCTAACAAATTCTGTTATGGACGCAATAAAATTAATAGGTAATGCAAGAATGACTGCAATCCACCGCAGAGGAGTTAACAGCGTATCTGCTACAGCTAATTGTGTATCGTCTGCCATAATATTTGGTGCGGTTTCCTGTGCCCGCTCGGTAGCCAACAGCTCACCATTTTGCTCCATGTTTTGCTGAGTCTAAGTGAACAGACCAACGCTCAGCGAAAGTTTTACTAGTCCAGCCTACATAATACTTTCCACTAGAAGTTGAATGTACTAAATAAACCAATATCATGCGCGCCTGAGGCCTCCTCCCACCTTGGCTACCATCTCGAGGTCTCCCTTAAACAAGAGGGCGCCCATATGGTCACTTTTGATCCAAGGCGCTAAGTAGATCTTAAAGCCTGCTTTCTGAGCTAATCTACAAAATGCAAAATCTTCTGCAATGTAATGCGGATATCCGCCTGGATTAAATTTTCCTGATTCTGCGTCTATACATGATTGAAAGAACATATAATGCGGCTGAGTTTCTTCGCCTTCACCTTGCATTGGCACGTAATAGCGATCCGGAAATTTCTTCTCAATCTCCTCGAAGACTTCACGTCTAACACGCATTATTCCGGTTCCTACATCCTGTACTTCTATCAACTGTCCCAAATTCATCATCTGAGGCGCGCCTGTCGGAGGAAAATTAACTACGAATTCTCCACACATCCGAGCCATTTCATCAATTGTATATTCTTTATCGGGGTTCCGTTTTACAGCCGCAGCAACACGATCAAATCTTAAATTCTTCCTAACGCAAGGGCATCCGATAATTGGTTCGTCATGAAACAGTAAACTTACAATATCTTTTGGATCAAAAGATATATCAGCATCAATGAAGAAAAAATCCGTACAGCTACTCTTATTAAGATAGTCGAACACCATCTTATTCCGAGCACGCGTAATTAAACTTTCATTGTAAACGAACGAATATTCAAGCTTAACATTGTAATTCCTACAAATATCATTAATGCCTAACAACGAAGTAACATAATTAACAGTCATCATCCCGCCATAAGCGGGCGTTGCGATGTATATACTTCGTTTCTCAAGAATTTTCTTAGCTTCCTCTGGTGTAGGCGGCTTCTTCTTCGTTTGATCTATAACTTCAATCGTCTTTTTAACAAGCAGCTTACTATCGCCTGATCTAAGTGCGCGCTCGAATATAGGAATGCTAACTTCATATTTCTCACGCAATTTTTCTAGTGCTTTAGCTTGCTGCTGTTGCCACTGCGCAACACCTAACTTCTTAACGAATGTTGTAGGTCCTCCCTCAACACTCATTTCATGTTGAACAGTAACAAACGAAGTTGCAGCCAATTTATAGCCCGCAATCTGAGCACGAATGCAGTAGTCAAGGTCATCAGATCCAAAATCATTAAACCTTTCATCTAAATATCCTATTTTTTCAATCAGTTCACGTTTGATATAAACACATGGAAACCACATTTCCATAGGTCTAATAAACGTAATGTCTGCTGAAGGATTCGCTAACGCATTGCTTGCTCTTCCTAATAATCTAGGAGAAAGTATGCCAATAGTTGGTTCTCTATAAGCATACTCTTGTAAGCGTTCTACAGTTTTTTCATGTAGAAATCTAACATCGTCGCCAACATATAGTATATCGCTATCAGAAGGAACAGCTTTAAGTCCTAGATTTCCGTTCCCTGCCATAGCAAATTTCTCTGGTCCAGGAATTACTGTCCAGGTGCTTTTTGCTTTTGCTGGCAAAGCTTCTAATACTTCAAGTACCTCTGTTCCATCAGCTACTAAAACTTTTTGAAAATTTGGAGCTATCTTCTCTACTGACTCAACAAATCCTTGAAAAATTTCTTTGTACTTAGCTAATACAACAATTGTAACTTTTCTTTCGACAGGGGTGACAGGTGTATTACTCAAATTAAAACTCCTCGTTCTGATTTAATTCCTAGATATAAAGGCTTTGTAGGAATCGGATCCATATTTGCCCAAGCCATAATACTTTTCATCCGATTCGCAATTTGGAAATGGTTAATCCACTTCTCTAGTCCTCTCAGCTTTCTCCTTGTATTAGCAACCGTCTGTTCAGATATTGGCTCAAAAGGTTCTATGCTGCATAGCGCACCGGGCTTATGTGCAGCTTTCCGCGCTTTAAATTCTTCGTCTGTATCTGTAATCTTTCTAAAATTCCATGTTCTTGAAAATTTCGTAGTTCCAAGCCAATACTTATCCTTAAAATGTTTTACATTGATTAATGCAAAATCACATAACCAAGGATAATATGCTTCGGAATGAATGCCACATCGTCCATTTTTCAAATTCAAATGCCGACACCATCTATCGGCGTTATCTTCTTGCATATCCGACCAAATCTCAATTTTCTTTCCATTTACTTCTACAAATCTTTGTGTAGCTTCTTTTGGTCTAGGATCGCCAGGAAGAAAATCTAATGTTCCGCGAACACAACACGCGCCGCACATCTCTGGGCATGCTGTACCTCTGAATATATCAGGCGAGACGATTAAGGGTTTAGGTTCGATCGTCTCGCCTGAATACGTAATTGGCTCTGTTGCAACAACAGCAAAAAATCTTTGAATTGTACCTTTCATTACATCATACATGTTTAATTCAGCATGACGCGGTTGAAGTACCTTTAACGGATTCTCTGACATAGACAGGGTAGACCTCTAATTAATTGTGTGCTGGCGGAGGTGTTGTACCAACATTCAAAATATTCAACTTTGATGCTAAATACGTCGCTGTTGCTTCTAGTGCTCGTCCTGTGTTTGTAGTCGAAGTACCAGAAGGCGATTGCGGTACCGTAATCAACCCTGTTGCTTGCGGCGTATTTGCTAAGTTAGTATTGCCATCCATAAGTTGCGGTTGTGAAGCAGCTGTGTTTGGAACTGCTTCTGCAATAAAAACTTCTGTTGCCATCGCGGGCGTCGACATTCTTTTATCTCCTTTTATTAAACTGCAGCTATAATTTCTATCTTCTCTTCTTCAAATCTTTCTAAGAACATCTTACATCTTTCAACAAAAATATTTTGAGCAGCTTCCTCGCGAATACAGAAAAAGTGATAAAATAGATTATCGTAAGTTGTTCCTAACCCAAAATCAACATCATTAAAGAGTTTCCAAAGCGGCTTTTCCACCTGTGAAGGCCAAAAATATGCTACCATCCCATCTCGTTCATGCCATCTATACGTTAATTCTTCTCCTATATCCCCACGCGCTGTAGCATTAAAAGTAGGAGCTCCAAATTCAAAATACTTCTGTCTCGAAAACGACATGCAGAATGGACCAACATACAAATGCTCGTCATTCTGAATATGATTTGCTCGCTGAATTGCTCCTGTTAGTATTCCGTCTTTAGCTCCCATAGCAAGCATTGGAAAAGCTAATTTATTTACAGGTATGCAGTCGATATCTAGAAATATAATAGCATCATTCTCAGCAGTTTCAACACATTCACGCAGCATAGCAGCATGCGGGTATACGAGCTTACCATCCTCGAAAACATCCTTCTCAGAATTTAAAACTTGTTTAAAAGTCCATCCTTCTGGAAGAAAAAATTCGACGCATTTTCTCTGATAGTCTAAAACAGACTGGCCGATATTTTTGAAGTAGACAGAGTAGACACTACACTTCGGAATATCCATAATTAATTCGAATTTTCATCACTAGCAGTGAAATATATAATTTCACGCTCATGATCTCCTGTAGAATATACAATATCGTAAACTTCTGGAACTAAACAAAATAGACATGGAGCTGGAATAGGATTTCCGTCTTCGTCTTTGTGAAGAGGACAAAACGGAGGCAGGAGTTCTACGCGCTTTTCTAGACGCATTGTGCAAGCTCCTTCCATAAAATTTACTTCCATAAGTTACGTCTACCAGCATCCAATTTTTGTAAGTACTCTGTACGCTGATTAGGTTGTCCGATTGAACTTCCCTTTCCGCCGAATTGACATCCACACTGATTACAACGAAACCCACTCGCAAGCTGTACAACGCAAACGGCTCGACATGTAGGACATTCCTTTGGTTTGTCTGGCATTGCTGGCTTCATCATTAAAGCTGCTTGTGCTTTCTCCATACTACTCATAACTCCTTTGTAATACTCAAGTGCGCTATATGATTTATTTCGCTCTGCGAAAGCTAACAAAACAGCTTCAGCTCTATCTGGACTATGTACACCGCGTTTAAATGCAGCATCTTTAGATTCAATTTCTGTTTGTCCTCTAGCATTCTGCTTAAATCGCATTCCAGCTAATTGCCCAATTGTCTTTTCATCTAGAAGGCCGCTTACTTGTCCTTGTTGAAGTCTAAGTCTAAATCCCCAACAAAATTCAGCGCGTGAGTTAAAAAACTGTTCCGGATCAGTACTTGTCTCTGTAATATTAATAGCTACAACTGGGAATCCCAACTCTTTTAAGTGAGTGTACATTCCCCATCCAATTCCTAACTTATCCACATTAACAGCAGATAACTCACTTCTGTATTGATTCAATGCCGCAACAACTTTGCCTCTCGGATCAGCAGTTGCCCAAGCATTACTATATAGAATCTCCGGACCTTTTCTAATTACTAACGCTGTTTCATCTTCTCCTGGTCCAGCTACATCTAATCCTGCTACAACTTTGTCCGCTGGCGATGCTTTAAGATCACTATCTCGTGCTTTCTCTAGGTACATTAGCCCGAATAAAGCATCATCGCTCTGCGATGGAAAGCAGCCAAGAACACGAGTCTCCCATGCAGGATGTGTTGGACCCCATTCAAAATACTTTTCTTTAACCCAAAATCTTGTTGTTAAAAAACTCTGCTGATTCTCTTTTAATTGCGCATCCGTAAGATATTTTGGATGATTTGGATCAATAAGCTGTTCTAATTCTATACCTTGAAGGTTCGGTGTGTCAAATGCGCTAATTGATATGCAATTCCAGCCGGAACGATTATTTACAAACGCATCGTGAAACGGTCCGCTAGCAATTGTTGGGTTTCCGATAGCAAGAATCTTTACGTTGCCACCAGCTCGTGCGCCTTCAATAGCTTCCCAAATCTTTGGCTCTACGCCTGGAGCTTCGTCTAATATTACTAGAATGTCATCGGCGTGAAAACCTTGAAACTTAACGCCCTCATCGCCTTTAGTAACAGATGTTGTTAATCCAGTTGCATATCTCTTCGGATGTAATCTTAATTCTGTTAACGATGGCTCTGGCCACTTCAGCTTACTCTTAATTAGTAACGACTTAATTTCGCCCCATAGCTGCTTCTGAACCTGATTATAAGTAGGAGCAGTTGTAATTACAATTGCTTCTTTTGGATGCGACGCAAGAAACCAAAGTGTTGCTAGTGCTGATGTAAATGTATTATGCTCCCAAAATTGTGTTAAAAACGTGCCGTAGTCTGGAACTTCTATTGCTACTGTTTCTTCTATACCTCTATATTCAATAGATTTAATCTTTTCCCAGTATGTGCCTTTTGGAGCAGTTTTCATTCTCCATAAACTGCTATGCTGGCCTCTTCCAAAATTCGTCTTTGTTCGTGCCGAAGTTCCAGTTTTGTGAAAATGTTCTGCAGAACAGCGTGCAATAGATTCTCGAGCATTTGCCAATGCTCTTACAGTCTGTTGCTCTTTTCCGTAAATTCCGATTTCTTCGCAAAACGCTATTATATTGGCAGCTCTGTTTATGCTAAGATCGTAGGCTATGCCTGTTTTTTCTACTCCTTTATATAGCCAAAATGTACTTTTCTTGCTAATATCAGCAATAATTCCAAAACGAAGAAGAAGTTCTCGAATATCCTGTACTAAACGAAATGAAGTACTAGAATAATAAATTCCCCTTATCTCTGCCCAACCATCTGTTGCAAATAAGCGCGATAAAAAAATTGCTGTCTGTTCTTTTGTTAAAGAGAACACTACTTCTGGAACAAATTTATCTTTTGATTTTTTACCAGCTAATCCATGCTTTCTTACTAATTCAGATGCAGGATTTTTTCTTTTTACGTGTTTCGTTCCTTGTCCGTAAACTGAGTAGTCCAGATCGTTATGTCTATGTAGCCTACAGCCTATTGCTTCTACACAAAAACGAAATTCTTCTAATTGTTTATTTTCTTGTTGAGTAAACCCAGGAGCCCCGTCCTGAGAAACGCACCCATCACCTATTAAATAGGCAAGAATTTTTAATTCTGCTTCACATATTTCTTCTGAGCCAAAAACTGGCAATGAAGCAGCCATAGCTACGTAATCGCCTTCTTTTAACTCCGCAACTGAAGTCCATCCTCTGGGAAATATTGTTCCTCTTACATCACTCCAACTAATGTTTTTTGGCAAATTGAATTTCTTTGCGCCAAAATTTTTGCCGGGTCCGAACGTTAATTTTGTATCTTTCTCACCTAAGTTCCACGGCAGCCGTTCGCCGCGCCAAAGCGGGTGTTCCGCATTTCTTACAATCTGCTTTCCGGATTCCGTAGTTATTATAAATACTTCTTCAACTGCATTAAATTCTGCTTTTGCTGCTGCAGCAACAACATGTCCTTCTTCATCTAATGTAGGCAATGCAAAACTTCTGCCAATAAGATCTTTAGCTTTTATTCTCGAACCGTCTGCTAACGTTAGAACCTCATCTGCAGCAACACATTTTCCACTTGAGTGGCAACTCTTAACAGCCGTACGTTGATTAACAGCAATTGAGTTTAAAATCTCTTTCTGCTTTCCCCACAAATCAATATCGAAGTATAGTTTAGCAAACTTAACTGGATCTAGTACTGTATCCGCAATTCTTCGATCTCTAGGGGATATACTCATTTTCTAATTGGTACCATCTGCAAAACGTTAAACCCTATACTTTTTCTAGCCTGCCACTCATATCTTAATACGCAATCATGAAAAACTATTGCTCTTGAAGATGGGCCATCGAACCAATTCGCATTATCTTCGCCTACGGCAATATATGCCTGTTTTGCAGATATATGAAAATGATGTGAACAATTCGGCCTAACGTCTGTATCTTCCCACTTCTTTGCCTGATTATGTGTGATGACGCAAATTCCCATTATACTAGCTCTTATACTTCTCTAATTTCGAAAGCCCATTTTTCTGAGTAATTTTCTCGGGTAGTTCCTTGTGACATCATATACAGAACCTGCTCTATTGAGCATTCTGGATTATCGCCTAATGCAATCTCTTCCCCTGTTTCTCGATTAACAACAAAAAAATTAAAAATATTCATAGACAATATTCCATAACCTACATCTGTGCAGTAAAAGGCAATCTGCCGGCCTGTTAACTTTTTATAATGATGCAGCTACAATCTGTTTCGGAAAGATTCTTCCTTTTCGGGGAGAAGGCTTTCCTTTTTTAGCTGCACTTATAGCTCTTGCTCTTGCAAATTCGGATTGCTCTCCGTAAGCTAATTTCCTAATAGTTCCAAGAAGAGCACCCGGCTTTCCTATTCGTTTTATGTTCGATTTACCTGTCTTTGTTTTTGATACCTGCTCTGCAATTTTTGCAGCCTTTATTTCTCCATAAAGTTCAATATTTGTTGTTCCTTTTTTCCAACTTGGTTTGCCTTTTTTTGCAAGACTTATGGCTATGCCTCTTTGCTTTTCTGATTCAATTCCATAAATTTCTTTCCTGATAGTTCCGCGTAAAAAACTCGGATTTACGCCGTCTCCTCCATAAGTCATATTATAGCCAAATTCTGAATCAAAAGAACGCAAAGTTATAATCCAAAGCCTTTCTAATATCTTGGCTTCTTCTTCTGTAGCAACAACAGCTAAGATTTCATGATAGAAAGAATCTTTTCCATACAAACGAATTGCATTTGAAAGATGCCACTGCATATTATACTTATATGCTGCATCACAATGCTCATCCCATCTATGCTTAAACTGATGCTTCGTAATACCAACATAGACTTTTTCGTTTTGTATATTATGAATTAGATAAACTATCATCGCTGCCTTCTAAAATTTGAGAAAACTGCTGAGCTTCCCTTGCTCCAACATTAACTGTAATATTTTGGTTTATTGTATTATTTGTAACAACTTTCTGTACTATTGCATCGAGCGATTGAATTGTCAAAGGCTCGCTCTCGGCGCCTGGACCTTGAGATGTTTCAAACATCTTCAATAGCTGAGCTTTCTTCTCAAGTGCCCATTTCTTGTCAATTAACTTAATCTTAGGTTTGCCTGCAGCATCGATGTAGTACTCTTGAATGTTTGCTGCTAAATATCTATCTACTTTCGTAAGATCCAACTCAAATCCGCCATCTTCTGTAACATTACCATAGTCAAGCAAATTTGCTGATGCCGCATTTTCAATCTGCATCAATACTTGTTCTGCTGAAAATTCTTCTTTTCTAAAGCGTCGATTTATTTTTTGATTGATGTAGTCGCGAACAGCAGGAACACTAAAAATATTATCTTCTGCGCAGTTTGCTACAGACTCTGAATAACCTGCTTTAATCGCAGCTTTATACTTATTGAAGTTTTGAAGGTAATAGTCTGCGGCGAGTTTTTGCTTCGGCGTTAACCCTAATTTCTTAGATAACGCATCTATTTTCTCAGTTTTTTCTATACTTTTACTTGTCTCAGATGGATGGGCTGGAGCCGGGAGCGACTTTACCGGCCGCGCTTGTATAGGCTGTTCTTGTAGTTTAACGCGCATTTGTACAAGTAAGTAGCAAGTAATATTACTTACTTGTAAAGATAATATAGGTATGTTCAAATGTCAAGCTGTAATTTTATATTGTTAAGGATGCGTCAATGCGTTGTGATTGGCCATTTTGTTGCCATAATCTCACCTTTGCTTAATTATCCTGAAATACTATTGTTAGACCGCCGTAAGCAAGCGCTGTCGTGCTGTCAACTGCAGGGTCTGTATATGAATTGTAATATGCCATCACGTTATCTCTTACAACACCTGAATCGCTGACATAAGTCCCATATAGTATAGCGTAAAGCTGCAGAGTCGTAGAACCATCCGGTAATTGAATCGGCTTATTTACTATCAAATCGCCTGTAGCTGTATATGTACAAGTATTAACACAAAAATGCTGGCCAGTGAAAAGAAAACGCCAATTGCCCAGCCCATCAGTTCCATAACAATGTGGGGCATTTGTGTTACAAATACCGCCATACTTCTTACTGTTGTAAGAGCCTTTTACAAGACCTCCACTAAAAACACTGATGTTCATCTGGATGACTTGCCCGCTCGCGTTAATTAGGGGCTGAACATCAAATGTATCTCCAAATATATGATGACGCGGATGCGCATCTCCTAATAAAATAGGAGCGAGCACAATTAAAGAGATAGAAATTAGAGCGCAGATACTTAGAAGAAGGCGAGACATTTACTAATGAAAATAAGGGAAAGTTAAAACTTTGTCAAGAGAATTACGTGATCAACTTAGAGTATTACGTTTTGCAAGCATTAAATGTTTATCTCTGAGAGGAGCTGTAAATTTTGTTGCAAATGGTTTTACTATATGTTTTGCGGGTATAAATCTATAACCCGTATCGTGATTTGAACGAATACTACCATCTGATTTTTCTATTAATCTATCACAATAAGGATCACCGCAATAACGGCATAAATCAAAATTTTCAGGATGTGTAGATGGATTCATTACCCGCCGATCAAATTTCCTTTCTCATCTAAATCTTCTTTCTTAAAATACCCAGTTGCTCTCCACATAGAAACATCTTCGTCAGTTTCTGTTATACAACCATAGCCGCCTTTACTGACCGGTACGAGCGTGCCATCCCAGTTAACACCATACACGCTCTTAATTTTCAGAAGTTTTTGCCCAACTCGCACAAAATCTCCCGGACCGAGTTCTCTAATATCCCTACTTGGAGTTTTTCCCATTTTAATTACTCATTTCTCCAAATTCCTTCTCGTCGGCTAGGATTGAAAATCCGTGCCACTTATACGTCTCGATCGCTTGATTTAATTCTGTCGGATTGAAATAGATTTTACTTTTCTTAGCATTTTGATGTGAATACGTCACTAAGAAATCGGCTAAGTCGTCGCGTCTAGTTATAATAACGACTTTCTTAATTTCGTCTACTATAATCCAGAAATCGAGATGCTCAGTTGACATTTTTACTCCTGAAAATAGGGATGGAACTTTACAATCTTGAATTATATATTGCCAAACCTGATAATGTCAAGTAAATATTTTTATTCGTTGGCTACTTCTAAGAAATAACAACATCTAAATCAGTCGGAGAAAATACGACAATTCCTGTTCCTGAATGATGTCCATATTCTGTTGCGTCAATCTTCTTCCTTGAAATTGTATTCCAAAACGAATTAAGTCCTTCAAATGCATGTATATCATCAAGAATTAAAATACCTTTGAATTCGCTAGCAATTAATTCATTATATATTTTACTTTCTTGAATGCCGTCATGCGGATGAACATCCAAATATATAATCTTAGCATCTGCATATATACTAATATAGTTTGCAATATCTCCTTGAATAAAAGATACATTTGGAAGAGAAGAGGCATTCTTTAAGTTTTGTGGCAGCAACTTCCTGGAATCAATAGTAGATACTTGAACATCCGGATTTGATGCAAAGGCAAGCGCAGAGGAACCACACGCAGTTCCGAGATCTGCAACTTTAGATCCTTTCGGCAGTTGTTTTGAAAGGTGTGCAAGAATTTTATATGTATTCTCTTGCGTAAAGTAACGATGCGCATCAACATCGAATGCTACATACTCTGCCAATGCAGATAAATCGACAGAGAAAATATCTTTACCAATCGTCAATGTTGGAACTTCTGGCTTCTTCTTTTGTTCGACTTTTGGAACTATTGATTTTTGTACTTTCTTAGCTATTTTTTCTGTATCTTGTGGTACAACATCGACAACTGGTTTAGCATTGGAGGGAGTTTCAGTCGCAGCACGCATACCTTCCTGAACACCGGCATAGATGTATGTCGATTTTGGATCTCGTTCAGCTTTAAATGTCTTTGCTACTGCAGTACCATCTTTAATTTCACTTAACTTAGTTTCGGACTTTTGTATAGTAGCAGTAGCTGGCTTATCGCTTATAATAGATTTTACTTCTGCTACTTTCCCATCTTCTTTCTTTACTACTTCTGCCATATATCTCCTTATGAACAACCACTAGTTTCTCCGCAGTATTTACAAACATGACAACTTCCATTTGGCTGCATCAATTCTCCACACTGTCTACAGGGAGGCGCATCCGATCCTATTCCAGAAGACTTTGTAACGACGTGCTTGATTGATTTCTTTACTTCCGGTTTAATATAATTTTCCAACGCAGAGACATCGCCTTTAATAAAGTATAAATCCATCCATCTGAATAAATAATCTATAAGAGATTTCGCCGTCGGAAGTTTCTTATTCGCTGTTTCTCCCTTTGGATCAAATTGAATATAGCTAAACTTGTCGCAAAGTAATTTTAATGGAACACCATGCTGAAGTGCAAGTGACACGGCTAATCCAAAACTATCCATAAAGCCTGAGACTGTTGTATCTTTATTTACCATCTTCACAAATACTTCGCCTGGAAGTCCCGTTTCATACAAACCAACTGTTAAATAACCTTCATATTCGCCAACAGCAAAATGATGAACAATACTTTGACGCGTAGTGGGCAATTGCATTCTTTCGGCCATATAATATCTCCTGTAGAATTAGACTACTGCTTGAATAAACAAAGTCGCAGAAAGAGAATCATACATGCGTAAAAAACCTTGTTCAGACTCGACAGGAGACCAAGGTACAATTTTATCTTCAAAACAACGATCTTGCGGTGCAACAATCCAGCCCGTTGTATCTAATCCTAAATCACGAGCTTCTGTTAAGAGCATACTCATATCTGTATCTTTACATATTTGTGAAAGCGGATAGCTAACATTAAATCTCTCTGCAATAGCTTGCTCCAACTTTTTCTCAGCCTTTTTATATAAACTACCTAATAGAGAGTCGTGTTTAATTGGCCGCGAAAGATCACATAGATAAGCTTCAGATGCATCATGAAAAAGAAATTCATAAGCTGCTAACGCGTTGCTTTTTTCTTTTAATAAAATATGCTGCGCTCCGAGAATACTATGCTGCGCTACGCTATAGAAATTTCTGCAGTGTCCTCCGAATCGACATATTAAAGATAAAGCATGCGCAATATCATAAATAGAAATATCTTCAGCTTTTGGATCTAATGGCCAAAACTTCTTGCCGGAATATGTAGTAATCCAACCACCTTTTCTCATCTAATTTACTCGTTTCGAAGAAACTTCTATCTTTCCTCCACGCATTAAACTGATTTCTGGATGTTCTTCTTGTATTTTTCTTATTTCTCCTCCCAAAGTTAGGGGCGTTTTATCAGGAAATTGCTTCTCACAACGTGCTAAAATAGCTGCAATTACTTTTGCAGAACTGTCTTCAATATGTGCTGCTTTAGCATAATTATCTGCCCAAATTCCGAGAATACGAAGTTCATGCCAATTTATTTTTAACAACACATCGTCTGCAATTAAACATGGAATTCCAGTTGTTCCGCATTTCGGACAACTTGTTACATTCTCTAATTCTTGATCTGTAAATTCTGCGCTGCAGTGAGTACATCTAGTCGTCTTGAGCATTAGGATTTCCTCTTGGAAAAAAGTTATCATCTATCAAACCTTTTGCTCCTGGATCGATTATATCTCGACGGTCGAACATAAAAGGCTGACGTCCATTTATACTATACCGGAACTTAAGCCACTCCTTAAGAATGTCTCGCGTAGCATCAATCCGTCCAAGTTCGTAGTCAGTCAATCTGTTGTCCTGTCGCATAGCATGCTAGACATAATTCCCAGCTATGCTCCTCAACTAAAATATATCCGAAGCCATCGCATTTAGAACACCGATTTTCCTCTTTAATTTTAGCTCTTCTATCGTAAAAATACTGATTTGGAGCTGGATAATACGCAATGTCTTTCATGAATCTCTATGTAACAGTATCAGAAGTAAGCTATATATAGCCAAATCTAACGCCGTATCTTCAATTGATTCCGATTTTATTGCTGGTTCCCCACCATATTTCGGACTTGTTAATGAATCTAATCTGCAAATCTTGTCGTCCATTCGAACAACTATTCCATAAGTTCCGTGTCGTACAAGATTTTTAAATGGAGATTCCCCGCGTGAGTAATCTTTATTCTTCGCTGTAACAACTTCGACCATCTTCTTTGTTAACTCTTCAAATTGCTTGAGCATGCTCTCTGTAGTCATCATCTATCTATTATCCCCCGAACCATGTACTTTATTTCTCTGTTTGCGAGAACCCAACTTTGCCAAATTTAGAGATGCTACTTTTTCTAATGGCAAACCTATTTCTCTAGCCAGAGCTGATACATACCAAAGTACATCGCCAAGTTCTAGTGCTATAGCTTCTTTATCTTCTGCAGAGAATTCTGCACCTTTAGATTGGTTCTTATCGCGCCATAGTTTCTTAATCTTCTCTGCTACTTCACCAACTTCTCCTGCCAAACCCATCAGCGGATAATGCGGATTATTACCAATATTCGGATAAACAGCCGATTTTAATGCTTCTTCATGATAGAAATTAAAGTCCATTAATGCTATTTTCTCCATTTTTCTTACTTTTTGCTTAATTCTGCCGGATTATATCTGAGAATTTACCGGCTTTGGTTGAGTGCGGAACCTGCCGCCTACTTACGTCTCAGTCTCATACTCTATGTTCCTAGTATCTCTTCTGTACCCTTCCAGACAAATTCGTCTAGCGGGAAATGTTGTTGGCAAGTACAGCAGAATGTTCCGCTATAAAATTTTGGTTCACGCGCGTAGGTTTCTGCAATAGCTCTGCCCATTGTTGTATCAGAATTGCACTTCAGATGTGTGTAAGTATCTCGAACTGGACGAACGAATCCTTTAGCACGTTCCTCTGCTGTCAGAACTATATAGTCTTTCTGTTGTTTTGTAATAGGATCAATTTCTTTATGATCTGAAGTTATAGGAGAACCATCTGTAAGGCAACGTTGTGAATAATCTACTGGAGGAACATCTAATTTTTCTAATTGCGCAAGTACAGCGTCAACTTCCCTCTTTGTAGGTTTTGGCGCTCTCGATCCCATATACTAATCCTTATTTTCCTCTTTGCGCGGTAGATTTGGCCAATAACCGAGATTTTTCAATACCCTTCCATCATCTTTAATCCCTTTTTTATCATCTTCTGCCACCCAACATAATGATTCAAAAGCATCTCCACGAATTTGAAACAGCGGTTGAGCATTATCGTCCTTATAAATTGATAACACTATCTTCAGCATTTGGTCTCCAATTCCATATAGGCGGCTGTCCGCTTACTTTTTCTAAGTACTTCCCATCAAGCTTATCTGGATTGACATACTTCGCCATAAAGTCAAATTTTCCTTTTCTTTCAACTCGCCAAACAGCTCCTTCTACTTCTTCCATCGCACCAAACCAACCATAAAATCTTTTTTCATCGCATTGTCCATACGCCCTTGGAACAGCATTTAAATCATGCATAATTGTTTCTATCGCTACGGCTCCTCCATCATGTAATACTGGAACAGTATTAACTAAAGGATAGCAACGTTCTAATACTTCGCTCCACGGAGCGCGCTCACGTCCTTTCATAATATCAAAAACGCAGAACGGCGGACAAGGCAAGTCGTATTTAGTTCCATGTGCTTGCGCCAGCCATTCGCCGACGCATCGTTCGCCTTCTCGTAGAATTTTACGAAAACTTGCTTCATTTTGTCTAACCCAGTAGGCAAATAGTTGATGCTGTTCGTAAGGAGAGGATTGTGCTAAATATCCTGCTCTACCTAAAGCTAAAATCTGTCCATCAAGTAAAGCTACACCACAATTCGAACCGTCTAATTTTTCTGTAACAATTACTCTATCATACTCATCTCTTGTTTGTTCAATACATATAGCGGCCTGTCCGTCTGGAACCTTATGATCTCCTGGTCCCAGACGGCTCTGAGGTAGATGGCCGATGCTTCCGTAATTTTTAATGCCTAGAGGTTTGTGCATTGCGGGATATGTATTATATTAAAAGTTGTGTGATTTTTCAAGGGTTACTAAAAATTATTCCTAACCTGTTCTCACGATGCCTCTTGTATAAGTCATATTAAAGAGCGCAACTGTATCATCTCCAATATAAAACGTAATACTATTTCCTGAAATAGAGTAGTCAAAACGATCGGCAAAAACAGATAGCGAATCGTCATCTATGTAAACAGTATATTCGACTATTTTACTCATACTTATTCTCCTGCTCCCCAAACTGCCTTATATGCGTTCTTTTCTTGTAATTCTTTCTTCCCTAAAAATTCCATGATGTTATGAAATTGAGGTTCTGTAATTAGTTTTTGAGATAGAAAGTAATAAGCATAGTCTTTTAATTGATCATATGTCGTAAGGCTACACTTCAATTGATTATCTTCCACAAAAATCTCCTGCGTTCTCCTTAATTAATTTGTTTTCTGCCATGTGTTAAAGTAATTACTTTTCGTATACTTGGATGATACTCTTGCCACTGTTCTTGCCAAGAGCCGCGAATAGATAAAGCCCAAGCTCCCTTTCGTAATACTTTAATCCTATGCATTAACTCTCGTGGCGTATACTTAAACTTACCCGCTGCCCACAAATTAACGGTTATTCCTTTTTCGTCTCTAACTTCTTCTACTGCAACGCCCTTTAACCATAGAGTCACAGCATTAAATGCGTGACTATGAAAAGCTTCTCTGTGACTAGGTTCGAAATGTAAAAGCGTTATCGAGAATAAAGATTTAATTTCTACTAAGAAATAAGCTGTAACGCCCGAATCTTTTCCTCCATCGGAAGCCTTTTGAAAGAATTTCATGCAAGCTCCTGTACATTTTCAAGAATTTCTTGTTTACCTTCTTCTAGAATAACAAAACATCTATGATCTCTAATTATAAACTTGCAGCCACTGTATTCCGCTGGAATTACGAAAATACCTTTTTCGTTTGGTAGTACAAGCTTAAAAATCTTTGCCATATATAATTATACTAATTACCGTCCTTATTCAAAATCTACTTCACGCCAGTCAACTTCTGCTTCTGTTAAATACGTCTTTGTCCTATTTACTGAATCTTGCCAGCGTTCTTGTTGATCGTGTGGAATCTTTGGAAATACACATCTTGTAATTCCGGCTTGAATCATATGAACTGCACAACGTTCGCAAGAAGCAAGAGGATAGGTATAGAGTGTATATCCTGTTACTTGTTCACGCGCAAATAGAAGCGCATTCATTTCACAATGAATGATCTTACTATACTTTACATCTCGATTAGAATAATCTTTTTCGGAATCAATTAACTTAGTAGGGAAGCCGTTAAACCCAACAGAAGCAACCGATTTATTAGGCCGAACAATTACGGCTCCAGTCTTAGTAGAAGGATCTTTAGACCAACTGGCAATAAACTTAGCCAATTCCAAAAATCTAACATCCCACTTTTCTCTTGACGCGTTTTGAAGTTCTTTATTTGCTTTAAACCATTCAATTCCGCAGAGTCCATCTGTTTTCATTTCATCTCCTCTAAATACGTAATAGCTGACTGAAGTGTTAAAGGATGAGGATTTATGATTGGTCTAGCTGCTTTAATCGTAGCTAATGCTTCTTGTATTGTCGGTGAAATCTTCTGTAAAAACATAAATGAAGCACATATCGTTGGACTTCTACTTATCCCTAAATGGCAATGAATAAAAATATTTCTGTCTGATCGTCGATACTGTTGCTCAAGCCACGACATACAAGTTTGAAATTCGTATGTAGGAATTGGAGCGCAATCGGCAAATGGCATATGCAAAGATGCAACGTCTAGAGCAGGATCAAATGTTTCGCATACATTCAATATTGCTCCAATCTGCTCCGAATTACTAACGCGTAATTCATGAGGATCTAGATTATCGCCTACATAAATTCTGTCAACTACTTTATCCAATTATCTTTCCTCCCAAGGTTTCCGTCCTGATGAAAGCCATTTATTCAAATCTTGAGGAAGTTTGTCCCACTTCACATCTTTTCTAAGCTTTAATCCTGCTAGGCTATCTGCATATCTAATTTCAGCGCCGTCCTGACATCCCCAACCAGTATAATCACACCATCCTTCTAAATAAGCGAAACCTCCATCTGCTAATAGAAGAACAAAACCTCCGCTCCAATCCATATGACAACAAACGTCTGGGCTTTCAGCTTTTCCCCACGCACTTAATACGTATACAGGTTCAGAACGAAGCGATACTCTCTTTAGAGATTCTTCTAAATCATTTGTACAATACATATTATTACCTCTTCAAGTTTTATCTTCACGAGCGGAGCGAGTTTCAAGTCGCAAGAACTAAAATATCGTTAAACCAACTACCACCACTGCTTACTTCTTTACTACTTATTCTTCCTTTTTGGATATACTCTCTTATTCACATCATTCAACATACAAAAGGAGTCTATCGTCTTCTGTGCATCAACTGATCCATCCGGAAGCGTATAGAACGGCACAATTCCGCCACCGATATATGGTTTTAATGCATCGACCCACTTTCTATCACTATCCGGCATTTCTGTAGATTTGGGTAATGGGGGTTTAGGACATGGTCCGCTATACCCATGATACTTAAACGATTCCTCTCCCTCCGGCATTGGTTCACCGCATATTTCACACTTAGCTTTTTCTTCCATACTCACCTTTAAAATTTGCTAATTTCAGTCCGTTACAGGTAGCTTACCTCTCGTCACTTAGGTGAACGGTTCTCTGTAACTTAGTCCCGTTGAGCGGCCTGGGTTTTGTCCAGGAATAGCAAAAAACTTATAACCCTCTATTCACAATCTCTTTTTCAATCTCTACGAGGAACTCTTGCATTTCTGCCATCCAGCCTTTCGTATATTCACGAAGCTCGATTAGGTGAGAATCGCAGTAGTCAAGTTTTGTTTGCGCGCCTACAACTTCTAACTGCTTGTCTTTTGTATTCTTACACGCCTGGCATTCACCTGTATATGCTATGGCCGGCCTCCTGTTATCTTCCTATATGCCTCTACAGCAGACTGAATTTCCTTCTTTCTTTTAATTTGCTTAGCGAATTTTAATTTCGCATCTTTACTTAATCTATCATTCCAGTATTTAGATAGAAGCTTATGGCATCGTTCTATATTCTGCAGCTTACGCTCAAAATCTTCTTCTGTTAATTTTTGCCGATCTGTCGCATATTTGATACGATTCTTTTTTCGCTGAATAGCAGTCTTCGTCTGTCTCTCTTCTGGCGTTAACGTGCGAGCTTGCTTATTTCTCTTATTTTTACAATCGTTATCGATATAACGGAGTTTATACAGTAACGTTAGTTCTTCCTGAGTAATCGTTTCAATACCATGTGTTGTACGAACGGGTTTATCTAAATATTCTAGTTTGGAAGCCATATAAAAAAGACTACCTCTTATTTAGAAATATTTTGAAGTTCTCTTCTCCTATCAAGTTGAACGCAGCAACGATACAATTTACACAAAGATCACAGTCGAAGAAATGTTCAGTTGGCCCTTCCGGCCCAGCCGATTCCGTTCTAAAGAGTCTGAATGAAGGAGGTGTTGGTCCATGGAACGTAACCGATTGTCCACACTTATCACATTTTACAAGTGTTTCACGCATATTATCTCCTATCTAACAACAGCAAAGTTGTTATGTATCGTAATAAATCTAGCACGTCCACGTATGGTTGCTCTAGGCTGGCGACCGCTTTTATTATACCTAGTTTTTGTAGGAACACGAAAGTCTATCCCTTCAACTTGATAACAAACACCTCGAAAGTGGACGGTCCAGACATTATTTAGTCCACGTTGCATATTACAACGATTGAAGTGAGCAAAGAAAGAATATAATTTTGGCATTGCCAGGTATAACCTTTGGACATATAATTATACTATTACCGCACTATATCGCTCTTTTTGATTGCGCATATCCTGCTTTTGATTGCGCATTAACGATTTTGATTGCGCATTAAACCCGCTCTTCCCTACCCTGTGATACGATTAAATGTAAGGCAGCTAATATGCGGAGTGCGTAGTAATCACCAATATCCTGTTTAAAGACGTTGAGAACTGAACGATCATCATACCGCTCAAACAGATATGTCATAGCATTATATAGTACACGAACACCAGTGATAAAAGATAAAACTGTATCATCAGTTAAATGAACAGGATGACAATCACGACGAAAGATAGGAAATTGAAATTGCATCTCATCCTCAGGTATATAGAACATATTCATTTGTATCTCCATTGAACAGCATTCTTCATGAACAGGATAAACAAAAATCCATTCAATACTAGGAAGCCATACAATCGGAATGTATAATTGATATAAGCTAAAATGAACAGATTAACAATCCATCCATACCATAGCTTCCTACCTACTAGATACATTCCGATAACTGTTAAAGAAGCTGATATCCATGATAGTAAATTAAACATATCTACCTCTATATTATCTCTTCTATATTAGTTATCTATGTTAGAAGACGTTGAATAGATGTTGGTGGCATAAGGAACACTTGATGATGCAGCGAAGTGCCCTCAAGCCATGTAGGTACTCTCTTAGGTGAACGAGTGCCGTATGGGCTGGTTTATCCTCATCTAGTGCATGGGTCTTGGCTATTAGATAGCAGTAGACTTGATCACAGTTTTATATGCCAGAATAATGTATTAAGATTATTCATTGATGAAGCTCTGTCCAGTGCAGAGGAGAACGAGCATAAGACCTTTTGGTCTGAATCATTAACCTATACTATTACCGAGTTATAGAAATTTTTATAAAAACTCGAAGTACCCACTTTTTGAAAAAGAAGAATGTGAAACCGAAATTTTATTACTCAGTATTGAAGACGCGCAGCGAGTCTTTTATCGTGCTTTAATATTGCGATGATTCCTAGTTTATTTTTATAAATGCTTCGCGCAATGATGCAGTCGAGCGGAATTTTCTTCCCAAGATAGCAGTCAGATTTTTCCAGTTTATTAAAAATTTTCTGTATATCGGCGAGGATAGCAGTTTCTTCATCATTAAGCGCTTCTTTATATAAAGAAGGATACTCTTTGCCAATCGTTCTCTTAGCTGCGGCAATGGGCCGTAAACTAATTAATTTACGTTTCCGATCTGCACGCAATTCTATGTGCCCCGAATTTCTATCGTGCTTAAAGAAATTAACACAACCTACACGTATAAATCCTTGTAGTCCGCAGCCCGCCTTAAGGCATTCGTCTGCATCACAGCCATAATACATTTTATACAGCATGCGTATTACAGATAAATTCCCAATCATTGGCGTGCCTCCAATCTCACTAACGCCAGTCATACGCCAACATTTGTCACGATGCTGCAAAATTTCTTCTTGTACCTCATATGTCCACGAGGCAATAGGCCGAAATTTTCTCTGAATAAGACTTGCTATCTTCTCTTTCTGCGGTACCACGGACTTTTTAATATTCTGCTCAATATGCGCATTATCCGGAACAATTTCAATACGAAGTACTTTCTGTATTTCATGTTCTTGCAATTCTATAATTTTTGGTTCTGCATGTAATATAGGATTAGGCAGAGTATTGTCTTTTATAGCCTCTGTTGGAACAGAAGTGTTAGTAGAAACGGGAGTATTAGTACAAGCGTTGGAAGAAGTGCTGAAGTTTAGTATGGAACACAAGAAATTGTAAAGGAGAGTCAGTAGTTTGAAAATTCTAGTCATATTATATTATACAATTTACCAGTTGTAGAAATTTAAAAACTTCTCCATAGTTAAGAAAGGCAGTGCGGGTAATTTAAAAATAACTTTTGGTTCTACACCAATAGCATGTTAACACAGCATGTATAATGACTATGGGCTTAATTGGTATCATACATAGTATGGTGATACAAGTAGTAGAAATCACACAACGAGGAGGAAGTATGCAAGAGCTTCAAATCGCAGCAGATGCGTTGAAACAACTAGTAGCCACTGCACTGTTCGGTGCAGTGTGCTTCGGGTTACTACTAACTGGTATCGGGTTAATCCTAAGGATCGGAGGAAGAAAATAGTATGTCACTACAAGTAACGATCGCAGTGCTGTTCCTGATCTGTGGCGCTCCTAGCCTAATGACCATTGCTGCTGAAGGCGAGACAAAGAGCGTACAACGTGCACTAAGCCTAACAGTATTGATCATGGGCTTTGTGTGGATCTTCACAACCAATCCTCAACTCTAAGGAGGCTGTAATGACAATCGCTCTGTATCAAAGCCGTGGGGATTATCCAAGCCTGCATATCATGGTAACGGATAATCCCCGCTATCAGGAGGGTAAGCTATGTCTTCAAGACAAGGAGCTTGCTCTACGGAAGATCGAACAGTGGTTTGACAAGCACATTGCAAAGGGGGATGTATGATGGCAGATCACGTATCAGTGCTAGTCTCGCCTGATGGCTCATACCGTCTAGTGTGTATAGACTGGAATGAGGATGGTGCTGAGACTGTAAAGGTAGTAGACATACGGCCTAACGATGCTCATGTCGTTCCGGCTGTAATCCTTAACGATTCAATCAACAATACCGCTGAGCGGTGGAATGGAAGGAGGTAGTATGGTAATTGCATTTGATGAAGGGAACGTTCTGGTGATCGAGACAGACGATCCAAAGCTGCTGCATGAGTTACGTAATGCAGCTGATCCGTTCATTCACGAAGTACCTGTGTGGATGAGCAAGTGCTATAACCACATGCTGCTGAGTAAGATAGCTTGCGAGATCTGATTGGCAGTGTAGCTAGTCAACCTGTAAGCAGAAGAGGTCATCCGACATATCTCGGATCGTCTTCAGAGTGAGGGTCTTACGGAACAAAGAAATGCGTTCCGTGAGAAGACTGTCAACAAACGTATTGGCAAACACGAGATCGTGGAAATTGCCAAGATGTACGTTGACTTCCAATAACAACTAACAGAGTCGCTCAGGAAACGACTCAGAAGAGGATAATAACAATGAACGCAACAACACAAGTGCTCCTTCGCATGAACAAGGAGTTTCTCACCAACATGTCTTCCATCGAGGCGGCAGACAAAGCCTACGGGCTAGTATGCCGAATGCTCGCTGTGGAGTTCAAAGAGAAGGCTCTGGAACGCATCCGGAAGTTCGAAGAGAACGTTGTGGATCAGGTAACGAATGGAGAACCATATAACAAGGCTCTTCGATGTGCAATGTATCACTACCTTCCCGGATCTCAACAGATCTTGAACATGAACAAGTACGCTCCGGCGCAACTGGTCTTGCGTGGGAAGAAGTAGTTGAGAACCATGCTGTTCGGATGCTACGTATCAATGGCCATGATGATATTCTGCGGCATCATGGCCTTACTTCAACGTTACAAAAGAAAGGACAAAGACAAATGAATCACGCGCAGTTCACACGTGAACAGTGGTACGTACTGTACCAAATATTCAGGCTTGTACGACACAGGCTTGGATACATTGGCACTCTGATGTGGATGGCTGCTTACACCCGAGACGGCGCAATGCTGATCATGGATGTGAGATGACACCAATCAGATACGTACTGTTCTGCTTAGGATTAGCCATTGTCAGAGTTATGGTGTGGCTAGTCCTCCACCTACATCTCCTCTAACTTAACCAACCTGAAGGGACAATCTGTATGTTCAAACAAGAGGAAATCTACCGAGAGCTTGCTCGCTCAGTTGCAAGCTTGAAAAAGTCAACACACAAACCAATCGTAACTTGCCAGTCACGCGTAACAAATGTCAAACCTTTGGCAGGAATGACAAGTGACTTGCCGGCATCGGTCCGTGTCAGGAAGACGGAACCATTGCCGGATAACGTCAAAGCAGTCTGGCGGTTCTAACAAAACAGCGGGCTGCGCATACTTACCACGCAGAGAAAGGAGCTGTATGGATAAAGCACGCGAAGATATGCTCACGCATGCAGAAGTACTTCAAATACAAATCAAACGCTGTAAGGACAAGTATTTGAAGCGCATGCTAGAAACCAAGTTTGCTCAACTAGAACAGCAGTACGAACAACTCACTAAGCAAGGAGACTAACATGCTGAACGCAGCTATCTGTTCCGTAGCTGTCGAGAAGCTGAAAGAACTCGGCTTCTAAAGGTATAAGAGTGAATCCCGAAAGGGCGAGCGACCCAATACCTAACATCAACGCAACTCTAACCAGAAAAAGGAGAATCAATATGAAACACTTCGTAATTGAATGCCAGTTTGATGCTGAAACTGAAGAAAAAGCAAAAGCTGCTTTTTCTTCTGTCGTGGACAGCTTTCGTAAACAGACTGAGCGACATCTGTTCACAGCATCAGTAACCGAAAGAACAGAGACAAGTGCAAAACTTCTTGACTGGGTCTTCGGAGCGAAGGATCTAGAGGATAGGATTGCGCAGGCTGAAGAAATTCTCGGCCATCCAATCTTGCTTCTCTGATTGCAAAAAGTTTCTCGCAACCCAACCATCAACGCAACTCTAACCTTTATCCTTAAGGAGGATAATATGACGAACAATCAAACTGCTACCCAAGTCGCTGTGATCGCAACCAAGCAGACCACGATGGTCGCGAAGTTCCTGGCTAAGATGCAAGAACTGCGTCCGGATGTGACGTTCGATCAGAGCGAACGGGACGGCAAGGTGATTCTTCAAGGACATGGACCGCTGGAGTGGCCCGAGATTGCTGTTGGAAAGCAAGGCGGAATCGTCATCTGGGTTCGCACCTACGATGAATCGAAGAAGTCTGCTTTCGAATGGGCCTTGGAAGCAGATCAGCTCTTGGCAAAGCAAGTCGGTCGAGACGCAAAGAAAGCTGGCGTCGGAAAGGAAGAAGTCGTCGTCGAGAAGAACGTCCCTCCTGCTCCACCCAAGAAGGAACGGGTTCGTTCAACGAAAGACGAAATGAAAGAGAAAGAACAGAAAGCAAAGGAACAAGGAAGTCTTGCTGATATGCTCCAAAAGGCAATCGACGAGACGCAACCGAAGATGCAACAGCAACAGTAGTTAATCAATCAGGGAGGAGTTAAGATCGATAACATTCGTTGGGACAAGTACACAATGATTGTCGATGACATCTCAAACGCAGAACGATCCGGGATCGTCCAAAGCTAATTACCTGCTAGTTAAACCTTAATAGTCCCGCGTCTAACGCATAGTTGGGCGCGGGGCTATACCATAGTATCATCCAAAAGGAGAATAAGCAAATGCCCAATTACTTTCAGCTTACCCGGAAGTCCAATCTTAAAGCTGGTCCAGTCAGCTTCGTAGAAATTGACGAAGAGATCTGCAAACACTTTGGAGTCGAACCGGAGCCACTTGGCGGAAGATATTATTACGAGTGGTACGAGTCAATCGGCTTCCGTTTGGCAATTGGAAAGACAATGGAGCAGACCAGAGCTCAATTTGTCGAGTACACACAAGAACCTGAAGACAAACACTCTCCGAACTACAAAGCTTACTACGAACGGCTGATCGAGATCGTAGACTATCTCAACGAACATTACACATCCGACGCCTGGGCGCAAATCGGAAAGTAAAGGAGGTCCTATGAAACGACAGTGTGGTAAGTGTTTTGGTATGGGACGAGGCTGCGGCGAATGTAAAGGAACTGGAATTCGTTTCAGCTCCCGTAACAGGAAGAGCGGCTACAGTCATCGGAAAGTAATTAGACTGAAACCATCACAACAAATCGTCGAGAGACGGAAGGAGGACTAACAATGAAAGAATGCGCATACTGCAAAAGCACCAATACTGAGTATCAAGGAGAGTACGGAGCTCCTGGATATGGACAGAGCTGGAAGTGTAACGCATGCGGAAAGCCCTTCGATGTTGTAGGAGGCACAAGCGTACCAATTCCAGATGAACCACGTGTGTTCGAACCTTGGGAGGTTGAATAGTGACACTTGCACAGAAAGCACGTTTGCTCAAACTCGAGAAGATGTATGGAACGAAAGCGGACAGGGTATGTGAATTAATCCTTGTCCAATTCAGTCCAGATTCTGTCGGAGGAGTCTCTTTCATAGTAGACTCCAAAGGCAATATCTGTACAGCAGAACAGCTACCAGCCAGAATGATGTCACTGGCAGAAACAAAGAGAGAAGAAATATGACTTATCACGAAATACCCAAAGAAACTCTCGACCGCTGGTGGGCAGAAACAAAACAACAACTTGAGAAGAATCCAAAAGACTGGGATGCTATCAGAGATCAAATTCTTCTCGAAAACGAATATCAAAGGAAAGGATGGAGCACTCCAGATGAAGATACCAAAGCCTAACGCTCATTCACCGTGGAAGTATGAAGGTAATCCACATGTCTTGTTCATGAAGCATGGACAAACAGATGGATACAGAGTAGAAGAAGCAGATGGAGGATTCAGAATTCACATCAGAGATAATGATCTACAAGGAGATGCGAGCAAGATACCTCGCGGAACGGAGCAATGGTTTACGAACGTTCGTCTCCGTACCATTCAAACAAAAGCAGGAAACGTTCAATTCATTCTAGATATATTGAATGAAGTAGGAGAAGAACGTCAACTGCATCTTCACGAAGTTCAACAAGAACTGAATCAGTTTCCGAACGACGAGTTCACAATCTAAAGGAGATAACAATGTCAATCAATTGGGATAAGTACACAATCGGAAAAGACCTGCGGCTATGCTTCGAAGGCGATCAAGACAATCGGCATCGCGGCATTGCTCAAGAACATCACATCAAACAAGCAATGGGCTTACCCAAGAAGCTTCCAGTAACTGCTGTTCCTAAGAAGCTACTGGGCGATACTTGGGTCTATGTCATCAGCAGAGAAGAAGCAAAATCGACTGGACGCTTCCACAGAACATATGCAATCTGCAATCACTGCGGAGGACATATTCCTGTTGGAAGATTTGGACAACATCTCGGATTGTATCCTCTGTATTGGGAGAATCTAGATGGAACCAGAAAGCGGGACTATTCCAATCCACAGAAGAGGCGTCCACGCTATGCGAAACCATGCACAGAAACTAAGCGTGTAACTCCGAATACGCTAAAAGGAGAACAACAATGAAAGAGATCTTCATCGTAGCCATGCAAGGAACGCATGGTCCTGAGCCAATGTCTTCCAACTGTGCATACCTTGAGTATGCAAATGCGCAGGCGGAAGTAAAGCAGTATCACAAAGATGGATTAACTTGGATGAAAGTATTTACACTCAACATCATGGATGCAAAGGAGAACAACAATGCCTGAACAATACAGAGTATATTACGACATCTACCCTGCGGAGTTTGGACCGAAGAAAGTGAAAACAACAACAATGCTGCACGTCAATGTAACGTATGAAGAACTTCAACTGCTTATCACAGAGGGATTCGTCAAAGAAGAATTCCAAGAACATGTGAATGAGCATGAAATTGTTGAAGGAAAATCTCTAGAAGATATTGAACACCGTCTTGGAAGAGAACTTCGCGGACGATATGGATCGATGATTTGTGATGATCCGATCATCTAACAACCAATCGGGAGGATGTAACAGGAAAGCATCCTCCCTTAACTTTCTTTAAGGAGAATAACAATGATGCAAAAGGTAACTGACAAGGAGTTCGAGCAGCTCCAAAACGAAGCTAATGAGCTTGGATTGTCACTAGCTTTGATTTGGGACAACCTTTGTGATGCAGAAGACGAATTGCACTATTGGAGGAAAGCGATTAAGCATTCGCCTCCAATCAACCCGAAACTCGATGAACGAGTTAAGGCTATCAATCGGTGCCAATACCTACTTTCAACCTATGTATCAAGGAGAGGATAACATGACTAAAGATCAACTAATGCAAGCTCTTTCAGACACTCAGAACCTGCTAGCGCAGGATCGCGGACGTCTTTCTAACGCGCGGGATCCATTCCGCGCTATCATCTTTGTGGAAGACGTCGGATTGTTTATCAGCAACGACTGGGCGTACGGCGTAGTCGACTTGCAAATGGAACAGCTTCGAGACAAATATCCAGGCAAGATCGTCTACAAGATTGGAGTTGCCGAGTTTATCAAGAACATAGTCTTGGAGCAATTGCATAAGCTGAAGGATATTGCTGAGGCATATGCGAATGGCTCAAGCTCAAACCAACTGCATCCTGGATGGACTGTCGATCAGCACCGTGCTGCGGCAGTTGCATACAACGATGCAATCAGCATTGTGGAGAATGGAGAGTAATAATGAAATATACAACAGCTGTAGAATGGTCAAAGGCTCATGGCTTAGACATCGATTCGGATGACTGGCCAGATAAAATGTCCGAATCATTGGACGCAAACGGATGGGTAAACTTTCACGACGGCAATTCCGGATGCACAGATGATCTACGGCCTGCGCTCGAAGCGTTGGAGAAGATTCATCCAGGACTTGAATTCGAAATGATGGATGATTATGCTCCACCCAGAGGACCATTCAGAATCATTTCATTTCCAAAAGAAACAACGCTAATCGAAAAAACAATGAAAACAAAACCGAATACTGCAGTAGACTTTTTCCTTCGTACTAAGTTTGAAGCTACATACGAAGGAAAGCGCTGGGAACATCCAATCTTTGGAGAAGTCGAAGCGCATATCTACACAGGAACAAAAGAATACGTACCGGTGGTTCAAGAACTTGAAGATGATTCAAGCGTGCCAGAAAAGCTTCTGTCCCTTGGTTATGGAGTTTACGATTACTACTTAACACTGGAGGAAGCGATGAAAGGATTTGACAAAGGATCACCTCGACCGGGTAATCACTATTGGGAAGAAGCTGCTCATATCTATTTCGACGGAAATGGCTATTCCCTGCTGTATGTCTAACAAAGGAGAACAACAGTGATCAAATCAGCTGAACGGAAGTATGTTGATGATGACAAGGTGTTGTTAACTATCCATCGCTTTGTTGAATCCGGTAAAATTGCCGGAATAACAGGAGCATGGAAACAAGAAGATGGAACGTTCGATCAGCAGAACGAATCATGGACGCATGACGCTTGCGCTGAAATGGAAGAATCAGGCGACATGCTCTTTCACGAAGAGGAAGACTGTCCAACGATTGAACAGATCGAACGCTGGTACGCAAACGGAAATTCAGACTTCACCGACTAACAAAGGAGAAAAACAATGATTAGAACCGACATCAAGCAATTCGCTGGCTACATTCAACGCGCAGTTCAAATTCGTGAAGCATCTTGGAATGGACACGAATACGACAAGACAATTCGCGACGCAGTAGATAAAGTCACGCCTCCAGAATGGAGTGAGATAGTTTATCTCTTACTCATGTGTGCCTGGAACGATGCGCAAGACTGGGCGACTGAAGCAATGAAGCATCCGTAGCTTAGACTATCCCTCAGTGACAGTGGGGGATAGATGTAAGCTACTCTGCTTACAGTAAGGTGGTGGTCTTACTGAATGACTAAATACAATTCGATGTAATTGGGGCGAATCCCTTGGTGTATCGTCCTGGCGCTGCGCGCTTGCTGTCGCGCGCTTACGCGCCAAACCAACGAGGAGGGGAAATACTGTATTTTTTATCTGCGCTCCGGGAGTAAGCAGAAGATTTTTAAATAAGAAGAGACTCGCGACGCAAAAGAATAGTATGAAGTCTACTGCTGCCATATAATTAACTATACTTAAAGTAAGACTGCGAGGATTACGCCTAGAATCAACCAATGTTTTCTAGAGATTTCCACAGAATTCTTTAATTTAAGCCCGTAAATGCTTGACCTTTACTTAAAAATCATATATAATAGCTTGTATAATAAATCAAAGGGTCAAGGCGGACCGGAAAAACGCCAGAAACGGAGAACGAAGATGACGACAGCAGCAGTGACACCGGAAGTAAAACCGGAAGTGAAGAAGGGGCCGACGAAGGAGCAGGAAGCGCAGGCGACGCGGATTATGGAAGGCGTTGCGAACCGCAAGCAGGGGCCGACGAACGTCGACTTCAAGCTTACTTACGACATGGCGACGAGCAAGTTGATCATGCACGGACAGACTCTGGGCGCCGACGGCAAGCCGGACCCGAACGCTCTGCCCTGGCCGCAGATCTCGATTGGCAAGAAAGCTGGAATCGTGATCGACGATCTGCGTTCTTACCCGGAAGACGGCGTGCGCACTGCTTATGACGCCGCAATCGAAGGCGACACGCGCTTGGCCGCGCAGAACGGCCGTGCGGTGAAGAAGGCGCAAGAGGCAGCGAAGAAGGCAGCGGCTCCTGCGGGAGAGACGCAGACGGTTGCTGCGAACGAAGTGGGCACGGTCGAGGAAGTGTTCGAAACGGGCAGCGAAGAGGAAGCCGAAGAGGCTGAGACGAGCGCTGCTTAATCCAACAACGCGGCAGAAGATAGGGGAGCACCTTTCCTGAGTGCTCCCCTTTTTACCATTTCGAAAGGACAATAGAATGATCTTCGATCTGCTGCACAACAAGTTTCCTAATCTCTACAAAGGAGACGCGTAGCATGAGAAAACACGACTACGCTTTACTCAATCCAAAAACAGGGCAAGTGACAGTTATCACATCGCTTGCAGGCAAAAAGAAAGGCGATACATTAACTGTCTGCGTCCCTATTCTCAACGAAGAGAAAGTGACGCAAAATGGACTGACAGACGAACAGATCGATGCTTACATTGAAGCTCACCCCGATCTCGAGAAGCACGAATTTACAGTGGAGCTCGATCAGGAAGTGCATCCACTCAACTAGGAGGACAGATGAAGCTTACAATAGAAGTCGAAAT
>Ga0335069_10000065_pt1 | contig 180667 bp, 138 predicted proteins | sample Lox_Sample_11_FD_206714 | JGI IMG/M metagenome (GOLD analysis project Ga0335069, IMG submission 206714) | Soil microbial communities from Loxahatchee National Wildlife Refuge, Florida, United States - Lox_Sample_1.1 | ecosystem: Environmental > Terrestrial > Soil > Wetlands | place: USA... | reverse complement strand
TCATTGGCGAAAGCCGCTGGTCGTGTTTACGCCCAAGAGCATGTTGCGGCATCCAGACGCGCTTTCGCCGCTCGAAGATTTGACGCATCAGCGGTTTTTGCCGGTGATCCCGGATACCGAGGCGCAGAATGCGAAGCGCATTCTGGTGTGTACTGGAAAAATAGGGCATGAGCTGCGCGCCGAGCGGGAACGCCGGAAAGACATGAGTACCGCGATTGTCTTTCTCGATCAGATGTATCCGTTCCCTGAGGCGGAACTGGAGGCGGAATTCAATCGGCACAGTGGCGCTCGCGATATCGTTTGGGTGCAGGAAGAGCCGTCGAACATGGGGGCGCTCTTCTACATGCTGCCGCGGTTCAAGAGAATCGCGCAGGGTCGGCCAGTGCTCTCGGTGAAGCGGTCAGGGAGCGCGAGTCCGGCGACTGGTTCGGCGAAGGCGCATGAGGTCGAGCAGAAGACATTGCTGGCCTTGGCGTTTACGACGCAGGGATAAATCCGATTGCAGATTTCAGAAGTCAGATTGCAGAAGTGATTGAGGTTCATCAAGAGTTGGACTGAAGCTGCTCACTTAAGGCGCAAAAAAAAAAAAGCCCACTTCCAACCCACAAAAGGGATTGGAGGGTGGGCGTTTCGCGAATATCTCTCGCCGATCTACGGCCAGCGCTTCGCGGCATCTTCCCAACCCGCGGCACGGGCAGGACTATTGACTGCCTGGGCCGCGACTGGAGCCGGAATCCGGATCGGCTGCTGCGGATTCGCGGTGGTGAGCGTTGGCTTCGGCGCCTCTATGATCGGTTCCTTCTCTTCGGAGAGCAGCGGGGCAGCGACTCGCAGGGCCTCAACCTCTTTTTCGAGGCGGGCTAACTCGAGTTCCTTCTGGCGCAACACTTCATACACATTTTTCATTGAATAGTCACCTTTGCATCGAGCGAGCAGTTATGCGCAGAGTATGAGTTTTAGCGGGTATTTGTCAAGGAAAACGGTACTATGGTAGTGGTGCCGTTTGATTTCCACAGGTCTACGCCCGTCCTTCCCGATGCGCTAGACTGAAATCATGCCGAAGCGCAAACTGCGGATCGTGAAACAGGGGCTTGGCGTCTGCGAACGGTGCAATGCCCAATTCAAGGATGCCGACATTCAGGCACAGTTCGACGCCCACAAGTGCAAGCCTCTGGACAGCAGCCAGAATGCCCTGCGGATCGTGCGCGAATCCACCGAAGGCAAGTAGCCGTTTCACTCTCCCTCGCTTTTCAGTATCTTTTCCTGCATCGCTAAAAAATGCTCATACTTCAAGAGAACTGCCAGCGGTTTATCGTTGTCCTGAATCACTAGGGTCTTATCTAGTTCTCGAAGCTGAGTGACGTTCAACGCCCGTAGGCGACTAATGCCGACGTGCTGCACACTCGGGTCCAGGTACGGAATATCCACTTGCTGATTTGCCTTTGCCATAATCCCCCCTAAGCTGTTCTTTCGAGCGCCTTCAAAACCATTTCCTTATCTGCCCGAGCGTTCGGCTTTTTCTCGGGCAGCAAGGCGCACAGTTCTTCCAACGTCCAAACGTGATTCGTTAACCCTGCTTCCATAGCAGGCGTAACGCGCAGCGTCTTGTGGACGCGGCAGAAGTTGTAGTGAAAGAAGTAGAGCGCAACCTGATGCGCGTGGTTCTCAAACTTCTTGCTGAACCCATTCGTTAGCCGCGTAAAACGGCGCATCCCCATTCGCATCGAGAGATTCTGCCGCTCTACGTAGCTTGTAGAGATGTACTTCGGATCGGGCCGACCGCTTAACACTCCGGTGCGGCATCCGATGCAGGTTGCTGGACTGTAACGCGATTCGCCTTCGTGCGATGCGCCATAGATTTTTACCAGCATTGCGTAGTCGATCTCAGACCCGAATGCCTGCTCTACAGCTTCGGCATATACTCGATGGCCGTCTGTGGTTAGCTGAATTCGGTTGTCAATCCGCGAAGCAACATCCTGCATGAAAGCCTTCGCTGTCCCCGCGCCACGATCCCCAAGCATGTACGAGATAATCAGTTTGGTATCGGCATCAATCGCCGTCCACGTCCAGCAATCTCCCGCACCCTGTTCCATTTGCTCTGCCGTCACGTTCTTTTGCTTGGCATAGACGAAAGACCAAACCTCATCGCACTGTGCGCGAGTGACAGTCAGACCGCGCACTATCGCATCGTGAAATGCAGCACAGGCGCATCCGGCATCTTCCAGCAGACGAAGAACGGTGCGCTTACCTACTCCGAGCATCCGGCACGTTGAATTGATGGAGTTACCTTCGATCAAAGCCGCTATCACCTGTGCGCGTTTCGTTGTGCTTAGTTGATTCATTGCCGTTTGACCTAGGCATAATATAGGCAATATAACGGCAAATGTCAAGCACTAAAAGTACCTTGTTTAGACTTTAAATTGTCGTATAATCTCCGCCATAAGGGCCACGCTTCGAATTACCAAATTAAGGAGCAAGAATCCGCAAATGGATATTTGGATCTTCATCACAAGGCTCATAGCTTTTGTTTTGTGGTTTGAGACATTTACCCCAGCGGAAAGAATTGCGCTAGCAGCGGCCTTCTTGGTTCTTGTAGGAGTCGCCGGAGAGTATGTAGTAGAGATGCGAGCAATCGAAGAGCGCGCGTCGCTAAAAAAGCATATCAAGCGCTGGTCAATGGCTCTTTTATTGGTGGGACTGACAGGTGATGTACTTGGAATCGTCATGGGACAAGCAGAAATGGCCGCCATAACAGAAGAAGCTGGAGACGCCGCCGAATCAGCACATCGAGCGACCAAGGACGCGAAGGATGCCCATGATTTAGCCCAGAGCGCTTCGGATATCGCTATACCAGCGAAAGAGACCGCAGCCGTGGCAAAATCAGAAGCCGATGCCGTCAAGACAGAATCTGGTGTTTTGAAGATCGAGCAATCCAACTTGCAGGCCTGCGCCGAGAAACTCCGTCTGTCCATACTGGACCGCAGATTCATTACAGCCGATAAAATGGCGGTCGGACGCCGGCTAAACAACTTTCGCCATGATCCCGGCGAAAAATATAAAAAAGCACTTGTGGTGGACTTTGAGTATTTGGAAGCCTCTGAGTCAGCTTTCGTCGGGAGATTCGTCAGTTGTCTTGACTGTAAGGGTCTTGCATACGAAATCCATCGAATACTCACTTTATCCGCCAATTGGCGGTCCATTTCGATGCCAAGGGCAACAAAAGAATACTGGCAATTTCCAGAGGGTGTTTCTATTGTTGTGAATTCCGACGGCGAAAATCCAGAAGTAGTTAAATGGCTTAATGATGCAGCCGATGCGCTAAAGACCGAACTAAAGAATAAGAATATAGCCGCGAGTGTATGTACTAGTGAGAAATGCCGTCCAGAGATGTACAACGAGCCACCGGATTCACTCTTGATCCGAGTGGGCAGAAAACCGCAGGTCCAGCCTTGCAAGCCGTAGTTAGCCTGTGGATGCCAAACGGCACCACTACCGGTACTATCGAGGGTGGCACGGACGAGCTAACCGCGCGCACAGAGCGGTTATTTGGTCGCAAGGTTAGGTCATCCGGGAGCTCAGCGGAACAACACGACCGCCGCAACCAGCACGGCAACCACTAGAACGACAAATGCCAGCAAATTGACGTGGCGTGCCAACCAGGACTCTTGCATCAACTGTGGATTGCTCAGGAAAGGCGGCAGGATTTCGTCCGGCGCTGCGGTTTCGGGCGATTGTTGTAGTTGACCTTCGGTGAGTGCGACGTCATTAGAGTTGTGTCCGCTTCCAGTGGCAATTTCTACGGCGTTCTCTTTTTCGCCTAAATCCACTCCATTCTGCACCAGGGCGGTCTTCGCGCCGTCCTCTGGCGCGGGTTTCTCGTCCGTTTTCTTTGCGGCTTCAGCTTTGGATTTCTCGAGACGCTCACAGTCCAAACACAGCTTGCGGCCCTCAGAGACTGGGAAACCACAGGAGGCACATTTCTGTATCCGGCGCATGGCCTCGGGAACTGGAGGCGGATCGGGCGGCAATGTCTCAAGAACGGGCGAGGAGGCAACGGGCGCAGGTGCGGCGGGCTGGTTAAGAGCGGCCGGCTCAATCACTGGTTGTAATTCCGGCGGCAGGCCAACTGTTTCGTTGTTTCGCTCAGAAGACGTTTGATCCGGTTTTTCCGGCGAAATCGGAACAGGCAATTCGGCAGCATCGGCTCTTACGGTTTCTTTCTCTGTTGCGTCCTGCACCGGTCGATGAGGTTCCGAATACTCCTTCGTTGCTGGCGGTGAGGTGACTCCAGTCGGCTTGCTCCGTTTTGGTGCCTGGGGTGGACTCGCCAGGTCCTGACGCTGTTCGGCGAGATCAAGCGCCGTCATGGTCAGCGCGGCCATCCTTTCGAGCGCAACCAAATCGCGCTCTTCGAAGGCATAAGGATGATCGGAGAAGAGCTCGAACAGTCCGCGAACTTCTCCGTTACGGCGCATGAGCGGCAGCACAACGATCGACGCAATGCCGAGCGCGCGGCAGGTTTCGAGATTCACGCGCGGGTCGGTTTCGGCGTTGTCGCACCGCAGAAGCTGGCGGCGGGCGATACTCTCGCCCGTTAGCCCTGAACGAACCTGCAATCGCGCGCCGACCGTCGGGGCACAGGCCCCGGCGCTGGCGCGGCAGACCATTTCGTTGTCTTGCGGGAGCGCGAAGGCCGTGCCTGTTGCTCCCGTAATATATTGGGCGCGTTCGACCAATAGTTGGAGCGCTGCATCGAGCTCGCTCTCCTGAAGCGTATCGCTCAGTTCAGCGCGCGCCTCGATACCGGGGTTACCGGAAGCGGGAAAGACGGAGTTATCGGACTGGGGGGATCCGGGCATGAAAATTGAATGTGGAGTGGCTGAACCGAGTCTCGCCGCGAGAGCGCGAGACTGTCAAGGGCGGCAGCGCTCAAGAGCGCATCTGGGGGCGGTGAAGTTTCTAAAGGAACAAAGGTAGGTAGTGGAGACTACGGCAAAAAGCGTCGGAGACTTACTGAGGATTTCCGTCCCGATGCCGCAGCCACTCAATGAACATCTGCTCCTTCGGCTTGTCGTAGGCCATGAGCAGGTGGCGGATGCTTCGTCCGCTGACGAAATGGCAGACTTCTTCGGCGAGGTTCTTGGCGTGGTCGCCGGCGCGCTCCAGCGATTGCGTCATGAAGATGACTTGCAGGCTGGCGCGGCGCTCGACGTTCTCTGGATTCTCGATGTGGCGCATGAAGATCAGATTACGGAGCCGGTCCATCTCCGCATCAGCACGCAGCACCTCGATCGCTTTTTTCACATCGCGGTTCGAAAAAGAATAGCCGACATCGGCGAGCATTTTTTCGAGGATCGTCGCCATGTGGGTCAGATCGCGGGCGTCTTGCGGATCGATGTGCGCCCCGGCAGCTTGCGCGCTGGTGGCGAAACTGAGCAGCAGGTCGCCGATGCGTTCGAGGCCGATCATCAGTTTCATGCAGGCGAGAAGTTGGCCCGTTTCTTCGGGCGAGGCATGAGTGATGATGCGGGTGACATCCGAGTCGACCTCAAGGTCGATGCCGTCGAGGTCTTTTTCGCTCTGACGAATGTCATTGAGCCTTTGCATGGAGCCTGTAGCAACACCTTCCGCCGCGATGGCCGCAGCCTGACGCGCAAGTTCACAGGCTTCAACGGTGCGCTTTACGAGTTCGGCGGCGCTTGGCTCCGGGGTCGGTGTTTTCATGCTGGCCGTGCTCATAAGAGGCACTCTATCCAGTTTAGACGCGTCGTCCAAACAAGTGGCATCAATTTAGATCCCAAATACACCTGCGAAAATCATAGGACCCGCGCGAATGCCAAAGGTTAAAAGGTGGTGAATTTCTTGTGGCACACGGTATGAACCCGGATGCGCGATCCGATGACCAAGCGTCGGCGGCGAGGTTAGGGCTCAGTCTTCCGGCATGTTCGAGGGCGGAAGCACGAAAAGGAACGTTGACCCGTGATTGAGTTCGCTCTCCGCACGAATCGCACCGCCATGAGCAAACATAATGTGTTTCGCAATGGCGAGGCCTAGTCCCGTGCCTCCGGATTCGCGGGAACGCGCCTTATCGACACGATAGAAGCGCTCAAAGAGGCGCGGCACATGCTCGGAGGAGATGCCTGGTCCGAAGTCGCGAACGTAGAACTCAACCCCGATTCCATTGGAATTTGAATCGCTGGGCTCTTTAACCGCCACTTCGCTGGACGCGCCATCCCCAGCTTTTGGGCCGGATCTTGCGCTGCCAACTCTCGAAGAAACCGCGGAAGTTGTGCCGGGTGCTGTGCCTAACGCGACGGCGGACGCAGGCCTCGCTCCGAGAACGATCTTCTTGCCGCTGGCGGCGTACTTCAGTGCGTTCTCGATAAGGTTGGAGAAGACCTGATGAATCGCCTCGCGGTCTGCACTTACTTGCGCATCCGGAGCCGCATTTTCGACGACCAGTTCGACATCGTAGGTTCGAGCAACTTCGCGGAAGCTCTCGAGCGCGTCTTGCAGCAGTTCATCCGTGCTGACGTTCTGAATATCGAATCTCTGCTCGCCTGATTCGACTCGCGCCAGCGTCAGCAGATCCTCGGTTAGGCGCGACATGCGGGCGGCGTTCTTGCGGATGATCTCCAGAAAATCGCGAACGTGATTGTCGACCTCCGAATTGTCGAGCAGCGTCTCGGTGTATCCCTGAATCGAAGTCAGCGGCGTGCGCAATTCGTGCGAGACATTTGCGATGAAGTCTCGGCGCGTCTTCTCCATGCGCTCGGTTTCGGTGAGATCGCGCAGCACGACGACAACGCCTCCTCCGGGCATGGGCGCGGCGGTGACGTCATAAGTGCGTCCCGGATTGATGGTGTTGGAGCGCGCTGAAGTTACGACCTGCTCGCGCGCGGCATGCTGTACGGCGGTCAGGAAATCTGGGTCGCGAATAGAGTCTGTAAGTGGGGCGTCGAAGCGCGGCGGCCGGCGTAACAGGCGGGTCATACCGCGATTGGCCCATTGCACGTGGCCATCGGCGCCGACCGCAACGACGGCATCCTGCATGCTGTTCAGCAGTGTTTCGAGTTCGTGCTGGCTGGTCTGCACGCGGCCGAAGCTCTCTTCGACGCGGCGCGCTGTGCGGTCGAGGGCGGCTGCGACCTGGCCGACTTCATCGATCGACGTGGATGCAATGCGGGCGGTGAGGTCGCCGGATGCGACACGGTCTGCAAAACTTACGATGCGCTTCAGCCGGCGACCGATGTAGTGCGAAATCACAGCCGAGATAAACAGGGCGATCACGAAAGCGATGAGCGAGCCGCGTAGCAGCGCTTTGCCCAGAGGGCGGTCCGTGATTTCGATCTCCGGCAACGGATAGGCCAGGCGCACCGCGCCTCCGGAGATGGGCGCAGCAACATAAATAAACGGAATATGAACCGTTCGGCTAATACGGTCATCGACGCCGACTGAACCCGAGAGCGCGGCGACGAACTCCTTCCGGTTCCCGTGATTCTCCATGGTCTTCGGGTCGGCTTGCGAGTCGGCGAGCACATTGCCGCTTGGATCGATCACCGTCGCGCGGGCGCCGGCGGCTTGGCCCTCCTGCGAAGTGATGTCGGCAAGCGAGTGCTGGCGGTCGTTGTCGACACGGTATGCGAACATCAGTGTCTTTTGGCGGAGGTCGCGCTCGATCTGCTCATGGAGCGTGTTTTGCCAAACGTGGCGGACGGTTACCTGCAGCGTGACCGCCGTGACGGCAATTACGACCAGGAACACGACCATCAGCTTGGCGAAAATGCGCGTTCTCAACGCGGAACCTCAAAGCGGTAGCCCGCGCCGCGGACCGTCTTCAGGTAACGGGGATTCTCGGGGTCGGGCTCGATCTTCTCGCGAATGCGGCGGACGTAGACATCGACTGAGCGCGGCGTGACGTAAGCCGTGTCGCGCCAAACGGAATCGAGCAATTGGTCACGGGTGAAGACGCGGCCGGCGTGGCGCATGAAGTAGTCGAGGAGGCGAAATTCGGTTGCGGTCGTCGGGACCTGCTTGCCTCGGACGGTCAGCGTCATGGCCGCGGGATCGATGTGAACTTCTTCGATCTTGGTCGGCAAAAGCGGTAGAGGGCGCTCGAAGCGACGCATGACTGCCTTAACGCGGGCGACAAGTTCGCGCGGGCTGAAGGGCTTTGGGATGTAATCGTCGGCACCGAGTTCGAGGCCAAGAATGCGGTCGGCTTCGCCTCCTTTGGCGGTCAGGAATATGACTGGGACCGAGGCGAGCGTGACGGATTGGCGGATCTGACGGCAGAGTTCGAGGCCGTCTTTTCCGGGAACCATGATGTCGAGCAGAAAGAGCGCGGGCCGCTGCCGCTCGGCATCGTTCACGACCACATTGCCGGTTGAGTAAAGCCGCACGTTAAAGCCTGCGGCTTCCAAATGATGGCGCACAAGGCGGGAAATGTCGGGATCGTCTTCCACGACGAACAATGTCGGTTTCACGGCTATTATTGTAGCTGGGAAATGTAACAGTTCTGTAACAGAAGAGCTGCGAGCTTCGAGTCGCGAGTTGCGAGCAAAACCTAATCGCTGACGGCTGACGGCTTAAATCCTGTCTCGTTGGGACTAGCGGAGAGGGAGGCTGGCTTCGGCGGAGAAATCTTGCGCGGCAAATTCGTGGCGAAGGAATTTCGGGTAGGCTGCTGCGGCGATCATTGCGGCGTTGTCGGTCGATAGCGGACGGGAGGGAAAGAAGACTGGAATGCCTTCCATTTCCGCCTCGCGCTGGAAGGTTGCGCGAAGTTCCTGATTGGCGGCGACTCCTCCGCTTACGAAGAGGGTGTGAACATCGTATTCGCGGGCTGCGGCCAGCGTTTTGCTGACGAGGTCGGTGACGATTGCGCGCTGGAATGAGGCTACGAGATCAAGCGTCTGACGGTCGCAGAGGCGGAGATAGTCGTCGAGAGTGGGCTTCGGGATTCCTTGCAGAGCCTCTCTTCGCCGCTCAATCGAAGGTTGAAGATGTTCGGTTTCGACGTAACGTAGGACTGCGGTCTTGATTCCGCTGTAGGAGAAGTCGAAGCGCGGACGCGAGCTGGCGGATTGTGCCACGCGAGTTGCATCGGCGTCTTGCTTCGGTGTTAACTTTCTCTCTCTCGCAACTTCGTTGCGGTCGCGATGTTTAATCTGCGCAATCTGGAACTTGACGCCGTGCGGATCGCCGTGCGGCGCGAGGCGGCCGATGATTGGTCCGCCTGGATAGCCTAGCGCGAGAAGTTTGGCGACCTTGTCGAAGGCTTCGCCGGCGGCGTCGTCGCGTGTGTGGCCGATTTCCGCGTAGGTCCAGAGATTCACGTTGCGCTCGGCGAGATAGAGGTGGGTGTGTCCTCCAGAGACCACGAGTGCGAGAACGGGGAATTGGAGGTCGCCGTTTTCGCTCGCACGCTGTTCGAGCAATACCGCATGAACATGGCCTTCGAGATGATTGACGGCAATGAGTGGCTTATCGAGGGCGAAGGACAACGCCTTGGCGAAACTGATGCCAACGAGCAGAGCGCCCGCGAGTCCTGGGCCTTGAGTGACCGCGATGGCATCAATAGAGTCGTAGGTTTGTCCGGACTCGGCGAGCGCTCCGCGAACTACCGGCAGAACGGCGCGCAAGTGCTCGCGCGAGGCGAGTTCGGGAACGACTCCTCCGTAAGGCGCGTGCGTGGCGATTTGCGAGGCGACGACGTTCGAGAGGATCTGTTCGCCCGCGCGCACAACGGCAGCGCCTGTTTCGTCACAGGAGCTTTCGATGCCGAGGATGGTTGCGTCGGGCATAATTGAGCTGCGAGCTGCGAGCCGCGAGCTTGAAACTGAATACTCAAGTGTAGACGATTCGCTCCGTTCACCCAGAATGACTGCTGCTCAACAATTCGCGACCGAGATTGTGCGCACTCTGCGCTCGCACGGATTTCAGGCTTACTTCAACGGCGGATGCGTGCGCGATCTCATTCTTTGGCGCGAACCTGCCGATTACGATGTCTCGACCGACGCTACTCCGCAACAGGTGATGCGCATCTTTCCTCGTGCTCTGGCTGTGGGAGCGCAGTTTGGGGTTGTGCTTGTGCCGTCTGAACCTTCAACCACTAAGGACACGAGGGAGCACGAAGGAGAGCACGACTCGGGAACTGAGTCTTTCCGTGAGCGCGTTTTGCCGGGCACAATGGGCGGATCCGGAAAGAACAGGTATTTGTTCCTGCCTTCATCGTTACGCAAATCCGTGGAAGTCGCTACCTTTCGTTGCGATATTGGTTATTCCGACGGGCGTCATCCTGATGAGGTTCGGTTCACGAAGGATCCTCGCGAGGATGTGCAGCGGCGCGACTTCACGATCAATGGAATGTTGCTTGATCCGTTGGCTTCTGGCTCGAATGGCCCGCGTTCCGCGAGTTCGGAGGTTGCGATCGGCAATGTCCTGGATTTCGTTGGCGGCCGTGAAGATCTGAAAGCAGGCCTGATTCGCGCGATTGGCGAGCCTTCTCGCCGATTTGCGGAAGACAAGCTGCGCATGCTGCGCGCGGTGCGGTTTGCGGCCCGGTTCGAGTACAAGATCGAGCCTGCAACATTTACGGCCATTCAGAAGCTTGCGCCGCAGATTTATCAGGTTTCGCACGAGCGCGTGCGCGACGAACTTACCAAGATGCTCACCGAAGGTCGCGCGCGACTTGCGTTTCTTCTGCTTGACGAGAGCGGATTGTTGCGCGAGGTTTTGCCGGAGGTTTCTGCGATGAAGGGAGTCGAGCAGCCTCCGCAATTTCATCCTGAAGGCGATGTGTTCGTGCACACGCTGCTGCTGCTCGAAAAATTGCCGGCTGGCTGCGCGAAGACTTTGGCTTGGGGAGCTTTGCTGCACGATGTCGGAAAGCCTGCGACTTTTCGTGTCGCTCCGGACCGAATTCGTTTCGACGGGCACGTTGATGTCGGAGTGAAGATTGCCGAGGCGATTTGCCGGCGGTTGCGTTTTTCTAACGACGAGACGGAGCAGATCGTGGCGCTGGTCGACAATCACATGCGCTTTGCGCAGATTCGGCAGATGAACGAGTCGACGCTAAAAAAATTCTTGCGGATGCCAAAATTCGACGAGCACCTCGAAGTGCATCGTCTCGACGCGCTCTCCAGCAACAAGATCCTCGATTTTTATGACTATGCGCGGGAGCGGCTGGAGTCGATGCCGCCGGAGGCGATTCGTCCGAAGCCTCTCGTCAGCGGAGACGATCTCATTGCCGCCGGGTACGCGCCTGGGCCGCAATTCAAAAAGATTTTGGACGCAGTGGAAGATGCCCAGCTCGAAGGACGGGTCGCTACGCATCAGGCGGCGATGGAACTGGTAAGGGCAGAGTTTCCTTCCGAGGGGGTACCCCCCCCTCCCCCATCGTCTGTATAAATTTTACATACCCCCCATTACTTCAACTGACTTTGAGGGCAAGCCGTTCAAGTTTGAGCTGGCGCTTGCGGCTCTACTTTTATGAGAGGGCCATTTCGCGCGTAAGTCAACGAAATAGACGTATCTTCAGCAAGTTCATTTCCCAAAACGAAACAGGCCCGAGAGCACTTGTTTTTCAAGAGTTCAGGGTTTATGCGTTTTGGTGAACGGAAGCGCGGACAGGAGTGTCCGCGCCACACGAGCTCACTCTACGTCCTGATCTTTGTCCTGCGTGGTGGTTTGGATGGAGACGGCTTCGCTGGACATGGCCTGCTGTAGATCGACCGACAAACCTGCTTTCTTCAGTTGCTGATTGAGAGGTGGAACATCTTTCGTCTTGATCTCGTTCCAGGCGGCGAGTTGTTCTCCGAGCGCCTTCTCGAGTTCGCTGAACATCGCGTCTTGTTGCGTGGTGGGAGCGGCGTCGGCGGTATCGAGTTGCTCGAGGATTGTGCCGTAGGCGCTGTTGAGCCGAGCCAAGCTTCGGCCTTCGGGGGTGGTGAGATAGCGCATGCCGTAGCCGCCTTCGCTGCCTTCGATGGCGGCGAGTTTGGTCTCCAAGTCCTGGATCGATTTTGCCAACGCAGGCTTCGGATTCTTCTCTGTGGCGGCTTTCAATTGCGAATGCAGATGGCGGGCTTGTTCGAGAGCCTCGTGGTCCCGATGCAGGGCGTCGGCGATCTTGCGGTCGAGATCGAAATGGCGCTGGAGGTCTTCGGGTGAAGTTTTGACGCGGGGGTCCATGCGGACTTCGAGTGTTTGCCTATTGCCCGCAACCGGGTTCGCGCCCGACTCCGGACCTGGACTCCAACTGTCCGTTAGTTCCACCGTGTATTTGCCGGGCAAGATTGTTGCGCCCTGGGGATAAAGCGGCGTGTCGTGATAGATGGCAGAAATTGGGAAATCGCGCGACAACAGGTCCGGAACCGGACAGGTCAGATCCCAAACGAAACGGTGCATGCCCGGAGCGTGGGAGAGAACTCGGGATGGACGCACCCAGTACATGGGCACGTTGATGTCTTTGGGATTTACTTCTTCGGGTTTGTCGGTGCTGGAGAAGCGGCGAACCAGATTGCCGTGCTCGTCCTTAATCTCGATGACGACGGGACCAGCCCAGTCGCCTTTCACCCAGTAATCGAGAATTGCGCCGTCGGGCGGATTCTGTCCGGCCGGCTCTTCGGGCGGGAGCGGAGTGTCGGTGTAATTGTCGCGGCGGAGGCGATAGGTTAGCTGCGGCTTGAAGAGGTACGCCTCGTCGCTCGCAACTTTTGAATCGAGCTGGCGCAGAGGGGTGATGTTATCGAGAATCCAGAAGGAGCGGCCGTGGGTGCCAACGACAATGTCGTCGTTGTGGACAACGAGATCGCGAATCGACGTTGCCGGCAGATTCAGGCGCAGCGATTGCCAGTGGTCTCCGTCGTCGAAGGAGACGTACACGCTCTTTTCCGTTCCGGCGAAGAGGAGGCCTTTGCGTTCGGGGTCTTCGCGGACAGTGTTGACTGGCTCATCTTCAGGCAGGCCGGTGACGATCTTCTGCCACGTCTTGCCGCTGTCATGCGTGCGATAGATATAAGGATGCAGGTCGTCGAGGCGAAAGCGATTGACGGCGGCGTAGGCGGAGGACGTGTCGAAGTGCGACGCGTCCATCTGCGCAACTTTGCTCCACGGGGTCAGGTCGGGAGGCGTGATGTTTTGCCAGTTCTTGCCGCCGTCTTGCGTGACTTGAATCAAGCCGTCGTCGGTGCCGATCCAGATGAGATTTGTGTCTTTCGACGAAGGCGCGACTGAATAAATTACGCCGCGATGCTTGCCTTTCATCGGATCGTCATTGACAAACTGGCCTAGCGACGCCGGCACGCCCGGGTCTTCGCGGGTGAGGTCGGGGCTGACTTCCTGCCAACTATTGCCGCCGTCGCGCGTGACGAACAGGACATTTGAACCTAGATACAGCGCGTGCGGATCGGCTGGCGAGAAGATCAGCGGCGCGGTGCGGTTGAAGCGATATTTGCCGGTGCGCAAAACCACCGGGCCGACTTCGCGCGTCTGGCCGGTATTGCGGTCGAAGACCGTCACCTTGCCGCCGTAGATCAGATTCGGGTGCAGCGGGTCGGGCGCAACATAGCCATATTCTTCTACGCCGACTGTTGTCCAATCGCGAAAAGTAATTTCGCCGAAGTCGCTGCGGCTGGCGGTACCGACGGAGCCGCTCTCCTGCTGGCCGCCGTAGACCCAATAGGGAAACTGGTTGTCGGTGATGACGTGGTAGAACTGCGCGGTGGGCTGGTTATACCAACTGGACCATGTTTGTCCGCCGTTGACGCTGATGGTTGCACCCTGATCGACGGCCAGGGCGATAATGTCGGGATTTTCGGGATTGATCCAGATGGTGTGGTAGTCGTCGCCGCCGGGCGCACCTTTGATGGCGGTGAAATTCTTGCCGGCATCGGTGGACTTGTAGGTGCTGGTGTTGGCGACGTAGATGACGTCTTTGTCGCGCGGATCGACGCGGACGCAGCCGAAGTCGTCGCCGCGCTCCCAGACGCGCGTTTCGTTGTTGACCTGCTGCCAACTTTCGCCGGCATCGTCGGAGCGGTAGATGCCGCTGCCTTTCTTGGCATTCACCCAAGCGTATAGGCGATTGGGATCGCTCGGCGCAACTGTCGGTCCGATGCGGCCGATGCCTTCAGCTTCTCCGGGCAGGCCTTTTGTGAGTTGATGCCAGTTGCTACCGCCGTCGGTGGATTTGTAGAGGCCGCTGCCCTTGCCGCTGTAGCCGCCGCCCGTGGTCCACGGCGGACGGCGCGACGCCCACATGCTGGTATAGAGCACTTGCGAATTCGTGGGGTCGAATACGAGGTCGAGGGCCCCGCTGTCCTCGTCCTTGTAGAGAATTTTCTGGAACGTCTGGCCGCCGTCGAGGGAGCGAAAAACTCCGCGCTCGGGGTTGGGTCCGTAGGGGTGTCCTTGAGCGGCGACGAAGAGGCGATTGGGATCCTTGGGGTCGACGATGATTGAGCCGATCTGGAGTGCATCCCGCAATCCGAGATGCTGCCAGGTACGGCCGGCGTCGATCGACTTGTAGATGCCGTTGCCGACCGAGAGGTCCGGGCGGCGGAGGCCTTCGCCGCTGCCAACATAAATGACATCGGGATTCGACTGTGCGACTGCGAGCGCGCCGATCGAGCCCGTTGGTTGGTCGTCGAAGATCGGATTCCAGGTCCGGCCAAAGTCGGTGGACTTCCAGACCCCGCCATTATTTGGAGCCATGTAGAAGACGTTCTGATGGCCGGGGATGCCGGAGATGGCGACGGTGCGGCCTCCGCGAAACGGACCGATGGAGCGCCAGTGGAGTTCCTGGAAGAGGGAGGGATCGAACGGTTGGGCTGTGGCGGACGAGACGAGAAGTACACACGCCGCGATGACGAAAAAAAAGGCGCGAATCGGAAACTGGTTTAGCTTGCTTTCCAAGGACGTACCCCCACGTGAAGAGTAAGGATAAATCAGATGGGAGTTCGGCGGAGGGGGATGAACGGCTGGCGGAAGAAGTTTGTGCCAGAGACTTGAGGAGGCGAGATCAAAGGGCGCGAGGGCCCACGAATGTCAGCCGCAGGCCACGGTAACGGTTACGCTGAGATTCCTAAAGTTTGAGTTCCGACTGCCGATCCCCTTCCCAGATGGCACGTGACGGCGTGCCTGACGAATCGTCCGCAAGGAGAATCTATGTCGACTGCTCCAATTTCCTCCAGCTCGATTTACCAGGAGCTCCAAGCCTATTTTCAGCAACGCAGCAGCGAGGTTACGCAACTAGGGCAGGACCTTAATTCAGGGAATCTAGCAAACGCACAACAGGATTTTGCCACGTTGCAGAGCCTGGGACAGGGAGGGCCGTTTGCCAATGGGGATGTGTTTGCTCCGCGCAACCAGCGCGAGCAGGATTTTGAGGCGATCGGGCAGGCGTTGCAAAGCGGGAATCTGACGGCTGCGCAACAGGCCTTCACTCAGCTTGAGAGCACGTTCAAGGGTGGTGGCGGGTCGGGGTCGGATTCCGCGTCTTCGGCTATTGCGAACGCGACGGCGGCGGGGACCACATCCTCAACCTCCTCCGCGAGTCAATCGCTCTACCAGCAGTTGCGCGAGTATTTCCAGCAGCGCAAGGCAGATCTCGCGCAGCTTGGGCAGGACCTTCAAGCGGGGAATTCGGCGCAGGCGCAGCAGGATTTGAACGCGCTGCTGGCGCTGGGGCAGAGCGGGCCGTTCAAGAGCGGAAACCCCTTCGCGAATAGCCAGCGGGAGCAGGATTTTGCGGCGGTGGGGCAGGCGCTGCAGTCGGGCGATTTGACCGGGGCGCAGCAGGCGTTTGCGCAACTGGAAGCGACCTTCCAGAAGCACCAGGCGGAGCCGGTTTACAGCTTGAACACGAATAGCGCCGGGCAGGGAAGCCTTCTCAACACGACGGCATGAAATTGAATTTTGCGCCGGCGTAACAGCCGCATCCCGGGGCACAACAATCCCGGGAAAGCAAAGGGGGCGCGGAGGAACCAACCGTGCCCCCGCGGCTTTTTGTCTTTGATGGACGTGTGTCGTGCAGATGTGGAGCTGGCTTGGCGGAAGTCAGATCGCGGAGATGCCCCAGCCTACGACTCACGGCACCAATTCGAAGACGGTCCCTGAGCCGTTCACTCCTCCCGCTCCATTTGTGCCGTAGAGATTGCCCTTCGGATCGCGAATCAGCGCGGCGTAAGGAGAAATGCCGTCGGCCTGACTCAGATTACGGAGGATCGTGAACGTGCCGGAAGGCGAAAGTTCGAAGACGGTGCCGCCGCTTCCGGTCCCGCCAGAGCTGGTTGTTCCATACAGGTTGCCCTGACCCTCGAGTAGAAGGCCACCAAAGGGATTGCATCCATTTTGAAATCCCTGAAAACCGAAGAGCAGAGAAGCGGACCCGGCTGAGTTCAACTGGAAGACGCCGCCACAATCGTTGAGCGGGCCAGCATTCGTGGTGCCATAGAAATTTCCCTCGCTATCACGAATAACTCCGTTTGGCAATTCCCCGATCTGCGTGGAGGAGAGCGTGTAAAGGACAGTTTCGGTTCCGGCGTCCTTGCCCTTTGTGGCAAGTTGAAAAACTACGCCCGCCCCGTAGCCCCCGCCGAGAGTGGCGCCATAAAGGTTGTGCTTCTTGTCAAAGATCAACTCATCACTGGGAGAACTTCCATCGGGGCAACCCGCGGCCAGGCAAAACGTGTAGAGCACCTTCTCCTGCCCGCTGGATGTTATCTCGAATATCGTGCCGCAGCCTGAAGACATGCCACACAGGGTGCTGCCGCCATCCGAAGTCGTGCCGTATAAATTTCCCTTGGAGTCGCGGAGAAGGCCGCCATGCGGCATGGCACCGTCGGTGCCTCCAGTGAAACTATAGAGAATCGTCTCGGCACCGGATGGAGTTAGCTTGAAAACCGTGCCGAGGCCAGAGGCGCCGCCGGAGTAAGTTGTGCCGTAGAGGTTTCCCGCCGAGTCCCGTACGAGAGTACTGAACGGATTCGAGCCGTCCCCATCGTATGCGGGGAAGCTGTAGAGAACCGATTCCACACCGGTCTTACCGACTTCGTATACAGTTCCGCCGCCGTTCGCACCGCCAAAGATCGTCGTTCCGTAGAGGTTGCCTTTGCTGTCGCGCAGCAAGGAAGCATACGGGTGCTCACCGTCTCCGGTGTACGCGGGGAAGCTGTGTAGAACGCTGAAGGTCTGCGAGTGGGCGGAAATGCAGACGACGCTTGAGAACAGGATGACCAGGGAGAAGAAGCAAAAGCACGAGTGATCTGACCCGGCCCAAAAAGTACGCATGGCGTGCTCCTTAGTCTCGTTGGACGAGACTCGACATGCCGAGCAATCTAGCGTGACGTCGAACAGACGACAGTGAGCTGAATCACCCGCTTTGGTGACTCGATACCCGCGCGCAGCGCCGTTTGCCGGTCATCGGGGGGGCCTGATCAGCGGGCAGAACTTGTGTCGAGGTACCGCCGCAGAGCGTCCTGCCAGGCGGGCATCCTGATGTTGTAGGCGTGCAGACTGGCTGGAGATAAGACGGAATAGACCGGACGGCGGGCGGGGCGGGGGAACTCGGCGGTGCTCACCGGGTCGACGATGGCGGGGAGCCCCTTGATTGCCACACTCTCTTTTGCGACATCGTACCAGGTGCAGTCGCCGGCGTTGGTCGCGTGGATAAGGCCCTGTGCATTACGCTCGCAGAGTTTCGCGATTGCGTCGGCAAGGTCGGGAGCGAATGTTGGCGAGCCTCGCTGGTCGTTGACTACTCGCAATCGCGGAGTGGGGCTCGCCGGCGTTGGGGTTGCAACTTTCAGAATCGTCCCGGGAAAACACTTGCCGCCGTGGCCGAAGAGCCATGACGTTCGGACAATGCAGACATCGGGGATGAGTTCGAGTAGCGCTTCTTCGGCGCGACGCTTCGTCTCGCCGTAAACATTGATGGGATTTCGCGAATCGCCAGTTTCGTATGGCGATCCTTTTGTGCCGTCGAAGACATAGTCGGTGCTGAGAAACAGCAGACGCGCGCTCGTTTCACGCGCCGCTTGGGCGACATGCACCGCGCCTTGGTGATTGACGGCGAAAGCCAGTTCGCGGTTTGCCTCGCAGCCGTCGACATCAGCATAGGCCGCGGCGAGGACGATCCAGTCGGGCCGCGACTCGCGCACGACTTCGCTGACGCGGGCCGCATCGCGGAGATCCGCATCGCGCGAAGAGTGTGCGCTGAGTTGCACGCCGCCGAGTGAGCGCACCAGCTCTTTGCCGAGCAGTCCGGAGGCCCCGAATAGGGTGACGCGCATAGCGGCATTGTACCGGGTGTCCAAGTCTCTTGCGGGCAAGGGTGATGTCGAATGTGTGGCTGTGGCTTGCTTACTCGGATGCGCTCGGGGAATTACGGGAAGCGCGGCGCCTGAGAGCGTGAAGAATGACGGTTCCGCTGATTCCGAAGCAGCCCACCGCGCCAAAAGCCATCGCATCGAGGACGGCCTGAGTTGTCCGCAGGCGGTCGCCGAGAAACGCCGCTGCGGCGAAAAGAACGCCGAGGATGTTCAGCCAGATTGGAGAGTGAAAGTTGGGAAGATCGCGGCGAAAGCGCAGTTGCAGCAGAAGTGCGGCGAGCCCGATGGCGGAGACTACGACGAGGGCGATGGGGCTGAGAAAGGCTTTCGGGCCAGTGTAAATAACCACGAGCGCCAGCGCGAGTACGAGCAGGCCGGAGGCAATGACAGTCCAGCGGCGAGCCATGCCTGAGCCGGCCGCGGTATCGTCAACCTGAGCTGCCATGCAGCCATTGTATCCCGGCTGCAAACCAGGGCGGGACTTGGCTTGAGAGCTAGGCTTGCATCTGCGTGCTGCCCGGCATCCACTCGGCCGGGCGGTTTTCGCCGTGAGATATGGCGTAAAGAACGAGTTCTACGCGGCTTGAGACGCCGAGTTTATCGAAGATACGCAGGAGATACTTCTTGATGGTGTGCTCGCTAAGACCCAATTCATCGGCGACATCGCGATTGCTCAGACCGTCGGCGACGAGGGCCACGACCTGCTCCTCGCGCGGAGTGAGCAGCAGCCTTCCGGTGGAATTCACGACGCGTAAGGTGGGAACCTCGGCGAGCGCATCCATGACATAACTCATTTGCTGATTGTGGATCCAGATCTCACCCTGCGCGACGCACTGGATGCACTTGCACAGCATGCGGAAGGGATCGCGCATGAAGAGAAAGATTCCCCTAGCGCCAGCGCGCAGAGCGTTGAGCGCGAGTTCGTGGTCATCTTCTTCGGCAAGCAGCACGGTCGCGAGATTGGGGAACGTGATCCGAAGCCAGCGCAGCAAGGCCCAATCGGAAAAGCGGTTGCCGGCGATCAGCGCGACGTCGGCAGGATTCGATCGGAGGAAGTCGTTCAGTGCGGAAGTATTGAGCGCGACCGCGGAGACTTCGAATTCGCGATGCGCACGCAAGGCACGCGTGAGCAACTGCGACTGCAAGGGCCCGGAATCGGCGATGAGCACGCGCACGGTTTTCTTCTCCGCGAGCGTGTTTGAGGGTTTCACGATGGCTTTTGCTCTCACGCTTAATATGGTGCACCAAAGAGCAGGGTCCGGATGTAGGCGCGATCACACCAGTTTTGTGATGAATCCGGAAAGCAATATCCACCTTAGGCTACCCGCTCCGGTGCACCAACCCTGGAGCAGCGGGCGCTCTTTCTTTTCCCATCTTCGACTGCAAAGGTAAGCCCGGCAAGCCTTCTCGCGGATTCATCACAATTCGATGTGCGCTGGTTCACATACCCCAGCGGTGGGCAGCACTTTCCAAGTCTTGTGATCCTTGAGATCTCCCGATACTTTCGGGGCACAGCTCAATTGCCCGAGCTGCATCGACTTGCCGGTTGAGCAACGGCGAAGAGTGCGGAGATGAAGGTAACTGCACAGTACGTTGTTGTGATGGCTGCGGGTTTGCTCAGCCTCCAGCTAGCCGTGGTTGCGCCGGCCCAGGAAGGTGCTTCGGGTTCGGTGAGTGTGGCCGGGACCTCTGCTCCGCCGTCCAGTCGAGGTACAGCGGAGAGCTCGCAGAGGACGGACCAGACCGGACAAAGCACTTCCCAGATCGACGCGACCACAAAACCCGACAAGGCGGGTGGCATGGGAGATCCTTTCATCGGAGGGGAGCGCCACCCGCTTTACCGGCTTACGAAATCCGATGTGCTACAAGCCAACTTTACTTTTTCACCGGACTACGACCAGACGCTGACCGTGCAGCCTGATGGCTATATCGCGCTCAAAGGAGCGGGAACGATTCTGGCGGAGGGGCGAACCCTGCCGGAGCTCCAGGACGCGATGACGAAGGCCTATGGCGGATTTCTGCACGAGCCCGAAATCTCACTGTCATTGAAAGAGTTCGACAAGCCATTTTTCCTTGCTTCGGGAGAGGTGATACGCCCGGGCAAATATGAGTTGCGCGGAGATATTACCGTCAACGAGGCAGTGGCCATGGCAGGCGGCTTCACCAAGCAAGCGCGACATTCGCAGGTGGTGCTTTTCCGGCGCGTTTCCACCGGGATTGCGGAAACCCATGTTCTGAACTTGAGAAAGATGCTGGATTCGCGGGATGCGCGGGAAGACATGCATCTTCGGCCGGGAGACTTCATTTTTGTTCCCGAGAGCCGGATTACGAAGATTCGCAGATTCATTCCAACCAACTCAATGAGCTGGTACATGAACCCTTTGCAGTTTTAATCGACACGAAAACAAAAGGAGCAACAGCCACCGATTTCTCGAGCCAGACTGGTGTCCCCCCGCCGCCAGAACCGATCGCCTGCAATGCGCGCCATGAGTTCCCAAGTCACAACAAGCCCGTCGGTAACCGCGCTCACCCCACGCGATGTGGCCGCCATCCTGTTCCGGCGGCCGCGGCTCATGGCGGGATCGTTTGGATTCGTGTTACTTGCGGCCATGCTGTTCTTCACCTTCTCTCCCCGTTACCAGGCGCATTTCAAGGTGCTTCTTCGGCGCGGCCGTTACGACCCGGTAGCATCTCCGCAACCGCCCAGTGTCATGGATGGAAGCCGGCCCGAGATTAGCGAAGAAGAACTTAACTCCGAGGCGGAACTTCTTCGCGATGAAGACCTGCTGAAGCAGGTGGTGAGCACGGCGGGACTGGTTTGGGGAGACATGCCTAGCGACCGCCGCGAGGCTGAGCTCGAACGGACGGTGCGCAAGGTTGGGAGGCGACTGAATGTAGAGACGCTCAAGAAGTCGAACTTGATTCAGGTTTCCTATAAGGACACGGATCCGGAGCGGGCGGCACGAGTTTTGGCGGCCCTGTCGGCGGCTTACACGGGCAAGCACGCCAAGCTGCAACGACCGTCCGGGGAGGTGCAGTTTTTCGACCAGCAGACCGAGGAAAGCGCGCGGCGGTTGCGCGGCTCGGAAGCGGCCCTGGTGGACTTTACCCGCGCGCGTGGCGTGGTTTCAGCGGCGATGGAGCGCGACATCGCTCTGCAGAAACTGGGCGACGCCGCCGCCACCTGCCGCCAGATTGACCAGGAAGAAGCCGAGACCGAGCGCACGGTGGCCTCTCTAAAAGATCAGCTGAAGTCGTTTCCCACCCGCTCCGTGACGGTTAAACGATGGTCCGACAATCCAGAGTTGCAGGAGAAGCTGAAGACGCATCTGCTCGAGCTGCAACTGAAGCGCACCGAACTGCTCACGCGCTTCCAGCCGTCGTACCGGCTGGTGCTCGAAGTTGACGAGCAGATTGCGCAGGCCAAGTCGGCAATTGCGGCTGAGACGCTCGCTCCAGTGCGCGACGAGGCTACCGACAAGGATCCCAACTACGAGTGGGCGCGAATGGAGCTCGAGAAGGCCGAGGTAAGGATGGAAGGCCTCCGGGCAAGGGAAAAGGATGCCGCCGCACAAGAGGCCGCATTGCGGACGACGGCCGAGCGCCTGCAGGCGAGCTCGATCGACCAGCAGGACTTGATGCGTACCGCGAAGGCCGATGAGGACGCTTATCTACTTTATTTGCGCAAGCGCGAAGAGGCGCGAATCGGGGACGCACTTGACGAGCAGAAAATCCTGAACGTGACTGTGGTTGAACCGCCGGTTGCACCGTCACTGCCGGAGCACGGCATTCCTTATTACTTCATCATTGCGGTCGGGATGGCCGGAATCTCCGCGCTGTGTGCCGCCTTCACCGCGGAATACCTTGACACGACGGTGCGCACGCCGGCTGAGGCGCAAAAACTGCTGGAAGCTCCAGTGTTGGCGTGGTTGCCTCCAGGAGATTCGGCAAATCGTCCGGTTATCACCATGCGAAAAAAACGGCCAGAGGTGGCACGGTGAGCACACTTGGGCAACTACTCCGCGCGATACCGGCGACGGCGGCGGTTCCTCGCGCCGGGGAAGACGCCCGAGTTGCAAGCACGCTTCCGGAGCCTGAGGCGGCGGCAGCCGAGCGGTGCGCCGCGTTCCCGACCGCCACAGCGCGCGACGAGCAAATTCACTCGCTGGTTCATCAACTTTTTCTGCAGCAGGATACCGTACGCGTGCGCAACGTATGCTTTGCGCCGGTCGAAGGGGGGGCGACGGCCGCGCACTTGTGCGTGGATGTGGCACAGGCGCTGGCTCTGCAGGGGAAATACGACGTTGGCCTCATTGACGGAGGTTCGGGCAGCGTGCATTTGCACGAGCTTCTACAGATCCCGGTGGCCAACAGGGGAGACGCTAGATGGCAGGTTGCGCCCTCCCTATGGATGGTGCCCCGCGTAACGTGGTCGAAGGAATGTGGGGCCGAGCCGATCACCGATCGGAAGCTGGAGTGGCTGCGGGATTCGATGGCGGAATTCGACTTTTCGGTTTTGTGTTGCGCTCCGGTGTCGTGGCTGACGATGAGAATCGCACAGGCATGCGACGGGCTGGTTCTGGTCCTGGCGGCGAACAAGACTCGCCGGCTGGTTGCAACGCAAGTGAAGGAAAAACTGACGAAGGCTCACATTCCGCTTCTTGGAACGGTGCTGGCGGAGCGACGTCTGCCTGTGCCGGAAAAGCTATACCGGGTATTATGAGCATGGGACAGATCATCACCAATCCGCGACTCGGGCACGAACAACCGGAAGGGGCGTCGCAGTATGCGCGGATGATCCCGGGGGTTCCGGCGATACCGCCGAATCTGCCTCCGAAAAAGCCGCCGGTATCGATACGCCAGACGGGCAAGGCCGTGGCCGCGGCGCTTTCCGGACGTCGCCCAGCCAGCGCGCTCCGGCAGATTCTGATGCCTCATCCTGCCGACGATGCGTTTCCACTTTATTCGGTAGTGGCGGCGGACTTGCTGGCCATCTTGACTGCCTGTGGCGCACAGACGCTCCTGTTCCCGGCCTGGGCCCTCCCGGTATTTGCGTTACCGTTGTTCGCCGTTCTGATTACGCTCTTTGCATTCAGCGAGGGCGTCTACCGCAACCGGATCGAACCGCCTAGCGCCGGGTCGATTGCGTCGCTATCGCGGTCGGTGTCGCTGGCAGCGATTCTTCTCGCCGTCGGGGAATGGGGGAGGAGCGGAGCGGCGGCGCTGCTGATCTCAGCGGCCTTGAGTCTGCTCTCGCTGCTAGGGCAGCGCCATTTGCGGTACGCGCTTGCGACACGAAGAACAGGACCGCCAACAACGCGCAATGTACTGCTCGTTGGCGGCGGGCCGGTTGCGCGTTCGATTACGCGGACTCTGGCAGCGGACCCGCTACGGCGCTTTTGCGTGCGCGGAAGTGTCGATGACGACCTGCCACTGTCGTCTACCGTCCTCGGCCGGATCGCGGATCTCGATTGGTTGGCGCGCGCCGAGTTTATCGACGAAGTGATCCTTGCCGTGCCTGGCCGTCCCGCTCTGGCGCGCGAGGCGGCCGATATTGCTTTGCGGAATCATCTCGACATCCGCGCGGTCCCGGAACTGCCACCGGGGCTGGGAGCGGAAGCAGGGGTGGACCTCATCGGCGACGTGCCGGTTGTGACCCTGCATCGCGAGCCTATTCCGAACGCGGCGCTTTTCCTGAAGCGAGTGGCCGATATAACAGGGGCAGCAATCGGGCTTATCCTGGCTTGCCCGCTTATGGCGATCGTCGCCCTCTGGATTCGCCTCGACTCGCCCGGACCCGTTTTCTACGCCGCCGAACGCACTGGCATGAAAGGCCGGCTTTTTCGCTGTTACAAATTCCGCTCGATGGTCGTGGACGCCGACCGGCTCAAGGATGGCTTGCGTGGCCGCAACCAGCGCCAGGGGCCGATTTTTAAGATTGACGATGATCCCCGGATCACAAGCGCCGGGCGCTACATCCGGCGCTACAGCATCGACGAACTGCCGCAGCTGTGGAACGTTCTGCGCGGCGATATGAGTCTTGTCGGTCCCCGCCCGCATCCGGTGGCGGAGGTGGAGCGATACGAACTGCACCACTATCGGCGGCTCGACATGAAGCCGGGCATCACGGGGCTCTGGCAGATCACCGCGAGGCAGTCGCCGTCGTTTGAACTGAACATGCACCTCGATCTTACCTATATCGAAAATTGGAGTCTCCGCCTCGATCTCCGCTTGTTGTTAGGCACAATCGGTGTCCTGTTTCGTCCGGAAGGGACCTGACCAGGCAGAAATCATGAGCAGCCGCGCCATCGTCTGGGATTGCAAACCGGGTCCGCTCTGGAGAGCGGCTGGCATTGCCATTCGCCCTTTATATCTGGCGCTGGGGAATGCGTCACTTTTCTACGTCGCGGCGATGGCTGTGATTCTTTTCCGGCCGCCGGGGCTGTTCTCTTTTTTTGCCGACCGCATTGCACTGGCGGCGCTATGTTTGGTGGTTGGGCTGCGCATGCTGGCGCTGCGCGAGAAGGTCCCATTCATTCCCGGGATCACCCTGCCATTGATGGGATTGACGGCGCTTGCCGTAGTCCGGGCTCTGCGCGAGCCGTTTGATGCGCAGCTCTGGAGCATAGTCGCCAGCAAGTTTGTTGTGCCGCTGGTTTTGTTTCACATCGCGATACTGGTTTTCCGCGGACCGAGACAGCGGCATCACTTTGAAATCTTCGTCGTCCTAAGCCTTGCTTATCTCATTTTCGTGGCGATTGCCTTTCTGGCGGGTTCCCCGTCGCTCATTTACCCGCGCTTCATTCTCGATGAAAGCCTGGGCTTTCATGCCGACCGCGCGCGGGGGCCTTTCCTGCAGGCGGTGGCAAACGGCGTTTCGCTGAATATCCTGGGGATACTGTTGCTGGTTTTCAGTCAAAAGAAAAAGATCGTCTGGCTTTTGTGGCTAGCGCTGCCCGTTGCGATTCTCGCGACGCTGACGCGCGCGGTTTGGATCGCATTCGCGGTCTCCGGCCTCGTCCTTGGATTTCGAACCATCAAGCGCCGCGCATTCGCGGCCGCCGGCCTGGTTTTGGTGGCGGGGCTGGTGGCGGGCATTGCCCTTCGCACCAGTGACCATTCTTTCCATGACATGCTCTCCGATCGCACGAGCGAGCGCGGCCCGGTCGATGCACGCATGGCGGTTTACGACGCCGGATGGGCCATGTTTCAGGAGCGCCCTTTTACGGGATGGCCCGCCGGCCGCATGTATAGCGAACTTGCGCGGCGGATGGTGGGTTATCACTTACGGATCTATTACGTCCACAATACCTACCTGGCCCTGTTAGTCGAGTTCGGTCTTCCCGGCCTGGCGCTCTACGGCATTCTTTTTTTCAACCTCTTTCGGCTCTCGCGTCACGGCATGCCCGATGAGGTCCCCACGGTTGCGACGCTGCGCGGAGTCTGGCCCGTTTTGCTCTGCGTTTATCTGTTTAACGCTTCTTTTGTCGACATGGCCTACCAGTTTGTCATTGGCCTGCTATTCACAATCGCGGGGATGCTCTGTGCCCGGGAGGAGGCTGCCGCATGACGACCGTCGCCTATATCGCCAACGAATTTCCTTCACCGCTTGAGCCGTATGTCATGGACGAGATCAGCGAACTTCGCAATCGAGGCGTCAACGTGGTCTGCTGCAGCGGCAAAAGGGTCGCTCCCGATGCCCTGAGTCTGTCCGAACGCGCCTTTTGGAAGGAGACCCTGTACTGCCAGCCCGCTTCTGACGAGGAATTAATGCGTGCGGTGCGCTGGTTGTTGAGGGATCGTGGTAGCTGGGGGAATGTGTTGAACCCGTTGATCGCCGACCGGCACGCGTCGGTGGGCCGCCGCCTTCGAACCTTCGGTCATACCCTAATCGGCATCGTCCTGGCTGACCGTCTGGCTCCGCGCGGCGTCGATCACATTCACTGCCATCACGGATATTTCGCTTCATGGATGGCGCTAGTTGCTGCGCATCGTCTCGGGATCGGTTTCAGCTTTACCCTGCACGGCTCCGATCTGCTGCAACGCGCTGACTTCATGGAAGCGAAACTGCGCGCTTGCAGCTTTTGCCTCACGGTTTCCGAATACAACCGGCAATATCTCTTGCGCCGTTACCCGGCAACGCGGCCGGAAAAAATCTTGTTGCGCCGCCTCGGCGTCGACCGGCTTCCGGGTAGGCCGACCGGGATAGCGCCGAGCCGTCCGCGGCATCGCCCATTTTGCCTGCTGGCGGTCGGACGCCTTCACCCGGTAAAGAACTACTCCTTCCTGATCGAAGCCTGCAGCGAGCTTCGCCGGCAAGGGCTCAATTTCATGTGCTGGATTGTGGGCGAGGGCCCCGAGAGGGCGGCATTGAGCCGGCAGATCGTCAAACTTGGGCTGCACGGCCTGGTGCATCTTGTAGGGCATATTCCTCACGCCGCGGTAAATGAATATTACCGGCAAGCCGATCTGGTGGTGATGACTAGCAAGAGCGAAGGCATACCCGTCGCGCTAATGGAAGCAATGTCGCACGGCAAGCTGGTGCTCGCGCCGAACATTACGGGTATCCCTGAACTGGTGGAGCACACGGCCACGGGATTTCTGTACGAACCCGGCTCGCGCGAGGGCTTTATCAGACTTGCGCGCTGGATTCACGACAACGAGGGCGAACTCGAAGGGGTGCGCTGCGCGGCGGCCGCGCGGGTCGCCGATGCCTATCATCGGCAACGCAACCTACGGGCATTCGCAGATGGTTTTCTGACGCGTATTGCCAAACCGGAACCAGACTATGCGTATCCTCTTTTGCAACAAGTACGACTATCCGTTTAGCGGGACGGAATCTTATCTGTTCGACCTTATTCGTCGTCTCGATGCGGGTGGACACCAGACTTCACTTTTTAGCATGGACCACCGTGCTCCGAATGGCTTTCGAGGCCGTTCCTATCGCATTCCCTACGTCAATTTTAAAGATCCGGATGCGAGTTTTTTCACCAAAGTCCGGCTAGCGGCACACGCAATCTATTCGCGCTCCGCGCGGCGCGCTATGCGCGACTGCATCGCAGATTTTGCGCCTGAGGTTGCTCACACCCGCGGTATTTACCATCACTTATCGCCATCGATCCTCTGGGAACTCAAGCGGCGGGGCGTACCTGTTCTTTATCACCTGAACGATTTCAAGATTCTTTGTCCCAGCTACAACCTGGTGGATCGCGGCGAGCCATGCCGTGCCTGCAGCGGCGGCGCGTTTTATCACGTCGTCACGAGGCGCTGCTATGCGGGGTCGCGTGCCAGCGCAATGGTACTGGCCGCGGAATCCTACTTCAACAAATGGCTGCGAACCTACGAGCGTTGCGTCGATCTGTTCCTCGCTCCGAGCGAGTTTGTGCGCGGACAACTCGTCGATCACGGCCTATCCGCCGGACGGATCGAAGTTCTTCCTCACTTTCAGGAACTGCCTGGCCCCGCACCGCAAACGAAGGATGAAGGCTATGTTCTGTATTTCGGCCGGCTCTCTCGCGAGAAGGGTATCGACGATCTGCTCCATGCTTTGGCCGGTGCGCCGCACATTCCTGTCGTCATTGCCGGTGATGGACCCGACTCCGCCCGCCTTCAGGTTCTGGCTCGCGAATTGAAGTTGAGCCGCGTTACTTTCGCCGGCCACGTCAACGGCGAAAATCTGAAGAACCTTATCGCTCGTTGCCGCTTCTCGGTTTTTCCGTCGCATGCTTATGAAACTCTTGGAAAGTCGATTCTCGAATCTTACGCATATGCGCGGCCGGTTATCGCCACCGACCTCGGGTCGCGCCGGGAGTCTGTGGAACCCGGCGTCACGGGATTGCTTTATCCACCCGGCAATCGTGCCCGGCTCGCCGAGGCGATGCAGTACCTTTATGACCGTCCGGAATTGATCGAAAGAATGGGAACGGCCGGACGATCCCGCGTGCGCGACAGGCACGCTCCGGAACAACATCTTCAAAAGATGGTTGAGCTGTACACTTCTCTCGCATCCAGAAAAATTCTTCTGTTTCCGCAACGAGCGACGCCGGATCCCCTTCTCGAATCCGGCCCCGCGGCCGCGCCGCGTCCTGTCCGCGTGGCCTTCATCGGCGGGCGCGGTGTCATTTCGAAATACAGTGGCGTCGAATCGTATTACGAGCAGGCGGGCGCGGAGTTGGCGAGGCTGGGACACGAGGTCACCGTGTATTGCCGCGACTATTTCACGCCCCAAGTCACCGTGCACAATGGCATGCGCGTTCGCCGCCTGCCTACCATTCGTTCCAAACACCTCGAGACTGTCGTTCATACCTTGCTCTCCAGCATGCATGCAATGATGTCCGGCTGCGATGTCGTGCACTATCATTGCCTCGGCCCAGCGTTGTTCTCATTTCTGCCACGCCTGGCAGGGAAAAAAACGGTCGTCACGGTGCAGGGGCTGGACTGGCAGCGCGCCAAGTGGGGACGCGTCGCGGCTCGCGTTTTGCGCTGGGGGGAAGCCGCCGCAGTGAGGTTGCCGGACGCGACCATGGTCGTGTCGCGAACCCTCCAGCGCTACTATCGCGAGCAACAGGGGCGCGGCACGTTCTATGTTCCAAACGGGGCCGCGGGCATGCTTCGCCGACCGGCGCGGCACATCGTCGAGTGGGGGCTTGAGCCAGACAAGTATGTCCTTTTTCTGGGCAGGTTCTCACCGGAGAAGAACTGTCATTTGTTGATCGAAGCCTTTGAACGGATCGACACGGACACGAAGCTGGTCTTTGCCGGTGGATCGAGCCATTCCAGCGATTATGTCGAGAAGTTGCGCAGCCACGAATCGCCGCGAATTCGATTCCTTCCATGGGTGGCGGGCGCGGCCCTCGAAGAACTTCTCTCGCACGCCGCCATCTTTGTTCTTCCTTCCGACATCGAGGGTCTTTCTCTTGCGCTCCTCGATGCAATGGGCGCGGGTGTTTGCGCTCTGACCAGCGACATTCCGGAGAACCGCGAAGTGGTCGAGGGTGCAGGCTTTATGTTTCGCCGGGGCGATGTGCGGGATCTGGAACGGGTCCTCAGAAAATTGATCGAGCATCCGGAACTTCGCCGTGAATCAGCGACGCGGGGCAGGGCACGCGTCCGGGGCGAATACCACTGGCCGGAAATCGCTCGCGCCATCGAGGCGGTTTATCTGCATGTATTAGGTTGGCCCGCGCCCGCCGATGCGCAGGAACATCGGCAGGGCCTGCAAACAATTTCAGCTCATGGCTCGGACTGATCCGGCGGCGGAACCTTTTAACTGAAAGTCCATGCCCCCGGAGCTGAAACGATTGAACCGCAACCCTAAACCCCAGAGCGCCCCTTTAGCCTCTGCATTATTTAGAATCGAAGCGCCGCAATTGATACGAAACGCGGCTTGCTCTTCGCGCGAACTGAGTCGCAAGGCGGCGTTCCGGCATGGAAGATTCGATTCTCGTTACCGGCGGGGCCGGCTTCATCGGCTCGAACTTTATTCTGCAGTGGATTGCCTCCGAATCGGCGCGTGTCGTCAATCTCGACAAGTTGACCTATGCCGGAAACCTCGACAACCTGCGCTCGGTCGAAGCCAATCCGCGCTACCGGTTTGAGCGTGGCGACATTCTCGATCGCAAGTCGCTCGCCACGCTTCTCGAGCGCGAGCATCCGCGGGCTATTGTGCACTTTGCTGCCGAAAGTCACGTTGACCGCTCTATCCAGGGACCGGACGACTTCATTCGCACAAACGTGGACGGCACCTTCGCCTTGCTCGAAGAAGCCCGCGCTTACTGGGCCGTGCTTAACCAGCAGGACCGCGCTGAATTTCGCTTTCTGCACGTTTCGACGGACGAGGTGTATGGATCGCTGGGCCCGGCGGATGCGGCATTTACTGAACACGCTCCTTACCAGCCGAATAGCCCGTATTCGGCGTCCAAAGCGGCATCCGATCATCTGGCTCGCGCATATCACCACACCTATGGCATGCCGATTTTCACGACAAACTGTTCCAATAATTACGGCCCGTACCAGTTTCCCGAGAAGCTGATTCCGCTAATGATTCTGAATGCCTGCGAAGGCAAGCCTCTGCCCGTGTATGGCGATGGCAAGAATGTGCGCGACTGGCTCCACGTTGAGGACCATTGCCGCGCGATCCGCACCGTGCTTGCTCGTGGCCGCGCCGGCGAAACCTACAACATCGGCGGGCGCAATGAGAAGAAGAACCTGGAAATAGTGCATACGATTTGCAATCTGCTCGATCGGTTTCGTCCGGCGGATTCCGCGGTCCCGCACGAGAAGCTCATCACGTTCGTCAAGGACCGCCCCGGTCACGACCGCCGATACGCCATGGACATCAGTAAGATTGAGCGCGAACTAAGCTGGCATCCGCAGGAGACGTTCGAAACCGGGATCGAAAAAACTGTTCGCTGGTATCTTGAACATAAAACCTGGGTGCAAGGCGTGATCAGCGGCAGCTATCGTCAGTGGATTAAAAAGCACTATGCAACCGAGCGCTGAGATCGTAATAGCCTCCGCGAACCTCCGTGTACTCCTTGGTTCAAGCTTTTCGCGAGCGTTACATATACGATGAGCAAGACCACAACAACTTACAAGGGCATCATCCTCGCCGGCGGCTCCGGCACGCGCCTCTATCCGGTCACGCATGCCGTCGGCAAGAGTCTACTTCCCGTCTACGACAAGCCGATGGTGTATTACCCGCTGTCGGCGCTGATGCTGGCGGGCATTCGCGACATTCTCGTGATCTCGACCGCAGATGATCTCCCGCGCTTTGAGCAACTGCTCGGCGATGGCTCACGCTACGGAGTGCGGTTTGAATACAAAGTGCAGCCCAAGCCCCAAGGCATCGCGCAGGCGTTCCTGATCGGCAGAGAATTCATCGGCAAGAGTCCCTGCGCGCTCGTGCTCGGCGACAACATTTTTTACGGACACGACCTCGTCAAGGAATTACGCGCGGCTTCTCAGCAGAAGAGAGGCGCGCGCGTCTTTGCCTATCCCGTCAACGACCCCGAGCGTTACGGCGTCGTCGAGTTCGATGCCCATGGCAAAGCGCTCAGCATCGAAGAGAAACCGAAGCATCCGAAATCGCGATACGCGGTCACCGGTCTTTATTTTTACGATCAGCGCGTAGTCGAAATTGCAGCGGCCCTGCGGCCTTCGCGTCGCGGCGAACTGGAGATAACCGACGTCAATCGTGCCTATCTCGAGCGTGGCGAACTTAACGTTTGCGTAATGGGACGCGGCATGGCATGGCTCGACACCGGTACGCACGAGGCTTTGATGGAAGCGTCACTATTTATCCAGACACTCGAAAAGCGCCAGGGCCTCATGGTCGCCTGTCCGGAAGAGATCGCCTATCGGTCCGGCTACATCACCGGTGAACAGCTTGGAGCCCTCGCTCATCCGATGCGAAAAAATGCTTATGGCGCATATTTGTTGCAGCTATTGAAAGACCGCGTTTTCTGACTAGGAAGCATTTTTGGAAAATGAAAAAGACTGCCACCAGCCTTCCCGGAATCCTGCTGCTCGAACCACGTGTGTTCGGCGACTCGCGCGGATTTTTTCTCGAGAGTTATAACCAGCGAACATTTGCCGAACTTGGAATCACGGAAACGTTCGTCCAGGACAACCAATCATTTTCGCAGAAGAACGTGGTGCGCGGATTGCATTATCAAATCCGGCATCCGCAGGGGAAGCTCGTGCGGGTGATTGCCGGAGAAATTCTCGATGTAGCGCTGGACTTGCGCCGTACCTCCGGGACATTGGGAAAATGGGAAACCTACACGCTCTCCGGGGAAAACAAATTAATGCTGTGGATTCCTCCGGGCTTTGCGCACGGCTTCCGTGTCCTTTCGGATACCGCTCACGTCGCTTACAAGACAACCGATTTCTACGCGCCCGAGCACGAAAAAACTGTAGCGTGGAACGACCCGGATTTGCATATCGACTGGCAACTCGATGGCGCACCAATCGTCTCGCGAAAAGACCAACGGGGAGTGCCTTTCAGAGAAGCTGAAAAATTTGATTGAAGGCCGCGAGGGCTGTGGCGAAAAGATCTACTCAAGTACGAAACGGGGGAGTCGCGAATCAGTTTAGCCTGAACTCCACCGCGATGGTGGTTTCCACAGCAACCGCGCGTCCAGATGACTGATACGGCTCGAACTTCCAGGAGCGTACGGCCTCTTCCGCGGATTTAAGCAATTGATCGTCACCCGAAACCGGGCGCACTCGCGAAACCAATCCATCTTCGCCAATCACCGCGTCCACTATGGCGAGCCCCTGCTTACCCGCGGCGCGCGCTTCCTCGGGATACACGGGGTCGACCTTCGAGACGATTCTCATCTCCATCGTCTCCGACGGAACGGGGATAGGCGCGTTCGAGTCCCGCGTGGCTGCCGAACCGACCTCAAGTTCCTTCCATGAACGCTGCCACTGCCACCAAGCGAGACCGGCCATCAGCAACATCGCGGCAAGAAGGAAATAGAACCGGCGCCGGTGAACCACGATTCGCGGTGCGGTTTTCTTCGCAGGAACCTCATGGCTAGCGCTCGGCTCGCCTGCGGCTTCGGTGGTCGTTTCTTTCTCTTCCGGCAGAACCGAATGCGGCACGAACTGCGGGTTTTGCAGCCGATACGTCCAATACCGGATCATCTCCCGCTGTTCGACCGGTAGCCCCACAAACTCGAATCCGCAACGTAGGCGTCCCTGGTAGCGAACAAACGCACGCGCGCGGACGGGGACCCCGACATTTGGAAGACGCAGTTCGACTGCCACCTGCTGCCCGGCAGAAAGTTCGCCTGCCACCATTCCCCCGACCCCACCTTCGCTGAGATCGGTACAGCGGCCGGGCAAATTTTCGGGCACGCCGGAGCGCAAGGCGATTACATCTAGAGGTACGCTAAGAGAATGTCGTGGAAAATCCCGCCGTTGTGCTCGTTCAAGAGCCGGTGCCACTGCTGCACTCATCGGTCAGCCTCCGCAACATCGAAACGCACTGGTGCGGCTGGATTCAATGACGAACGCGGCGCTTTCGAGGAACGGTAAGCTGAGTATAGCGGAAGACGCGCGGATTGTTTTCCTCAAAGTTGTTTGGCTGGCCAGTTTTTGCAGATGGAACGGTTCATTCCAGATCGCGCCAATTCGGGCCGACTCCAACGTCCACGCGCAACGGAACGGCCAGATCATGGGCGCCTTCCATATGTTCTCGCACCAGCGTCTTCATGGCATCAAGTTCGCTTTCGACCACCTCGAACACGAGTTCGTCGTGCACCTGTAGCGTCATCCGCGATTTCAGCGCGCGTCTCGCGATTTCCTCGTCGATGCGGATCATCGCGATCTTGATCAGATCCGCAGCTGTGCCTTGCAAAGGGGTGTTGACTGCGGTTCTCTCGGCGAAGCCGCGGAGGTTCGAGTTCTTGCTGTCGATGTCTGGAATCGGACGAATTCTTCCGAAGAGTGTCTTGACGTGCTGGTCCCGCCGCGCCTGCGCGAGCGTCGCATCGATGAACGCTCTTACGCCCGAGTAAGTCTCGAAGTAGGCGTCGATAAATTTCTTCGCTTCGCCCGGCTCAATTCCCAACTGCTGCGAGAGCCCGAAGGGCGACAGGCCGTACACGATTCCGAAGTTCACTGCCTTGGCCCGCCGCCGGTGATCGGGCGTCACCATCAGCGGCGGCACACCAAAGACCTGAGCGGCAGTCAGAGTGTGAATATCGTCGCCGCGCCGGAAGGCCTCGACCAGCAAAGGGTCTTTGGAAACGTGCGCCAGCAAGCGTAATTCGATTTGCGAATAATCGGCCGCCAGCAGCACGTTTCCGGGCTCCGCAATAAACGCCGCGCGAATCTCGCGCCCAAGCTCGGTACGAATCGGAATGTTCTGCAAGTTGGGATTCGCCGACGACAACCTACCTGTCGCCGTTCCAGTCTGGCCAAACGTGGTGTGCACGCGTCCACTTCCGGCGCGCACGAGCGCGGGAAGCGCATCGACGTATGTTGACTTCAGCTTGGTGAGCTGTCGATACTCCAGAACCAGCCGTGGCACTTCGTGTTCTTCTGCCAGCCCTTCAAGCACATCGACCGCCGTCGATATTTTCTTGCCCCTGCCATACTTGACCGGGATTGGCAGTTCGAGCTTGTTGAATAACACATCGCCGAGTTGCTTCGGCGAATTGATGTTGAATACCATGCTGCAGCGCTCGTAGATGTCACGCGCTTTGGCGTCGGCCTCGCGCTGGAGTTTCGCCGACATCACGCCTAGTGCCACAGGATCGATCTTTACCCCGGCCTCTTCCATCCGCGCCAGCACCGGAACCAGGGGCGCATCAATCTCTAAGTAAACCGAATTCAGCCCTTGACCGCTGACTTCTTCATGCAGCGCGGCCGCCAACCGGCCTGTGATATCGGCCGCCTCGGAGATGTTTCCGCTCAGCTTCAAATTCAGTCTTCGCAGGGCAACTTCCGCTAGCGAGTGCGACGAATACGTCGGATCGAGCAGATAGGAATACAGCATGGGATCATGCTTCACCCCGCGTAGCGCGGTTCCGCTCTCGCGCAGTTGATGCAGAGCCGACTTCGAATCGTGGATGCTCTTTGCAAACGCGGGATCCTTGAGCATCTCCTTGACCCGATCCCCAACTGCTGAGTCGTTGAGCCAAACAGCGGCTCCCTCACCGTGCCCTCTCGATATGGCAATCTGCTGCTGTCTCGAGGGCGTCGGTGTCTCGTCGGACCCCGGCCGCAGATCGAGAAGCCCAGTCTGCTCAGGCTCGGCCTCGCTCTCTTCCTGGTCCTGCTCTCGCGCTGCTTCTCCTTCCGGAGTCGATAGGGCCACCGCCAAAGCAGCGCCGGGCGGGAGGCCTCGTAGATAATCCTCCAGTTCTTGTAGCGTCCTGATGTCGCGGTAGTCGCCTTCCTTTACCTCGATAACAGGGAGCAATTCTTTCAGCAGCGAGCTGAACTCCAGTTCGGCGAACAAATCGCGCAAGCTCTCAACGTCAGGTTCGCCAGCCTTCATCGCCGGCACATCAAGCTCCACCTCAACATCGGTATCGATAGTCACAAGCTGCTTGCTCAAGAGAATGTTGTCGCGATTGTTCAGTAAAGACTCGCGATAAGTTTTCTTCTCCACTTCCGCCGCACGCTCCAACGCCGCCTCGACACTGCCAAATCGCCGAATGATTTCAACCGAACCCTTGTCTCCGATCCCCGGCGCTCCGGGTACGTTGTCGATCGAATCCCCGCGCAAGGCCATTACATCGATCACTTTCGCAGGCGGCACTCCCAGCAGTTCTTCAACCTTCGCCGCATCGCAAATCAAATTGTCCTTCGGCGGATTGAGCACGCAGACCTTGTCGTCGACAAGCTGCAGCATGTCCTTGTCGCTCGAGACGATATAGACCGTGTGTGATTCGGCGGAAGCCTTGCGCGCCAGCGTTCCGATCACGTCGTCGGCCTCGTAGCCCTCAAGCTGGAGAATTGGGATGCGGTACCCCTCGAGCGCCCGCCGAATATAAGGAACCTGCTGCACCAGATCTGCCGGCATCTCTTTGCGATTTGCCTTATAACCCTCGTACTGCGACTCCTTGAACGTCTGTGTCTTGATGTCGAACTTACGAATGGTGGTGATGGCCTCCGCCTGCTGGTTGCGGATTGTCGGTGCGCCGACATCGAACACCGCGGCCAAATACTCGGGCGCGAAGTCGTCGCGCAGCTTGCGCAGCATGTTGACGAACACGTAGGTGGCGGCCGTAGGAATTCCAGTCTTCGTCGACATGGGCCGCTGCCGCGCCATCGCGTGATAGGCGCGGAAAATAAACGACATTGTGTCGATCAGGAAAATCCGGCCCGTGCCGCTGTCTTCAGTCACACGCTGCGGCTTCGGGCGGCTCGCTTGTGGCCCGCTCTCCGGTTCCGTGGGCGTTTTCGGCGAGGATTGTTTCTTAGGAGGCAATGAGGAAAGTCTAACAGCTTAGACAGCCGGGCAATCACCGTGATGCGCATCCCAGCCAAATCGGGCGAACCCGCGTATGATATCTGGTTTTCGGCTTTCAGGCCGCCGCATGCTTCCTTTTAAGCTGATCTATAGCGACGATTACTTCCTGCCAATCGGATCGCACGTGTTCCCAGCCGAGAAATACAAGGGCGTACGCGACCGACTTCTGGCGCTCCAAGCCGCGGAAGCATCGGACTTTGTCGCTCCCCGTTCGGCAAGCGACGAAGACATCCTACTCGTGCACACTCCGCAGTACGTGCAAAAGCTGAAAACGGGTACGCTCAGCGCTCGCGAGGAACTAGAGATGGAAATCCCCTACTCGTCGGAACTCGTGCGCGCCTTCTGGTTTGCAGCGGGTGGCTCTATGTTGGCTGCCGATTACGCGCTCAACGACGGTATCGCCATCAACGTCGGCGGCGGATTTCACCATGCCTTTCCCGATCACGGAGAAGGCTTCTGCATGATCAATGACATTGCCGTTGCGATCCGCCGCATGCAGCGCGACGAAAAAATCCGCACCGCGATGACGCTAGACTGTGACGTTCACCAAGGCAATGGCACAGCGGCAATATTCGCTCCGTCAGTTGCCAGCAACCGCATGCCAGCGGTTCCGGGTCCAATCATGATGGACATGGCCCGCACGCGCCGGCCTCCATCCGATGTATTCACCATCTCGTTGCATCAGGAAAATAATTATCCGGCCTTCAAGCCACCGTCTTCGCTCGATATGAATCTGCCCGATGGCATGGGCGATGGCGAATATCTGGCCTGTCTCGGCAGCGCCATCAATATGGGACTGAGCAAGTTTCGGCCGGAGTTGATCTGTTACGTCGCGGGCGCCGATCCCTACCACGAAGACCAACTCGGCGGCTTGTCGCTGACGATCGAGGGCCTAAAGGAACGAGATAAGCTGGTCTTCCAACTTGCCAAGGCCGAAGGAATTCCGGTCATGGTGACCTATGCGGGCGGATACGCATACGACTTGAACGACACTATTGTGATTCACAGCAATACCGTTATCGCGGCCAAGGAGGTCTATTCGTCACTCTGAATTCCAGGCCTTTTGCTGAGTGCTTGCGCCTAAAGATGCCGGCCAGAATATGAGCGACACCTGCAGGTCAAGCAGCGCGTGCACAATCATTGGCAAAAGCAGACTGTTGGTGAACAGGTAAAGGCCGGCGAGAATCACGCCGCCGATTGCTGTTTTCGCGACTTCTCGCCAACCCTGATAAAAATGGGCCAGGCCGAAGATCAGGGATGACAAAATGGCTATCTCCAAACTGTGTAGGTGGAGGAAATACACGCCGAGGTAATAAAAGAGAAATCCAGACAAACCAATTCCTCCGAGATTCCGGCACCTATGCTGACGGCCGCAAACCAGCGTTGTTCCTCGATCGAGCCGGGAAGCAGAGCGCCGACATTGTCCTGTAATTTCAACCGGAGCTTCGGGGCCTTGGGCCGCGCCCGCAAGCCAGCTTGCACCAGGAATCCGCCGATCGAGATTGCCAACCCCGTCGTCCACCACCACGAGTGTGGCGCACAGATCCCGAGAAGCGGCCCCGGAATTTCACACCATCGCCACAGCCCGCAGACCACGGCTGTAACCACGATCTGCTCGACGACCGACGACCGGTAAAGCTTAAGCCGGACTCCTGTACCGCCCGCCTGCAGGCGCTTTTGAGCTCTTCGATATTGCAGCCGTCCCAGCCAGGGTGAGACCAGGACGATGAAGACGGTCAGTAGATGGGACACGATCTGCGCCGGAAGAGTGTTTATAAATGTAAATGTAAATTTACATTTACAGTTCGTCAAGCTTTCTTGTAGAATCGCCGTCATGCCGAAAACCGTGCTACCCGCTCACCAAGAGCGCAGCCGCCAGACACTCGGGCGCCTGCTGCGCGCCACTGTCGAGGTTTTGGATAAACACGGTCTGGACGGCGCGACCATCCCCCGCATTGCCGCTCACGCCGGCCTCACCCCCGGCGCCGTTTACCGGCGCTTTCCCAACAAGGACGCTCTACTCCAGGAGGTCTGCCTGCGCGCGCTGGAGAGCAACTATCGGCACAGGAATGAATTACTCGAGCCAGAGCGATGGAAGGACAAGCCCCTCGCGGATTTGCTGCGTTACGTAATCGATGCAAGTCTCAAAGGACATGCCAAACATCGGGGCTTTCTTCGTGCCCTATCGCTTCTGACTTTGCAACATCCCAATCTGACCTTTGTTCGCAAATGCGAGGAGTTCGAGTGGAAGACATTTCAGGCAGTCAGTGATTTGCTGCTGGCACGGCGCAGCGAAATCCACCATCCCGATCCCGATTCTGCCGTTCGCTTGGTCATGTTGGTGGTCGGCGTAGCTGCGCAGGGTGTCATGGTTCTGCCCAGAGACATGAAACACTTTTCCCGTCTGCTGCCCGATGTGGAGGCCCACCTCGAGCGGGAACTCCCTGAGATGGTCCTGACTTATTTGAGAATTAAGAGGTAAGTCGCCGACGTGCAGCCCTCAACGCTTTGCCGCGTCGTGCGCCGATTTCCAATTCGCGACCTGCTCCTCAGCCTGGACGATTTCCTCCGCAGTCATCGTCTTCTTCACATCCCCAAGAGCCGCGGCACTTTCTTTAATCGAATTCTGCGACAGCGCCAGCCATTTGTATGCGGCGACTTTGTCGCTTCTCGAAGCGCTTTTCGCCAGCATCATTCCGAAGCGATACTGCGCCTTAGCCATTCCGTGGTCAGCGGCCAGGTGATAGTAGTGTGCGGCCATGTCGGGATCAGGTGGCGCGCCATTTCCCTGTTCAAAAATGATGGCGAGATCGTACTGCGCCTGAAGTTGACCTTGATTCGCCGCCGCAGTCAGCCAGCGGCGTGCCTCAGCGTAGTCGACCGCAACCCCGTGGCCCATGGCATAACTCACTCCAAGCGCGAACTCGCCATCGGGGTCTCCATGCTCGGCCGCCTTTTTGTACCAACTGACAGCATTCTCGTAGTCAATCTTCCCAGTCAGACCCTTCGTGTACATGGTTCCCAGCGCGACCTCGGCAGGCGCGCTGCCCAGACTTGCCGCCTTCTCGTAATAATGCATTCCTTTCCTGATATCGACCGCGATGCCTGCGGCCGGCGGCTGAATGTAGATCTCTGCAAGTGTCAGAGTAGGCGGGACGAGGTTCTGGTCGGCGGCGGCATTCAGCCAGCGTATCGCCTCTTTGTAGTCGCGCTGCACGCCCTCGCCGCGCATGTACATCAGCGCGAGATTGTATTGCGCCGATGCGTCGCCGCCTTCGGCAGCGCGCCGGAACCACTGCACCGCCTCCTCTGGATTCCTCGCCACTCCCTTGCCGTTCGCGTACAGCAAAGCTATATCGGTGGCGGCATCGACTGAACCTTGTGCCGCCGCCCTCTTGTACCAGTTGAGTGCTTCCGCGGGAGAAGAATGGTCGAGGCCAATTCCCATCTCAGCAAAGATCCCCAGCGATTCCTGGGCTGCTGGATAGCCATGGTCGGCGGCCAGGTGCAACAAGCGGGCCGCCTCAACATCGTCTTTCTTCAACATGGCTCCGGCATGATAGGCGAGCGCGAGAAGGGTCTGCGCCTCCGGATTTCCCGCCTTAGCCTTGTCTTCGAGCGGCTGCAAATCGTCGACGCCGAGCCCGCGCGCCTTTTCCAGCAAGGCATATGCACCGGGCGGAGAGCTGGTTAGTTTCCCGGGGCTGCTCTCTTGGGGCTTCGGCGCATGCTGCTTAGGTTCGGGCTTTGTCGAGGGAATGGCCGCAGCCGTGCTTTTCTCCTGCGCGCGCGGATTCGCGATGGCCGTAGTTTGCGCTGAGCCTTCCGTGAGCACAGGAATTTCAATGACGACGCTCTTGCCACCAGAGGGCTTGAATTCAAAATTCAAAAACGCACTGGACTCCAGCACCACGCGAGTTATTGGCGGTCGAGCGCTAAACTGCGACACGCGCAGTTCTTTAATCGGCCCGCCGTTCACCGCAATCCGCCTGTTCCCGCCCTTTAGTTCGCATCCAGCGAAATCAAAAATCAGCCGGTCAGGATTCGCCGCGCGGCTTGCTGTGGGTGTGACCGCGCTGCTCATCGCGATTGTGATGGTGAGGTGGTCGGGGCTTGGCTGAACGTCAATCCTTCCCACACTGGCAGCCGCGGCTGTTTCCTGAGGCGTCCGATTCTGTCCGGAGGTTTGACCCCCAACGAAGACGCAAAGGAGAGCACACAACGACGCCGCGGGCAGTCGAGGCATTAGGGCTCCTCAGGTGAGAAGCAGAATTGTACCGCCCGAAACTAGAAAAAAATACGTCCGAGTTATACCGGCGTGAGCTCCGATATCCGGCTGCTAGAATAGTCGTCAGTCTATGTTCGAGAACTTACAGGAAAAACTCCAACGCGCCTTCAAAAGCCTGCGCGGGCAGGCTGTTCTCAACGAAGAGAACATCGCGGAAGCGCTCAAGCAGATTCGTTTGGCGCTGCTCGAAGCCGACGTCAACTTCAAGGTCGTCAAAGACCTGATCGACCGCATCCAGGCAAAAGCGGTCGGCCAAGAGGTCATGACCGCGCTCTCGCCCGGCGAGCAGGTCATCAAGATCGTGCGCGATGAACTGGTCGCAACGCTCGGCAAAGATACTGCAAAGTTAAAATTTGCTTCGCAGCCCCCGACCGTCGTTCTGATGGCTGGTCTGCAAGGTTCCGGTAAAACCACAACCTCCGGCAAGCTTGCCAACTGGCTGAAAAATGGCGGCCACCGCCCGCTGCTCGTTTCGGTTGACGTCTACCGTCCCGCTGCTCGTGAGCAGCTCAAGGTTGTTGCCGCCGCAATCAAGGCGAACATTTACGAAGGACAGGTGGAAGAGGCCAACACGGCGACGGTCGAGCGCCTCGCGAAGGAAGCGCGCCGCGAGGCCATCAACTCCGGCTGCGACGTGCTCATCGTCGACACCGCCGGCCGTCTGCACATCGACGACCAACTCATGGACGAGATGCAGTCGCTCAAACGGCTGCTCAATCCGCAGGAAATTCTCTTCGTTGCCGACTCGATGACGGGTCAGGACGCGGTCAAATCCGCCGACGAGTTCCACAAGAAGCTCACGCTCACCGGCGTCGTGCTCACCAAGATGGACGGCGACGCCCGCGGCGGCGCGGCTCTCTCGATTCGGCAAGTTACCGGCCAGCCGATCAAGTTTATCGGCCTTGGCGAAAAATACGATGCGCTCGAACCCTTCCATCCCGACCGCATCGTCTCGCGCATTTTGGGCATGGGCGACATTTTGTCGCTGATCGAAAAAGCCGAGCAGCAGATCGACAAGAAAAAAGCGCAGGAACTCGCGACGAAAGCCTTTTCCGGCGATGGCTTCTCGCTCGAAGATTTTCGCGACCAACTTCGCTCCGTCCGCAAAATGGGCTCGATGCAGAGCATCATCGGCATGCTGCCGTCGATCGGCGCGTTCCAAGGGTTACAAAAGGCCGCGGACAAAGTCGATGAAAAGCAGATCAACCGCGTCGAGGCCATCATCAACTCGATGACCAACTACGAGCGGAATCATCACGAGTCGATCAACGGCAGCCGCCGCAAGCGCATCGCCCGTGGATCAGGAACGACCATACAAGAGGTCAATAACCTGCTACGCCAATACGCGCAGATGAGAAAGATGTTCAAGCAGATGGGCAAGCCCAGCTTCATGCGGCGCATGGCGGGCATGAAGCTGCCGGGAATGTAAGAGACGGCGTCCGACATCTCTTGTATGCCTTTTTACTACGACATCAAGGTACCTGAACTGCCGCAGGTGGGATCCACTGCAAATTATCGATTGGTGAGGTGGATCTTGCCGGAGAAATCGAATATAGATTCGGGTACCGCGCTCGCGATTGTGAGCAGCGCGGACACGAGGTACATATTGCGTAATGCGGGTCCGGGATTTTTTTCGAGGTGGGACATTCAGGAGGGGAGCGAGGTATCTCCTGGTCAGACGATTGGTAGGATCACGGCTGATGGGGAATTAATTCCCTACGGGCGTCCGTACGTGACGTTCGATCTCGCGCCGATTCGCCCGCATGATCCGCTGGCTGACGAACTCTCAACTTCATGAAGTGGCGCTCTTCACAGGAATCAGGCTCATACAGTGACCTTCGCCCTCTCCGCGAAATTTTCGCTGAGCGCAAAGAAGCGATCGCCAAATACGTCCCGTCCGACGTTCAGGCGATTCACCAACGCGCAATTGACGTACTGAAAGCTGACAGCTTCGCCACCATGGCTTTGGCCGGCGTTACTACTATCCCGTCCTTCGAGCTTCCCGACCACAACGGCAAGCGCGTCTCCTCCTCGGACCTCCTGCGCAAAGGCCGTCTCGTCCTCTGTTTCATTCGCGGGCGCTGGTGCCCCTTCTGCGTCGGCCAACTCGAAGCGATGAACTACATCGCGGCGCAAATCGCCAATGCCGGAGCCCAGACCATTGCCATCTCTCCGCAGACCGAGAAGCAGACCTTTTTCATGCATGACCAGCACAGGCTTGGTTTCCCGATCCTGGTCGATGCCGGCAACGAACTCGCGCGTCAATTCGGCCTCGTCTACAAGGTGCCCGAAGAACAGCAGAAGCTCTACCGCAGCACTTTCATCAATCTTCCATTCATCAATGGGGACGACAGCTGGGAACTGCCCATTCCAGCGACTTACATAGTTGATCGGGACGGAAGCGTGCTTTTCGCGTCCTCGAATGAAGACTACACCGAGCGTCCCGAACCGCTCGACATTCTGAGCTTCCTCGAACACTGCGCGTAGCGAAAGAAAAAGCGCCGGGAGGAAAACCGGCGCTCATTCGCTCGTGCTTCGTAGATCGGCTTGCGGGGCTACTTCTTCAGCGATGCCATATCGATCACGAACCTGTACTTCACATCGCTCTTCAGCAACCGCTCATAGGCCTCGTTGATCTTCTGAATCGGAATCATCTCGATGTCGCAAACGATTCCGTGTTCCGCGCAGAAATCGAGCATCTCCTGCGTCTCGCGAATTCCGCCGATGATCGACCCCGCCAGCGCGCGCCGTCGGAAGAGCAGGCTACCCACCGCGACTGGAAGCGGTGTCGGCGATGCGCCCACCATCGTCAGTGTGCCATCGAGCTTCAGTAGATCGAGATACGCCCCGACATTGTGCTCTGCGGAAACGGTATCGAGGATGAAATCAAAGCTGCCGGCGTGCTTTTGCATTTCGTCTGCGTTCTTGGAAATCACGACTTCGTCCGCGCCGAGTTTGACCGCGTCCGCCGACTTGCTCGGGCTGGTCGTGAACATCACCACGTGCGCGCCAAAGGCATGAGCAAACTTCACGCCCATGTGCCCAAGTCCGCCCAGTCCCACCACGCCGACCTTCTGCCCCTTGCCAACTTTCCAATGGCGAAGCGGTGAATAAGTCGTAATGCCGGCGCAGAGCAGCGGCGCCGCGGCAGCGAGGCTCAGCTTTTCGGAGACCCGGAGCGCAAATGCCTCGTCAACCACGATACTGTCGGAGTACCCGCCGTAGGTCACGCCGCCCAGGTGCTTGTCTTCCGAGTTGTAGGTGAAGGTCGCGGGCCCGTTACAAAATTGCTCATTACCTGCCCGGCAGTTGGGACAGGTCCGGTCAGAGTCGACCATGCACCCGACTGCGGCAATTTCGCCTTCTTTGAATTTCTTCACTGCACTCCCGACTGCGACCACGCGGCCGACGATCTCATGGCCCGGCAGGGGTAGACAGTTGGCGCCATGCTCTACCATTCACCACGCGTCTGATGCAGGTCGGAATGGCAAACGCCGCAGTAAAGAATGTCGATCTTGACGTCGGTCGGCCCCGGCGTCCGCCGCCGGACCGTAGTAGCCGCCAGGGGAGAGTTCGCGCTCGTCGCGCCAAATGCTTTAGCTGTAAAGGATTTCGAGGTTGTGGAGGATTTTTGCGCAGGAGGAGTTAAAGTTGCTTGACCCATAAGAGTGAATGCATTTCCTTTCGCGTTATGACATGTAGATTGCCGGCGGCCCGCGCGAGATTCAGTGATCCCATAGCAAAAAAGCGGCATCTTTGCTTCTCCGCGAATACCCCGTCCATCCTTGCCTAAACCCCTAACCTCCGGCATAATAATTGTTTGTCTCAACCCTGCCGGACTCATCCGGAACAAAGGAAACGAAGCGAGTGTTAATGATCCGTCTGGCGCGCGTTGGTGCGCGCAAACAACCTTATTACCGTGTAGTGGTGATCGAGAAGGAGCGGGCGCGCAATGGGCGTCCGGTGGAAGTCGTGGGCACGTATAATCCGCGCACCAATCCGGCGAGCGTCGACCTGAAGCGCGACCGCATTGACTATTGGGTTTCGAAGGGCGCGCAGTGCTCCGACCGCATGACGAAGCTGCTGGCTATGCCGCCGCGCGCGGCTGCTGCTCCGGTTCCTGCCGCGACCGCCTAGTTCGTTCTCCTCTACCGCTGTTCCTTCCTTCGCATGAACTCATGCGTCGGAATGAGATAGTTTTTGTTGCAAGGCGGGCGTTGCCCGTCTTCGTGGAGATTGCATGGTGGAGAAAGTATGACCGACCAGAATCCCAATGCGCGCGCCATGATCGAGCACATTGCCAAGGCGCTCGTGGATGACAAGGGCGCGGTTTTTGTCGATGAGTACGAAGACGGCGACGAGACCGTCATCGAACTGGAAGTTGCCGAAGCAGAGGTCGGCAAGGTGATTGGCCGCTCCGGCCGCATCGCCCGCGCATTGCGCACGGTGTTGTCGGCGGCCGGCACGAAGGACGATACGCGTTACGCGCTGGAGATTCTCGAATAGCGGCACCAGAATCGAGCGGCGATTGGGTCACACTGGCGTTCGTAGTAAAAACGCAGGGACGCCGCGGAGAAGTTGCCGCCGAGTTGCACACCGACGTTCCGGATCGCTTCCGGCAAGGCATGCAGCTCTCGGCGCTCATGAAAAATGGGGAGCGCCGCGAAGTAAAGATCGAAGAACTTTGGCCGCACAAGAGCTGGCTGGTTCTGAAGTTTGAAGGCGTCGAGACGATCGACGATGCCGAGCAGTTGAAAGGCGCGGAACTGCAGGTTCCGCAAGCGGACCGCGGCAGGCTGGAACAGGGCTGGACGTACCTGAGCGACCTGGTCGGATGCACGGTGTTCGACAGCGGTCGCGAGGTCGGCAAAGTTGTAGAGGTAGAGTTTGGCGCCGGTGAAGCGCCGCTACTGGTTGTGAGAGACGAAAGACAAGCGGCGAAAAGTCTGCCGTACGAAATTCCGTTCGCCGAAGCCTACCTTGAAAAGTTAGACATCGAGCGAAAAGAAATAAGAATGCGGCTGCCGGAAGGGTTGTTGGAAGTAAACGCGACGAAAAAGGGATTGAGTCATTGAATCATTGAGGTATTGAATCATTGCAAATGACTCAATGAATCAATGATTCAATGACTAAATGCCGTTTCGACATTCTTACGATCTTTCCCGATTTTTTTCGCGGCCCGCTCGATTACGGAATTATCCGCCGGGCTCGCGAAGCGGGCTTGGTGGAAATAAGCATTCACGATCTGCGGAATTTTACGAAAGACAAGCACCGCACCGTGGATGACCGCCCGTTTGGCGGCGGCGAGGGCATGGTCCTCAAGCCGGAACCGATCTTTGAATGTTTGGAGTCACTGGGCAGCCTGTCGTCGCAAGCCGAGCGCGTTGCCGGAACCGCAAAGCAGTCGGTAATTTTGCTTTCGCCGCAAGGCCGGAAGCTGAATCAATCGCTGGTAGCGGAACTTGCAGAACTGGATCGGATCGTTTTGATCTGCGGCCGCTACGAAGGTGTCGACGAGCGCGTAGGCGAGCACTTAGCCGATCGCGAAGTTTCTGTAGGCGACTACGTGCTAAGTGGCGGCGAGCTAGGCGCGGCAGTAATCGTCGACACGGTCACGCGTCTGATCCCCGGCGCAGTAGGCAACGAAGCGTCGACAAGGCAGGAGTCGTTTACGAGCCCGTGTAGCGCGGGCGCCCTCGCCCGCGATGCTGCGGATGAGGGCAGGCCAAGTTCGACGTGCGTGTCGGGCGGATTGCTAGATTATCCGCACTACACCAGGCCGGCTGACTTTCGCGGCATGGCGGTTCCCGAGGTGCTGGTGAACGGGAACCACGAAGAGATCAAGCGCTGGCGTAGAAAGCGAGCGCTGAAAAAGACGCTTCGCAATCGTCCCGACCTGCTCGAGGATGCCGTGCTGAGCAGGGAAGACGAGGCGCTGCTGGAAGAGATTAGAAGTGAGTTAGAAGTTCCAGACTCCGAGACTGCTGTTCCCGGCAACTCGGAATCATTGAGAATCGAGAACTAAAAAAGGAACCATCATGCGTAATCAAATTATCGAAAAACTTCTCGCCAAGACGCGGCGCACCGATCTGCCGAAATTTGGCCCCGGCGACACCATCCGCGTACAGGTAAAAATCCGCGAAGGCGAAAAAGAGCGCCTGCAGGCCTTCGAAGGCGTCGTCATCGCCCGCACCCGCGGGGCGCAGCCCAGCTTCACCGTTCGCAAAATGAGCTTTGGACAAGGCGTCGAGCGCATCTTCCCGGTGGATTCGAAAGTCATCGACAAGGTCGATGTCGTTCGCTCCGGAAAAGTTCGCCGCGCCAAGCTTTACTATCTGCGCGCCCTGCGCGGCAAAGCAGCCCGCCTGAAAGAAGTCGAACAGTAGTCGAGACATTCTTCGATTCGTCGGAATGCCCAGGTTCGCGCGCGATGTGCGCCAGCGATCTGGGACGGCTGTAGTGCCGGCGAGCCGCCGCGTCGTGGCGGTCCCCGCCGCTGTTTGCGTCCAGCTAATGCTCATACTCGCTTGTGAGCCTACAGCCCTCGTGAGTAATTCGCGGTCATTTGCTTTTAGCACGGAGCGTATAAGTCTCAAACCCCGTGTAACCTTGGTTGCCCAGTTTTCGCAAAGGAAGAAGGCGACGAAGAAGGAAGGCAGTTACAAGCTGAATCCCGAGCCCAGCAGGCTATAAAGCAAAATCACCAGCACCACCACTGTAAACGCCACATACAACCGGTCCCGCTCAATCGAAAATCCAACAATCGAAAACGCCACCCGCACAATTGGAGTAGCGATCAGCAGCAGCAATCCCAGTTGGATCCACCCGCGCCCATGCCACCCGCGCGCGCTCTGGATCACCCCCGGAATTGTCCGGTAATCCGACGGCTCCCCACGAAAAATCTTGTAATCCGCCCGCTCATTCCAATGCCGCGCCAGATAAATCGACGCCCCAAGCGCCACGACCAGCGCCGAAAAAATCACTCCCGCCCGCAGCAGATTCCCCAGAATCACTTCCATCCGCTTGTCGCGCCACGGCTGCGGCTTGAACTCATGCAATCCGCCCGGCATCACAGTCCTCCCCACAATCCCTTGTAAAGCATCTGCAACCCCAGCACGAGAATCACAATCGCAAACACCAGCCGTAGCGAAGCCGTCTCCGCCTTCACCAGAATCCGCGTCCCCAAAAGCGATCCCGCCAGCACCCCGAGCATTACCGGCATCGAAAGCCCCGGATCGACATACCCGCGGCTCAGATAAACTCCCGCGCTGGCTGCCGCCGTCACTCCAATCATGAAGTTGCTGGTCGTGGTCGAAACCTTAAACGGAATCCGCATCGCCTGGTCCATCGCCAAAACCTTCACCGCTCCCGACCCGATCCCCAGCAACCCCGACAACGTCCCCGCCCCAAACATCAGGCTGAACCCAGCCGGCACATTCTGCACGTTGTACGTCCGATGCCCTTCTTTATCGTTAAAGTGCCCGTTCAAACGCAGCCGGGTCGCCAGCGCATCCGGCGGCAGATTCCGCTGCGCATGCGGACGCGGACGCCGCGAAATATAAGCCGAGTAAAGCAGCACCGCCCCAAAAATCACCGCGATCGCCCGAACCGGAATCCACGTCGCCAGAAACGCTCCCAGCAGCGCCCCCGAGGTAGTAGCCATCTCCAAAAACATCCCAATGCGAATATTCGAAATCCCTTCCTTCACATAAGCCGCCGCCGCGCCCGACGAAGTAGCAATCACCGATACCAGCGACGCCCCAATCGCATACCGGATATCCACATGAAAGAAGATAGTAAGCAAGGGCACGAGCACAACGCCTCCACCCAGCCCGGTCAGCGACCCCAGCAATCCCGCGGCAAACGAAACGCCCGCCACCAGCACAGTAAAGAAGAGAATCGTCATGCGAACAGGTAGAGTACCATTTCCGATTTTCAGTCGGCGACCTCTGAGGCCTCAATCGTCTCTCTCTGCGTTAAAGCTTTTCGCAGGCAGTTCAAGAATGTTAGGTAGAGCACGAACCGAAGCGAGCCAGAGCCCGGAGCCGCCCCCTGCGACCAACCCGCCCCTCTGGCATCTAATCAACAGTGCTAGGATAGAAGGTTCGCCCCGACGGGCCACCGCGCCATCCGGGCAACTTTATTTTCATCAACTCTGGAGGATGAATGGCCAGCAACGCCATCGTCGAAGTCACCGACGCTAATTTCGATTCTGATGTACTGAAGTCCGAAAAACCCGTACTCGTAGATTTCTGGGCCGCCTGGTGTGGCCCCTGCCGAGCCATCGCGCCCATCGTCGAGGAGCTAGCAGGCGAATATCAGGGCAAAGTCACCATCGGCAAAATGGACGTAGACCGCAACGGCGCCACGCCCATGCGCTACAAAGTCACCGGCATTCCCACCCTGCTGGTCTTCAAGAACGGCCAGGTGGTCGAGCAGCTCGTAGGCTACCGCTCCAAAGACGACATCCAGAAGGCGCTAGACAAGCACCTGGCGTAGAGCCGAATGCAAAGTCAGAAGGCAGAAGTCAGATTGCAGAAGTAAAATCCTTTGCGGCCCAGCATGTCTCGGCTCCCATGGGGTTTCACTTCTGCAATCTGACTTCAAACTTCTGCAATAGGTCTTTCACCCCTGACCTCTAACCTCTGACCTCCCGCGGCGTCAATATTTCCGCAGCACGCCAATCACCCGCCCCTGCACCTCCACCGCCGCCGCCGGAAAAATCATCGGCTTCATAGTCGCATTCGAAGGCTGCAGCCGAATCTTCTCGCCCTCTTTAAAAAATCTCTTCAACGTAGCGTCCGCGCCATCCACCAGCGCCACCACAATATCCCCGTTATGGGCGGTCTTGGTCTTCTCGACCAGCACATAATCTCCATCCAGAATTGCCTCATCCTGCATCGACTCGCCGCGCACCTCAAGCACAAACACTTCCTTCGAACGCACAAAATCGGCCAGCGAAATCGTCTCCGGAGTCTCCACCGCCTCAATCGGACGCCCCGCTGCAATCCGTCCCATCAAGGGCAAAACCACTCCCGTATTCACAGCCATCGAAGTCCGCAGCTTCCCCCGCGGAGGCAGCAAATCGATCGACCGGCTGCGATTGTAATCGCGCGTCAGCAGTCCCTTTTTCTCAAGGTTGGTGATGTGCTTGTGGACAGTCGCCAGCGAGTTGAGCTTCATCCCCTCTTTTATCTCTTCAAACGAAGGAGAGTAGCCCTTCTCCGAAACAAACCGCGAGAGGAAGTCATACACCTCATGTTGCCGCCGAGTGATCGCCATGCGCCCAGCCTAGGCGAAGAAGAAGCGAATGTCAAGAAGATGGTACCAATTTTGGAGAAGATTACAACGGAAGGTGCCCACTTAAGCCTCGGTTGACATAAGTGCGCCGGGTCCGGATTTGGACCCTAGCCGCCCGGGCCGCAAGAAATGAGAAACTGCGGGGTTGAAGGCGCTCCTTGATACTAATAACCCTTACGCGGCCCTGAAGGGCCCGCTTTTCCGCGGTGGCGCAAAGATTCACACTCCTCGAAAATGTCTTATCACCTAACGTTCCCCTAACTCCGGAAGAGATTCTTAGCGATAAAGAAGACATTGGCTGGCCGCTCCGCAAGCCTGCGCATGAAGTATGGGTACCATTCGGTGCCGAAGGGGATGTAGACGCGAACCTTCCAACCTTCTTTTACCAACGATTGCTGCAGGTCGCGGCGGATGCCGTGGAGCATCTGAAACTCAAAGGCGTCGGGCGGGATCCCGTCGTGCTTGGCGAAAGCCTTTGCCTCATTGATGATGGCTTCATCGTGTGTGGCCAGGCCGTGATATACGCCGCTCTTCATCAGAATCTTCATGAGCTTGACGTAATTGGCGTCAACTTCGGATTTTTTCTGGAAGGCGATGTTCTCCGGTTCGCGATAGGCGCCCTTGCAAAGGCGGATACGGATGCGGTCGGCGAGCAGCTTTTCGACGTCGGACTCGGCGCTGCGCATGTAGGACTGAATCACCGTGCCGACATTGTTGGCGTTTCCCGGAATGCGGTGTAGTTCGTGGACGAAGTCGAGCGTGCGCTGGGTATAGGCCGAGCCTTCCATGTCGACGCGGACGAAGTTGGTCGGCGTCATGCTGGCGGCTTTCGCGACCAGGCTGCGCACGATGTCATAGGCCATTTTTTCGTCGACATCGAAGCCCATGTGGGTGAGCTTGAGACTGATGTTGGCGTTGAGGCGACTGGCGGCGATGGCGTCCAGCAGGTCGTGATAGAGCCGGGCGCTGTCGCGGGCCTCGTCGGCGTTGGTGACATTTTCGCCGAGGTTGTCGATGGAGACTCCAGCGCCGAAGGCATTGACGGCAGCGGCGGCGCGAATGGCGTCAGAAACCTGAGTGCCGGCGACGAATCGCGACGACGTGCGCTGCCCAAAGCTGGAACGCTCGGCAATGGCGCGCAGGGACTTGCTCTCCGAGAGCGCGATGAAGAGGGCTCTTAGCATGAGACACCTAATTTTGGCGGATTGATACTGCCAGAGGCTTTCGTTGGCATTACAGTATTTTTTACCATAGACGGTTTGATTTGCGCGTGACGGCGATCACCGAGAGCGAGAGGTGTGCCATCTTCCTGCTCTCGTAATAGTTGCGCGACTGCACCAAGTTCGCGTGAGACCCACTGATGTAGAATGTTCTCCGTCTATGGATCTCAAGGCCATTCAGAACGCTCTTGCTGAGCGCAACATTGACGCCTGGCTTTTCTACGATCATCACCATCGCGATCCGATTTCTTACCGCGTGCTTGGCTTGCCTGACATGATGGCGACGCGGCGGTGGTACTACCTGATTCCGGCGAAGGGCGAGCCTTCGAAGCTGGTGCACAAGATCGAGTCGGGGCATCTCGATTCGCTGCCGGGCGGGAAGTCTCAATATGCGGGATGGCAGGAGCTTTTCGACGGGCTCAAGCATTTGCTGGCCGGGCATCGCGACATTGCGATGCAGTACTCGCCGAACAATATTGTGTTTACGGTTTCGATGGTCGATGCCGGAACGGCGGATCTGATTCGCGGGCTCGGAAAGAACATTGTCAGTTCGGCGGACCTTGTGGCGCAGTTTGAAGCTACCTGGAGCGACGAGCAGATCAAGACGCACTTCGAGGCACGCGACGCGATCGATTCGATTACGGCAGAGGCGTTCAAGGAAATCGGACGGCGAGTCCGCAATGGCGGTGCCACTGAGTATCAGATTCAGCAGTTCTTCATGGAAGGCTTTGCCCGGGAGGACCTGGTCACGGATGATCCTCCGATTGTTGCCATTAACGCGAACAGCGGCAATCCGCATTACGAACCGCGCGCCGAACGTTCTTCGCCAATCCGAGAAGGCGACTTCGTATTGCTCGATGTTTGGGGAAAGAAGAACAAGCCCGGAGCGGTTTATTACGACATCACGTGGGTGGGCGTGATTGGCAAGCCTTCTGAGCGGCAACAGGCTGTGTTCAACATTGTGCGCGGTGCGCGCGATATCGGCGTGAAGACCGTGCAGGACGCAATTGCTGCTCACAAGCCCATTGCTGGTTGGGAGGTTGATCACGCGGTGCGCGGACATATAAAGAATGCGAAGTACGGAGACTACTTTATTCACCGCACCGGACATTCGATCGGGACCGAAGTGCATTCGAATGGCGCGAATATGGACGACCTCGAAATCCACGATGAGCGGCGCATTTTGCCCAACTCCTGTTTCTCCATTGAGCCCGGCATTTACCTGCCCGAATTCGGCGTGCGGCTTGAAGTCGATGTGCTGGTGCGCGCCGCAAGCGCCGAGGTGACTGGTAGAATTCAGAAAGAGATCGTAAACATCTGAATGGCTAAAGCGACACCAGAGAAAACTACCGCGCCCGAATATCCGCTGACAACCAATGCGGTGATTGCGCCGGTGCTGGGATGGATTATTCCCGGCGCGGGACACATCTTTCTTAAGCGCTACGTGCGGGGAATCCTGCTGCTGATTTCCGTCTTTGCAATGTTCTTCATCGGATTGGGCATGAACGGGCGAGTTTATCAGCCGAACGGCGGAGACATCCTCGACATACTGGGTTTCGTCGGCGACGTTGGCGCAGGCGGGCTTTATATTCTGGCGCGCATCATGGATTGGGGAAATGCCATGGCGGCGAATGCCGCGGCCGATTACGGCAAGACCTTTATTATCGTTGCGGGGCTGTTGAACTTCATCGCTGCGGCTGATGCGCATCATATTGCCTTGGGGAAGAAGCCGTGACCTTTACCCTGACTCACTTTTCGGCCGCGGTCGTCTTCGCTCTTTTTACTTCGATCGTCTTCGGCATCACGCAGAAGAACTCGACTCGCGAGCAGGTTCGCTATGGGCTTTACTGTTTCGCCATGTTCGTTGGCGGAGTCTTTGTTGCGGGCTGGGCGATGTGGCTGATCAGAAGATAGCTGCGAGTAGCGAGTTCCGAGTTGCAAGTCACGAGCTGCTAGCTACTTATTCTCTTCGCAGTTTCTGTTTCTCCCAGCGCCGTTCTTATTTTCAATCCGTTTGAAACTCTCGATTCTTATCGCTCCGGCGCGGAGGGCACTTGGCCTTGCTCCATGTCGCCGCTTTGTTCATAGCCACCGCAGCGGCATTTGTCGATGAATTTTACGGTGATGTCCTGGCCCAGGCGCGGAATGGATTTGTAATACCAGAGTTCGAAAGGATCGGTAACGGCTTTGACTCCGCTGGCCAGTTGATACCCGCCGCCGGCGTGCTTGTCGATGGAGTCGGGCGTGCCGTAAAGAATGTAGATGCGGCCTCGATCCGTTTTCCATCCGGGCGTTGACTTGTCCTTCTTATCGGTGAAGGTGAAGTGGGAATTGGCGTAGGCGATGCGGCGATAGTGTTCAATTTTGAAACTGTTTTCTGACGAACCGGGAGTTGGGTTGCGGCGTTCCCAGAAGTCTGCGATGAACTTATCGCGCTGGTCGTCGGTGGAGAGATCGAGGAAGCGGGCGCGCTCCTGGTCGGTGATGATCCAGCGGACGTCCTCGTCGAGCCACTTTTTGAAGCGGCTGGGGAGCGGAGCCTGAGCGATGGAGATGCCGACAAAAAGGGACACAAGCATCGCCGAGAGGAACAGGCTAATGATTCTTTGAATGATGGAAGGCATGCGCCCTATTTACTTTCTGAGATGCTCCCGCTCTGCGCCCCCCAAGTGGTGGTACCCCTTCCCCCCTCCCCCCTATATGGCCTCTAATAGAATCATTGGGTTACGGAGAAATTCCCGCCAAAGTCTTGATTCCCGGCGAGTTATAGGCAAAGTATTCCAGAATAAGGACTTAAGTGCATATTTTCCTATTTTGAACCAAATTCATGCCTGTGCGAGCCCTCAAGGGAACAAATGTCAAAGATCGTTTTTGTGACCCGTTCTCTGATGGTGCGGGGCGGACAGGAGTCTCCACCCTACTCATTTTCCAGGCAAAGAGCGACTCGATGCCGTTTGAATGATACGCGGTACTCCCTCAAAGTTTTCGGCAGACGGGATATCGAAGTCAAGGAGATTTGTAGTGGCGTGAGCAAAAGACGAATCGTCTGCTCGCCGGAATGGGAATCCGGCGAAGTGATTCGCGTGTAAATGCCTTCTAGAGATAAAGATGCCTTGGCCAGTTAGCTACCGGGATCTTGCGGCGGATGGAGTTGCGGGTCCATTCGATCCAGAAGATTGGCCAAACTGTGCAGGAGAGGAGCCATGACCACAGCATGGCGTCTTTGCCGAAGACGAGGGCGAAGGTGGCGGCGAGCATGACGTATTTAGTCCAGCGGAAAATGCGGGCGCGAGCCGGCGTGTAGATGGGAAGGAAGGGAACTCCGAAGGCAACGAGGAGCGTGAGGCCGCCGGCGAGGAGGATGCGGGCGAGATCGTTTGAGCCGCGCAGGAAAAGGGCGGCCGAGGACCAGAGTGCGGCGGCGGGCAGGGCGAGCAGTAAGACTTTCAGCCATGGGCGTACACAGATGGCTTTTGTTTCACGCTGGCTCTGGCGCAGGATTTTCGCTTCGGCGGAGGTGAGCATGACGCTGCGATATTGGCAGTTGGCGGTCCGTGCATCGCCCAGGGCGGCGATGGCGGAGCGGTCGGCTTCGTGGGCAGAGGCGCCTTTTACCAGGGCGGCGTTGCGGGCGGATTCGTAGTGCTCGCCGATTTCGGCACGAACTTGTGCGGCTGAGTCGCTGGAGAGTTTCGCCGTTGCCTGCTTCAACCATCGATCGAGTTGGGTCATTTGTGCCTCCTCATTAATGTAGGCCTCGATTTATGCCTCGCCCAAAATTGCGGTGACTGCGTGCGACAGTTGGCGCCACTCGGCGCGGTCTGTCGCTAATGTTTTGCGGCCGGATTTGGTGATGCGGTAGTAGCGGCGCGGGCGGCCGTTTTCGACGCTCTCGTAGGACTCAACCTGGCCTTCGTTTTCCAGCTTGTGGAGGGCGGGATAGAGAGTGCCTTCCTTGAAGTCGAGCACCCCTTGGGAACGATCCTTGATTTGCTGGGCGATACGGTAGCCGTGGCAGGGTTCGTGGGCGATGGCTTCGAGGATGAGGGTGGGGAGCGTGCCTTTGAAGTTCACTTATACCTCGGATTACTATGCATAGGATAGGGGAAGTGGGCGAAGCTGTCAAGCGGGGAATGGGCGGCGAAGGCTGATTCAGACAAAACCGGCGAACAGCCCGTCAGTTGCCCACATTTTCTATTGAGCCGGGGAAGAGGAGGGGCGTTTTTTCTGGCTGGCTTCCGCTTCCTTCACCAACGCAGCTACGCGGTGAAACTCGTCGCTGTCTTTTTTCAATTTTGAGTAGTCGACGGTCGAATAGTTATTCTTCAGTTCCGACATAAGGTACGAACGGCGTGTTGTGTAGTTGTCGTGGGTGCTCCAAAAGGGGTTGACGTCGACGTCATCATCCTTTTTGATGGCGAGCGCTTTCCAGGAGGCGGGCGCCTCACGGATGTCGTAACCGGCAGCCAGCATCCATTCCAATCCGACACGATCGGCTTGATTCTCCAGGGTGCGGATGTATCGGTTCTGAATGGCGGAGGCGGTCAAGCCCGTGGCGATGCCGCCGCCAAATGGGATGAAGGCTCCGCTGAGTCTGAGTGCCAGCAGTTCCTTGCGGTGATACTGATGTATTTCCCATGCGTGCTTCTCGACTGCGTGCGATATCTCGTGCGCCATGACGAAAGCGAGCTGGGCCTCGTTCTGCAAAATATCGAAGTCTGCGGAGTGAACCACGACGACGCCGTTGGGATAGGCGGCGGCATTGAAGACCTTGGCCTGTACCAGATAAAAGCGGAAAGAGATTTTGAGGGGGTCGTCGGCAGGCATCTCCTTCTGATGGGCAGGGATGAGACTCTCGCCGAGCTTGGAAATGTAATCCTGCGCCTCTTTGCTGGGGACTATCTTGTATTTTTTCCAATGCATTTTGAGTTCCCCGGGAGCGGGAGCGAAGTAATCCGGGTCCTTCACTTTCGGCTCAAGATGCTTCAGCATCTTTGCTTCGCCATTCTCGACTTCGCCGTGTTCGAACTCGACCTTGTCTGCTTTGATGGTGCCATCGGGTTGGCGCATTCCCTCATAGTGGAGAAAGGTATCGAGGTTCAAGGAGTCGAGGGAAGTCAACTTCACTCCTTCCAAGTTCTCATCTTTGTATTTTTCTTTGTCTTTGTTGCCGTGCTGGTCCTTTTGTTCGGATATGTTTGGCTTGATGGTAACGATGGTGGTTGGAGCGACGGCTATCGTCTGACCGTCGGCATGAATTGTTCCTTCCCAAGACGACTCTTTTTGGGAGAGCGCTGGAAGTTGCTCGAGGAGCGCGGTTCGCCTGATGCGGTGGGTGTTGTCGAAAAATACCTTCACGGACTTGGCCTTCAGTTCGCCGGATGCCTCGTCCAACTCTCCCTTGACCTCTAACTCCGTACCCACGCGGATATCCTCGGGGGTGAAAGCGGGTGGGGTCTTATCGCCCTCGGGAGCGGAGAGGTCGAGGGTGATTTTCTGGTCGCGCGTGATGATGTAGTCATCGATTGTGAAGCTGGTGGCCGACTTAACGTCGGTTACAAATCCGTGAATGGTAACTTCTTTCGCCGCTGCAAGAGACGTGAGACACAGGCATGCAATCGCTAAGACGGTAAGTGGACGCATAGGGTGTGCGACATCGGCGCGATGGTAACACAGAAAGGAGAGTCCGAATCAGGCTTCGGGCCTGGCCCACTCAAGCCAACGGAAGGCTTGAATGGGACAACTTCCGAGGATCACTCGGCGGCGTGGGCGGGGGGAGCGGAGTGTCCGATGAGCACTGCGCATGACGGTCGGAAGACGCCCTAGTCGATTCCTCCCGCCAGCGGCAAGCGCGACGCGCTCGACAGCAGATTCCGCTCGTAGGGCGTGAAGCGGCGCGCATAATCGTCCGAATTGATCATCCGGTCGCGCTGCTCCGGAGTCATTCCACGCATGCCTCGGATTGCATCGTTGAGCGCCCGGCGCCGGTCCGGACGCAACTCCTGAAACTGCCGGAACAGCGTGCGGGCCTGCACCCGCTGCCCGGGCGTCAGATGCTCCCACGCCTCCATGCGCCCGAGCACGCGCTCCTGCTGCTGCGGAGGAAGCGCCGAAAATCTCTGCAACCTCAGCAACAGCTGCCTTTGCCGGGGCGGCGGCAAGCGCCGGAACTGCGGATCGTTCTCAAGCGCGCGCCTTTGTTCCGCGGGAGGCATGTCTTTATACTTCCGCAGCCAGGCCCCGGCATGCCCCGGCCGATTCGGAGGGCGGCTAAATTGGGGCGATGGCGATTGAGAATGCGAATTTCCGGACGGTGAAGTTTGGGAATTCTGGGGCGGCTGGTTCGGACTCTGGCCCCGCGAGTTCTGCGCAAACGCCGCCGTCAGCAATAGGAGCGCGGGTGCGAAGAGCCGCAATGCCGCCCTTCCACAGCCCGCGATGTCTCGCCTCCCCGGCATGTCCCGTCTCTCTTTCCGAACCCGTCGCAGCCCAGCCGACCCCTTGGTGTCCGGTCGCCAGAAGCCGCCCCCGCCACACTTCTACGGCGTTGCTGTCACATCGTCATCCTGCACCTGCAAATCGTCGAGCACGTCGAAGTCGGCATACAGATCGTCATTCTTTTCGAGTGATTGCAGGTCCCCGACCGCCGTTCCCGGCTGCACCGGAGCCGTGAGCGCGGGAGGAGCGGTCGCAATCTCATCCGTCTGCACGATGTACGACCTGTTTCCCACGGCCACCGCCGCCACAAAGATAACCGCCGCCGCCGAAGTCAGCCACACCGGATGCCGCCCCAACCGAGGCAGCAGCCGCTCATACCATGCGAGGCGGGGACGCGCCATCTCCTCACGCAAGCGCGCCGTAAGGCGGGTATCGAAATAAGCGGAAGGTTCCGGGGCTTCCCATTCATCGAGCAGCGCCATCGTCTTGCGAAATTCCTCGAGCTGAGCCGAACACGCGCCGCACGAAGCCAGATGCGCCTTCATCTCCGGCGTCACTGCTCCCATGCCAGCCGCCGAGTCCGGCACCGAGCCCGCCGACATCTCGAGCAAAACATCCGGCAAAATTTCTTGAAAATGTTTGCAATCCATACTGCGTCTCTCTATCTCCCCGTCGCAGGCTTCGCGGCAGGCTTTCCCGAAACAAATTCCTTCAACTGTTCGCGCAGCGTTTCGTAGGCGCGAAACAGCAGCGACTTAGTTGCCGACTCGCTCAGTTTCATCACGGCGGCAATCTGTCGGTAGTCCATTTGCTGATACTTGTGCATCATGACGGCCAGGCGCTGGCGCTCAGGCAAGGCATTCACCTTCGCCTTGATCGCGGCCAGGCGCTCCCGTTTCAAAAGCTGTTCTTCCACGCTCAGCGTGTCATCCGCGACATCGGGAGTGGTTCCCGTCTCCGCATCCGGTTCGTCGAGCCGGACCGTGTTCTCCGGACGCTCATGCCGCGTGTCGCGCGCGTGATTCACCGCGAGATTCGTGGCGATCCGGTACAGCCAGGTGCTGAATTTGGCGCTCGCCTCGTAACTCTCGCGCGAGCGGTACACGCGCAAGAAAACTTCCTGCGCCAACTCCTCCGCAGTCGCAGGATTGTGGCACAACCTGTACATAAACCCAACCAGAGGCCGCCGATACTTCTGAACCAGATACCCGAAAGCCGATTCGTCGCCGGTCTTGACGCGAAGCATCTGCTCGGCGTCAGCGTCGGTGGTTGAAGGAGCGGCGGAGGTTGCAGAGGCAGCGCCCGAAGGGCGAAGAGCCGGTCGATTGAGCGGCGCGGGAGACGCCGCACCGCCAAAGCCCAGCAACCCGCGATCGATGGCCAAGCTGCTCACATCTTCAGAAACCCCGCCCGATTCAGAAAGTTGCGGCTCCGCGGAATCCGCGCCAGGCAAGGAACTCCTTTCCTCAGAACCAGATGCAGCCTTCCGCGATGGCCTGTCTGAAGCGCTCATAAAAGGGACGTTCCCAAAAGGCTATAAGCCCGGCCCGACAGGGTCAAGCGGTAACACCATCTCCCTCATTCACACAACCTTCATCGTTTCTTTACGAGCCGCTAACAATCGACTGGTAGCGTCACTAGGATTTGTCGCTTCGGGTCGTGGCGACCCCTCAACCAATTTGAAAACATTTCAGGAGAGAGTCTATGAAAAGAACAGCATTATTGGCGGGCATGATAGCCCTGGCCGCCAGCGCCGCATTCGCCCAGCAAGGTCCGGTGCCGAAAGGCGTTCCCACCCTCAACCACGTCTGGGTCATCATGATGGAGAATCACGGCTTTGTTCAGGTTCTCAATAACCCCGCCGCGCCGTTCACCACTCAGTACGCCGCCGCGGCCAATCTCGGGACCAATTATTTCGCGGTCGCTCACCCCAGCCTGACTAATTATCTCGAGCAAAACGGGGGGTCCAACTTCGGCGTTCTCGACGACAACTCTCCCGACTGGCACAACGCGAACTGCCAACCCAATATTGTCACGGGCGTGACCAACTGGGAATCGACCTCGACTCCCATCTGCCCGATATCGGCTAGCGGAACCGACGCCGCGACTCCGGCCATCGACTACGTCAACGAAGATCCGGGCTATCCCACCATCAACATCGACGGCACCAAGTACTACAATGCCGATCCCAATATTGTTGGCATGAGCATCGCTGACCAACTCGTCGCCGCGGGAAAAACCTGGAAGAGCTATCAGGAAAGCCTGCCCATGGGTGGCGCGGACCTCATCAATTACAGCGACGGCAACTACACCAACCTCACCGACTTCACGCTCTTCAACAATCTGTGGCCCGGCGGAAATTTCAGCTCGAGCCAGATCGTTCAGCTCTATGCCGTCAAGCACAACCCTTTTGCTTATTTCCAATCGACGCAGGAAGGCGGGAACCCGGCCAACAGCCTGGCCAACATGGTTGCCTTTGACGGACCCACGGGCCTCTATGCCGACCTCGCCTCCGGGAAGGTACCCAACTATTCCTTCATCGCTCCCAACCAGTGCAATGACCAGCACGGTCGCGGCAACGGAACGCAGTTCTGCCAGTACGACCCGAACGACAATGGCACCCAGAACGGTCTGAACCCGGCCCTCATGAACCTGGGCGATCAGGCGCTGCAGAAAATCGTGACCGCCATCCACGCCTCGCCGGCATGGAAGAAGGGCCACAACGCCATCGTGACGATCTGGGACGAAGACGACTACAGCATCGCTCCCACCATCAACCAGGTGGCGGCGATCGTTGACACCAACTATGGCTACCACAATCTCCAGAGCAACGTTTTCTACACCCACTTTTCGCTGCTCCGCACCCTCGAAGGCGGATTCGAGCTACCCTGCCTGAACCATGCCTGCGACGCCAGCACCAACATCATGAGCGACCTGTTTGGCGCACCGAAAAAGTAATAAAACAAGAAAGCTACAAAGAAGAGAGCTGGGTTAAACCCCGGCTCTTTTTATCTCCGAATGAAGAACGGCCAGTTATGGCTGCAGTCCCCGCGCTCAAGCGATCCCCGCGATAGACCAAAGATGCAGCGTGCCGGCGGTGAAAGATGCTCTTGTTTTTCGCAGGACGAGTAAACTATTTCTACGTCTAACCCGCAATTGTCGAAACACGAGCCGCGAAACATAAGGGATACCCGTATGAAAAAGACCGCTGTCCTCTTAGCGCTGACGCTCCTCTGCCCCGCTCTTTACGCCGCGTCCTCCGATGCGAATAGTGACGCCGCGTGGAAGGCCGAGCTCGAGAAGTGGAGAGCGCAGCGCGCCAGCGCCCTGCAGGCTCCGGAAGGATGGCTCTCGCTAATTGGCCTGGACTGGCTCAAAGATGGCGACAATTCCTTCGGCTCGGCGGCGGACAATCGCATCCAGGTCGATAAATTGCCCGGCCACGCCGGGATCGTGCGGCTGGCCGGCGGGAAGGTCCACCTCCTTCCGCCGGCCGGTGGATTTCCTAAAGAAGTTCAGCTCGACGGACACGCCGCGACCGAGCAGGACCTGCTTGCCGACGACAACGAACATCCTTCGAAGATAACCATTAACACCGTAAGTATTATCGTGATCAACCGCGACGGAAAATTTGCCTTCCGCATCAAGGACCCGCAAGCGCCAACCCGAACGGGTTTCCACGGGCTCAAGTGGTACGCGCCCGACCCGGCCTATCGGATTCACGCCAAATGGATTCCCTACACCACGCCTAAAACTCTCGACATTCCAACGGTCTTAGGGACGACGACGCACATGCCAGCGCCCGGCGCAGCCGAGTTCAGCATAAACGGGCAAACCGTGCGGCTGGAGCCGGTTCTGGAGGATCCGAGCTCGACGGACCTGTTTTTCATACTCCGCGACGCTACGAGCAAATCGACAACATACGGAGCGGGACGCTTCCTCTATACAGGTCTTCCAGATCACGGCCTGAGCCAGCCCGGCGAACTGATTCTGGATTTCAACCGAGCCGTGAATCCTCCCTGTTCCTTCACGCCCTACGCTACTTGCCCTCTGCCACCGCAGCAGAACGGTTTGAGTGTCGCGATCCCGGCGGGCGAGAAGCGTTACCACGACTGATGCCGAGGCTGGCGAGATGACGGCGCAAGCCCAGGACGTGCCTCAAGGGAAAACTCTGGCGATTGGACTGTCCGGGTACGGACTTATTAACTCCCCGCGGCTGAACAAGGGGACCGCGTTCACCGATCGCGAACGCGACCTGTTCGAATTGCACGGCCTGCTACCGCCTCATGTGGCCACTCTGGATGAGCAGATGCAGCGGCGGCTGAGCGTATTGGAGAATCGTCCGGCTCCATTCGACAAATACGCCTATCTGCGCGACCTGCAAGATACTAACGAAACTTTGTTTTATGCACTGCTGCTTCGCCACATCGAAGAGATGCTGCCTCTTGTCTATACGCCCACGGTGGGCGAAGGTTGCGAGCGGTTCAGCGAGATCTGGAGAAAGCCTCGCGGGCTGTTTCTGAGCTATCCGAATAAAGACCGGATTGGGCAGATTCTGAGCCATCATCGCTACGACGACGTGAAGTGCATTGTGGTTAGCGATGGTGAGCGAATTCTGGGACTGGGTGATCAGGGCGCGGGCGGGATGGGAATCCCGATCGGCAAGCTGGCGCTCTACACGGCGCTCGGCGGAATTCATCCGGAACATTGCCTGCCGATTCTCCTCGACGTGGGTACGGACAACGAAGCGAGATTGCAGAGCCCGATTTACATCGGATGGAGACACAACCGGGTTCGTGGCCAGGAGTATGACGACTTCATCGAGGCATTTGTGAGCAGCGTCAAGAAACGCTGGCCACATGTACTGCTGCAATGGGAGGACTTTGCGGGCGCCAATGCGGCGCGGCTTCTGGCTCGCTACCGGGATCAGTTGTGCACCTTTAATGACGACATTCAGGGCACGGCTGCAGTGGCGGCTGCGACGCTGCTCTCGGCAATCAACGTGACCGGCGTGCCACTGGAGCGGCAGAGAATCGTGGTGGTTGGGTTTGGAAGCGCCGGACTTGGAATTACGCAGCTGCTGACGCAATTCATCCAGGACAAGGGTCTTTCGGCGGAAGCGGCACGCCGCTGCTTCTACGCTGTCGATCGGTACGGGTTGGTGACGGAGACCACCAAGGATGTCACGCCGGAACAGCGCGCCTATGCACGGGCGGATCAAGAAGTGTGGGGGTGGAGACAAGCAAATGGGGAGGTTACGCTGTTGGATGTGGTGCGCGGCGCGCAGCCAACCGTCCTGATTGGGGTGTCTGGGCAGCGGGGAGCCTTCACCGAAGAGGTTGTGCGAGAAATGGCGAAGCATGTAGAGCGGCCGGTGATTTTTCCGTTGTCAAATCCGACCTCGCGGAGCGAAGCAACTCCACAAGACCTGGTGAACTGGACAGAAGGCCGAGTGCTTGCGGGAACCGGGAGCCCGTTCGGGCCGGTGGAGGTTTGGGGCAAGAAAATTCCGGTGACGCAGACCAACAACTCGTACATCTTCCCCGGCCTGGCATTGGGGATTATAGCTTCGAAGGCCAAGCGGGTGACGGATTCGATGATCAAGACTGCGACCGAAGAATTGCTTCGACACGTGCCGACTCGGATGGATCGACAGGCGGGCCTTTTGCCTCCAATCTCTGAGGCGCGGGAGTTAGGAAGGTCGATCGCGCATGCGGTGGGAAAGCAGGCTATCCGGGATGGTCAGGCTCAGATTGCCGACGAGCAGGAGTTGATGCGAGAGTTGAAGGCAAACCTCTGGGAACCGATGTACGTTCCATATGAACGCAAGCTGTAACGGCAGCGAAGGAGTGATGGCACGTGATGGCACGGCCGGCGATGGACCGCTTAGAGCGCGGCGGAAGTATCAAGAAATCAAGAAATTTGATAGGCTTTGAAAGCTGGGTACCGGGAACCATTCGCGAGATTTTCCCGCCAAGGTTGGGCGCTTAACTCAGCGGTAGAGTGCCATCTTCACACGGTCGCCATCGACTCACCGGCTGTTGACTCCAAAGAGGTTAGATAGGGTTAGTAATGGGAGATACCGGTATATTTGCCGGTATTTGGTACGCTTTTGGTACGCTTTTTTTGTTCAGTGGCCGCGGGTAAGACAATGGCGGGGTGCGGCCACTCGAACAACCATCCCTTGCTGCCCTGTCTCGCTTCCCTATCAAATCGACTGACCTATCACAATGCCTTTCAGCGTTTCGACCTTCAAACCGTTGGTGGATGGGGATACCCCCTCTAGCTAGGTAGTGAAGACTATGGCAAGCAAGTGTCAAATCGTCAAAGTCGATGGTACCCGATGTATGACGAATGCTCAGCCCAACGGGTTCTGTGTTTTCCATGATCCTTCGCGCGTCGAGCAGGGGCGTCGAGCCCGGCGTGCCGGAGGGCTAACCCGCAGCCGCACCGTCGCCGTTCTCCCGCCAACGACACCTGATCTACTTTTGAAAACTGCGACCGATGTCTCCGATTTGATGGCCGATTCGATTAATCGGCTACGCCGAGGACAGCTAGACCCGAAGATTGCGAGCACGATCGGCTATCTGGCAAGCGTCCATTTGCGATCACTCGAACAGAGTGCGATCGAAAAGCGACTCACGCAAATCGAATACATCCTTGGAATCGTACCAATCTCGCCAGTCGCACAGTTTAACCGAGATCTCGAAGAGGGAGAGCATGACATCAATCGAGAATCGCCTTAAAACGATACAGCGCGAAATTGAGTTCCGCGCATGGCTCACGCTAGAGCGACAACTCTCCAGTTTGTCTGAGGAGGAACTACAGCGTTCGCACACAGATGAGTTCTGGCTTAATCCGCCAACTCCTCCACCAGGATCAACTCGATTCGACAGTATGGATCGAGCGAGCCTGCTGAAGTTGTTCAAAAAGGACCGCCAGCGTTTCATGGGGCGGAACCGTCTTCAGGTCGCATTCTTCACCGATCATGGACATTGGCCCGAACAGGCATGCCGCGATGACTGTCAGGAATTTGATTCACGCTTTGGAAAGGAAAATGTATGACCGGAAATCACACCAGAGGAAATTGTTTCCGCCTGTGGGGATCGTGATCGCGCCTCCTAAGATCGAAACAGCTTTCGGCGGCACGAAGCTACTTGGCGGCACGAAGCTATGTGCGCTAGAGCACTGACCGCTGAGAATCGGCCAGTTTGTCGACCAGATCGAGCATTACTTCATTCCTGGGCACAAGCGCCCCCCGGCATACTTCCCAGAAGCCGACTTATGGGACGCTGGGCTCTGCTTGATTCAATTTTGGCCAGTTTCTGATCCGCACATGATATCGAGAATCACAGGCGTGAATAACGGTGACTGTCTAGGAGTGACGCGTGATTGTGCCTCTCGAAAATCTCGAAACGTCTGAGCCGACGGCAATTATACTTTCTTCGCTGAAATCATCCTTTGATGCCCGTCTCTCTCGCCGAGCTCCTCGCTGCCTTATGCTCGATCATCCATTCGCTGGCCGACCTTCAACTTGAGAATTTGGCCTTGCGTCACCAAATCAGTGTTCTTCGCCGTTCAACAAAGAAACGACCACACCCGCGAAGTTTACTTGCACTCGATTCCGTCGGATGCTCGTGCGGCCGTCGGAAAAGTAGTTGAAACTCCTCCCACAGCCCCGTGCTGCTTTTGAGACTCAGGGAGGCGTAGTGAACGATGGGGATCTGATAATTGTTTACGAACCGCTTGCCTCGGCTTCCGTCTTTGTTCGCCTTCGCCCATGTCTGCCCAATCACTTTAGAGTCGTTTGGGACGCCTTGTTCTTCCTGAAATTGTATGGACGCGACTCTGCTCTTCACGTCGTGATAGTCAATGACTGAAAACGCTTCCTTCGCGGCCGATCTCGGTACGCTATTAAGAGCATCAGGTGTAACCCCAGGGGGCATCCGCGCGAGCATCCAATTTGATCTTGCGAGTCAGCGACTTCCAAGATGGGTCGAAAGGGCCAACCGGCAGCGTCGACGAATTCCTTAAGTGTCTATGCGGCTCCCGCGCGCGAACCCGAGGCTGGCTGTCGCGAGAAGCCTACTTGGTCAATTGTTGTTTGATCGCATTCTCGAACGACTCATAGGGTTGTGCACCGACAATCACATCCCCGCTCAACAGGTGGTTGGTTACCCGACCCAGGATAAAAGTGGGAGTTCCACTTATCTGCATGGAAGCAGCATCAGCCTGATCTTTCTGTATTTCTGACTTGTATTTTTCGGTATCCAGGCAGGTGCGGAATGCCACGGCATCGAGTGAAAGAGTTTGGGCCTGGCGCACAATAGCATCGCGGCTGAGATCACTTGTGTTGATCAAAGCGTCACGCATTTCCCAAAATTTTCCCTGATCGCCGGCGCACCGCACAGCTTCGGCGGCGACCAGCGCATGAGCATGGAAATCAAGGGGGAGATCATAATTGATGAAATGCAATTTACCCGTATCGATATAGTTCTTTTTCAATTCAGCAAAAGTCTTGCTTTGAAAATTTCGGCAGAAGGGACACTCGTAATCGGTAAATTCAATGAGTGTCAGAGGCGCGTCTTCCGGTCCCAGTGAATACCACCCCTTGGACACCATCATACTCATGTGTTGTGGTGCCGCAGCTGAAGGCGCGGGAGCTTGGGCGGGAAGAGTCTGTTGTTTCTCGAGCAGAGTCCTGATTTTTCGTAACTCATCGAGAATTGCGTCGGCTTGGCTCTCGGTTATCCCGGTTGAGGCGTGAGAGTCCATCGATTTGCTTTGGTGGGAACCCGGTTCTTGGTTCGTTGCGGTGCTGTGTGTCGTCTGGCAAAGTAGCCCGTGACCTAGAAATAGCAGGATCGCGGACAAACAAACGTCTTTTCTCATGGTCTAGGATCCGATCTTTGTTAGACGGCCAAGCTTATCAAATGCCCGATAGAAACTCCCTCTTTTCGATTTATCGCAGTGCGAACGGCATGTGAACGGCATGGGTCACCCTTGTATGCACTCGAGTGCCTTGCTATAGGCACGCGCCTGGAACCCATTGGTTTCCGCTTGCATGCAGGCCATTACAGTTATGAGATGTGCACTGGTTATTGTGAGAGCATATGTCCCCGGCGTGGCCATTGCCGTTTGGCATACACAGATTCGTTTTCGATGTTCCATCCCCAGCGTCGCAATAGCCCGAGGCGCACTGGTTGTTGGCAGAACATCCCACTCCAAGTCCTCCAGCACTTGCACATTTTCCCGGGATCCAACTACCACCGCTCGATGTCAGGCCCAGGCAATTCTGTGAAGTACACTGGTTGTTGTTCGAACATGCGTCCCCGTTCTGGCCGTTATGGTTCGGCATGCATAAGCCGGTGTGTGAAGTTCCGTTTCCGGCGTCGCAGTAGCCGGAGTTGCATTGCGAGTTCGCCGAGCAGGCAATTCCAAGGGTCTTCTTTGAAGCGCAATGCCCGGGAGTCCAGCCGCCATGTCCATCCTGGGCCAAACCGCCGCAATTCTGAGAGTCGCACTGATTGTCGTTCGAGCAGATGTCCCCGTCCCGGCCGTCATGATTGGGCATGCACAAGCCCGTATGCGAAGTTCCATTCCCGGCATCGCAGTAGCTGGTCGTGCATTGGGCGTTAGAAGAGCACCCGCCGCCGAGACTCGACTTTACCGCGCATGCTCCGTTGTTACAGAACGCCGATGCGCATTCCGCGTGGGCAACGCAACTCGCCCCAACCCCCTTAGTCGCAGAGCATGATCCCGGTGTCCATCCTCCATGGCCATCCTGTGCTAAACCGCTGCATTTCAGAGAGCCGCACTGATTGTCGTTCGAACAGATGTCCCCCGGCTGGCCGTCGTGGTGCGGCATACACAAATTCGTTTTCGAAGTCCCGTCCCCGGCATCGCAGTAACCGGAGGTGCATTCTGCATTTCCCTTGCACGCTGTCCCGAGAGAACCCGCCACGCACGCTTTGTTGTAAATTTCCGCGTCCACCCACACGGCAAAGGCGCCGATGTTGCTGGTGTTGTACGCTATCCAAACAAATCCACCTTCGCCCCAATTCGTCCCCCAGGAGTTCTTGACACGCCATGCGCCTTTATTGTCATTCCACCCAACGATCTGCATGACGTGGTCGGTTACAGGCCAACCCGCGTAATTCTGGTTGTTGTTTTCATCGAATACACCTCCGTTGTAGGCGCAGAAGGTGGGAGGAGTGGCGCCTGTGCAGTCGCCTCCGATGTTGAAAGCAGTCGCCACGGAGCCATGCTGAACGATGGCTTGCTTGATCGCGGCATTGGATGGTGTGAAACACAGGTTGGTGGGATTGCAAACCCAGTCCCAACTGCTTGCCTTGAAACGCGGACGCGTCGTATCCGCCTTCTCCTCTTGCGGAGAGCAGTTGCTCGCCTGCTGCGTGCCGACATAGGGCCATGACGACTCCGATACGAGCGCATGCCGCGTTGTATAGTTCGCAGCACTGGAGGCTAGACCGCCTCCACAGGTATCAATCGAGAGTCGAATGCCAAAGAGGAGATCGTGTTGGTCGGTACAACTTAGCACCTGCTCTTCGGAGAGATCTAGGGTGGTGCTGTCGATCCCGGGTGAGTCCCCGTTGCCAAGCAGTACGGCCGATTCCAGCGCCGCCGTAACCCCGAAAGACCAACAACTGCCACAAACGCCTTGGTTCCTCGGCGACGTGACGATACCGAAAGCCGTCATATCGACAGCAGAGGCGCTTGCGTCAGCGGGCGACTGCGAGCACGAGGGCTGCCCGGGGCCAGGAACTGGCGGAGCTGGGCGAGGGGGTGGCGGATTGTGGTGCTTCGGCGGTTTTTTTGGTGTGGGAAGCCCGGTTAATGTGATTTTCGGGAAAGTGACTTCACCTGCAAGTACGGACGTATAGCCAACCGTATACCGCTTGCCGCGCTTCACGATATCGGCCTGCATGTCACGGAGCCTTCTTCGCACGGGGGCTGGAGCCAACTTCAGGCGCGCTGCATATCTTTGTGCCCAGACTTGTTCGTTTCCGAAGCGGGTCACGATTTCCTGTTCCGTCAGCCTCTTGACCGGCTGTGGGATTGCGCAAGGAGCCAGGAAGGCGAGCACGACGCAGGCAAGAAGGCCCTGGAGAGTTCTGCGGGAATCGAAGGCGCGTCGAGGCATGGCATCTCTCCACCGCTCAGCACGATTGTCGGGGTCCCCACCACACTGAACCGGTTTGCTGATCTTGATCATGGGGGCAGTCTCCTATCCCAACTGAATGAATCTTCCGATTATCGGCATCTGGTTACGGGCTTCTACCTGTCTGCTAGTAACAACGGAAACGAACTACGATCCCTTCTTTGTTCTTGGGACAAACAAAAAAACAAAGGGCCCACGACGGTGAAGTGTTTCTTGCTTGGCACGCTCTCTTATAGAACCCGCCAAGCGATGGTCGGCTCCGCACGTTTGCCGGGCCCGATGTTGTCTCCTAGACGATCTTTGTTTCTCTTGTGGATTCAAGGCACCTTGCAGACCGTTGGACTCTGCTTGACGTCAACTCTGCAGGTCACTGACTTGGAACAATCGTTAGGAGTTGTAGCAATCACATGACACGTACAACCGCCGGAGGGCACGCCAATGCACTGCGAACCGTTATTCGAGAAAGAGCCCTTGTCGATGGAGCCGTCGTTCTCGACGGGGTTCACCAAGCAGGTTGCCACGAACCCGCGATCACACGCCCCGCTGAAGTCTTTAGTCTGAGTGTTGCCGCCGCAGTTTGCACCTGCCACCATGAAGGCGTTCTCAACGAGGGGCTTCGGGTCGGTGGCTGGGCACGAATTGACGCATAAATATCTTGCGGTGTCTCCATCGGCGAACAATGGTATCCCAGGCGATGGTACGCCGACTAAGACCGTCTTGATGGTCTCAGAGTTATTTACTGTGATTGGAGCGGTATACAACTCCGAATGCACAGTCGGCGTACTGCCATCTGTTGTGAACAGTATAGGATTGCCATTAAATCCGGAAGAATGATTAGGATCGTCATGAATAGTAACAGTTAGTGGACATTGGTACGCTCCTGGTGGTGGAACAAATAGAGAGTCCTCACTATGGTCATAAGGAGGGCTCGTATCCGGAACCACATCATATATAGCGCACAGCACGTAGGAGCCCGGATTGGCGCGGACTGTACCATCAGGAGCGCAGTCGTTCACAAAGAAAGTTGTATAGTTCTGCACGCTGGTTCCTGGACCGGGAAGTTGCTCCACTTTATATGTCCCGGGGCTCACACGCAATTCGGCGCCATGATCAAATTTACCTAGTGTGAATGGCTGACTTGCAGCGCCTCCGACGATCTGCACGGTGAATGTTCCTGCATCGGGCAGTGTCAAAGCATTTGTAGAAACAAATATCCTAATGTCAGACGGCCCTAGATTCGTGATTGAACAGGTTTTTTGATCGCCCAAAGCAAGAACGACCTCGTTGTTTACCGATAGGTGATGGAGCGGATCCATGTGCTTGACGGGGTGGCAATCCTGACCCACCTTTACGACATAATTCGCCAGGTTTGTTCCAGTCCCGGCGGTTTCGGAAACAACGTGTGGGCCTTGGCTTAGGATGTACGGTCCGAATGTCGTACTCGTACTCATCGCCCCCGAGGCCACATTATAGGCAACGACTTTGCTATCAATCGTTAAATTGAAAAGTGTCCCATACTCTTTCGATTGTGGTTCAGACTCTAAGGATATAAACAGCTCGGGTGGATTTTGAGCCTGAAGGCAGCCTAATCCGCCGGCAAAAATGGCAAGAAAAATCAAACACGTCGCCCTCAGAACCTGAACTACGGCTCGGTTGACAGGGTGTCGAGCATCTTTACTAACGAGTTGTAGGAGAAGAAGAAAACTGCCTAGAATGCGCGCAAAGCTATTCATATTGCCACCATTCGGTAACCACGTCTCAGAACCTGCACCCCTAGTTTCAGAGTAGAAACTAGTTGCAGTGCCCGGGCAGCCAATTTTTGTTTGCGTCCTGTTGAAGGCCCATACACACACCCTTCGAGCACTGGTTATTGTTGCTGCACCAATCACCGGTCTTGCCGGTTGGGCCCCAGGGCATGCACCTGCTGGTTTTCGACGTCCCATCGCCACGGTCACAGTTGTTCGATATGCAATCAGAGTTGACGCTGCAATAGTCGTGCAGCGGACTCTTCAGCACCGAACTACAGTGGCCGGGGTGCCAATTGCTGGAGAGGTCTTGAAACAAGTCCCCACACCGGCCGGAGGCGCATTGTTTGTTGTCGGAGCATAGATCATTGATATTCCCCGTACCTGGCTTGGGCATGCACAAGCCGGTTTTCGAGGTGCCATCGCCACTGTCGCACCAGCCAGAACCGCAATCGCAATTGGTGGTGCAATGCTGGCCTAGCTGCGGGCTCAAGGGGCCACAATACGAATCCGCCGTCCTCGACCCCGTCCCATGAGCAGGGCAACTTACTCGTGGCGCGCAGTCAATTCCAGTTGGGCAGATTCCGACTTGAACAAGTTCTCCATTTATAAGCTGCTCGCACACGCCGCCCGGTCCGACTGACGCCACACAATTGCCTAAAGGCACGTCCCAGGTTCCGTTCGTTTGGCATTTATGAGATGTGACCCCGACACCCGTTTGTCCGTTCTTGCAGACTAGCGGTTCTGATGCCCCAGGATCATACTTACTCCCGTCCGCTCCAGTGCATTGCATCGTCGGCGTTTGACATTTGCCTAAAGGCACGTCCCAGGTTCCATCCGTTTGGCATTTATGAGATGTGACCCCGACAGCCATTTGTCCGTTCTTGCAGACGAGCGATTCTGGTGCCCCAGGATCGTACTTAGTCCCGTCCGTTCCAGTGCATTGTGGGGGTTTTTGACAGGCGCCGAAAGGGCCCACCCAATTGCCATTGCACGCGCAGACGTAAACACTGCCGGTCTCACCGTCAGGGCAGGCGGCGGGTTTTGTGGCTCCAGGGTTTTTCATTCCAGGGCATTGGGGCGGGACCTGCGGTCCATCCGAAAACGTGCCTTCAAACACGAAACCAGCCGGATTGCAGTGATATTGGTCGGATCCACAATCGGCTGGGTCATCCCAATTTTTTACCGTGACTTGGATTTTGTTTTGGGAGGGCAAACCCGGAAGTTGGGGAGAATTGAACATCGACGCTGGAACGGTTAGGTGGGCAAGATGGGAGTGGTTATCTTTAGTAATGTCTTGAACGACTAAGCTATGGCCGTTAATCGTTACTTCCGCCGAGTCATCAGCGGCGACGGAAATTTCCCCGTCTTGAGGGGTGCCACAAAGATAGAACTCTGTTTCGAAAGTAAACTTTGCGCCGGCGGCACCCGATGTCGTTCCGGTGATCGGCGTTGTTCCACCGGCAGTGCTAATTGTTGCCCAAATCCATGTCGCACCGAGAAGGGTAACCCATCCTGGATACGGGTACCCGTATTGAACGGGTGGTGGCATGGCGGTTACTGGACAATTTGATGGTGCCGTTGCATTCAAGCATACGTCTTGGGCATTACCCAAATCCTTCTCGACGGGGTTGCCATTGCTATCGGGAACTGTAACTGTAACTTTCCAATCCGGCCCCGAAACAATTTTGATGGTTTCCGCCTGGCCAACTTCTGGTATCGCTAATGCGAATAGTAAAACCACAAGGAGTAACGCTGCCATCGTGCCAGTCAGCTTCAAGTTGCGCTCCTTTTCGATTAACTGTCCCCTCTCGACGGGTGTACTTGATCGGCCGGATCTTTTCGATTTCAGGTATGGTTGAAGACTCAACCGAAATAACTTTTAACGCTCACACCGCCTCATTGGCCCAAGCCAGCAGCAGCCAATTTCCTCCGTATCGAACGAAGACGCGCAGATTGTGGTAACTCTTCCCGTCCTGCTTCACGATGCACTTGACGATTGCCCGATTGCCCAGGACCGCGGGCGGCTCGACCTCAGTGGTTCGCGAGCTGCTGGCATTCACTTTTTGCAGGAATCTGTCCGCGTCGTCGAAGGTCTTCCCGTCCGCGCGAAAGAACGCGAGTTCAGGTGCGAGGACAGAGGCGAGCCATTTGATGTCCCCGTTACTTTCCGCTTCGCCGATACGCAGGTTTAGTGTTGTCAGTACTTCGGCATCTGTTGGCATCTTGGGCCCCAATTTCTCGCACGAAAGACACGAGAACTCCAAGACGGCGCGCCTTTGGAGACTGTTATTCAGTTTTCCGGGGAAGCCTGGCGATTAGGATCGTACGTCCTTATGACAAGGCAAGCGAAAACCTTGCTCTTTGCCGTCCGCCAGATTAATGAAAGACGATAGGGCTGAAATTCGATGATGTCAAGCTCTTTTCGCCTTGTCGCAGCTCGATACTCATCAGTCGCACCGCGTGAAGATCACTCAAACCTGTATTTCTCGACCACGAACTCATTGGATGGCGTCGGACTGGTGACTGTTGTCTTCCACATCCGGATGACAGCGCCTTTCGGCTCCAACGGACTGGTCTGCCTCTCGTAAACTCCGAAACCTGTGAACCGACGGCAGTTATACTTTCTTCGGCCGACCGGTTGAAGCGCGACTTGGTTCAAGTCGTTCTGCTATCGGCAGTCAAGGAGACGAAGGCCTGGAGAGATCTGGTCGTGCCGTCCTCCGAGACTGTAACTAAGTAGACGGGAGAGGGCCTTTGCTCGCTGTACGGCGTGACAGGAGCAACACTGTTTCCTGATTACTACGGAGCAGCGCGGGCCACCGAAGATGCGTTGAGTACGACGCCAGCTAACGGAGCGTTTAGCCTCTGGAGTTGGGACTTAAAATGAAGTCTCCGGACCGCTGCACGCGCTGGCGAGACCTCCCGCCTGTCGTTGGAGCGCGTCATCAAATACTACAGGCTTAAGTTGCCAAGATCTTATTGCATTCGGGCTCATTTCCCTTCTCAGCCCGCTGCGGCAGCGTGTGAAGGCGCAGATTAGTATCGGTAAACGGGCTTTGCGGAAGTTAGGCCCTGGCGGAGAATGATCAGTTTCCGGTGCGCCTGCCCGAAAACATGTATTTGTGGGCAACAACTTTCCAGACGGTGTAACACCGTAAAGTGAAGTACTTCGAAACGATCGATGTTGAGGGGATTTTGGGCAACCTCGAAACCAGAGCGCAGACCGTCATCGTTTATCGTTGGTGCCGGGGGGGCTGTTTGTCACACCCAAGGAGGTCAATGAGCGCAATTGCAATTTTTCACCAACTACGAGTTAGGCGCAGCTTCCGAGTAGCCAACCATCCGGACAAGTGACGCAGGCACATCGCGGACGATATATGTTACGTATAAAGAATGAACTCAGGCAGACTGATCATAGTTTGTGGCTTGCCTGGGGCCGGCAAGACTACATTGGCGAAGTCATTGGAATCACGGCTTTGCGCCCTAAGGCCCTCTCCCGACGAGTGGATGGACATCCTCATGATGCTTGCTTGGCGCTATGCGGTCGGCGCGCTTCTGTCACAGGCGTATGAAAAAGGAGTGCTCAGGTCCAGTTTATCGAGCGAGGAATTTCGAACCCTGTTGGAATCTCAACACGGGCGCGACTGGATCGTCGATGTCAGTAGGGCAAGTTCAAAAGCGTATCGCCTAAAACATGATGGAAGATACATACGGCGCCCTCCGGTGGCTCAACATCGACTGGCGCCGATCGGACATGACCACGTCACGTACCTGGCAAAAGACACACGAAACAAGCGGCACCTTTTGACGAAGTATAAAAACGAGGAATTTGTCGACCTCTTGATTCAGCATGCACCCGGTCGCGGACTACACTCAATGCGATATTTTGGGCTGCTTGCGCCCCGTTGTAAGGCACGGTTGTGGGCTGCTGTTTTTCTATCGTTGAATCAGGAGCCACGCCTTCCCATCGATGTCGAAATGGTGTTGAACGATGCTGACATTTCTCGGCTCCCTCTGGTGCCGTTGGCCTTTATGATCTCAGTGAGGGAAGCTTAGGCGGTGTTCCAATGCCATTGCCTGCCACGGTACGCGTGTCGCTCTTCGTCGATGAAGAGCTTGCATGGATGCTGCCGGTGCATTTCTATATTGGCCAACTGCTCACGGGGAAGGAAGTCATCGTGAGGCTCGCGGATGCAGTTCGGTTCCTCAGGGTCTGGTCACAAGTTCATGACCTGGAGGGCCGTGAACACCTTGGACTACAACTTCTTCAAGCCCAATACCGCGGCACCCCAACAAGTAACCGTGTTCAGTAGCAACAGCCTAATCGCCAAAACGTTGCCCAGCGACACTCTATTACCATGCCGCTGTTGAATCGAGTGGCATCCCCCTATTCCATCCTTTAAGAGATGGATTTTTATTTTTCCTATACGTCAAGCTCGACCTTCGCGACATTTTCGAGTCCGTCGTATCACGCGGGGTCACAAACGCCGAGAGTCGAAAGCGCGGCTGGTCCGTGGATCGTATTTAAAGCGGAAACGGATTTCGGTCAAACGCGCGCCGTAGCGAGGGCGCAATTTCAGATATAGCGAGGCGGCTCTTGACCATAACCGACAGGATGTACAGAGACTTAGCGTGCTCCATATTTCGGTCATCGAAGCGGCCCGGACTGTCAACACCCAGAGTGCGCTCGGTCAAAAAAAGACTCGGCCGCTGCTGGAGTGATTCCTTCCGACAAGGAGACTTATGGCCCCCGTGGTTGTGTCATTGCTGAACCGTCTTGAGGTTGCTCTTTATCCGATTAACTCGTCGACCAGAGCCCACGTGGCTGGACCCACAATCCCATCGGCGACAAGTCCGTGATTCGACTGCATGCGTTTCACAAGTTCGGCAGTAAGTGGACCGTAGATCGAATCTACGTTGACTTGGTTGAGGAGTCCCTCCTTCACAAGGGCCGTTTGGACCAATTCGACGGAACTCCCAGTCAGATAAGGCATGCGCAGGCTGAGGACTACCTCCTTGGAATCATGAGCAGAGGCACGCACCGGGTCCTGACCTTGCACATCGGCCGACTGAGGCTCCAATGCCGGCGGTGTAATCGTAATTCCACGCACTATTATGTCGAGAGCGAGATCCCAATTGTTAGCGTCAGCAAGCTTCTTAAGTTCGTCCATACGGTAGACCGTGTCTCGCAACCGCACAATCTTGTTCCCGGCTAAGAAGGCCCGTCGGATCGAGATGTACCGCATCACCCATTCCTGCTCTGTTGGCAGGCTTGCGAAACTTGCGTTTGTCGCGGAACGGATTGTGCCGAAGCTGCCGTGGACCACGCTATCGTAGACAGTCGTAATCCCCAGGGACGTACTGAGACCGCCCTTTCCTTGGAGCGGGACGTTCGCGGCCAACTTGTTTGCAGGAGACCAGAATGCGTTGTCGAAGAATTTGTCCTGGACCTGGTGCATTGTGGGGTCATTCCCGGCGTCCTGCAGGATACTGCGCAAGGTCATGTCGCCGTCTAGGCTGAGGTCGCATGCTTGGAGCCGCTCCAGATACGGTTGTAACCGATCTGCGTAGAGGGCACCTGGCGCTCCGCAGTATGACGCAATAAGGGTGTATAAGTTGCCGCTGGCTAACGTCGTCTGAGATCTGCCATAGGTGAGATGGCCTGGATCCTTTGCATCGACCACGACACTGCCGTAATTCCCGAGGAGCCTCCCGGTTTCGAATATGTTCACAATTGCCCTGGCCGTTCTGGCCTGAAGGTCGTCCATGTCAAACCGCCTTCTGGGATTCCGGCACTTGGAACTTGAAAAGCGCTTTCTGTGAATCCGTGTTGATGATAGTGAGAGTGTGTTTGCTCGCAGGTGCAAACACCGGTCGCAAATTGTCAGTCAGGTTGATGACCAGCAGCAGACGCTTGGCCATATTGGGGTCGGTCGAATCGGAATCCCTTTCCACGACACGTGGCTTCTTCAGATGCTGGTCGTCTTTCGGAGATGGCTGAAGCAGATCGAACGAGATGTCTAAATCGTTTGCGGTGTTTTCCTCGCCCAGCGAAACACGAAAATTCGCATCGCGCGAAAGCATTCTCCCGCGAAGTTCAATCCGACCGAGGTTGCTGGGTGAGCTTACGGTTGTTGTGTTTGTCTGAGCAACCGGTGTGCCCTTCAATGCTGCAACTACAGATTGCGCCGCTGCCCAGGCCTTCTGGGCGGCACTTCCCGCTGTGTTGGCATTATCTGAATCAGTCTTGGAAGTGCCTGGTGCCAACGAGGTGACAGCGGCTGCGGCTTGGCGTGCCGCCGCATCCGCGTCGGTCGCCGATTTTTGCACTTGCGCCGCAAGAGTGGCGGGGTCTCCCCCAGATTCTGTGGCCTGAATTGCCGCGGCCGCCGCATCGCATGCTCGGTTTGCTGCCGCAACCACTGCCTGAATCGGTGCCGAGGACGAGATGGATTGCAGCATCTGTTTAGCTGCGGCAACCTGTGTCTTAGCCGCCGAAATACTAGCGGCCGTCTGGGTATCCGGCGCGGCGGGCTGAGAACCCTGCGCGGGTGCACTGGTGCCGGGCGGCGTGGCATCCGGATCCGGTCCGGTGCCGACCATGGCTTCTGTTATGACTGGTCCGGGATCTCTTGCTAACTTTCCCCCCAGATATCCAAACGCGCTCAATCCAGAAATGGCCAATAACGAAGAAGGAACGTCGGGCAACTCCTTGAGCACTCGAGGATCCAGGCGTAGCACCACCATGAAAAAGCCAAGAGCGCCAACGATTGTCCAGACGAAAAACTGCACGCGTTCAGCCGCAACCACATCACCCGTCGTCACAAAGTCTGCCAGCGTGGGTTTCAATTGCCCGGCGCCTTTAGGTCCATTCATATTGGTCACCATTTGGGCGCCCACCGCTGTCCCGGCGGCAATCCCGACAATTCCAGGGAGACCGGATGGGACTGCGGGCAAAACGAAAGAGCCTTGAAACCAGTTCCTTGCGATCGCGAGATAGGCATAGCCAAAAACAGCCACAAGCGTCCACAGATAAAACTGCAGTTTGGAGAGACTGTAGGTATTGGTCTCCTTATCCAAGAAAAGGGCGCGAACCACATAGCCGTCGCCTTCGATTACAGTGGGACGCAAGTACCTTGCCACCAAACCGAGAACGATTGCGATGATGATGAGAGTGACGAGGGCTGCAGCCACGATTCCGAGGAGCCACAGTCTATTGGCGCGTGAGTCTGTTCGCGTTCCCGATCCGCTACCGTTAATGAAAACTTGAAAACTGGCCGACCGCTCCTTGATAGGATCGAGTTTTGCTAAGTGGATGGCATCGCCGCTCGGGGTAACATAACCTGGGATCGTCGACCGATCACAGCCTGGGGCTCCTTTTCCCGCGAGGGGGCTTGTATCGAGCCAACAGATATCCAAATTTTCGTTGCCATTCAACTGAACCGTGTTGAAGCGCTTGTTGACCGCATCGAAGTTCCTTCCCTGCAGTTCGACAACAAACGTGTCGTCCGGCGCCAGTGTGGACGTCACGGAGTCCAGTTCTGGAGGCGTTCCGATGGTGGCTTTGTAGGCCTTTCCATCGGCGATGATCAATATACGATGCTCGCCCGTGACAGACGCCGATACGGGTGCGCCCGGTATTGCAAAATCAAACTTAGTCTTATCGTCGAGGTTCGTCTTCGTCACCGCACTGTTGTCGAGAGCCGAGTCGTCCACACACACGGTAAACGAATCAGCGACCTTTTGCGGGAGCGTGGCTTGGACCACGTCTCCGATCTTCGGTTCCTTTGGGGCTACCGTAATCTCGCTAGCATCCCCGGCCCAAGAGGGGCATGGAGTAGCGAACCCACTTGAGGAGAAGACAAGAGCGGTGGCCAGAATGAGACATGCATGTTGCAGGCACTTCATGTCTCTACGACCTCCTTTCCTAGCCCTTCACTTACCTTCACAGACCAAAGCTCGCAGCGTTCAATGAAACGAGGATATCCTCGCGAGCCACTGTAAAGTCAGGAAAATCCGATGGCATCGCGGCTCCGGGCTTTAGCACTGTCACGTTAAGAGTGGAATCGAAATTTGTGACGGGAAGCGTCGGGTCGAACACTGTCGATGCTTGCGCAAAGATGAGAGCAGACAATCGTTGCAGTGCGTCATTGTCTTGGACGAAGACGCTCGAAAGATCATGATTAAAGGCATCTCCGATCTTGTTGCCGAAATCTGCCAACGACTTCAGAGCCTCTACAGGTTTGTAGGCGCCCACCAATGCATTGAAGGCGGCAGCGTCCAACGCAGCAGCGTGTGCAGATGAAACCACCTGGCTCTCAACAAACAACAGGGAGTTCTTCAGTAACCCCATGTTGGTATCTGTCGTAGCCTGATTGAAATAATCCGTCACTCCGCCGGTGGGGTCGAAGCGGTCGGCAAGGTCCGAAAGCCCAGCCGCAAGCAAACGAGCCCGCGCTCCTGCGAGTTGCGCCTTGAAGCCCTGAGCAGATGTGTTGTCTCGAGCGGCAGTCGCCATACCCTTTACCGCATTAATGTCCGCGGTATCCCAGTAGGTACCGTCCTCCACTGACGAAGGATTAACATCGACAACGATCGCATTGGCTGGAGGAATGGCAGCGTAGAGCAACACCAAGTACGCGGAAGCCAGATCGGCGTAGCGACCGATGTCTCGGAAGTAGTAATCGCGCAAGTAACGCTTCAACAGGAACTGCAGGGTCAGGGACAATTCTTTGTAGACGTCTGCTTTCTTGTCAGCAACTGTATTGTTCAGCCAAGCCAAGGAGACGGCTGCGGGAAGCATAATGTCCAAGGACACAAGTGTATTTCCCGGCACCTTCAGAAGCTGACCGGTTGTGGCCCATCTTTCAAATGCCGCGTTATCCGGAAAGGCCTTGCGCATGAATTGAACAGCGAACGGCTCAACATCAGCATCGAGCTGGCTAAGCGTCATTTTGGTTACTTCGAGACGTATCGAGGATGTACTAGAGGCAAGCTTCTCCAAGTCGGTTTCGGTATCGCCATGCACTCGCAGCATGCTGTCCGCCAGAAGTTTCCTGGAAATCTGCGCTGACAAAGCGATGGAGGTACTTCGCCAGCGTCGCCCTGCCCACAGCGATGTAAATGTATTCTTACTGACTTGCGTGCCTGTAAAAGACAACTGATAGGTAGTCAAGCGACCACCGCTTTCATCAATTGCGTTGAACGATGTGATGGCGTTGCTAATCCAGTCTCCCTCTATCTTCAGGAATGGCAGGGTTAAGTCGACATGTGAATGACGCTTTACCTGATGCGTAAGCGCACCATTTCTCAGAACCACTCCCGCACGGGGTGCTGTCAAGAAGTCGTCCAGTCGTCCCGACAGCAGTTGCTGGAGGGCAGTGGTAACTCCCGGAACGTTCTCGGCCTGGCCAAAGTTGAAAGAGGCGTCGATCAGTGCTGTATCGGTCGTAGTCTGCTGATAGGTGGCGCTTAGTTGGGCTGTGTACGTGCTATTCAACGCCTTTACTGTTTTGCTGTACAGATCGCTGAACTTACCGAGCAGACTCTTGATTGTGCTCTGAAGCTTTTGGATGTCCTGCTCCGCGGGAGTGCGGCCCAAGAACGTCTCAAGCTTGCTCAAGAGCAACTTGTCCAGAACAGCCGCGGGGTCACCATGAATGTCGGAAAGAATGGCATCAAGGCCTAAGCGTTTGTCGATGTCCGTTACGATTTGATTAAGCAGTTTCTCGACTGTATCGCCCTTGAGGAAATCAACCACTTTCTGCGCGGCCTGCTGGGCGCTGTCCGGAATTGATTCGAGGAGCGTCAACGCGCCGGTATTCGCGAGACCCTCTAAATATTGACCGAGCGGCGACGCAAACAGTGGGAGTCCTAGGTTGTTGATCTTGTTGTCTAGAAAGGTAGCCAGCCCGCTGCTGTCCTTGTTCGCGACGAACTGAGCCGCTTGCTGAATATCAGAAAAGTCAGGAATATTCTTCTCTGCGAGCTTTACAAAGAGACTTGCGGTGTTGCTCGGAAGCGCTTTCCACCGATCGACCAGGTCCGTAACTTTTGCGATCGCAGCGGCAAGGTCCAGGCCGGTAAACTTTTTCAGCAGATCCGTAACATACTGCGAGCCAAATTTGTTGATCCAATTGTCGATTGCTTTTGGATCTTCAAGGTCATTTAAGACCTGGAGCGCGTGAACGCCAAGGGTAGCCTTGACCAGATCCGTAAAGTCCTGCGGAGCGGGAAAAGATGGCGTCGCAGCGACAGATGCTGTCAATGCAAAATCAAAATCATTTAGCTTGAGCTTGTAAATCCGCACTCGAACAACGGGATCGTCATTCTCGCGGCTGACCACAACCGCGTATTTTCCTTGGGTGGTCAAATCAAAAGCAGCTTTAAGGCCCAGTTGAAGCTTCAATCCGATGTCGCCGGCAATTGCCCCATCGCTTACCTGCCGGATCCAGTTGAATTCGTGCCCGAAGGTCGCTGCTACAGAAAACGTCAGCCCCCCACCGACTTCGGCAAGAAGGTGTGTACGAGGTTTTATATCGTCTGCGGTGTGGACTTGAACTGGCAGCTTCCAGCTCTGGACAACGCTTCGGAGAGCGTCGTCGGTTCCAGTGCTGCGAGGTAGTTGCTGCAGAACGCAGAAGAAAAGACTCCCCTGAAGGCCGGCACTAAAGTCAATCGTTCCCGCACCCGCTCCTAGGGCAATGCTTCCTGATCCCGAAACCTTGGCGTCAGCGCCCCAGCGGAGCATGACGACACTAACGTTGGGGTCGCTGGTCAAGCTGAATTTTGTATCCGCCACTGGTCCAAGAGCAGAGGAGAAACTACTGCTCGTGGGATCAGGGTAGACTGCCAGTTCCGCGTAGACATCCCCACTCGCTTGAAAGCCGACTTTCCCGTTCCCGCTCAGGAAAGTAATGCCGGTCGCATGTGCACCGGCTTTGGCCTCGACGTTGTCCACGACAAACTCGTCTTGTCCAAGGGCATCATCGGTCGTGAGTTTTTGCAGTGCTGTAGGATTGGTCTTATTCGTAATCTCAACGGACACGGACCCGTTTCCATCGAGGAAGCCCGAGTTGATGAGGTTCTTGTCGAGATCGTAAATTCCGGGTGTGGCCACAGTCCCTCCGTCGGAAATCAGAGTTCGTTGATCACTTATGTGCGTTGCCCCCCTAAGTACGCCATGTGCGCTTAAGACGACACGTGGCTAGCTCGCGGTGCGCACCGTAGTCGCGCAGAGGTGGGTCTAGGCACACAACAACTATTGGGGAAGTCGGCGAGGAAAAGCCCCCTCGGACGAGAAGCTCGCTAAAGCTTCATCCTTCGCTTCGCCGAATCGTGACCACGATAGGCACTCGTCTGAGGAATGTCAACAGGAGTTATTCAAGTTTTTATGCGCCGGTTGGGAGGCCTTGTTACGGTTTTGGAACAAGATCGAGAATTTCTCGCGCTCCAAGCAAGTCGGGTGTAGCCTACAAGTTTTTCCGATCATTGCCGGCGTTATTCCTTTACACGAGGAGTAGTCCTTTGGCTGCTCCACCCACTCATCAGGCAATGCGGAGTTTAGGCTGCGCAGCGGACAGTGCTTTACCTGTCCGAAGTAGACATCCCCAGATATTCTCCTTTCGCATATCACGATTTCTTCAAAATATCGGGCGGTTCATAAGGCCGCGTTGTATCTCGGCATCTAGAGTCTACCAATCGCATTTTCGCTGGCAACGAACCCGACTGTGCCAGGATGGATAGAAGGTGGCAGCTTAGTAGGCGAATAACCAGCGCTATGCGTTAACTCCGCGAGAATTCACCTTGCTGCTTAACAACTGGCTCGACTAATATTCGGGCCGAACGGAGCCTTGCTTATGACACAACCGGTCCAGAGTGGAGAGAATGTGTCGGATGATGCGAACGATGGAACCCCAAACGGAGATCCTCGTCAGTCGTCAAGAAAACATGGCTTGGCGGCGGTGGCCGAGAAGCTAGCGCAGATACTGGTTGCATTCTTGCGAATCGCACGATATGGGTACCTTCTGCGTGTCCCCGTCGCGATTGCGATTGTCTTAGTTGCTTTCCCTTTTGCCGCATTGGCTGAGAGATCCCCTCTCCGCGCGCTGTTTCAGAATTTGTTCCTTATCGACGGGGGCAAGACCACGTGGCCCTGGCCAACGTATTGGTCGACGATGGCCGCGCTCGTGCTTTCGTGGAGCGTTTTGCTGACTGCTCGAATCGTTCTCTTGAACTCGGGCGACCGTTTTCAAATCCCCCCGGTGATGACCGCAGCCAATCTCCGTGGCTGGCCGTTTTTCGCGATCCTGATCCTGGCACTGCCGACAATTCTGGGACAGTTCACGCAACAGGGTGACTTTCGGCCGGCTCAAGGATTTTGCATGAACTGCGTGTTTGCTGTTTTGGCGGGCGCACTCTCGGCATACATCATTGCCTTTGCGGCGCTGTGGTTTACAGTGCTGATTGCGCCGCCACACACGCAGGGTTCAGCCCTTACATTTCCCTGCCTGCCGTTCATGCGAGATTGGCTGGTCTGGGCGGACAGCCACCATATCTTGCCCAAGGGGCTTGGTCCAGGGCTCTGGATCCGAAAGAACTTACCGTGCAGTTTGTGGAGCGGATACCTGGCCGGCGATGGTTTCCTCTGGAGCGGACATTGGCTTGCACTGGTTTTTGGAGTAGCGACCTTCGGACTCTACCTCTTGGTTGACTGGCGGCACGGTCGGTCCCTTGGCGAACCGTCACAGGTTACCGCGCTCACCTTTGTCCTGTTGTTGTTACTGAACGTCAACTGGTTTCTGGCATTCTGGGCGTTCTTTCTGGATCGTTTCCGAATTCCCCTGCTGATTCCGTTGGCCCTCCTGGCGCTTGTCGCAGGAAATAATCGCGCGTCGGATCATTACTTTCACGTCGAACCGACAGGGACCATGGGCCGGCCCTTGTCACCGGGCGAAATCCTGCGCGCACGTAAAGGAAAGCCGATTGTGGTCATCGCAACTGCCGGAGGCGGAATCCAGGCGGCCGCTTGGACAACCGAGGTCCTGGCCGGACTGGAGCAAGAATTCCAGTTGTGGAGGCCCGGAGAGAAGTTCTCGGGATATGTGTCCGTGATCAGTTCCGTCTCCGGCGGCGCGACCGGATCCATGTTTTACTTGAACCTATACGACGCAACCGCTCCAAGTCACTTTCGCTCGAATGAAGTCTCCGGTCTGCTCGATATCGCATCTGAGCCCAGTCTCGATGATGTTGCCTGGGCGATGGTATATCACGACCTGCCGCATATCGTTTTGATTGGCAGCGATCATCGCGATCGGGGCTATGCACTCGAGCAAGACTGGAGAATGCGCGCTCACCTCGATGGCAAACTTGCCGAATGGCGCACCGGAATAGCGGAGGGTTGGCGGCCGGTGACCATTTTCAATTCAACTGTCGACGAGACGGGCGAACCGATCACTGTCGCAACGAGCGGGTGGACGCCAGACCAAAATCCGTCAGCTCGGCGACGGGATTTCTACGAGATGTATCCCGGCGAGGACCTGGGGGTCGTGACGGCTGTGCGCCTTGCGGCCACGTTCCCGTACGTTACACCTGCGGCGCGGCCGGATAGTGCGGCAAAAGACGGGTACCACATGATCGATGGCGGCTACTATGATAATTATGGAATCTCAAGCTTATTGGCGTGGCTGGACCAGGGCCTCGCTGCGTTAAGCGCTGACTGCGACGCCTCCCTCGTACCTGCTGCCGAAAAAGAGAAATGCCGGTCGGAAGCGTTGCCCAAGATTCTCATCGTGCAGATCCGCTCATTTCCATCCGATGAAGAAGTCCAGCCGAGCAAAAGAGGCTGGGCGTTTCAGTTGTATGCGCCAGTCAAGGGATTGTTGTCAGTTCGTACGACGGCGCAATTACTTCGCGATCGGGAAGCCTTGGACCTATTCGCTCACCGCTGGGAGTCAGTGAGCGCGGAAACCAAAGAAGCAAGAATTCAGTTTGCGACCTTCGAGTTCGGAGGGGTTACGCGCGCGCACAGGGATAAGGCGATAAACCCGCCACTCTCCTGGGCCATGAATCCGAGTCAAATCCAGGCGATCAAGGACGACTGGACAGAACGCATAAACCGCCAGGATCCAATTCAGAATGAACCGAACGTCAACAAGGTCCACTGCTTTTTCGATCCCGCATTCAGTGCGTGTTCAAACCTGGCGCGTCAACCGGAATAAGGCCTTTTGAAGCGAAGGCGGCGTCATCAGAATTGAAAGAGCTTCGCAGTAAATGGCCACAACGAGGAGTTTGTATATGTCTGAAGAGAAGAGTGGCGATATTCTCAAACGCCGTTTCGACGTCACCAACGACAAGGAAGATGTCGTAAAAAGTCAAAGTCCGGCTGAGGAGCGACGTGACATCAACAAGAGATTCTTTGACGCATCTCCAAGCACAAACTCGACACCGCTCCCTGAAGAGCCTCAGGCACCGAATACTCAGGGGAACGAGGGCACAATAACAGGGGATACGATCGCCAATCACGTTCTGGGTGATCAACCGGTTGCCAGCGCGAAAGACGATCGACTGGGCTTTGCGCCTTACATTGCCGCGGTCGCTGCTTTTCTGACCGATCCCTCGACCAAGATTCCCCTGACCCTCTCGGTCGAAGGATTATGGGGTTCCGGAAAATCGTCGTTCATGCTTCAACTACAGGAAGCGTTGAGGAAACGGGGCAAGAAAAAGATCGTCAGCTTTAACGCCTGGCAATACAGCGCAGATGAAGGTCTTTGGGCGGCATTCATTCACGAGTTCGATGCAAGGCTCAATAAGACACTTTCCTGGAGCGAGAGACTGCGGGCTCGCATGAAACTGGTGGGCTTGCGAATTTCGTGGCAGGAAGGGTTTCAGACTGCCAAGGCGCTGTTGTGGCTGTGCGCCAGCTTGTTCGCGACTGTAGCGATCCTGTTGTATTTATTTCATGGAGGAATTGACGCCTTCATTTCTGCACTCAAAGGCGGCAAGGCGGACGAAGCCGCAGCAAAGACAATTGCGTTGGTTGGGGGCGCCGGCGGATCGGTGGCGGCCTTATTGATCTTCCTCAACCAGCTCAAAGCACTTTTCAAAAGTCCTGCGTCACTTGAGACCGCGACTCGGCTTTTCTTCAGGCCGAGTTACGCAGGGAAGCTCCCATTTATCCAGCAGATCACCGAGGACTTCAACAGCCTCGTGAAAGCCTACGCCGGGGAGGATAACGTCTATATATTCATTGATGATCTTGACCGCTGCGAGTACTCGAGAGCGGCCGAGCTCATGCAAGCACTACTGATGCTATTGAGCAGCGCTCCCAAGATCGCGCTCATTGTGGGACTTGACCGGGAGAAAGTAGCGGCAGCCATGGCGACCAAGCAGGAGAAACTTCTGCCCTATTTGTATGGTATGGCGCCTGCCGATATCTACCGACATGGAGTCGAATACGGACAGAGTTTCATCGAAAAATTCATTCAACTGTCCTACATCCTCCCGAATCCAGGTCCGCGACACATGAAAGCGATGATCAACCCGGATGCGGCTCCGCCGGATGCGGCCGTGCCAGCGAGTCAAAAGTCGATCAAAGCAATCGAAATCGTGACCGGCAAAGATGATTCCCGCACCTTGGACCGGATGATCGACATGGCCGACTGCGTATTCGACCACAATCCAAGAAATGTCAAGCAATTTGTCAATATGTTCCGCCTGCAGGCATTCATCGCCAACGAAACAGGATTGTTCGGGAGCGACCGCGTCAGCCGGGGAGGACTAACCATCCCTCAGCTTGGCAAGTTTGTACTCCTTAGCATGCGCTGGCCTCATTTTCTTGCTGCCGCCAGTTCAGACACTGAACTCATACGAAATATCGAGGCGCCGAGCGATCCCACCACTAAGCCGAGTTCCGACCCTGGAAATGCCAATCTATGGATGGCAGATCCGCACCTAATGCGATTGTTGACTTTTGGAATCAAAGAGTTTGGAAAGGACTATTCACTCGCGGAAATTAGTTTTGGGAGGCTGAACGAGATTGTCCCTGCCAGAGCAAAGAGGAGCACAGAGGCTACAGGCTCAGGAGTCACGACTGCCGTTGCCAATAAGAGAGATAGCCCTGCCACCGCGGCGAGCCAGAGCGCCGCATCGGGCGCGGAATCTCAGGGCTTCCCAGCCAGCGATATTCCGAAGAATGATTCACGTTCCGCAGACTTCGTTCGAAGACCTGGGCCTGGCGGGAGAGGCGCGCCTTCGACCTGGGGGAAATCCGAAGATCCACCCCCTGCCGCGTGAACGATTTCGGGGAGCACCTTCCGCTTGGCGATCTCTGCATCTAGAGTTCGCAAGTTGCCCCGGCATTTGCATTCAAGAAGTTCAGTGTTGCGGAACCGGATAAAGTGCGCACTATTTCTGCCTATCCTAAGACGGCCCTAGGATTGCCAGTGTGTCGAAAAGAGTGCGCTGCGCCATTCAGGCTCAGCAAAGAGACGAAGGGATCAACTTGCGAGTCGCCTCGGGCTGCTGCTCTCCCGAGCCGATATTGACGCTGTACAATCGCTCAAATCCGTTTGGTCCTTCGATTCGCATGTCCCAGTCGTGGGCGTCTCGGCATCCAGCAACGGAGACACGCCACTCACCTGGCAGATTACTGAGTGCGTGCTCGATGTCGCCGTGATCTCCCGGGATAGCGGAGCGTCGCCGAGATTCTGCAGTTCGACCGTGACTGCCATCCTTTGTAATTCTATCGAAGACAAGCTGGCCTCCCGACGTTTGACTTTTTCGTGCCCGCCTGATAGCTGTCCCACCCTGAACCCTTTCCCGACATTTGCCCAAGGAGTAGACCATAAGACTCTGCCCCAACGAAATGTGCTCGGTCCACAGTTCTGTGTCGTGTTGCTCGGAGACTCAGCCCTGCAGTGGGCCGAGCGGATCATGAGAAGGGTTGACTGGGCATTCCCGAATTCGGCGGATGAAAAATGATGGCCACGACTGCAGAAGAGATTCTGATCTACGTATGTCGGCAGGCCATCGTCTAAGAATGCTGAACCGTCACCCCGGGACATGCGGCGATTCCCGCACAATATTGACCAGCACAAAACTGCAGAGCTGAGCTACTATTTACCTGCTCCTTGGTCCGTGCGAACTGCTTGGTGTCATATGTTTCTTCAGTGGATTAGCCCGTCATTCTTCAGGATCGGGCTTGTCCAACTCGAGGCACGAGTGATCTCAGCTCACGCATCACAGAAACAGCTCCGCGTTCCGACCAAGTCGCAAACGGAGGAGAACGATCATGGACGCACCCACTAGGACTATTGCAGTCAAAACGGCAGATGACAAGATCATCATGATGGAAGCGACTCTCCGAGGCGAGCAGAAAGTAAGCAAACTCCCCGAATTCCCAATTAGCTCGTTGACCGCCGCGGTTGAAGGGCTGGCTGGAGAACTAGCTAAGACAATAGATAGAGTTAAGCCAAAGAAAGCAAGCGTAAAATTTGGAGTTGAAGTATCAGTGGAATCCGGCCAACTTACGGCGTTGATAGTGAAGGGGGGCGGGAAGGGAAACCTTGAGATCACCTTGGAATGGGGAGCAGAGAAAGCAAGTTAGGACGTATGTCATCGGTTGACGAAATAAGGCGCTTGCTGAACGAGTGCACCGTACGTGTTGATTCGAAACAGCCTGGCACTGGTTTTTTTGTCTCCGAGAAACTCGTCTTGACCTGTCGGCACGTCGTCCAAGAAAACGAGTCAGGCAAAGTAAGTGTTCATTACAAGGGACTAGATTACGCTGCACATTTCCAGCTACCTACGGATGAAGATCTCGACCTCTCCTTAATCACCATTGATAACCCGCCTCAGGATCACCCTTCAGTCTGGTTTTCGTCGGAACTCTCTCACTCCGCTCATGCCTACGCTTACGGCTACCCGCAGGGTAAGGAGGACGGTGATCCCTCAGAATTCAAGTACGAGGGAACTTCGGGTAATTCAACTGTAAAGTTGAAAAAGGGACAAGCAGATTTCGGTTTCAGCGGCTCGCCAGTTCTCAACCAGCAGACGCTTGGCGTTTTTGGTGTCATCTACATGTCTCGCGACGTGAACTCCGCGCTGGGAGCGCGAGTTATACCGGTCGAACAGGCGTTGTCGGCATGGAATGAACTTTCTGGCCTTAATACCTCATTCCACGAGAAAAACCGTTGCTGGGTGCGCTTTCTTCCGGTGTCAAGATGGTTGGAGGAGGAACAAACCATTCGGGAGCAGATCGTACGCAGAGAGCTGAGCGGTCACTCATTTACTGTGGACTCGCCACTTCAGCAACTTTGGAATCAATTCACAATGAATCAACCGTGGCATGAAGGCGTTCGGGCGAAACTACAAGAGTTGTCGGACAGTTGCTCCAATATTGCTGACACTCAGTTTGCCTGCAAGTTGATTGCTAAAGTGGATTGCGATTCCAAGTACGATTTCGTTGTCAGTGAATTGCGAACTCTATTGGATTCTGACCTCACTAAAGTTGTTAATAGACTTATGAGGAGCCTGGAGGAGCGCAACAGAGACACACGCGTGAGGGGTCGACGACAGGAGGAGGAAGACAAGCACATCGAATTTGTCAACAAGCGACTTGGGGCGCTGCGCAGAATCGTCTCTAATCCTAACTTTGAGAAATGCTTCCTGGTGCTGGGTTCCCTCGGGGCTGGAAAGACCCATTTCATCGCGCATCAGCTTAGCAGGAAAAATACGGAGGGAGGGTCACGGCCGCTGATTCTGTTGATCCAGGGACAAGGATCTGAAGCGAATATCTCGATAGAGAAACTGTTATTGACGCGGATTTCAGAGATTACAAGAACAGAATGGAATAGCTTGGCGGACTTCGATCACTATCTGGCGGTCAACGGAAGGGCCCTGATCATCGCGATTGACGACTTCGATAGGCTGGTGCAGAGAGAAGAGACATTCGCGACAGGATTGAAGGAGTTTATTCAAGCACACACGCATCTTCATGGTTTCAGCTACCTATTGACCGCAGACCTCCACAATTACGACCTCTTTGCCGATCGTTCCGAATTTTGGAGAGAATTTGGAATCACCGATCTCGAAAAAACCGATATCGGAGGCTGGCTGCCTCTACACGATCGAAATCGAGAGGAAGAGATTGGAATTAGCATCATCGAGAGCAAATTGGGACCTAGCGATACCGGTCTTGTAGACGAACTTCGAAAAGAATCACCCGGTACATTGGCACATCTGACGATTCCAATGATTGCTTGGGCGCTGCTGGACATCAGGGGCAAAATCACCATCAAGCGCCTCGTCAACCTTGCTTTTATCGAATTCGTGGAGCAGTTTTGGGAAACATGGCTGAAGAAGCTTGCACCATCAGCTTCACAAGAACTTGCGATCAAGCAATGTGCGCAGTACGTCGCTCAGGTATTCTTCGAGCTTGACGCCGCGCCGTCCCGCGTTTTCCTCATTAAAAGTATTACTGACGCAGCCAAGGACATATCGGAGTTGGGCCAGTTCAATGTCGCCCAGAAGACGCTGGCAGCACTCATTCGAGGCAATCTGCTTGACATGTTTGCTCTTGCCGGAGAGGCGCTTACGCCGGTCGAGACTATAGTCCCGCGATTTGAGCTCTTCTGGGAGTGGATTGCGGCAAGATCGTTGTTGGCGAATGATGCATTCAGAATGCACGACCGGCGCCAGGCCGCAAATGTGCTTGCTGATCGCTATCTCAAAGGGCGAGGAAAAACGATTTCAGCAGAAGGCGTACTTGAGTTCTTGTTGCTGCTCGTTGACCGATGGACTCGCAAGGGAAAGGATGATGCTGCTTTCGCCCAGGAGATTTGGCTTTCCGTGGCAAAGAATGTGGAGATTGCCAAGAGCGTGATATTTTTCTCAGGGCCAAAGGCAAGTTCCAGTACTCAAGCATCAGTTGTCCGCTGGGTTTCCCAAGAGCGACCGAACTTCACCACTCGTAAGGACATCTTCAGTTTTCTTCACTTTTGTTCCGAAGCCGGCGTAGAGGCTTTTCCGATTGCTGAAAGGTTTAGGCTGTTGCAGCCAAGATTTGAGGAAATCGCAGGAGCTCAACTTCAGGAATTCTTCCGATACCTGGCGTCTCGGTTGTTTGATGCGATTGATAGTGGCGGGTCGCTTGTTGTACCAATGACTCGCCTATCTGGGTGCGAAGTTCTTGACCTCACGTCGGATTTGGCAGGAATGGCAATAGGCAGAATGATTGGATTGTCACACACGACGGGAGCGCTGGACTATGTCCTAGATTACATGCGTCGCTTATCTTTGAATGAATCGGGGACTAAGCACTCGTCGAAACTTTGGGAACGCTTTTTCTTTCACGAGTGGGCACTCTGCCATTTCTGTTCAGAAATTGTGGCAGAACTAGGAACGGACGCATATAGCGTGTTGGCGTCCGGTCAGTGGTATTTTCCAAGCAAAGTTGGGATCTCGAATCCCCTGGGAATCAGCATGGTTCGGGAGGCCAACCTAGCATTCGGCTACTGGTTTCGTTCTCCATCGAGGCGGAAAGACGAGCGTCAACGATACTACTCGCTCGTCGAATCGCTCATGAACAGCTCAAACAGACGCGATCACGAGACCGCCTTCTATCTCATTCGGCACACGGAAAAGCTTACGGAAACGCGAAAATCGGTTCGCGTGGATCCGATATTTCAGCCATTGATTCAGCGGTTAGCGACCGATGGCGCCCTTACAAAATTGGCCGCAAAGTACAGCGATTTCTTTCGATCGAATCTTCGTCAGCCGTGAGTTCGAGAAAAATCGGACACGTTTCAGCAACCCGGACGAAGAGGGCATATGTTGTTGCTGGAGACGCGCGTTTCTGTTCCCTATGACGGAGCCCGATTCCATACAAGTGACTCATCCAGCTTGCGTTACGCTCTGAATCAGCGAATAGGTCCCCTGACACGGGCTTGCAATAACTTATGGATCAACGCCTCCGACTAACACCAACGCAGAAGTGATCACTGATGGCCAGAAGCGGAGTACGATTTTGGCGGGATTCAACGATGGATTGGATCAAAACAGTCGGGCGGGATATCGGGACCACTCAAAACCAGCCTGTCTCGTGGGCGCAAGTCTCGCTGCTTGTATCCGTGCACTTCGCCTCTACCCAATCCCAGCCATCTTGATTGCTTTGGTTGAACGCTGACTTGTTTGTGTCATTCCGTGGAGGTGGGGAGGTCCTCTCAGCGAGAGTGGCATGGATGTCAGGCTGGCGCTGCGCTTGGAGGTCCGCTTGAAACGAGATCAGCAGTACGACGGGTAGCGCCACACACAATGTCCGTGACGCCACGTTTGTCGAACTCATAAAGTTCTCCTCTCGCCGAAAAATTACAATCACCAATGTTGGGGGAAGTGGGAATGCTATCAAAAGACCGTGAACCGATATGTCAAAAGAAAACTTGTTACGAATTCCGAAAATGAAAATTCAAGCTCCCTTACTCAGGTATGAAGTCCATTCCCACACAGAGGCGTCGATTCTGGGGGGCGTTTTTGTGGTCCTCCTCCCACTGTGCGAGCCGAGCATACTCAGATTTGATTCGATCCATCGTCCACACATACACGGGGGACTGTTCATTTGCTGGCTTTGCGATGTCAATATGATTCAGTGGAAACCCAACTATAGGGGAATCCGCGAGCTTACTGATCGAGATGGCTGCACTATCTTTGCCCACGATCAATAAAGGTCCGATGTGCTTCTCCTCGTACGCGGCGTGGACGTGAACGGGGCGGCAAACATACCTTTGCCCCTTCTGAACCTCCATTTGCCGGAAATCATTGAGCATAGTGAGATAGATGTTGTTCTTCTTCAATGCGTCAAGCAAAGGGTCGCTCATGAATAGGCTTTCTTTCAGATCATGGGCAATATCGGCGATCTGGGAGCCAAGGACAGGCGTTGCCAACGTTATCACGAAACCGTTTTGGGATCGCTGGGGGTGTGAGAATCGCTCGGTGAGCATAACGATGTAGGTGGACACAACATCGCCCCCTAAGCTGTGAGCGATAAATCCAATCGATCTGTATTGGCGTTTCCTGAGTGGTGCCATCGCATCGAAGACCGCGCTTGCGACCACATCCAAGCTCGGGTTGTTTCCTTTGGCCCATGAGAGCATCGCGGTGCGATACTTCAGTTTAAAGATGTCAATCACCCGGCAGTTTGTGTCCAGCTGAATACATTGAGGTAGATTTGACGGCCAATCAAAAGTTCCGTTACGAAACGTGTCATCACCGCCGTATATTCCGTGAACAAAAACAATCGCGTCGAAATCCTGACACGTTACCGCAGCTTCAGGGCACTGCGCTGCTCTGACGGGAGAAAGTGTCGCAACTGGGGGGTTGTCTGCAGCAGACTTGTAAGGGGAGATACAAAGCAGTCCCATGCATGCAACAAGGTACGAGGTAAGTCTCGTCATCAGAAGCTCCACTTGTGAAGGTCGTGGGCCCAAACTGCCGGGACAAGAATCAGCGGAGAATTCTATCACCACTTAGATATAAAACGCTTGTTTTGTCGACTAAGAGATACCTTGCTACAGCAAAGCTGGTGCCTTGTGGCGCACGCTCTGCGAAGTGATGGGACTGGCGGTCGGCACTCTGCACAAGGCCTTTCAACAGTGTTCATAAAACTCGCACGTCACGCGGCAACTCGTTGAAAATGCGCAGCCGGATTTCGCGAATCGAGCGTTCACTATTCATGTGTTTTATGAACGCGGAGTGGGGTTCGACGCATGTCGGCGAGCAGTCCTTCCACTCGCGCTCTGAGCGCAACCTCTTTCGGCGGCCCGCCCTTCCGCCCAAGCCAAGCGAGAAAATCTTTGACCTTGACCAGATGCTCGACTGATGGCTGCTTCACGACAACGCTGACGGTCGTCAGTCCTTCGCCGATCCCTCCGACCCATTCGTCCTGTCTGAACGCCGCAAGGCCCAGAGCCACGGCTTCATAGACTGTCTCTGCTGTCACGCTCACGGTGTTCTCGATGCCGTTCAGGTCTAGGACGGAGACAGTGCAGGTCCGAAGCGTCACGAGGTCAGTCTATCATATTCGCTATTTGTTCGCCTACAAGAACAGGGCTACAATCGGGATATGCCGGGGCGCGAGTGCTATCACTGCAAGCAGTGGATCGAAGCTGGAGCAGAGCACGATTGCTGGACGACCACCGAAGAAGCTCTGACGCAGGAACTGTCAGATGATCTACGTGATGCTTGGGAACGATTGCGCGAGACCGCCGTTTCATTCGGCGACCAGCGGGTCTATGCCTCGCACAAATCGATCATGTTCTCCCGCAAACACTGCTACTTCTTCGTGCGTCCGAAGAAGAACTATCTCGAACTCTGTGTGTTCCTTGGTCGCACGCTGAAGGCTCCCCAAGTGCGGCGTGCTGATCGGTCGTCAAAGTCCAAGGTCTACCACATCATTCACGTGAAGCATCGGGACGAGGTCGAGGCACCCATCACTGACTGGCTTCGGGAAGCGTATGAGCTTTCTGATGCACTCGTGTCGAAAGGTGAAGCTCCCGTCAAATCGAAGGGCACGCTCAAGACGCGCCAAATCCCACCTCGATGAGCATACGAGGCACGCGATAGAGCCGTTTTCCAGAACCTGTCCGACGTTCGCGGCGCAGCAGTCACGAACTAGGCGCTGTTAGGCATTTTCAGAAACTGATCTGGCGGGTAAGCCGCTAAGTCTGAAGTGCCCGAAGATCTTCGAATTGACCACTGAGTTTCATGAAAGGCCTGCTCTGCACACTCTCGAAGTAGGGGCTCTTTTGCGGTTTGGTCCTAAATGTTCAGTTCGCCTTGAACAGGAACGGCTAGGGGAGATGGATTATTGAGATACCAGTATCGCCCCCGGTGGACGAGGGTGCCGGAAACCCGCACCGCACGCCCAAGGCTGTGGGCCTCGACCGCCTTTAGGTAGTCGGGAGGCGTGAGGGTTACGCGCACATGGATATCACCAAATTCGCTCGAATAAAGAATGGAAATCTCTCCTTCTCCCATGATGGCGCTTAGATCCGAGGGATCGGCTTCGTTCTGCAGCCTTACCACTTGTCCTGAAACATCAGCTCGCATCTCCAACGACTCGCCACGGAGGGCATCGGCAGCAGCGCGCGCCATTTCGACGTGCCTCGGCCCGACGGTGAATTGCAAGCCTGCCCGCAGCCTTTCTGGAAGTTTCCATTCAGGGCTAAAGATGAAGCCAAACGACATGCCGCTATATGCCGTGCTGCGGACGAGAGAGGCAAAGCGGTCGCAACCGTTCGCCCCAAAACCATCCCTAAATCCTTCCACGAGTGGCTTAACACTCTCTCTCTCGACTGACTCACAAACATGCTGCATCCCGAGGGCTAGCCGCTGGACGACCCTGCGTTCAAACGGGAGTGGCGAATCGATGCCTGGCAGGCTCTCGGTTTTCTCGGGCGTCAGGGGAGATTCGATAGTAAATCCGAAGCTGCCGCGATAAGTATGTCCGAACCGGCATTGTTCGGAATATTCAGTCGCTTCCTTGGATGCACGGCCAAAGAAAGGCTGCGGCCTGAGTTCCGTGGTTGCAGTAGCGGCGAGCAAATCCTTCATGCCATTTACATAGCTGCGCGCGCTCTCAAGGTAAATGGTGTCCTCTAGGACCAATTCATCAGGAATGCTTGAGCGAACGACGTCATAGCCGATGGCGCGAATGGAAGCCACGATCTCATCGGGTGGCCGTTCTTCAAGTTGGCTGAGCGTTTGAATAGCTCCTTTGAGGCGCCGAGCAAAATCCGCGGTCCGTGTGTCCTTGGGAACGATAAGCTCGATATCGTCATATCCTGATTCGGAGAGCAGAAATACGTCCACGTTGCGTTGGCCCGTGGCGCGCGACTGGAAGAACTGTGCATCGGGGAATGTCCAGGCCTCGCCTGCATGGGCAGTTGTGACGATACGATCATCAGCCGGGCGCCACCCGCGCGCAGCAAGATACCGGCGCAGAAGCTCGAGTGAAACCAGATCCGCCGTATTGGAAAAATCCGGAGTCATGAGGTCTGGCCTTCGCGCCTCTTCCTTTCGAGGGCAAGAAGCTGGTTGAGGCTGGCTGGGGTCAGCAACTGTTCCGACGGTATGAAGATGCGCTTCTTCGTTTCGTTGCTCGTCGGCGCACCGCTGATCGTGTGCCAATAACAGCAATTCCGCAGCACGGTTTCATCGCAGTTTGCGGAGTGCCACTGCTCCCGCTCCTTCGGCAGACAGAGCAAAATTAGGATTGCGGAGGACTCGGCGGCGGTTCGTTCAACGAGGTCGTTATAGGTCTTAGCTTCGAGATCGTAGACGATTTTCCCGTCTTTCAATTCCCAATTGACGGTGGCCTTCGCCTGGTAATCGAGAGGAAACCCTGTGTCAATAAAGCGGTTTCCGCGCTTCTTGACCGGGATAAAAGAGCCGTCGATTCCATAATCGTACCGGTTCACGGAGTAGTTGACTCCTGCGACTCCTGCCAAGGCGTAAATATGAGCAAAACAAAGACTTTCTTCTGTGTGCTGTTCGGTTATCGGCACCGTGAAGCCCCGACTTACCGGAATCATGCCGTCCCGGTACTCGTCAGAATACTAACAGCAGATTGATCGGACATGACCACGTCACGTACCTGGCAAAAGACACACGAAACAAGCGGCACCTTTTGACGAAGTATAAAAACGAGGAATTTGTCGACCTCTTGATTCAGCATGCACCCGGTCGCATTCTTTCAATCCGACTGCAATAAGTCGGTTGGAGGGGCGTCCGGGTGTTCGTTCCCCAGGACAACTTCGGCTGCATAGCGCGCTGGAGCAACTCGGCTGGACCGGTGTAGTAGACGACTTCAACGATGCCGCCCGGCTGAAGCACCATGACCGCTGGGCGCAACACATTCCGGGACGCTATCAGCACACTGTTCGCAGTTTTGGGTTATTTGCTCCGCGCGCTCTCCGGCAAACCTCGGTGGCCATTTTTGTCATTCTGAGACAGGAGAAAAGGCCCCGCCCCAGACCTCGCCCTTGGGCAGATTCCGTAAAGAGGGACTTCGGGCATTATCCGCTCGTTGACCGCATGGGGAAAAAATGAAATGGGTGCGACGACTCGCATCGAAGCCGTCTCGCTAAGCAGCTTCCAGCCAGGGAATTCAATCACGTCACCCGCCGCAATTGCGACGCAATAGCAGAAACTCGGCTTCTTGTGCTGTCCTCACCAAACCCATCGGACGAACAGGAGGAATCGGATGATCTGGATACTTCTTGGCTTGTACCAATTCGACGGGCACTATTCGGCCCGCTGCAACTCGTTCATGCCGAACACGAGATTTTGATTTTCCTATACTTCTAGTCGGTTCCTTGAGGCCTGGGTATTACTTCCCGGAACCTGCCGTAGTCCGTGAGAACATCTTTGTCGACCTGTAATCGCTGAAAGACTTGTGCAAGAAGCTGGTATGCGCTTAAGACCTGCTGCGAGTCCATTGAGAGAAATCCTACGGGCAGCCCGGACGCATAAATGATCACGCGGCCAAACATGCTTGCGAGCTGGCCAGGATTGCAGATTCCGTAGTGAAAAAGGCACAAACTCGAAGGCACCAGTATGAACCTGAGCTTGGCCGGAAGAACCTTCTTAAGCGCAGGGGCGTCGACACCAAGGCGACTCCACAAATCAAGGACGCACGATTCTCCCGCCGCGCTGTCAATGAAATAGACGTACTTCGTTTCCTCCCGCAGCAAGCGACCCTTCAGCACTTCATAAAACTCCCCGCCAATTGCCAGCGGGCGGCTCGCCACGATCCACATCTCCGAAATGGCAGCGTCTTTCTGAGCCTCTATTTCGAGGTGCATGTTCCGAAGGAATATTGGTGTCCCCTTCAAAACGTCGCCGGGTAGAAACCACTGTTCGCCGATAAGAGGCCCTTTATTGCTGTATGCACTTATAAACTGGAGTTGCTGCCGTTGAAAGGCATCCAGATCCAAGGCTGTCGCCAGGCTCGAAAGCGCATCAGGGCTTGGAACTCTGAGCCCGGACTCAAACATGCCGAGGGCGCTTGATTTGAGGCCCGCAGCGGTAGCGATCTGGTCCTGCGTTTTGCGTCTTATCCGGCGATAGAACCCCAGCAGTATCCCAGCCGCAAGCCGCGAGTCGCTAAGGGGAGCCTTCTGCTTCTCAAGTGTGACGGGTGCGGAGGTTTTTTTTCTTGTCTTTTTCTTGCCAGGACCCTGTTTCATAACACCTGTAAACGGAGGGATTTAGATCAATGTCGACGGGAAATCATTCTAGCACAACCATCGGATATTACATAATATTATTGACTTAATTACCATCGGTGGGCATATTTACAATGGGTAAAGGAGGCAGGCATGTTCGGTGAGTCGAACACCAAGCTTCTTGAAGCGTTATCACCCCAGGTCTACCGCAGGAAAGATACTCCCGGTTTCGACTTGGGCGTGCGCCGTGACACCACTGAAAACTCCCAAACATCGCCCTCCCAGAAATTCACCATAGAAACCGTGGCAAAAAGTCTTGCGGCTATGGTCGCGACCATTTTGGCAACGGGTTTTCTCATCATCCTGACCTATACGGGCAGGCTTGGAATGCATGACAGCGATTTCTTCAAATCGAAGTACGTCCTTGTCGGCGTGTTCTACTGGCTGATCCCGATTCTCTTCGGACTTCCGATTTTCGCGTGGTCCGGAATACACACGCGATCAAAGCGGAGCGGACTGAGGCCGACAATGACGCTGGGAGGGCTACTCACAACCCTCCAGCTCCTTATATTCTTTTACGTTGTTGCGCTTGTTGCACCGCCGGGATTTCTGTCAACGCAATTCCATTTCATTTGCGTTAATCTGGCCCTCACTACGCTCGGACTCGGCGTTATTTATGGGCTAATTCGCAGGCTCAGAGAGCCTGAAACGCACCGGTCACAAAATTGGTTCTGGCGCCTGATTTCCTGGCTCAGCCTCCGGAATTGCTTAGGCCAGCGCTTGTCAGCGCCTGGGGCATCCGGCACCTGGCGCATCGTGCGCTGGACGCTGCTCGCCGGAGTCCTGCTGCTTGACGTTCAATGTCTGTGGCCTCTGATGCCACTGATTTCTGCTGTCCTGCTCAGGGCCCGAATTCCCATAGCCATCTTTGCCTTTATGGGACACCTGATTTATCAGTTCCGGGGCCGAACGCAGCGCGCTGCGGACCCGGATGACAAACGTGCGCTCTGGTATCTTGCCGGGGCAATGCTGCTGCCGCTGTACATTTTCAGCGTCATCGGTTTCGCTTATGCGATTTATCCATTTATACCCGCCGAGCGCGGGGGTGCGAACTACATACATAGTCCGAATGTCGTTGTCTGGATAAGCGATAACGATGTTATTCCAGCATCATTGATTGACGTTCGCAAAGAAAAGGTCAGCCGTACGCAACCGATGAAGTTGATTGAGCAGACGCCAACGACAATCTATATTGCTCCACGGCCGGCGTCGGATCGAGTTCTGCGGTGGAATCCTCATATTTATTCCGTGCCCAGGCAATCCATTGCAGGTATGGAGTTTGAAGCGCCAGACGAGTTATAGGCGCTTGGAAATTTCGTCGGCCTGACCCTATACGCTCCCCAGAGACAGGCATGAAGCTTGGGTCATCAACGGGGCAGATCGTCCCGTAACACCCTCATCTTGCCCGATGAAGACTGAGTCCTTATTGTTCCTGATATCTTGCCTGAAGAGACTGCGGCGGTTGCCCCTGCTGGTCGCAGCTTCTCACCGGGGTTCGTAGGCGCTGCCGCTCCTCATCTTGACCGGGTCAGAGTGTTTTGCAGGGGGTTATCGCCCCCCGCGTGTTTCGCGCGAATCTCTCCCGTTCCCGATACCCCGCCATAGTTCTCCTTTTTGATCTCAAAACAAAGCGCAGAAGCGAGTCTGTCGATGCGTTCCGAATGAGGCAACGGCAGAGGTTCGTGGATTCCGCAATGAATGGGATAGACTTTCTCGCCAATCCACGATCCTGTCCATCAGGGGCGTCCGTGAGTCCGCTAGTCGCAAGACGTCCCTCATCAACTTCAAGCCGTAGTCAATGTCCTCCCGAAGGTAGTCGGTGCCCGTGTCGATGGTGATTGACTTCCCACGACGGTTCGCGGGAAGGGCCGCCAAGTCATTATCGGCGCTAACGGATGTTGTGGTGGACTTGTTCATCGCCGCTCAACCGAAGCATAGATGAATGGACATCGGGCCTACACTTCCGGATTCCCTACTGAGGATCACATTTAATATGAGAGACCATCCTGGAGAGAGGCCGGAATCGGAGCATACCCCATGCCCTGCGCCTGATTTTAACCTTGGGTGACGACATAAGAAATGAACTGCTTCAACGTCTCAGTCCTTTTCCGATCTTTGCCCTGCTTCGGAAGAAGCAGAACGTCAGTCCCGAGATAGGGTAGGCATCCTTCGCTGAAGCGGGCGGATCGACAATTGGCGTGCGAACATCCTTCAGCAGTTCCGCACCAAATGCATTGGTCGCTGCAGTTGTCCGCGCGGCGGTTGGCTCAATCCAATTCCCGGCTTGATTCTTCACGGACACGACCGGAAGCTCGTTTTCCGTCGCATCGGTAAGCTCCACATAGCCGATTCCGCCCGGCGTCTGCTTGATCACTCCTGTAACACCCTCACTCCCCTTGCCGCCCAAGCCGGTTGGCCGGCTTACGGAAATACCTTTGCCCACCTGTTTCTGCGTTTGATGCGCACCCCGTGAGGCGAGGTACTCGGTATATTCCGAGGGCACGCACGTAGCCCGACGAAGAAGCGAGTTTCCTTCTTACCCTCGAATCCACAAGAACGAATTCTTGATTTTCTTATACGTGAACCGTACTATTTCAGCGATCTGCACTAGCCTTTCTACTTGTCATAGAGTGGATTGGCTGTGCAAGTTTGCCAAAAGCGAAGGCGCAATCGGCTTGTCTTCGGATCTCAGTCGTTGCAGTTCTGCAGCCAATGATCCGTAAGGTCCCTTCGCGTCAACCTTGAGCGTACAAGAGAGCCCGGCTGCTTTAAATTCAAACTCAGTATTCTCCTTATTGCTTGAGTCGAAGAGAAAACAATGCGGCTTATCGTAGAAATGTACCGGACACTGCTCCCAGAAAAGAAGCGGCTCCAGTGGGATTGCTTTACCGTCGGGCGTAACCGCGAATGCCTGCAAGTCGGCGAAACTGTGGTGGCCAGAATAAGTGAGCGCCCGAATGAATGTACCATCCCCGTGAGCTATTATGAAGCGACCTGAGTGAGCTTGAGTGAATCTGTTCTGTTTGACATTTTGAAAGTAGCCGAAGCGCAGATGGTCGCCAAAAACATGGTTCGTGACGTTTGCGAGTAGATGGACTTTCGGTCTATGAACAACATCGCCAATGGACTTCTTTTTGTGTTTCAAAAGTGCGAGGTCATTCACGAACTGATCAAACTCCGGGTCCAGTAGTTCTTTGTAAGGTTTACTCCAGGTCGCACCTTTGTCTAGTTGATCGAGACAAGTTTTGAGAAGAGCCCAGAGAGGCCCGGCAGATCGCTGTGTGAATCCCTTGAAGATCTTCGAGCTGATCCTCCTCTGTGTCGAACACAACTCGAAATAGGCGAGATATGCTCCTATGGTTAGCGCAGCCTCAGTGAAGTCCAGTAGAGGATCTATCAAATATCGAGGTTCGCTTTCCAAAATGTATGACGCGAGTGCCGTCGCTGCTGGGTAAGGCAGGACACCAACCAGGTCGCCAATTTCTTTCCATGAATCATCGGCAACGCGTACCTTATACAGTTCGATCTTCTGGTGATTCAGGAACGAGACAGAAGTATTACTCGTCCCGAAGTCCAAACCCACGTATGCTCTTGGTCGCGGTCCAGTCTTGACTGGAGACATATCGAGATAAAAGGGGCGCCCCGCAACCGCGACGGGGTTGTCGCCATTTCTCCCGGTTGCATAGATGAACTTGGGGTCTGCACTTCCCGTTTCTCCAACTGTGAGTTCAAGCTGGAGATGAGCATCAAAGTGATTTGTGCCCCTGGGTGTATGAACCACACGCTGTTCGAAGTTGAGGACATGCTCAACGTTGGGATCCAAGTCGAAGGGCTCGCCCGATTTCGCGATTTTCTGCTGTACAGAACTCGCTCGGAAGAAGTAGTAATCGAGGTGCCTTCTAGGTGGGTGGGGCACTCTGAATTTCCAGCGGAGTTTCTTGCCCACGTAGTCGGTCATTTTGGTTCCAACAGGAATCAGCATGCCGAGTTCTTCTTGGGGGGTGCCGACTTCTTGGCTGCGAAAACGAAGGAGCGGAATTTGGAAGCTGTCTGGCTGAAGCGCCACAAACAGTGGGTTGAATGTAACGCTCCCAAAGTCCCCATCTTCGGAGTAGAAACGTCTTGCGCACTCAATCGCGAGTCCTTTTGCCACCACTTCTTGAAAGTCATCCAGATCGCGAATACGATCGTGCGAAAACTGATCACCAAATTCTCTAAGCAGTAGTTTTCGTAACCAGCGAATGTTCGCAGAACCGCCGGAAAGGAGCGCGATTTCAATTGGCGCGCCACCAGCTTCCTTCCTGCCAGACTGGATCACATCCCTGACTATGGGACCTAACTTAGATTTCCAAATCCTCTCAATGAAAAGATCACGGAGTTCTGCCCCGCTAAACTGACAATCCGCAAGTTCGGGTACTGTGACAAATGGGTCAATCGGCACGTCGGCTGATACTGTGATTCGCAAGTCGGCATCGAGATCCCAGTTGTCAATGGAATTACAGAGCCGGAGCTTGAGCTCTTCGGAACGATAAATCAAACGGTGGAAATGTCGAACGAATACCTGATATTTCTCCGCGAGCGTATCTTCCTCAATCTCGCCCTTTCTCCATTTCGAATATTGATCCAGTGCCTTGGAAAGGAGTGGACGACTGTTTTTTGCTATTGTTTTAGTCAGTAGCTGTTCTGCGATATACCTGTCAATCAGATAACCACCGACTGGCTCGGAACGAGACGCGAGAGGAGTTTGATTCCTGCCACTGTAGCTTACGTCGCCTTCTTTTGTCGTCTCAATCACGCACGCGTCGAAAGTTCCTCCACCGAAATCGAGCACTAACACGCGATGCTTCTTGCGCTCTTGAAGCAGGTTATTCTGCTCGCCGTACCTGTAGTATTGAAAAGCGGCGAACGGCTCTGGAAGGAAATCAATCATTGCCGGCTCGAAGCCTTTGCCTTGAAGAATGCGCTTAATGTTGTTGCGATAATTGGGGAGCCAGTTGGGATCGTCTTGCGATGGCAGGGGTTCCGCAACAAGGACGGAAGGTGCCAGTTGAAGATTATTGGTCTCGGCCCAAGAACGGACTCGTTGGAGGAGTATGTGAAGAAATTCTCCGGTTAATTCGGATGCTGACTTACCCTGCCCACGCGAAGTCCTGAATTTGGTCCGTTCCCGTGAAGATCGCGGATCGATGTTTCCTAAATCGAGTTTAAAATCCTGATTGACGAACCCACCTTGCTCCCGCGCCTGACGCAAAGCGTTCTGCCCTATCTCGACGTTCGAATCACCAAAATAGAGTACGGTGGGAACGTTCGGCGAGCCGTCAATTAGTATCATTGGAACAGATCGCACGAGAAATTCCTTTTCTAGCATAGGGGCTCCTCCTTGCAATTAATCGCTATACGACGCTAGACGTATTCGCCATTTGCCAGCGCGCAGCCCGCTGATCGGCAGGATGACGCGGCCATACTGACGAGGCTTTGTACGGGCCAGGCAAAGAGTCCGGCCACCGACAGATGAGAGAAGACTTTCTCGGGAAAATCACTTAACTCGACTGCTCCGTTAGAGTCCGCAGGGGAGGGTTTGCGGGAAGGAGCATTGTAGTGTAGATATGGAAGAAAATGAACACCCACACGGTGCCCAATAACCCATCACCGATGTCAATCGTAAATCCCTGAAATTGACAGTGGAAACTTTCGCTCTCCGGGGCGCTCAAAAACAGATGTTTCTGGGCTAGTCGACGTTGATCCCTCATTTCACCCATTTTGAGCGGCAGCCGGAAGAAACAAGGAGGACAGTGGAAGGGATAGAACGGGAGGCCAACGGAGGGAAGGAGGGTGGCAGGGCGTGAGTGAAAGCGCGGTGAGTGCCAAACGCGGTTGGGGCTAGTCAGGCGAAACCGGCGCAGTCCGAAACGCCCGCCTGAGCCGCGGCCAAGCGGCGTCCACCCGGAAGAGGGCGCAGTGGAAAAAAAGCGCAAGGCCTACCGCTAGGATCTAGATCTCGGTTCAACCAACGCCCCTAACGTTTGCTTTTTGTGGCGCTTGCTTTGAGACTAGCCTTATGTGCTGTAAGTAGGTATAAAATCATTGGTTTCCTGCGGTGGCGCGTTGGACTCCCAAGTCGGCGATAGGCAATCTGCTGTTTGCTTATCGTCAATTTGTGGTTAGTTGTGCCTTCTCCGTGTACTCGGAGTTCTTGTAAAGATGCCGACCGAATTGGAAGTAGCGCTGAAAGCCGAACCCGCACCGAAAAAGCTGCCGGTTGGGTTGCCTATAGCACATTTGAGCGTACAACGGTGGCTGCGGTCCATTCTGACTGTCGGGCAACTTGAGCCGCGACAATGTCACGTCCTTCGGGAAAAGGTTCTTTACCTCTCTTACGGTGGCGTTTTCTTTCGCACTTCCACCCCGAGCACTGAAAATGCTACAGAGCTACCCGTCGCCTTCGTATTCTCGCCTGTGGCGTTGAGTCTTGTTTCGAGGTTATTCCCGTTTGATTCAGGCGCTATGGCCAATGGTAAGTTCGGCCCGGAGTGGTCTCGTCGCCTAAAACCATTTCAATCACGATTCAGTGTGAACACTACGGACGCTCTGCGAGATGCTGGCCTGCTCGTCTATCATCTGTTCGAAACAAATCGACAATATCTCAAAGGCGAGGCGTGTAGCGACGGGCCTGGAAAACACGAACCTATTCCATTACTCCGCAAATTTCTAACCGACGACCTGTCGTCGATCCAGGTCGATCACAGACAGCGAACAATTGAAGCCATTGCAGAGGTCAACCTAAAACTCCGAGACACTCTGGAGTGGATCGGCGTTCCAGAGATCGATACTTTGAACGTGCAGGATCGGTTGTATCACTGGACGAAGGCCCGAATGGTCGAGATTCACTCATATGGATTTCGGAAAAACTTTCATCCCCGGGAACTCGCTGCACAACTTGAACAGGCCGCACATGACTATGTGGTACGAAAGTACGCCAATTTCCAGCAATGAAGAAGAAGATCACATTCCAGCTTATCGGCCATGACTGCCCATTGGGGAGTTACCCTTCGATTGTCGTACCCGTAATTAGGCTGAATGGGCAACTCGCGGTTCTATATTCAGTTGGGAACGGTCCCGAGATCCAGCCAATATCTGAGAACGCAAAGTATGTTGTGCATTCTGGAGAGACGGCCGGCAAACTATCGAATTTCGATTACACCAGAGATGGCTTGTTCGCGTTTGGAGAACAGACCGTTGTTATCTACCAAACGGGGCGAGAGCCCGAGTTTTTTTCCCATCTACTTCGAACCCCGGAAGCCAAGGCGCTAGACCCGTTTTACCGTTTCTCACTCGCAAAGGAAACCGGCGAGGCCAGCATGATCGCTGAGGCCGGCGATATTTGCCTTCGACTTTTGCGAGCGAGCAATCCACGGTTCGCAGAGCAGTGGCTGAAGACCGCGCCTGATATCACTTCCAAAGGCATACCACATGCAAGGCCATCGTCGGATCTGACGTTCTTAACAAACGAACCTGGAAACACCTTGCGGGATCGTTTCGGAGTGCTGCTTGGTGAGGATACCCGTTACTTTGACTGCCTGGTCGGCTATTTCTTTATCAGTGGCTTTTACAGGCTGTACCCGGCACTGGAAAAGGTAGAAAAGATTCGCATTTTAGTCGGCCTCAAAACTGATAGCACGGCTTATCAACTCCTACAGCAAGCGAAGGAACAGGGCGAGCTTGCACTTAAATCGCATGCTTCGACAAGAGAACAAGTGTCCGGGGATGTGCTGGCCGAACTCGAAAATGCGCCGGATAGGGCTGATATCGAAACGGGCGTTCACAAGTTTGTTGAGTGGGTAAGGTCAGACAAGTTGGAAGTCAAAGCCCACGCGACCGAGAATTTGCATGCAAAAGTGTACATCATGACCTTTGCAGAAGGTGACCGCGATAAAGGTCGGGTCATAACTGGCTCCAGCAATCTGAGTCAATCCGGACTTCAAGAAAATCTTGAATTCAACGTGGAGCTGAAGAACCGCGCAGACTACGAGTATGCCATTGCCAAGTTCAACGAACTCTGGGCGGTCGCTGTGGACGTGTCGAAACCCTTTGAGGACACGATTGTCAATCGGTCGCCGTTTGCCCAGTTCACACCTCGCGAATTGTATCTAAAATTCCTGTACGAATATTTCCGAGACGAACTGAACCGACCCAGCGAATTGGAGGACATCTACGTTCCGACCAATTTCAAACGGTTGAAATATCAAGAAGAGGCGGTCCTTAGCTCCAAAAAGGTCCTTGAAGAATATGGCGGGCTGTTTTTGTCCGACGTGGTCGGTCTTGGCAAGACATATATGGCGGCTCTGCTCGCGCAACAACTGAGTGGGCGATCCCTCGTTATCGCACCGCCGCATTTGCTGGATAAAGACAGCCCTGGCTCATGGCCGAACGTTTTCGGTGACTTCCGGGTTCCGCACACCGATTTCGAATCTCTGGGAAAGCTTGAGGATTTGCTTCAGAGAGATACCTCGAAATATGCCAACGTCTTTATTGACGAATCGCACCGCTTCCGCACAGAGACAACTCAGACGTACGAAATGCTAGCGCAGATATGCAGAGGCAAGCGCGTCATTTTGGTTTCCGCCACGCCAATGAACAATACACCGCGAGACATTCTCAGCCAGGTGAAATTGTTCCAAAACGGCAAAAACAGCACGATTCCTAACGTACGCAATCTGGAGATGTTTTTCTCAACTCTTGAGAAGAACCTCAAGGGTCTCGACCGGCAAGCGGATCGTGATCAATATTTCAGTACGGTCCAGACGAATGCAAAAGCGACACGCGAGCAAGTCCTTAAACATCTCATGATTCGGCGAACGAGGACCGAAATCATGAAGTATTACGGTGACGACCTCCACCTTCAGGGGTTGAAGTTCCCGGACGTCGCTGATCCGCAGCCGTTGTTCTATAAATTCAGCAAGGCGGAGAACGAAGTATTTCTTGAGACGATTCGCTTGCTGGCGCAGGAGTTCACTTACGCTCGCTACAAACCTCTAACCTATTACGAGGGTGATGTTGAAGAACAGCAGAGGCAGAGTCAGCGCAACCTGGCGAAGTTCATGAAGATCTTGTTGATAAAGCGGCTTGAGAGCAGCTTTCATGCGTTTCGGCTAACGCTGGATCGTTTCATTCGGTCCTACAACCGGGTCATCGAAGAATTTCACAAAGGGCATGTCTACATAAGCAAAAAGCATATCAACAAGGTATTCGATCTTCTGGAAAGCGACGATGCAGAAGGGATTGACCGACTGCTCGATGCTGAAAAGGCGCAGGTTCTGGATGCCGAGGACTTCAGCCCTGATTTCATCCGCGATCTGGAGAATGACCACAAGATTCTGAACAAGGTTGCCAGCCTTTGGAAACAGATCAAGCGAGATCCGAAGTGGGAGGCTTTCAGGGAGGTCTTGCGCGGCGAGCCCAAACTGAAGAAAAGTAAGATCATCATTTTTACGGAGTCGAGGGAAACGGCGGAATATTTAGTTCAGCAGATCGCAGATGAAGTTGAGAAGGATGTTTTGCTGTTCACTGGGAGTTCTGACGAAGCAGTTCGCAAAGATGTAATTGCGAATTTTGACGCACGTGCCTTCAAACGGAAGGACGAATACCGGATTTTGGTGGCCACTGAAGTTCTTTCGGAAGGTGTCAACCTCCATCGCTCCAATATCGTCATCAACTACGACATTCCGTGGAACCCGACTCGCCTCATTCAGCGGGTTGGACGTGTCAACCGCGTGGATACAACTTTTGACACTATCCACACTTATAATTTCTTCCCGACTGAGGAGAGCAACGACCTCATAAAGCTCAAAGAGGCTGCGGAGGCCAAGATTCGTGCCTTTATTGAAATGCTGGGTACCGACGCTCGACTCCTGACGGAAGGCGAAGAGATCAAGTCGCATGACTTGTTCGCAAAACTGACTTCTAAGAAAACAATCACCGGCGAGGACGAGGAAGAGCAAAGTGAACTGGAATATCTGACCGAGATTCGAGAGGTTCGCGACAAGCACCCCGAGTTGTTCGGTCGAATTAAGCGGCTGCCCAAGAAAGCGCGATCTACCAGGCAGGTCCCTCGCGGAAACAATGGGAGCGCAAAGGAGTTTCCTTGCCTTTTGAGCTATTTCCGTCAAGGCAGGCTCGACAAGTTCTTTTTGGCCGGTCCGAGCGATGCCACTTCTCAGGAATTAGATTTCTTCGCTACCGCCGAGATATTGAAGCCGATTGACCCTTCTGAGTCCCGGCAGCCTATTCCCTACGATTTTTACGCTCTGCTCGACAAGAGCAAGGCCGCGTTTGTTGCGGCCACAAAAGCCGACTTGGATGATGTGACGGAGCCCCATCGGGGAGGGGCCAACGACGCATATATCTTGAAGCGCCTTAAGGCCAAAGAGATTCGTCGGTACCAGGGTTTCACGGATGATGACGAACTCTACATTCAACAGGTTATTCAACTACTGGTAGACGGGGCTTTGCCGCGGCCAACAACGAAGAAAGTGGCCGAAGCCTTGAAGACTGAAATTGAACCTCTGCGAGTGCTCGCCATTCTCCGTAGAGACGTTCCCTCACTTTTCTTCCAGGCGACCCGTGCACAACAGAGCCCGCACGCTCTCAGCCCACGGGAAGTCATTTTGTCGTCGTATTTGTTGGAGGCTAAATGAATCGGGAGCAAGCCCGCGCCCTCGTTGCCCAAACATTCACACAGGCTTTCGACAAGAGTCGTTTTGGGGCCTTCGTAGTAAACCTCCTCAATCACTTCGACCAGAGCAAGGGAGGGGCTTGGAATAGTCAATACATCAAAGATGCGTTCAAGGAACACGTACAGCGCTACGAGCGGCTGGGCACGTACACATCGCCCGAGAACGAAAAGCTCGATGTTTTGATTGTTTACCTAACCGCCGCCTCGAAGCTAGAACGCGCTCGGACCGCTATCAGGAATTTCGTGGCAGACCACCTCAAGACTCGGGACGAGAAGGAGGCCGCCCTCGTCGCATTCGTATCGCCCACGGAAAAGCAATGGAGATTTTCTTACGTAAAGATGGAATATTCCACTGTCGCAACCGAATCGGGCAAAGTCGGGGTAGAGACACGCCTAACGCCGGCGCGGCGCTTCTCGTACCTTGTTGGCGAGGGTGAGAGCTGCCACACCGCTCAGACTCGTTTCCTGGCGTTACTCCAAGATACCGGAACCAACCCCACTCTTGCTGACGTGGCAGAAGCATTCAGTGTCGAAGCTGTCACGAAGGAGTTCTTTACAAAGTACGCCGAGTTATTTGGCGACATTCATACGGCACTAGAGAAGTTGATTCAAAAGGACAAAGCTATCAAGCAAGAGTTCAACAAGAAGGGCGTGAACACGATTGACTTCGCGAAAAAGCTCATGGGCCAGATCGTGTTTCTTTATTTCGTCCAAAAAAAGGGCTGGTTGGGAGTGGCAAAGGGACTGGAGTGGGGCAGCGGACCTCATGACTTTCTGCGAATGCTGGCCAGGGGAGACTGTGGACAATACGGGAACTTTTTCAATGATGTCCTAGAACCGCTCTTCTACGACACTCTGGCGACGGACCGGGGCCACGAGGCATGGTGCGACCGCTTCAAATCGCGCATTCCGTTCCTCAATGGAGGGCTTTTCGAGCCGTTATGTGACTACGATTGGGTGAAGACTGACATTAGCCTACCGAATCGGCTGTTCAGCAACAAAGACGTTGTGGACGAGGGTGTAATCGGGACCGGTGTCCTGGACGTGTTCGACCGCTACAACTTCACCGTAAATGAAGCGGAGCCCCTCGAAAAGGAGGTGGCGATTGACCCGGAAATGCTGGGAAAGGTTTTCGAGAATCTGATCGAGGAAAACAGACGCAAGGGTCTTGGGGCGTACTACACGCCGCGTGAAATCGTGCACTACATGTGTCAGGAGAGCCTGATTCACTATCTTGACACAGCCATGAATAAGAATGAGCAGCTCGTACCTCTTCATGAAATCGAGACGTTTGTACATTTGGGGGAACAGATATCACACTACGAAGCAGTTGATGCAAAGTATGTCATTAAGATGCCGAAGAATATTCAGCAGCAGGCACGGTTGCTCGATGAAAGTCTTGCTGCTATCACGGTATGCGATCCGGCAGTGGGTTCCGGGGCTTTCCCGGTCGGAATGATGACGGAGATTGTGCGCGCCCGTTCTGCCTTGACGTCATACTTCAACGACGTGCACGAACGAACCGCCTACCATTTCAAACGCCACGCTATTCAAAATTGTCTCTATGGCGTGGATATCGATGCGGGCGCTGTAGAGATCGCAAAACTACGGCTTTGGCTCTCGCTTGTTGTCGATGAGGAAGAGACAAAGCAAATAAAACCGTTGCCAAACTTGGGGTACAAAATTGTCGCTGGCAATTCGCTTCTTGGGGTTGAAAAGACACTCTTCAACGAAGAGCTCTTTCGTCAACTTGAAGTTCTTAAGCCTCAATATTTTGATGAGTCGGACACAGCAAAGAAGTCCGGCCTCAAGCGTCAAATCGACGATCTGATTCACAAACTTACGAACGGCAAGGAGTCGTTCGACTTCGATATCTATTTTTCCGAGATTTTTCATGCAAATAAGGGGTTCGATATCGTGCTGGGCAATCCGCCCTATCTCCGAATTCAGGGAATGAAAGAGGACGATGCTGCTGTTCTTAAAAGCCTATACAAGGCTGCCGTTGGGAAGTTCGATATTTATGTCCTCTTCGTTGAAAGGGCGCTGAAACTCATCAAAGAGCATGGTGTGGTGTTTTTCATTCATCCTCATCGGTTCTTAACTGCTGACTACGGACGAGGGTTGAAAGCCGTTCTAGATAGCGTGCACGGCCTGCGATCAGCCATTTTTTTCGGTGTCAATCAGATCTTTGAGACCGCTACAACGTACACCGGAATCTTCTCGTACTCTGAGAACGCGAAATGCCTGACTTTCAAACACGCAAACGGTAAGGATTTTCAGAACGGTCCTTTCACAGAAAGACCATACGCGACAGATGGCTCTCACTGGATAGCCTGGACGTCGGAGGGGAGTTCCTCTGGTCTCATTTCTAAGCTTTCAGGCCAACCTCGAAAGATGAGCGACATCTTCGAAGGAATCTTTCAAGGCGTGGTGACGGTAGGCGACGACATTTTTGTTCTCGATGGCAAGATCACTGGTAAGTACTTCAATGGCTTTTCGAATGCCCTAGAGCAAACCGTCAAACTTGAGACGGATATGGTGAAGCCTCTGCTCAAAGGCGAGCATATTCGCCGGTACTCCAAACCCGGCAGTCAGATCTTCATTTTTTATCCTCACTATCAGGACGGAAAAGGCAAGACCCACGCCTTTAGTGAGCAAGAATTGCGTACTCAATTTCCACTTGCGTTTGAGTATATTAAGCATTTCAAGTCCGATTTAGTTAAGAAAAAGGTCAAATACAAGACCAATCCAGACTTGTGGTTTTCGCTGCACCGATCACGAGAGATGTCAATTTTTGAATCTCCCAAGATCCTGACACCACAGCTCCAGAATTATCCCCACTTCACATTGGACTCCGACAAGTGGTATCCGGATGCAGGCGGGTATTCGCTGCTCAGGAAGGAAGGAGTGGTCGAAGACTACAATTTCTTGCTTGGCGTCTTGAACAGTTCAGTGTTGTGGTACTTCATAAAGAATACGAGCAACGCGTACAACAACAATTACTACTACTTCAAGACAAAATACTTGGAACGATTTTCATTTCCGCTTGTGACCAAGTCACAGCAAGCACCAATAATTTCCTTGGTGACCAAGGTTCTAAAAGCAAAGCGCCTTGATCCGGATGCTGACACGCTGTCTTGGGAGGATGAAATCGACCGGCTCGTCTTTGGATTGTACGGGCTGAACCAAGACGAAATAGTGCTCGTTGAGGCTAGTAAGGGAAATGGTTCTGGCCGGCAGACGAATTCATCAGGGTCGGAAGATGTTCGTTTGAGGTCTTGAGCACTGAATGTCTAAGTCCGCGTCTCTACCGAGCAACGACGATTCTCTTTGGGATGATCTGGTCGTCTCGATATTGTCCGTCAACCAGTATTCGCTGGAGCGTACGTATGTTTTCCTAGGGTCTTTAAGAGAAAACAAGATTACTGATCCCGCAAGTTTGGCGCGATGGCAACAGCAAGAAATCGAGGAAAAACTCAGAGCGGCTGGTTGTGATAGAGGATTGTTCATGACGAAACTGTTTGCGGAAAGGCTATCGGCTCTCGGAGAGTTGATTTACAAAAAAGGGATCGCGGAGTGCGAGAAAGCGATATCCAGCCAGGATGCTCGGGTTATCGAAGCTTTCCTGATGCCCGTCAAAGGTATTGGTCCAAAGGTTCTACGAAATTTTTACTCCCTACGGGAAATCAAAGTTCCAAAGTAGGGGCGGCTGCCGAGCACAGTCGTAAGCCGCGGAGCGTTCGTGTCTCAATGCCGAAGCGGTCGGCCCTTCGGGTGTTGTGGTCGTTCTGGCAGTGCATGGGGTTTCTGACTCAGTGAGCGTCCGCAAGGACATTGTGAATCCACGGGGGACAAGTAGGATTTCTCTACCTTCGCTATGACAGCCCAAACCGCACCAGACAAGACGGCATTATTCAACCCGTTCAACGGCCAACTCGAACAGCTGTTCGGGTACATCGACGTCGGCGATCTCGGCCTGCCAGACATCCAACGACCATTCGTTTGGAAGGATGCGAAGGTCCGTGACCTCTTCGACTCGATCTATCGCGGTTTTCCCATCGGTTCATATCTCTTCTGGCGAAACACGGTTGCCGGCAAGAGTCATCAGATCGGTATGGCGAAGAAGGAACACGAAGACCCGGTGCTGTTGATAATAGACGGACAACAACGCCTGACCGCACTTTATGCAGTGTTCCGCAACAAACTAGTCAAAGACGATAGCTACGACAATCGGCGAATTACGATCGCGTTCAACCCCGTGACAGAGGAGTTCAAAGTAGCGGACGCATCCACAGAAAAGAACCCCGAATTCGTAAATAGCATTTCCGACTTTCTATCTAACACCGGAACCCGGAAGTACATCAATGCCTATCTCGTTCAATTAACGAAGTACTACGGCCAATTGAACAAAAGGAAAGCAGCCGTCGCTGCAAAGCTTAAATCCGACGAGGATCTGACCCAGCAGGATATCGACGTTGTGACCACGGTCATCAAAGGCCAAACAGCCACCTCGGACGAGGGAATAGCCATCCTTGAGAAACTGGAGAAGCGCGAGGATAAGGACACCGAGGACAACAACGGCGATGCTCAAGCCCCAGAGGAGAATGACGAACCGGCAACGTCGGACAATTCGTTTTTGAGTTCGAGCGAGAGGACGTTACTGACGAAACTTCTCAACGAGGAGGAGACCTTCGATGAGGACCAGATTTCGGAACGGCTAGAGAAGCTATACAACCTCAAGAACTACCCATTCAATGCGCTCGAAGTCGTCCCCAATCTCACCGAGGAGCAGGTAGCGGAAATATTCACCAGGATAAATAGCAAAGGGACCGTTCTCAAGCAAGCCGACTTCATCCTTACACTTTTATCCGTCTTCTGGGAAAAGGGGCGGGAGCAAATTGACGAGTTCTGCAGACTCGCTAAAAAGGTGCCTGAGAAGAGTGCTGGCGCCTCTCCATTTAACTATATCTTCGAGCCCAGCCCTAAGGATCTTATCCGGATCAGTGTGGGTCTGGGCTTCAACCGCGGAAAGATGAAGGATGCCTACAGCATCCTTTCCGGAAGGGACTTCACTACCAAGAAGGTGTCCGCGAAGCTACGCGAAGAGCAATTTGGCGCTTTCAAGGAGGCCCAGAAGAAGGCGCTGGATGCCACCAACTGGCACGAATTTCTGAAAATAATTCTCGGCCTCGGGTTCAAGAGCGCAGAGCTGATCTCTTCGTCGAATAACATCTCCAACGCCTATATTCTCTACCTCATTGCAAAAATCAAGGTAGGCGTCAGTCGCAAGGATCTGGAACGCCATATCGGCAGGTGGTTCTTCTTCTCCTCAGTGATCAGTCGGTATTCATTTTCTCCCGAATCTCAAATGGAATCTGACCTAGCCGCATTCCGGACGAAGACTCCCGCGGAATTCATCAAGTCGTTGACTGCCCTCATCGATAGCGAGCTCACCAATGATTTCTGGGAAATAACGGTGCCGAATAAACTCCTGGTCTCCTCCTCTAATCACAACGCCCTGAGAAACACATTCTTTGCGTGTCTGATCCGAAAAGGTGCCCCAGTGCTGTTCTCCACTCGAAGGGTCTCCGATCTCTTCGACCCCTCGTTGAGGCAGAAGCGAAAGAGCCTGGAGAAACATCATCTCTTCCCCAAGAATTATCTCCGGGAGGAATTCGATCTCGACAAGCGCCAGATAAACCAAGTGGGGAATTTCACCTACCTGGAGTACCCAGACAATGTGGACATCAGCGATGATCCGCCGCACGTTTACTTTGAGCAGATTCGAAAATCTGCGCAGTTCCGGGACAAGCCCGAAGTGCTCGCTGAAATGATGCGCGATCATTGTTTGCCAAAAGACTTCTTCGCCATGAAATACGACGACTTCTTGCAAGCACGACGTCGGCTGATGGCGAAGACGATTCGGTCGACGTTTGAAAGCTTGTAGCCACATTATGGTGCGCGCAAACCGTCTTCAAAAGACCATTACCGGTTCCAATTGCCTTCGCTACCCCGCGAGGCGATCACCCTCGCCCTTCAGCAACATGTCCGCCTTGCACACGGCGTAGGTCTCGGGGTTGATCTCCTGCCCATAGAGCACGCACCTAACTTGGTGGCCGTGTTTCTTGGCGATGGCCGTGTTTCTTCCCCCACCGTCAACATACCGCCCGTGCCGCACGCGCCGTCATAGAGCAGGTACGTGCCGGACTTGATCTCGCCCTCGATGGGCAGAAACACTAGGTTCGCCATCAGTCGAACCGCGTCGCGTGGCGTCCAGTGTTCGCCAGCCTCCTCATTGTTATCTTCATTGAACTTGCGGACCAGTTCCTCGAAAACCGTCCCCATGGAGTGGTTGTCGATGCTAGCGGGGGACAGGTCGATGTCGGGGTCGAGGAACTTGTTGATCAGCGTGCCGATGGCGTCGGCTCTGGACAGTGTGGGGAGTTGGTTGCGGAACTTAAAGTTATCGAGAATGTCCTGGACGTTGGGCGAGAAGCCGTTAAGGTAGTCCTCGAAATCTGCGAAGAGAGTTGCGGCTGGCTGCCGCGCGACTTTAGATCGCGCAGAGTGAACTTAGAAGTGTTGTAGAAGGACTGACCGGCCGCGGCGCAGAGCGCACCCGCTATGCCCCAAACAAAAGAAACGATCTTGTTGTGCGTCGCCTGGTCCAATACTGTTCCCCCAAATAAGTAAGGTCAAAACTGGTAAGGATAACCCAGCCAAAGGCGGTCTCGACAACTAGTTCGGACTGGTACGGCTTTCGTAAAGCGGGGGTGGATGCAGGACGAGCGCAGTCGGCGCAAGGAAATGGTGTCTTGGCAGATTACAAGGACCAGCACGAGAGGAACGTCAGATTCTCGGCGCTCTTGCTTCTCCCGTGCACGGGAGGTCGCACATCCTCGGGCCGCGCTAGATTGCCGATGCCGCCTGTTGCGACAGTCGCCGCATCTGCCCTGCGTTCCTTAAGGCGATTTCTGGAGGTGACAAATGAAATCGAGCGTGCAATACCGGAGACCGAGATCTACCCGGTTCGTGCAGTCTGGCATTGGTCGAACGGATTCCACGAGTACATGATCGTCGAGGAATCCCTCCGCGTCGATGGCTTGCCCATGTCAGACCGCACGACCGCTTACTTTACTTTGGACCGTCAGCAAACTCCCAAAAACACCTGTTTTTGAGGCACCCTACGTTCTGGTTTCGACCCTTTTAGTATCACCGGGTTCGGCAAAGGGAATGGCGAAGGGTTTTTGGGCAAGCATCGTGACTAATCCCTATAGTGTCGTCAGATAATTGCGTAGGGTTACCAGCTCTTGAGGAATTAGCGCCTGCTCGCGGCCCCACGCCGCAAATGCAGCCTGGGCAAGGGCAGGGGCTCCGCCGAACCCAGCCCGGCGGGAAACCTCGTTGAGCACCTGTTTGCCTTCGCAAACTCTCCAGAAGTTATCTTCCGTCCTTTTCCTTGCATACGAATCTGCACCGACCCTTAGTAGCTGCTGGAGTTTCGTGCAGTCCTCCGTGGCATATCCACAGGCGCCGACGACGGCGTTGAACACTGCATCTCGATCTGCGGTGATACACCCCCATGTCTGATTCTTCGCCAAGTCCTTAGCTTTCGGCGAAATGGCGGGCAGCGACTGGGCGTTAGCCGTTGCCATAGCCCACTGAAAAATCCAACTCCCTGCGCGAGCGTCTGCCGCTTCACGAATGAGATCGGTAGGAACTATGTTTGTATACCCATTCTGCTCAAGAAGTACGGATAGCGTCGCTGGATGGAGGAACAAGTTCTCTCTTTCGTGCACAGGAAGGACGAACACGCTGTCCTCGCTATTGATACGCTCTGCCTCGGATTCTGTGCGGAAGTCTCGGTCGATAACGCCACCGACGCGGATCTCCGTATCTGACTCCTTGGCCAGCGTCTTGATCACAGGCACGCGACGAAGGACCTCGTTGCACGAACCACATTCTATAAATCGGACATCCTCAGCGGCTGCTGAGAGTCTTCGAAAGTGTTCGCGTTCACCGATTCCTTCCTCTCCTTCAACAAACACAAACCGCAACCTTGAGATGGAGAATGCCGGAGTGCCGACCGCGCGAGACAGAGCTGACAGGACAGGGCGGGCATCTAGGCGCACCAGGCTGTCGACTTTTCGCGTGTGCTCGTTCCTCTCCAGAACGAAAGTTGACTGTTGGCCAGTGGCTTCCACAGCCTCCAAAGAGTGCGTAGCTAGCCAGATCTGTCCTGTCTCGATGCTACTCGTTAGAAAAGTGACCCAGTTTCTGATTAGATCAGCATTCAGATGCAGTTCCGGCTCGTCGAGCAGAAAAAGTCCTTGTCGAAGGCCGAAGCGGTCGATCTGGCCAACTAGGAATGCGATCTCCCGCTCTCCTCCGCTCAGTTGGTTGAAGGACAATTCCAACCCCGTCGTGTCAAACAACAGCGTGTGCGCTTTCGAATCAACGCCTGTAAATAGTACGTGAGGCAATACCTTCTGAAGGGAGGCAGCATAAGACTCGAAGGGATCGTTGAACTTCGGAGGCTCGGCGCCAGATTTTCTGGCGCGACGTATTTCCTGAATCAGCCGCGTGCCGGACTGATTTTCCTGGGCAAGAAAGTATTTTATCCACTCATCGTAGAGTGTAGCTGTCATGCGGTATGATCTGCCGCGCGTATATTCAGTGCCCTCCCAATCGATGGCATAGGCCTGAGCGATCTCATGAATTTGGACATTCTTCTTTGGGTAAGCGCGATCGGCATCGAGCGAAACGAAGTGTACGCTCTGCTCCTGCTGCAAAGCTTCGACGATACGCTGGGCGAGACTTCTACTTGGGTTGGTTTCGGTAACGCCGCCCGCTTCGACGAACGTCTCGGTGCTATTCCCAATCCTTTGGCTTTTGATGCTCAAGGTTCTGTCCCATTGAGTAAAGCCTTGCTGCTTCACAAACTCTTCCGTCGTCTTGCTGATCCCCTCCGCAAGGAAGAACTGCAGCGAGAAGTCGTGCTGATCTGCGAACGGATCCCCTCGTGGAATCTCGACGCCCTGCGCCAAGCCCAGTCGATGCGCACAAGCCGCAATCAACTCTAGTAAGTGGCTCTTACCTGTACCGTTGGCACCTACAACACAGACCAAGCTGGCATCAGGATCCAGCTGCAGATCGATGTCCTCAAAGTTCCGCCAATGTTTTATCGTGATGTTTCTTATTCGCAAGTGGCGCTCCGTCGGTACGCTTCCAAATGTGGCCTGTCTTACATCTTAGTCGAAGGATCGCAAAACCAGTCGGGTACCCAAGGTCGCATCCAGTCTTTGGAGGGCAACCCTTCGACACTTCAACAAGCTCGGGGCTGGCTTGATCCGGCTATTGATGCCTTGTGATGCCCCGGCTGATGCGCTGTTATCCCGTGAATACCCGGATCAACCATGTGCTTAGCGACGACGAAGAGTGCTCTGCGCCCGTGGAACTCACGCCAAGTCAGAGGCCCGTGTTCTCATAAATCAGAGCAGAGCGTTCCGGCTCGCGTTTCCAACTGGGACAGGACTGATCCGTGTGCTCCTAGGACAAAACAGGGTTTCAATCCCCATGTCCCTCTGCTCTGGCGGCATCAAACTCTTCGTGAAGTTTACCCAGCGCTGGAATCTTCTGAGTGGCAAGGCGCATGAACTCGGGGTCGCTGAGGGACTCGTAGGTTACGCCCTTGAATATAGCTTTGACGTTCATGTCTTGGAACACAACGCCCGAATTGCCAAATGCGTCGGCCAGTTCGCTTCGGAGCATGCGGTCGATTTCTTGATCCGTTGGGTGGTCGCCAAGAAATTTCTTCCATCGCGGTGGGGGATTCTTACAGACGCTGGGCAGAAGAGCGGAGGTCAGTACTTCCCGGTTCGCGTCGATCGCTTTCTGGAGTTTCTTCTTTAAGCGTCGCTGAAACCGATGAACATACCGCTCCAGCGCTTTGACTGCAACCTGAAACTCAGCCTTGTTATTCCGCAGAATGACAGTTCCGTAACCGGGCAGGTTGATAAGGTACTTCCCCGCGATGAACTGCTTGAGTTCGGTCACACGATCGCCTGAGACCTCGCTGTTCTCGTCGATCAATTGAAACGAACTTCGCAGCAGCTTCTGTGCCTTGGGGTCCCTCGCAAGACCCATGAGGTCTGAGGGGATGGGGACTCTTTTGCGAGAGAGCGACAAACCGCGCAATTCGAACTCTACAAACTCCAATCTGGCATTGAACACTCGGACTTTTCTCGCCAAGTCGAACTTCACTGGCGGGTTTGCATCAAGGTCTTGTGCCGTGTTCTGCACGTCAGCGTGCTTCATGGGTTCGGGGTGGAGATCAATGCTTCGAAGATCGGATTCGATGGTGGCGGCGTCATCCAAGATCGGAGTCTCAAAGCGGATCGCGTTTAGTCTTTCTCCTGGCTGGCCGCCGGCCTCGACGAGGCGCGGAGAAGGGGAATAAACCGTCGTCGTTTCGTCGGTGACGATGACACCGACCCTTAAGCCCTGCTGCTGGTGTATTCGGCCCCCTACTTGTTCCGCTGTTTTCTGAAGCATTTGCAAAGCAGCCAGGTCCCCCAAGCCCAAACGGCACACCTCGGGATCCGGGTCCACCACTACGAGGACGGCATCGCGCCCGAGTTCGTGCCACTTCTTGACGATGGCTTTGGCGACGGATTCGGAGAACCCGGGCGCAATGACCACCAGCCGGCGTCGGGCACAACTGACCTGCCCCTCAAGTTCAATGTCCGGGAGGCTGACGACCGCGCATGGTGGAAGAGAGTTTGTCATCGAGGAGCCTTCGTACCAGGCGGAGAAGTGATCTTCGCCCGCCCGCGCTGCGGCGGTGCCGCAGAGACTCCGGATAAATTAGAGGCGGCTTCGTCGGTTTTGAGCCGCTCTTTATTTTTCGTCGCCAACGTCCATCTCCTTGCGGGGGGAGTAAATACTTCACACATCACACTCATAGTGTGTGGACTGATAGTAGTCAAGCCCAAATGATCAGTTTGTGCCAACTTCCGTCGATCCGAGAGAGCTGTTCGGGGCTCGTGTTCGAGAACTACGCCGAAAGCGCGGCTTCTCACAGGAGGAGCTTGCAGAACGCGCGAACTTGCACAGAAACTACGTTGGCGGGGTTGAACGCGGCGAGCGCAACATCAGTCTCATCAATATCATCGAATTGGCGCGTGCCCTATCGGTGAATCCGAGTGATCTGCTCAAGCGCATCCTGTGACGCCCATCCGTTCGCTAGCCAGTTGTCAAGGGGCCGAGCCCAAACCTCGGCTAGACAATTTTGGGCAAGCCCGCAAAGGCCCGCTGCGCGGTACCCTTGCTCACCCCTAGCTCGGCCTGGATCTGCGACCACGAGTTTCCACGAGCGCGTAGAGCGGCAACCCGGGAGGTGTCCACAACAACCCGGGGTCTCCCCAATCGTCTCCCTTTGGCGCGCGCGTTCCGAATGCCAGCGCGGACGCGCTCCTGAATCAGTGCCCGCTCGAACTCCGCCATGGCGCCGATGATCTGAAACATCAATCGACCCGAAGGTGTACTTAGGTCGAGGTTGTCCCTCAAACTGATAAAGGCCACTCCGAGTGCTGCGAGTTCGGCCAGGGCATTGACCAGGTGCTTCAGGGACCTACCAAAGCGATCGATCTTCCAAACCAGAACCGCGTCAAACCGTCGACGGCAGGCGTCGGACATCAGCCGATTCAACGCGGGCCGCGACTCCTTGGAGCCTGATACCCCTTGGTCTGTGAACTCTTCAACGATCTGCCAGCCGCGTCGCCCCGCGTATTCTCGCAGTTCCGCGAGCTGCATTTCTGGATCCTGATTGTTGAGGGTGCTGACTCGAGCGTAAACCGCTACCCGAGCGATGGGAAGAGTGGATTCTTGAGCGAGAGTGGTGCTACGTTGCTGTCTAGCCATTGTTGCCTCCTGTTTAGGCGACTGTGGTTAGCGCCGTGTTGGTGTTGATAGCACCGGTACGGCGCGCTTTCATGGCAAATAGGATGTTATGCTCAGCGGTGAGCATTGTCAAATTCGTGGCATACTGTTGTTGCCGAGCGATGAGCATTCATATAGAAATGCTTTATGAGAAAGAAGAATCCGGCGGCGGTTCAACTGGGGCGTCGCGGCGGCGAAGCGACGGCGCGAAATCGAACAGCAGAACAGCGATCAGAGCAAGCGCGAAAGGCTGCTAAGGCTCGTTGGAAGAAATTAGAGAGATCGTCGGTTGGCACATAGAACTATCAGCCTTCTTACATGGCGCGAAAATACCAACTGCCTACGCAATCTGCTAAAGATGTTGCTTCGAACGTTGTGGCCGTAGCGAGCCAGGAACGAATTGATCTTAATGTTGTCAGTCGGTTTTGCCGCAAAATCGCTCAATCTACACTGGAGTTTTCTGAAGGTGTACAAATCACAGACAATGGATTCCTGATTCTTAAGTCGCCTTTTCGCGAGAACTTCGTCCAAAGTTTGCTTGTGTATGAATATCCCTTCGCACGGTTCAGTGCGGAGGAGACCATCGCTTACACGCTTCCACGACATATATGCTGGTACCTGAAATCGCGGAGACTCGACACCGTCCGGGAAAGGTTTGTGGCAGAATTCAATGGTCCACTTATGCCGGCAATACTGCGCGGGAATTTACAGTTTTGGGAAGGTCTCGTTTCTGAGGGCGGCAGTTTCTCAGTAGAACCGAAAAAAAGCGGAGTACCCGCGATCATTGCATTCCAAGCTGTGGAAGGCGAGCCGCCGAGCTTGGCACTCGAAATCCGAGGACCAGCTGTGGCAAACGCAGATGCCACGTTTCGGAAGACCCTTTTGGAGACTGCTTTGAAGGAAGTAATTATCGCGACTGGTCTTGCAAAAGGTGGCAGAGGGCGACCACGGATTCCAGGCCTACCTGAGAACCTAGCCCATGCTCGCGACCATCGGAATCTCGGCAAAGTCGCCATTGCCAAAGAGTTTTGTGATTGTCGTCAAGAACGCCACGATCGTCGCTGTTTCGATAGGCTGTTGAAGCTCGCTGATGGCTTTTACGCAAGTAAGAGAGCATCGGTCGCGCGAGAATTGTCGAAATGTCAAGCGAAGAGTTAATTTCTCGAAAATAATCGTACGATTAAATTCCCAGAATTTCATCTTCCTTCCGCACCCCCGAAACTTCGGATTAAAACAGGGAGTAGTTGCCGACCCGCCGGTGGAGAACCGGTCAGGTGTTTCCGAGCAGGTGCGGATATGAGAGAGGTGTGTTTAAGTCCTGAATCTCGACGGAACATTGAAGAAAGTTACGCCAGCTGGTTAAGCGGCGTACCTTGGCAGCTTTTCTGCACATTCACTTTCGCCTGGAAAGTCTCCGATCCACAGGCAGCCCGGGTCTTCCGCGCATTCATCGATCGGCTAGAGAAATTCCTAAGAGGTCCCGTTGCTTTTGTGAGAGGAGACGAAAAGCGGTTTTCCGGCTGCGGCATGCCAGGGTCTCCCCGCCATTTTCATGCAGTTTTGACAGCCCATCGTGGAATTGACCGGCACTACGTTCATGACCTTTGGACGAAGCTGGCCGGGCGGCGAGCCAACGGCGCCGGAGCTGATGTCCGCATCTACGATCCGTCCCTCCGGGGCATCGACTACATCTTGAAGCTTAAGGATCAGACATATGGAGACTGGACATTTGGAAATCTCGATCTCGTCCTACCCGGACACCATCCGGTAGATCTGAATCGCAGACAACGCCGCCGTCTGGCTCGTCACCAGCGGCGGATCGCGCTAGTCCGAGGGGGCACTACTACCCTACAGGGGAGTCGAAGCGGAACATATGAATAGCAACAAACAACAAGAGAGTCCTGTGCCTTGGGAGAGGAGCGAGCGAAACGCCGCTGTGCCGTCATCCGAGGAGCAATTTTTCAACCTGCCGACCTCCCGCGTCACCAAGCATGAATTTGATCCACTGTGGACGCCCGAACAGGTGGCGCAACGCCTGAACGTGTCGCCTGATTGGGTGCGGGATCACTCCTCACGCAAGGAACCGAGACTACCCGTCATACGACTGGGGGGCGGGCCAGGTAAAGCCGGCCTCCTGCGCTACCGCCCCAGTCAGATTGAGATGTTCATTGACGAAATGCAGCGCCATAGCGATCGCCTATTGCGGAGGGGCATATAATGCTCGCACCCCGCCACAGATTCCCACGTGAGGAAACTATGGCGAGATCGCATCAACGGGGCACAGTGTGCCTCGAGCATAACTCCTGGGTCGGGTTCATCAACCTTAAAGTTCTCGACCCCATAACCGGAGAAACGAAGTGGAAGAAGCAGCGGGTCGGCGTACTCGGCGCAAAGTCGAAGATGACCAAGCACCAGGCACAGGACTCGCTCGCGCAAATCCTCGCGCAGAAAACCGGTGGGACGACCGAGCCGAGGGCCGACGAGCGCATCGTCACTTTGGGCTGGTTCACTCGCAGCCGATTTTTTCCCCTGCGCGAGGGCAGCAGTTGGAAGGAAAGCACCGCGGCCAGCCGCAAGTCGGCGATCGAAAACGATATTCTGGCCACGCTCGGCGATGTGCCGATGGGGCAGATCGACAAGTTCATGCTCCAGACGCACCTCAATCACCTTGCTCGGAAGCTTTCGGCAGGACGAGTCCGGCATGCTCGTTTCTACCTGAAGGCGATTTTCGAGGAGGCGATCGACCAGGATTTCGTCAAGAAGAACCCGGCACGCAAACTGCTCCTGCCGAAAGAACTGCGGCCCGTAAACAGGACGACATTGACGTGGGACGAGCTTCGGCTGGTCCTAGCGTCCGTGCCGCTCCGGGATCGCATTCTTTTGACGTTGGAGATGGCGGAGACTTTCCGGCCGAGCGAATTGTTTGCGCTCCGCTGGCGAGACTTCGACATGGCGGGAAACACGCTGACGGTGAGGGAGACGGCCTACCGGGGCAAGCTGCGCGACTACGGCAAAACCCGGAAGTCACTGCGGACGGTGCACGTGCCGGCGGGGCTCGCGAAGGATCTAACTCTCTGGAAGGTCGCTTGTCCGAATCCGGCGCCCGACGCGTTCCTGTTTCCCAATTCGCGCAAGCGAAACGGAGCCAAGCGGAACGGCTTCATCCGCACGGACAACTACCGCGCCCGTGTATTGAAGCCGCTGGCCAAGAAACTGGGGCTGGCGAAGCTGAACTTCCAGGTCTTGCGCCGCACGATGGCGACGCTCGCTCAAACCAAGGGAGGTGTCAAGGACGTGCAGGAGATCCTCGGGCACAGCAAGCCCGACCTGGCCGCGACCGTCTACATGCAGCCGATCGAGGAGAGGGTCCGAAAGACGCTCGATTCGATGTATGCAGAGCTGACGGCGGGGCCGAAACTGGTAGGAGGTATCAAGAAAGCAAAAAATTTGGTACGCTTTGGTACGGTGGGTGTTTTAGATGGTCCGCAAGTGATTGTCCCGCAAGGACTGGGCGCTTAACTCAGCGGTAGAGTGCCATCTTCACACGGTGGAAGTCATAGGTTCGAATCCTATAGCGCCCACCAGATTTATCTTATTACCGCACAACCACTTGCGCGTTGCCGGTTGTTTTGCTTTTCCCAAGTTCAGCCCGAACCCCAGCCCGACGGACTTCATTGGGTCGCCTCCGAGGCGGGCTTCATCCGCCGTAGCTGTTCCATGTACTCCCGCTGGGCGTCCAACGCCTTATCGAAGTTCCCATGCGTGTAAACAGCCGTCATGTCAGGTTTGGCGTGACGAAGCATGGTCTGACTCACCGTGATGTCCTTCGTGGCTGCGTTCGCCCAAGTGCTGAGGCTATGACGAAAGCGGTGCCAGCCAAAACGTTCGCCTTCGGCGACCAGCCCTAGTGACATGGCGGCTGGTTTGACGAAGTTGGCGTTCATGGTCTGCCCCCACAAGGGCTGTTTCCCGTTCAGAGTCGGTGAAGCGAAGACAAAATCCTCGCCTTTGCTGCACGGACTCTGCTGTCGCAACTCATTTAAGGTTGTGGCAAGAGCCTCGCACATTGGGACTGGTGCCTTGCTGGCATTGGTCTTCGTACGCTTAACAATTTCTCCTCGACGGAACACCTGTTCAACGGAGATTTTGTTTTCGTCCCACTTGACGTGCCGCCAGCGAAGCCCAAGGCACTCCGAGATTCGAACTCCAGTGGCAGCGACCAACAGCACGGCGATGTTGACCGGACTGGGAAGCCGCCCCATCAGGCTGAAGACCTCTTCGGGCGAAAGTAGTCTGAGTTCCAGATGTTCTTCCTCGCTTGCCGGGATCGTGACCTTCTCCATCAGATTGCGGATGGAGTAAATCTCGTTGTGGTCGACGAAGCTGAATACCAACGACATAATCCCCGCCGTTTTCGAGCAGGTCTCCCATCGATAATCGTGGCCGTCGTGAAGGTCATAAAGCCAGTTGCGAATCGCCAAGGGCTTCATTTCTTCAGCGATGTCATCCTTCCAGCGTGGAAGTATGAGGTTGTTGATGTGATACAGGTACGTTTCGATGGTGCCTTTGCCCTTCCTGCGACCGTCCTTTTTGCGAAACGGCAATCCGTCTTTGACGTAGGCTCGGCACAGATCACCAAACGATGGCTTTCCAGAGAGCGATTCACTAATGTACTTCTCAACTAGGCCAAGCTCGCCAACCCGTCTCCAAGCGGCACTCTCATCTCCGATGTCGGTGATCAGTCCAAGCCGAACGGAGTTCTCGACCATTTTTCCGTCGCTAGGTCTGAGTCGTTGATAGCACCAGAGCCAAGTCATTCCGTCCGCTCGTTCGCGTGGACGAAGCCAGCCGTTTATTTTGTCAGCCATTGGAATTTCTCCTCTGGCTCACAGGGGCTGCAGCGGCGATTGTACCCTTTGGCTGGTACGCGAATGAGGCAAAATCTTCGCTCACTTCGCTGAGACGATAGCGATAGACATGTCGTAATCGGCCTTTATACGCATAGCCGCGAATTTTGCGTTCCCGCGTAAGTTTGAGGACTTCAGCCCGGCGAATGGACAGGAATGCCGCAACCGTTTCAGCATCGACGAATTGTTCGTTCTGCGTATCCCGGAAGGCTGCGTAGTCACCAGAACCCAGCCGGGACTGTCGGGCAGACGGATTATGGTGGAATGCAGTGGTGGTGTCTTGCATTCTATTCTCCTTTAAAAACAATTTTTTTCTTCGCGAAACCCGCGACGGTTTGGGGGCGTTCAGCGGAGCGGACCTGTCAAGGGCGCGGTTTCTCACGCGTTCATCGAAGACCCTTGACAGGGAGCACCGCTGGAATAACGCCGGTTTTGAAAAGGCGCGGGTTGAGTGGGGAAAAAAATGGAAAGAAAAACGTTTTCGGCTAAGAACACCGAATTGGAAAAGAGTTCCGGGCAGTGAATGCTATCCGGCGTCGAGAATTGTTGGATGGTACGATCCAGGAAGTTGTTCCAACTTGCACCAACTCCAAATCCACGCGGGAGGGTAGGACTATTCGGGCTTGGAAGCTTGGAATCTCCGAAGCGGCAGTATTGCGCTGAACGCGCGGCTTAAGTTGGCGCATCAGCCAGTGCAGCCGGCCCGAGGAAAACTAGCTTTTGAAATCGGCGATGAAGAACGCCATAAATGTGAAGGCTGCTTTGTGGCACACCTGTGCGATTGCAACGCAGCAGGTGCTAGATCATAATGGGGCGCGCCACAGTTCGCGTCTCGGTCAAAAAGGCACGTCAGTTATCTGGCCTTTGCGCCTTTTCGGAGGTGGTGCTGTCACGAAGGATTGGGCGATATGAAACAACTGTATTAGAACTATGTCTGACGACGCCAGTAATGGGCAAGGCGGGCCCCCTACGCTCAACATAAGTGGGGACTTTCTCACCGGAAGCACCGATACCGGCCTCGACCGCATCCGCACCCGCTTGCTTGATCTAACGAATCGCAACAAACTGCTTAACTTCCGGCATTCGCCTGCCTCATCATTGCGCATTGTCTCCGCGTCTATCGACGCCGTCTTTGCTCGTCTAAGCGACAGCGAAAAACTCGTGTTTGTTCCTGTACCCGAACCGCCATCAACTAATGAGTTTGGTCCGCCCGAAGCTCCAGACTACGCTGAGCAGCTTGGCTGGAACACTTCATTCGACCTGCAGGAGTTAGAGGAGGACGACGAAGGCGCCACTCCCCTGCTGCGTGTTCTGCACTATCCCGAACGTCTCGATACGCTAACCCGAAAAATCGCGAGCGCTGCAAGAACCGCCATAGAAGAGTCAGGAACCAACATGCTTTACCTGGTGTTTGGTTTCCTCGAATGGTACGAGTCCGACGATACCAAACAACCACATCTTGCTCCCTTGGTGACCATGCCTGTCGCACTTGAGCGCAGCGGCGCGAAAGGCAAGGTTGTGGACGCATTCCTCGAATATTCGGGCGAGGACATTGACACAAATTTGTCTCTTGTCGAGAAGATGCGGCGCGACTTTAGCGTGGAGATACCAATCCTAGAAGAAGGGGAGAGTCCCACTTCTTACTTTGATCGGTTTTCGGAAATCCTAGACATCAAGCGTCGGTGGTGCATCCGGCAGCAGATGACTCTGGCGTTGTTGAGCTTCGGCAAGCTCCTGATGTACCGCGATCTTGATCCGAAAACGTGGCCAGCGAGTCAGAGCCTGTCGAAAAATCCGCTGGTGCGGGAACTGTTCGAAGGAACCAAGACTCCCAACATCACACTTGCCGAAGAGTATCCCATTGACGCACCCGAGCTCAAGCCGGAGATTCCGAATCTCATACGCGACGCCGACAGCTCACAACACAGTGCTCTTGTGCACGCGCTTCGTGGTCAGAATCTCGTCATCGAGGGGCCGCCCGGCACGGGCAAATCTCAAACGATCACGAACCTCATTGCCGCTTCTTTAGCCAAGGGGAAAACCGTTCTCTTCGTTTCCGAAAAATTGGCTGCTCTAGAGGTGGTTCGCCGGCGCCTCGATGACGCTGGACTCGGATTGTTCTGCCTGGAAGTACACAGCCACAAAACTAAGAAGGGCGCACTCCTTAATGATGTTGCGCAGCGCTATGCTTCCCGTGGTTCCTTCTCCGATCCGCGCGACTTGGATCGCAATCTAGCTGTTGTCGAAGAGAACAAACGGCTCCTCACCCAATACGCGACGCTCATTAACAAAACCATCGAGCCGTTTGGAGCAACTGTCTTTGAGCTCCTGTGGGCGCGTGACCGCTGCGGCCAGGATATCGCTGAGCACAGAACCGCGCTGAACCAGGTTCTATTTCCCGTCATGGTGCAGTACACGCCAACAGCTTTTACTCAGACCGAACAGTTCCTTGCCGTCTATGGTCAGCATCTGGCAGGTGTCTTAAGCACCTGGCACAGCCTCGACCGCCATCCCTGGGCATGGGTTTCAAATCCTCTCGCGTTTCAAGACGAGGAACGCACCTTCAGTCTTCTGGAGGAACTCCTGAACGTCATCGGGACGGCAGAAGACAACTGTCGTCTGCTGGAGGAGTCGGCCGCTGTTTCACTTATGCGAACTCGGCAGGGGTTAGAGCGGGCAAGCTATGCGCTCACCCTGTTACCTGAGACAACAGGTCCCTTGCTCGCAGATCTTCTACTCGCATGCCGAAACGCGGCGACTCGTCAGGCGCTCGCGGAGTTTGTCCGACATGCTGAGGGCTTTGACGGCGGCATGAAGGAGCTTTCTGCTGTCGCAAGGAATGCACGTGAGCTCCTAGACGCACAGGCGAGAGAAGCGCTGCTTGGTACGCTTGAACCGGTGAAGCGCTGGGGCCTCGAAGAGTACTCCATTGAAAGAATCAAAGAACTCCGAGACGCGAGCATTCAAACGGCGAAGACTATCGCCCAAGCGCACGCATCATGCCGCTACCTGCTGGAAGCAATCGGCTGCGACGCCCCGGCGGACCTCGCAACCGCAAACTGCGTGCTTCAGACCCTGCGGCTGATTGATGCCGCACCGCTGGAACAGCTCCCGCTGCGTCAGGCCACCTTTGAGCATACCGATGCGCGAGAAATCGTTGCGACTGCATCTCGGGAGGCCCACCTACTTAAGGAACGTAGAACGGCCCTGGAGAAGGACTATGACCTGACGCTTTGCGCAAGCTTGCATACGCCGGAACAATTGTTTGGGCATTCAGCGGTCCTGGATAATGCGTCACTATGGCAGAGGCTGTTCGGCGGTGAATATCGAGTTGCGGCCAGAGCCTATCGCAGTATCGCCACTGTCCAGAAGAAGGCTCCGCGCCGTCAGATGGGGGTTGCCCTAAAGACAATCGGCGAATACGAGCAACATCGAAGGAAATTTGAAGACAATGCCGTCTTCCGCCGCACGATTGGGAATCATTTCAGAGGGATTGACAGTTCTTGGGAGGACCTGACCCGGATCACCGCATGGTGTAAGGACGTGCTTCTTGCCTTTCCCGATCGCCATGCCCCCGCCGTGCCCTTCCGCAACCTCGTGTTCTCCGGCAAGACCGAGCGGCTTCGCTCGCTGAAATCGGAGCTGAACAATCTCGCCGTACACCGCGCAACGCTTGATTCATCAAGCTTGGCCGCAACGGAGCTTACCCGCGCATTGCCGGGTTTAAGCGCCTTGGCACAATCGGGGTCATTTACTGAGCTTCAGGGGTGCATAGAGACTCTGACGCGAGATCTTACTGCGTTCCTGCAGGCGGCGGACCGTGTCACGCTTAGCAATGCCGTGCGGGTAACCGACATCGCCGCAATTGTCGCGTTAGCCGATGGCTGCGGTTCCCACGAGGCCGCGATTCAAACCGCAAGCGACATCCCGTCTCTGATCGGTGAGGCCTTTCGCGGTGCGTACACCGATGTCGCCCTTATCCGGCAAACGCTCCAATTCGCTGAGGGCATTGTCGCGAGCAAGCCGCCGCAGAAAACGGTCGAATGGCTGCTATGCGCTGAGTATCAGCTGCACTTAGCGCAGCTTCGTGGCTGGCTGACTGAGGCTCATGCGTGCGGAGGCAAGCTTGAGAGCATTGCAAGCGAGCTTGCGCGTACTTCCGGGTCATCACTATGGACAGAGAATCTCGGCTCTCCTTGGCAAACAATGCGAGAGGTCGCCAACCGTGCCCTCTCCGTTCGCGAGGACCTATCACAATGGACCCACTTCCTGCGCCTCAGCATCAAGAGCAAAGAAGACGGCTTGCAGAAGCTTACAGGCCTCGCGGACGCGCAGAAACTCGCTCCGCAGGAACTCGTGCCAGCCTATCATTTTGTGTTTTACAACACGCTCGCCCGCAGCGTCTTTGCCGAGCATGATGAGCTGTCCCAGGTCACCGGCGTCACCCAAGATCAGATACGGCAGCAGTTTGCCGCAGCAGACCGGGAGGCGATTCGACTCTACAGTCAGAGGGTTGCGGCCATCATCGACCGTCGTTCGATTCCCGCCGGCAACCAGGGCGGCCCGGTCCGTAGCTGGACAGACATGGCTCTCGTCATCAACGAAATCAACAAACAAAAGCGCCACATTCCGATTCGTCAGCTCATACTGCGTGCCGCCAAAGCGCTGCTTGCACTGAAGCCCTGCTTCATGATGGGACCTCTCTCTGTTGCCCAGTACCTCGCTCCCGGCCAACTGAACTTTGACCTAGTAATCATGGACGAGGCATCTCAGCTCAAGCCCGAGGATGCCATCGGGGCCCTAGCGCGCGGTGGGCAGGTCGTTATTGTCGGCGATCCCAAGCAGTTACCTCCGACGACGTTCTTCCAGCGGGTATCCATCGACAACGACGGGGATGAGAACGAAGAGGATATGCGTACCGCCATCGAGGAAGGCGAAAGCATCCTCGACGTTGCAAGTACGTTGTTTCAGCCGGTGCGCCGACTGCGCTGGCACTATCGCTCCCGCCACCACAGCCTGATCGCCTTTTCCAACAACGAATTCTATGGCGATTTGGTTATCTTTCCTTCGGCCTATCACGATGACCCATCTCTCGGCGTGAAATACCAATTCGTTGCTGGTGGCATCTTTGAGAACAGCCGGAATCCCCGCGAGGCGGACGTAGTGGTGAACGCTGTCCTCGAACACATGCGCGAGCACCCGGATGAATCGCTCGGTGTTGTAACCCTTAACTTCGAGCAGCGAGAGCTCGTAGAAGAACTCCTCGACCGTCGCTTGCGGGAAGATCCGTTCGCCGTTGCCTATCAAGAGCGAATGACCGGCGGGCAGGAGACCTTCTTCATCAAAAATCTCGAAAATGTGCAGGGAGATGAGCGCGATGTCATCTTCATATCCACGACCTATGGGGCAGATGTGCGAGGAAATCAGTATCAACGCTTTGGCCCTATCAACGGCCCTAACGGTCATCGCAGGCTAAATGTACTCTTCACAAGGGCAAAGAAACGGACCGTGGTATTTAGTTCACTTGACCCAGAGCGCATCCAAACGACTGCTAACAGTCCCTGGGGTGTGCGCGCTCTGAAGCAGTACCTCGTCTTTGCCCGTACCGGAATCCTGCAACAGCCTGACGAGGGCCAGGAACAGCCGACGAACGATTTCGAACGCGCTGTCGGGAGTGTACTGAAGGGGGCGGGATTTGACATCGCCGCCCAGGTTGGCGTGGCTGGATTCTTTATCGACCTTGCGGTGAAGCATCCTCTGAAACCAGGCACATTCATCCTAGGCATTGAATGCGACGGCGCGAGCTATCATTCAGGCCGCTCCGCCCGCGACCGCGATCGACTCCGCCAGGAAATCCTCGTCAATCTTGGTTGGAAGATTCACCGAATCTGGTCGACTGATTGGTTCAGAAATCGGGACGGGGAAGTTAAGCGACTCATGAGGCGCATCGAGGAACTCTTGGCCGCTGACCCTTATTATCAAGCCCATGCTGAAAAGACCCGCAAGTTGGGGTCGCTACGCGAGCGGCTTACGACCCTCTGGCGGACAGAAATAAGGGCAGATTTTCCGGATTCGTCCGAGGCGAGTGGCTTATTTGGAAATGGCCTTCTGAACGAACTCCTAGAGAAGCGACCGAAAAATCGGGACGAATGGTTTCGGAAAATCCCGCACAGTATGCGCGTAAGCGTTGATTCCAAACAAATCGCTAAGTACCTCGACCGAGTGCTGGAAATAATCGCGGAGAACGAAACCTAGCCCCCAGCAGCCATTTTGTAGAATCCTCTATCGTTTCCGGGCGCAAAGTCACATCGTTCTCTGGGTCAATCTTCATTAGATTGAGAGAGGCGGCGGAGGCTGGTGCAAATGTGAAAAAGTGAAGGGCCAGGAATCGAATTCCTGGCCCCTGACGTAGATGGGATGTCGGAAATCTTAGCCGCGCTGCGCGCTGGTGGCGAGCGCAACGACCGCCAGACCCGCTGCAATCAAAGCAGCCAGCCCCAACTGCTCGCTATACGATTTTCCCGTGATAGCCCAATTGACCACATGCTCGCAGTTGGCAATGAATAAATCGTAGGGCTTTCCATCCAAACTGTGCATTCGCTGCAACGCCGAATTCTGCTGATCCCAAGTCTGCGGCACCCACAGAATGTGAACCATCTCGCCCGCCGCGAATTCCGCCAGAGACGTGGTGCGAACGAACTGGCCCTTTTCGCTGTGGATTACGCGCTGCTCTCCCGTGAAAGGATCGGGCCAGTCAACCATGCCCTTATGCCAGAAGCAGTAGTGTCTGCTCCATACCTTAACAACCGAACCCGGCGTCAACGTCATCGCCAACATACACTCACCCCCGAGCACAGAACCCCCGCTCACTCTGAGTGTAACCGCCGCTTTCGAGAGCGAGTCAAGAGAAAAATCCTGTTAGTGATGCGCCAGCAAGTGAACGATTTCGGCTACTAATCCGTGAGCCAGAGCCGCCCCTGCTGCATGTTCCAGAATGTGCCGCATCGAAACAAACGATTCCGTGATGACGTGGGTTTTCGGCTTCGGTGATCTCAATTGAGCCTTGACCGTTTGAATCTCGGCAGACAGTTCCTCTTCTGCCGGAGGCGTCAGGCCCAACTCTTTCAGTGACCGCTCGATGTCAGCCAGCACTCGCTGCACATCGCCTTCCATAGCCTTGTAGTTGATCGTCGCCGTCGAGCCGTCTCCCTGTTGAAGATTCGAGTTGTAGACGTTGCCATGAACTGTGATGGCACGGCTCGGTTGCGAATTCATGTCGCGCAGGTATCTGTCTCGTTTCACAAGCTCATCAATGATGACGCTCCGATTGATGCTCCAAGAGCCGTCCGGGGATAGGTTAACGTAGGGGATTCTCAGGCCTATAGCGAGAGTTTCCAGTTCGTCGTCCGTCATTTCCCAATAGGTCCGCTGCTTGCCGTTGGTTTCTTTGCGTTCCATGAGATAACTCCAAAGCCCCTCAACCTGCCGCTTGAAGTAGTCGTCGTCGCAATACCGCTCCTTGCTGTATGTCGCCGATCCCGGATGTCGGGCCGTCCCACGCCGGACGCTGATGATCCTACGTTCCAGTTGTGCGTCAGGAATTCGGAATGCGACCAGACTTTCATCGCGTGAAACAACTTGTAGGTCATGCACCAGGGCGTTGTACTCCGCGGCGATTGCCTCGGTCACATCAGGCGGGAGGTTCTTGCGAAGCGCATTGAGGCGCGCGATCAGAACATCCATTTGCATTTCCGAATCATAGCAGGGGAATACCGGCCCATCTGTGCAGCTGTTTGAGCGCAGAAACAGGGCCTTCAACTCCGATTCGCCGCAGGCCCCAGCGTAACCACTCGGTTTTCGAATTTGTCCAAAAGCTCTGCGCCCCTGAAGTCTAGGCTGCTCGCCAACTCGCCGCTTTCAAACCGCTCAAAGCGCAGATATCCTTCGCGGTCGTAAAACATCGTCTCAAGAATCCAAATCTCGTCCACCGAAGTGAGCTCTGGGAACTTGGATCTTTGCGCCTCGATTTTCTCAAGAATGCGGCTTGGGAACAGATTCATGTGCTGCCTCTCAAGAATCAGCAGGTGCCTGTCTGCTCCCGTCTGCACGAGTTTGGGGAGCTTTCTTGCCAGAGCTCGTTCAATCACCTCACTGAGCGTATCCTCCATCTGTTGTCTGCGCACCGTAAGCGATCCCTTCCCAGGAATAGGTGTAACTCTCAGATAGATCGGGATCTCATACGACTTGCCGTCAGAACCTCTAATCGACACTTTGTGCTCTGAAAATCCCCCGGGCAGCCCCAGCCTGTTCGCTCGAAGCCAGTCGTGAACCCCTTGAACCATTGCAGCGCGATCTGCTGGCTTGCGTCTGCCTCGCAGAATTCCGACCGGAACTAACGTCTCAATCCATCGGCCTGGCACAATAAGGTTCGAATCTTTTTCGATATCCAGAAACGCCTTGCTGAAGAACGCGAAATCCTCCTTCTCCGCCGCGAATGGTTCGATGATGGTGTGTTCTGCCGCAAGCGTCCTCCCGTCCGCGCGGGTTGCCAAGGCTTCGACGGCACCATCCTCTTCCTGATCGAGCCATCGGATCGCTGCTTTGGACCACGAGAAATCCTCGTATGCAGACAAAAATCTCTCAATGAAGACGTTCTCCCGGCGCAGTTTTGTAGGCATTTCCGCCCTCGCTTTCCATCTACAGCAGAGCCCAGTCAGTCAGCAATAGCCAGCCTTCCGTCAGGTGGACTCAGTTTGACATGCTTAGGTAGATCACTATATCATGGCCATGTTAATTATCAAGGCCAAGGTAACTATCGTGGCCCTGTTAATGGGTGACCTTAATGCCACCACATCCGGAAAATCGGGCCGCACAATTTGAAAATCTCTTAGCCAAGGCGCTTCAGAAGGCGGGATGGGAGGTAAAGCGGTCGTCTCGGTCTGCAGAAGGAGAGGCCGACATCGTGGCTCGACACGGAAACAGGATCTACGTCTTCGAGCTGAAGGCCACTTCAGAATCCAGAAAAGATAGAGCCATTCCGCTCATTTCACAGGCAATTCTGGAAGCCAAGAGAGCGGCAGACCAGGTATCAGGCCGCGCGATCCCTGTAGCCGTGCTGGCCTCCAACCACGTTTCGGATTCCCTATCGGATCACATCAAAGACTTTGTTTTGCGCAACACTCCCGATGTCGGTGTCGGACTAATTGACGCCGACGGCCTCCGCCGTTTTGTGGGGCATGGCCTGGAAGCTTTGAACGCCGAACGCCACAAGCTCGTCGAGCACTCTCCCAAAGAATTCTCGCCGCCTAATCTATTTTCTGACTTGAATCAGTGGATGCTAAAGATTCTCTTGTCTCAAAGCATCCCAGAGTCCCTGCTTTCCGCTCCGCGCAGGCATTACGAAAATGCTTCTCAGCTAGCTGATGCAGCGGGCGTTTCCGTGATGAGTGCATTCCGCCTAGTTCGCCAGCTCTCCGAAGAAGGGTTTATCGAAGATGGTGGGCTACGAGTGGTACGAACTGAGGAGCTTCTGGAACGCTGGTTGAGTGCAAGTCATTATCGTGTCCACGAAACTCCCGCTCGATGGATTTTGAGCGGAGACAAGAAAGCCCTTTATGGTGCTCTCCGGTCTTACGCGAGCCGAATGCGACCCACTCCTTCAGCTTCCAAACCTGACCGAGTACGGAGCATGCCCCGACTTTGCCTTGCCCTGTTCGCAGCTGCCGAGCTCTTGGGATTCAAATTTGTGCACGGGATTCAGCCTCATCTTTATATAGAGCGGCTAGACAGGGAGGCACTGCGGGAGCTTGGAGTGTCACTTGAAGTTGGCAGTAAACAACCCGATGTATTCCTCAGGATTCCGAGGAACCCTGAGTCGGTGTTCCGCGCGGCAGTGGAACGGGATGGTGTGCCGGCCAGTGATGTATTGCAGGTATGGCTGGATGTCTCAATTCATCCGGCACGAGGCAAAGCTCAAGCCGATCTTCTGCGTAAACGAGTGCTCTCTCACGTTCTAAGCAGGAGAGATGCGTGAACGCTAATCCTGAGTATGCGGCATTCGCAAGGCTCGTGGAATCTCTGAGGCCATGGCTGGATCAGGTCGTGATCATTGGCGGCTGGGCGCACCGCCTATACCGTCTGCATCCCTTAGCGGAACCACCGCAATACGAACCGCTGGCAACCCTTGACGCGGATGTAGCCCTTCCGAGACGACTCAGGGTCACGGGAAGTGAGATTTATCAGCGGCTTAGAGCAAACGGATTTGAGCCCGAGTTACTCGGACATCACAGACCTCCGGCTGCCCACTATCGACTGACAGATCCCGGTGTTGAATTCTACGCAGAATTTCTGACGCCGCTTACAGGCAGTGCAGTCACGCGACGCGGGAGCCAGAAAGCAACACAGAGGCTAGGCGGCATCTCATCGCAAAACCTGCGGTACATTGAGATTCTTTTGGCTACCCCATGGAGCCTTACTCTGTCTGCCGACGATGGGTTCCCGCTAGCGGATGAAGCCCGAGTACACATCGCAAATCCTGTCAGTTTCCTAGTGCAGAAGATACTGATTCACGGGAAGCGAAATCGCGAGGAGCGATCTAAAGACATCCTTTACATGCACGACACAATCGTGACTTTCGCGGCGAGAATCGATGGTCTGCAGGCAGAATGGTTTGGGAATGTCCGCCACGAGTTGCACGCGAACAGTGTCCGTACGGTAGAACGCGCAGCGGTGTCGCTATTTGGAGCGGTCACTGATGCGATTCGTGCCGCATCGCTAATAGTCCAGGGCAGGACTTCGACTCCAGAGATGATCCGAGAAACCTGCAACCTCGGATTCAGTAGGATTTTCGGCGCACGACAACAAGAAGAGTAGAGAGGCTGTCTGGACTCTGGACTGGTGAGACAATGACCGCATTAGACACCTAGGAATCGGGCTCACCAAGTGCGTATCTAACCTCTGGTATTGGGTCATCTTTTGCGGCGTTGATCCACAACGTCACCGTGTCATCGATCATTCCTGCTTTGTGCAACGATTCTGCAAGCCTGACGCATGCTGCCCGGACATTAGTAATATTGATCGATCCCGGGTCACTAGTGTCCCAAGACGAATACGCCGTCTCCGTTCGGAGTCTGTCGAGACTGAAAGACAATCCCCGCTTATCAGATTCGTTCAGTAGACCATCTTCCAGCAGCTTGCCCGCGACGTAAAGAGCGGACGAAAGCCACCCTTCTCGTGTCCCAGCGACGGTGGCAATAACAGTCTGCGTCAGCCGTTGCGGCACTGTTGGAATGGCGCCTTCTTTCGAAAGTAGGCGCCAACGATCAACAGCGGAAAGGGCATAAAATACTAAGTCGCGTTGACGACTGAAGCCGGCCCTATGAATGATTTCGATGCACCTGTCCTGAAGAGAAGAATTCAATGCAATAATGTCAGGCAGTGCTATGACCGCGAAGGTCAGCGTTCCCGCTTCGGCCTTGTTCAATAACTCTTCAATTCTCTCTTCACCAAGGCTCTTCAGGTCAACGAAGGGTAGGACCGCCTCGACGAGTGCTCGACCAAGAATCCCAGTCATCTTTGAGTTGTATTGATCGAGATCTACTGCTACTGGACGAGGTTGCCAATCTAGAATCAGCCTAAGAAGCCGCAGTGCTTCCTCAGTGGTCAACTGGAACGGTCTAGATCCGTTGCTCCGCCTGCGAGTCGCACCCACCACCTCGGTCAGTGTCTCTGGACTCTGCAGCCCTGACCACAGTTTGTCCAGGACATTACTCCTGAACAGTCGCCTCAATTCCTCCATGTCGTGTCCTGGAAGATCGAATAACACGTGCGCGAGCACTCCCATTTCCTGTGGGAGTGTTTCTTCAGATTGGCGCTTCGACCACAAGGCCTGTCCGAATGAAATACTTTCCTGTTCATTCAAAGAGCCCAGGAGTTGCAAACGCACAAGGCGAATCGCTGCTCTTCCGCGAGTCAACCGATCACCATTGCTCACTTTCGAATTGAGAACGCTTACACGTGCCGCAAACCTCCTTTCATCTGATCCACGCCCGGGAGGGTCAATGGGGAGGCGAGCCATGACTTCAGGCCACTCGTCTAGCGGGCCTCTATCGGCGGTAGCTGCCTTCAGGCCTCGTTCATCAGGAAGCGGCAGCTCCAACATCTCAAGCACCAGTAGTTTTCGGCGTTGGGGAGACACTGCCAAGAGAGCACGTTGAAGCAGATTGCCGAACGGTTCAAATAACGTCCAGTAAACAAAATCGGAGGCAGTTATGATCGAAGCCGCTTTTCTGAATGCACCGACTGCTTTCTCACTGTCAAGCCTGACAACCAAACGGGAGAGTACCTCGACTAGAACTCTTAGGCGCTCGACCCAAAAATTGCCGAGGCCGGGTTGGAGTGCCGCACGTGTCTGTTCAGCAGCCCGCACCCGCCCAAAATCTATGGCCTCCCACAGAATCTGGATGAGTCTCTGCACGACAGGTAAAGGTATTCGTGCCACTTCGATGCGACTGAACGCTTGCTCAATTAGACGATCCGAATGCCCGCCGAGAACACGAATCACATTGAGCAACTCCCCCTCGTTAGGACTAATTGAGAGACCAACTGCCCGTGCCATGCGCGATCGCATCACATCAACGGATCCCACGGTTGTCGGCAGACCAACAATGTCCATCACCCTAAGAGTGTCGTGCACGGCCCAGCCCACCGAGCTCGACCATCGCACGGACTGCCGGTATGTACCAGCTTCGAAGCCCGGTTCCTCCTGCTGTGCCGCTTCTGTTTTCTGCTGAAACTCATCGTTGATTTCACTGTCCAATTCCTCCAATTCATCCCACGGGACGCACTTATTCCTCGCAAACCGTTCGCTGAAGACCTCGGGAGGATCATCTGTTGTCGATTGGTTGGCATTGAGCTTCGCAGCGCGGGCTATGAATTGAGCCCACGCAAGTCGAGAAATATTCCAAACCGATTTGCGGTCTCGGAAGAACCGACGGCGGATTTCGTCACGCCCCTCAATCACCAGAGCGCTAGCCTTTTCGAATTCGCCTAATTCACAGTGAAGAGCGGCACGCCTGAGCTTCCACGCTGGATCATCTCCGTTGATGGTAGGCAGCAATCTGCCAATTTCAGGGTAGTTCAACTGATCCCGAGCGTTGAGACCCTTTTCATAAGCAACGGCTGCAAACACGTCAGTATCGGAATCTCCAATGTCTTGCATGAAGGCAACGCAACGTTCAAACAACGCATGATTTCGCTCTTCGCGCGAAATGCGTAACAGGATTGCTGCGATTTCGAGACGTTGCCTGCGGCTCAGGGTGGAAGCAGAATCATCAAGCGTGCCCACGAGTAATCCACGACACCAATCCGACAATGAGAAAAACACTACGTTGAAGCGCCAAGCGATTTCGTACAAAGCTGCGTCCCGATCGGGATTTTGGAGACGGTCCCACACTCTTCTGAGCGCATGTTCCGGGTTGCCGATCTCAGATCTTATCCGCCTACGGTCGGCTGACGGGCACACCAGCCATCCAGGGTAACGCTCGCGTTCCGCTCGCCAATGACTGATGAGCTGCCTGAAGGCCAGCACGAGTGCATCACTGTCCGACTCGTTCATGCTCATCCCGATTAACTGCTGCGACCGCACCGAGCCCAAGTCAGATAGCCATTTCCATGTAGGTTTTGGTCTCGAGTCGCGCAAGAAATTCAAAAACAGATCAGCCGCTGCGCTGTGCTGGTCCTCAGCATCCACTTCAGAAACAGTTGGAGCAAGATCGACCGGGGTGACTTTGCGGGCTTCTAAATATTTTCTTTCAGGTGGTGACAGGTTGAGGACACCCACCAGGTAGATGCGCCGCGCTGAGTCGCCGAGTTGATCTCGAATCCAACCTGACCATTGCAGGAAATTAGGGTCGTCTCCTGAAAATCCCAAAAGACAAAGTTCATTTTCCATCAATACCTGCTGGACGAGATTTACAAAAGGCGCAAACCTCTTCGGGTAAGTCCGATAGTCCTCTTCGGTGAATATGAACGGTCGGTTTGAAGGCATGCTCCCGTGGAGCTTAACGACACGCGGGGAACGCGTCCGTGGTATGTCTGCAATAGCCCGTACAACATCGTATGTGTCATCCCTCTCGGTCAGCTCTGCCGCGCGTTCCAAGAGTGTGTCCCAGTTTGTGGTTAGGATGTCTGTCCAAGGGAGATCAACGAGCTTTGAGTGCCGAATTCCGGGACGCCATTCGGTGTCAGGAACAAGCTCGTAGATTAGGTTGTCCAGGGCTGTCGGCCCCAGCGCTGCTTTGTATTCTTCTGCTAGTTTGAGTGGGTCTGAGATCGCCGACTCTTTGTTCCCGTAAAGCGCCTCTCGCATGATTCGAGAGAAGTTACTCCAGAGAGGCGGCTTGCGAGACATTGGGGATGCCAGTATTGCATTTCGGCTGAATCCAGCGCCGACGAGGACTGCGGCACCTCTCGTCTCGGCAGTACCCCACAGTGCACCGACGATTTGTCTAATAGCAGGAAGGTCTGGAAGATCGGTAATTGTCAGGCCGTTCGTCATTGCAAAACGCAGAATACGTCTCCTCCTTATAGTTGTGCAGTATAGCCTTCCCCGTCGTTAGAAGTTCTGGATTCGGCAGAGAATCGTTGCCTCGATGTGTGTTCCTAGCAGAAGTCTTCTGTCCTTCATTTTTTCTCCACTCAACCCGCGCCTTTAAAAGCCGGCGTTATTCCAGCGGTGCTCCCTGTCAAGGGTCTTCGATGAACGCGTGACAGACCGCGCCCTTGACAGGTCCGCGCCGCTGAACGCCCTCAAACCGTCGCGGGTTTCGCGAAGAAAAAATTTGTTTTGAAGGAGAACCAAGACAATGCAAAACACTACCGAAAGAAAGGATGTTTACACTCGCATCACGGCACAGATTGTGGAGCATCTGGAGAAAGGCGTCCGTCCTTGGATTCGCCCTTGGAATGCTGAACACGCCGCCGGCCGAATCACGCGCCCTTTGCGTCACAACGGCCAACCCTATTCCGGAATCAACGTCCTATCGCTCTGGATGTCTGCTCTCAGCCAGAGCTTTGCTGCGCCGATCTGGATGACGTATCGCCAGGCTACAGAAATGAACGCTCACGTCCGCAAGGGCGAAAAGGGCTCGCTTGTCGTATACGCTAATGCCATCACGCGCACCGAGCATGACGACAAGACCGGCGAAGACATCGAGCACGAAATTCCATACATGAAGGGTTACACGGTTTTCAATGTCGAGCAGATTGAAGGCTTACCGGAAATCTACTACGCGAAGGCCGTTCCCGCTCACGATGCCATAGCCCGCATAGATCGTGCGGAGACGTTCTTCGGCCGCCTAGGCGCAACGATCCGACATGGCGGAAACCGCGCGTACTACGCTCAGGAACTGGATTACGTCCAGATGCCGCCATTCGAGGCTTTCCGAGATGCCGAAAGTTACTATGGGACACTCGCGCACGAATTGACGCATTGGACGAAACACGAGCAACGCCTCAACCGCGACTTTGGCCGTAAGCGATTTGGCGATGAAGGCTACGCGAGCGAAGAACTTGTTGCGGAACTGGGATCTGCCTTTGTATGTGCTGACCTTGAATTGCATCAGGAACCGCGCGAGGAAAACGCGGGTTATATCGCGACTTGGTTAGAAGTCCTCAAGAATGACAGCCGCGCCATTTTCGCAGCAGCCGCTCACGCACAACGTGCCGCAGATTACCTGAACCAGAAAGTTGCTGCCGCGCAGGTCCCCAAGACCTGCGCGGCTTGATCCAACTGGCTGCACAAAGCGAATCCATGCGTTTGAAATCAATCCGGAAAACGAACTTACTGCCAGAAAGCCGGAATCTTAAACGGCTGCCTTTTTTGTGGTCCTCCGACGCCGTGGCGCTGGACTACGGCCGCTCTCGATGTGAGCTGCCTGAAACGAATAGCGGGACACTCGCGGTGCCCAGGTCATCAACTGTTTCATCGAATCCTGAGTATTCCTGTCTCCTTGCCGTCGGGCCATTAGCCATGCTCGGAGCGTTGCCCAGTCTGATGTGCCCTCCAAATCTTGGCTTTCTAGGCTCTTGATAAAGCCACTCAGATCACTGGGTTCAGCCTCGAACTTTAGAGTGTGAAGAGTATCGAACACCGCTCGCGACAGGCGCGGTAGGCCTGTGTCAACAGCGAGCAAAAACAACACGGCCTGATAGCCTGCGAAGCCATGCTCACTCTGGCGAACAAACGCGGTATGTTCAGCAGCGGTGAGTCCTGCTTTGATTAGTCGGTACAGGTTAACAAATCGCTTCAGCGCCCGAGGGGAGCGTCCGAGCAAAGGCGAGAGTTCATCGATTGCCAATATCTCAAAATCGTGAACCTGCAGGCTCTCAAGATTGGGCACCAGTGGCTTTGCGGACGGAGTCGTAACCGAACTATTTGATGTCTGGGCGTGCGCATCTTGAGAGTTCGCCGGAATGCCGTTAGGCAGTTCTTTGCCCTCGGGCGGTTTCAGCTCCGTGATGTCACGCAGGGAAGACGATGTCGTCGGACCCGCTACTGTGCTGCGTTCAGATCCTCTTTTTTCTTGGGCGAAAAGGCCGGAGTCACTCCTCAGCAGTCCTTGAGCCATCCTCCTGGCGGAGTTAGCATTCATAGTGCGTAACCATAGAGGTATTTGAAAAATCTTTTCCAGGTAGTCCTCGCTGCGAGCTACGCCGAACATTTTCGCAAAGTCGATTGCAGCGTCGGTGCCGTCAACGTGTAATAACTCGCGGTAACGTGTTTCCAACGACCGTGAAATCCAGCGAGCGTCCACGGCAACGACAACAACAAAGAGCGGGAATGCTAGAAGCAGATGTACAGCCTGCAACACATCTACGACCTTGGTTGGTGGACAACGATCAAGATCATCGATGTATAAAACAATTCGGTTAATGCGCCTGTCCGCATCTTTCATCTCTTCTTCGATGCTTTGGATTTTCTTGAGCCCGCGGGGAACCTTGGAATCAGTGGCAGTTTCCGGGGCCAATCGCCAATTGTCCTCCTCGATCAGTCTCGAGAGCTGTTGGAAGTCCTGTCGAACTACCGCCAGCACGCCCAGGTGCTTTCGATAGTCGGAACTTGCCGCGCGATCCTGAATGAAGCGATCTAAAAGTCGCGAGGTGGTAGCAGCTGCTAATTCGGCTGCGGCTGCGTCCCTTTCGCGCTGTGCGCGCTCGGCACGTTGTTGTGCTAGTGTATAGTCCTGCCGGGCAAGGGCCAATTCCTGCTCCGCCCTTGCGATGTTCTCAGCCGTGCCCGCCAACTCCTTCGCCAGAGCCTCGTCATAACTGCGTTGGGCTTGCTCTACTTTCTTTAACTGTTCCGACATCCATTCCGCTTGCCTCCGGATCCATCTTGCGCCAGCAACTAGCAGCCCGGCAGCGAATGTCGCGAACCCTGATATTTGTGCAATGCGTTCTTGTCCGAGCCATGCTAGTAGCCAAGCAACCGCCGCAGCTAAAAGTGGCGCCGCTAGCAGGATGATCAGTAATGACCGCCAGCGATTCCTGCGATCACTTGCATGCAGCAATGGAGTCAGTACTACACTGCCTCGTTCAACGACACTTCTTGCCTCACGCAAGCTAGATTGCAAGTCCACCACCCCATCGCTGAGATCTTTGAAGCCAAGTGGCTCTAGAGCTTGCTTGACCAGCGGAAGTGCCCCACTTAGTCTGAAATCCCGTGCAGCGCTTTTCTTTGACAGTTCCTGAAGTTCAGCTTGCTTTGTATCGTGTGTCTTCTTAGCCTCTGTCACAGCGGTAAGCGCTTCTTCCACTTTGGCGGCAGCTTGTTGTGTCTTTTGATTTGCGCCAGTCTGAGCTTTCTCTGCAAAATCAAGCTTACTGATCCAGTGTTTCTGCAGATTTTCCGTGACCGATGCCGGTTGCTCGTCTGAGATCCGAAGATTGTCGAGAATGTGGTCGACCATGCTGGCCCAAAGGTTCCCCTCGACGTAGTGCCACGCATTGAATTCGATCTGGATAATCCGCTTGTAGAATGGCAGTTCGCGCTGCATTCGCTCCGAATCCCGCGCCTGCTTTGAGAGCTGCGCAATCGCTCGGCGCATCTGCCCCATAAAGAAAGTTTTCCCAGAACCCCAGTCGCCAAATAGGCCAATGGAAAGCGGCGGCAACGTGTCGCGTGCAGACACCAATGTAGCGAGGGCGAGCACGTCCTGCTCGATATCAAGATAGTCGGGGCCAGATGTACCGTCGGCGGCGAACTCGGCCCGAGTAAACCTCACTTGACCAGGCCCAACGAGTACCGTGCGCCACACGGAATCGGAATCTCCGTATCCGCGGACCCACTCATACAATCGTTGACGGAGCAATGGAATGTCGATGCCAACTTTTCCGAGTTGACGGTGAGACCCGAGTGTGTAAGGTTGCGGCGGGTCGATAATCAGAGCCGCTAACAGATGGCGCCCGCATATCTTTTTTTCACCCGTAGTTTGGAGCGCGATTTCTTGCGCTCGTTGTAACGACCACGCTAGCCCGGGCATCATGCGAGGTGAAACCTTGGTCTGTGCCCCACGAGCTCGGCGATACTTCCCAACCACCTCTTCATATGAGGACGCGTAAGCGGCCACTGCCACCCGCAGAAAGTCTCCGCTCCACTGAGGATCTTCAACCGGGCGGCCTTGTTCACACATCTCGAACAACACCGAGCTTGAGGTCAGAGCACCCGAGGAACGAGCGATTGCACCATTCAGAATGCTCAAACTGCCTTGGGAAAAAGTGTAGTCCGCCAAATTGAACGGTACGGACGTCGGCGACTTTGCCTGCATTCTTTTTGCAACATCAACTTCGGACCCTTCCAAGTCGCTTGGAACGTCGCCGCGTTCTTCCTGTTTATGAATGGTCTTGACCAGATTTTCCAACATACGGATCAGTCGGTCGACGTCTCCTTGGTAGTCAGGACCCTCGCGCAGCTGCGCGGCATGCCGAAGAGTAAGGGTGCTCAGAGGACTAGGCAGTGCGTCCGCCGGGGGCATCGTGGCTCCGTCCAAAAGTACGGGGACAACGGGTATTTGTCGCCCAAGTGCCAGCTCAATCTCGAGGCGGACAAAGTCATTCGGACTGTCCAAACGACGACGTCCGTCATCATCCACGGCTTGTAACCATTGCGCACCAATAAGAACGAGGACAATGTCGAACTCTTCGACTCTTGATTTCAGTTCTTCAAGAGAATCTCGACCACCTTGGATCATGCTTACGTCTGTGATTACGCTGCTAGCCCCGAAATTACGCGCTAGAAGCGCTCTAAGACGTTCGGCGTGTCCTGCTGCGTCCGTTCGCCTGTAGGAGATGTATATCTTCGATCTGGAGTCGACATCTTGGGCTGCTTCGCTCATATTCGAAACGCTCCTGCCAGCCACAGCCAACGAGTCACCGGAGTTGTCATCAACGCATTTAGACTTCTAGAGCCCGCGCTCATCACATAGGGGAGGTTACGAACGCGATTAAAGCTCCGTTTTGCAGCAGTGTCAATCAACTTAATCAACTCTCTGACCACCAGGTCTGTGACAAACGAATGACATTACCAGAGGTCAATGTACTGATTTGGACGTGCTTTGGTTTTATCCGCATTGTGTCCTAGGAGGAGGTGACGGTGCGGATCACTCTGTTACTCGACACTCATAGCTCAGCCAAAAATCTCATGAGAGCCGGATTGTCGCGCCAGTGTCTCTTGCCGCGACGTGGGCTCAATTTCTCTAGCTGCGCGCGGAAACGCTCCGGCGTCAGATTCAAGTAACGATACGTCGAACCTAGGCCCACCTGGCCAATGTATGCAGATAAGGCAGGAATCATCCTATTCAGGTCCGCTCCGTGTTTGATCCACGCACTCAGCCGATGCACTGCGAACGTGTGTCTGAAATCGTGCATACGAGGCTGGTAGATCGCGCCATCGTGGCGAGCAACGGCGGCAAGTCGACGAAGTCTTCGAAACGCCCCTATCAAAGTGCGCTGGTTTAGAGCGTTTCCTTCCTTATTCAGAAAGAACTGCGGACCATTCATCTTGCCCTTTCGGTGATTGGTGATGTGATATCGTCGCATCACCTTGTACAGGTCTGGACCGATTGGAACCTCCCTAGAACGGTCGAACCGATTGCCGCGAAGCGTCATTACTCGTTTCTTGAAATCCACGTCCTCTCGTTGCAGGCTGCAGGCCTCGCCTACCAGGGCACCCGTCCCATAGAGAAACAGGAGAAACGCACGAAGAGTCCGTGCATCAAACTGGCACGCATCTGGCTTCTGAGAGGCTCGAACGCTGGCCAACAAGAGACGAATCTGAGTCCGCGAGTAAATGTATGGAACAAACGTTGACGTAACTGGCGGACGCGTTGGAGGCAGGGGCGCCGCGCGCAGAGCGTCCCGCGCTACCCAGAACAAAAAGAAGTTACGCAGAAGATTGTATTTGTGCTGCCATGTGATCGCTGACGTGTGCGGCCCATCGAGGAATGAAGCGACTTTGCGCTCAGTGATCCGGTCCAGCTCCACATTGCCGGCGTGTCTGCAGAATGCCGAAAGGGTCTGAATCCCCTTCGCATAAACTGCTCCGCCGACGCGCTTCCCATCCACAAAGACCCGAATTCCCTCGCGTAGCTTCATCGCACACCCGCCAAGCTGAAAGCTGCGACTTTACGCAGCGACCGGATGTCATATCGGGCATAGATACCAATTGACTTTATATCGCGGTGGCCGAGGAAGTCGGCGATCTCTTGGAGAGATGCTCCTTTCTGAAGCAGGCGAGTTGCACACCCATGTCGAAGTGAGTGAGGTCCGACGTGTTCCAGTTTGATTCCCAACTTGCGCATTCGCAGGCCGACGATCTGCCACATAGGTCCAGGGCGAATAGGCCCGTAAGGCGGATTCTTGGATACAAAAACGTGCCGGCTTGCACAGAGTTTCCTACCTTTTTGGAGATACTGAATGATCGCTTCTCCCACTTCGTACTGAATCGGATACTGCTGAACTCCGCCGCGCTTGGCTCGCTTCACACTGAAGATCTCGTTGCGCCAATCGAAATCGCTCAGTTGAAGTCCTGACACTTCGCTGCTGCGAAGCCCGTAGATCGCAAATAGCAAGAGAACCGCTTTGGCGCGAAGATCGCTCGGTGAGGAGCCATTGGCCGATTCGATCAATCTACGAACCTCGGTCCACGTTGGGGCTTTAGGCCGGCCATCATATTTCGGAATCCTCGGGCTGCGAATCCCTAACGCGAGGCCGGGAGCGCACCAACCCCGCATTTCTGCATATCTAAAGAAGGTCCTTAGGGCCTGGCATTGCGAGGCGATAGTTCGAATTGACCAGCCCGCGGCACGTTTGCTCGCCAGAAAATCGTCAACGTGGCGCAAGGAGACTTGTTCGAGACTCTCGTTCTGTGCACCGAACCACTTAAGAAATCCAAACGCCCGCGCGCTGTAGCCGCGCACGGTATCCGGAGCCAGGCCACGAACAGAGCGCATTGCATCGACAAACTCTGCGATCACCCGATGAAAGCGATTCGGTGGTGGCGTTTCCAATTGACCATGGAAACGCAACCACCCCTGTGCGATGTGAACGAAGAGATTTGGCGACCCGGCAAGGCTCAACTTCCTTCGAAGCGGCCCTTCGTATGTTGCCCATGACTGGCCCGCCGTTTCGATCTCCCTTTCAGAGACCATGCGCATTGAATTCATGTTCATCATGCGCACAATGTGGATTAGGTACGCCGCCGCGGACCTTACCGATTCTCGACGGTATCCCTGCTGCAATAGGTGTGAGAGGTATTGCTCCCGCTCTTTCAGCAAGGGAGCAGATTTATGGCGAAGTCGGACGCTTGGCCAGGTCGTTATGGTTTCGATCACGTGCTGAATCCACCTTTCTACTAGAGGTGGCAGGATCTTACGAGGCTATTCGCGAATATGTGAGGTTTCCATCGATGTATCGTGGGTTATGGAATCAACTTCTGTGCCAGGTGGAACGCTCAGTTCTTCCGTACCGCATTTGATAAGAAAATCCGCAGTCGAATCGAGCTGATCGTGGAGACGGGATGAGTCGGAGTGGTCTGGCCTGGGAACGTAAACGATCATCCCTTGTCGTGCACGAGTGAGCAAAACTCTGTAGCCATTCACCCGATATTTGTGTTTCTGGGAGTCTTTATTTGGCTTCCACGTCTTTCCGTTAAAACTACGACTGAGCCACTCCGTTCCGCTCCAAAGAAGGTCCTCTCCCCAGCAGACGCCTATCCAGTCAAGTTCCAGTCCTTGAATCTCAAACTGAGTAGCCGCCACCTCAAGCTTGGAGGAGGCTCGCACGTCATTGCAATACTTGTGGTCGCAGCCCAGTTCTTCGCAAGCGTCACGATCGAGAAACCATCTCTCCCACTCAAAGCGCTGGTGAAAGTCAAATGAGGTCTCGAGTCCGTCTGCCCGCAACCTAGCTGTTCCAGAACTCGCGACCAAACCAGCCCGAGTCAGCCCCCTGCGCTTTTCCTGTAGCCACTGGCGGACAGTAGAGATGTCTCTCGACACGACGGGTGGGTTGGACATGTTTTCGGCAATGTCCTTTGCCGCCGCGCTATCGCCGCCGAGAACGGCATCCACCCACTTGGACATCTGCGTTGCCCTTATTGAGCGGTTGCTGACTCTCAAGTGAAAATCGTCGATTTTCGAAATACGATCAGTCCGAGGGATGTCTTCCGAGAACAGGGACAACGAACCACCGGACCTATCGTCCAGAACCTCGGGCGACGCATATATCTTCCAATCTTCAAAATCTCGAAGAGCGGCGCCCCACTCAGGTAGGCCGGCTTCACCGCGATTTATTTCTTGTCCCCCTCCAACCAGGCAAACCAGCACGCACCATCCCGCATGACGATTCATAACGTCCATCATCATGTGGGCTTCTGACACTGCGGGCCGCTTAGCACGCTCGTTCTGCTCGGAATCCCATGCTCTCTGAGCTTCGTCGAAGATAATGACCCGTTGTGCCGGCGTTGGAGCCTTGTCTTTGTAGTGGTCATCCGCGAAACGATGAACGCTTTGGACAAAAGCGTACACCGCTGTTTCGGCTGCTCTACGAGTCCTTCGATTGCCAGCAATGTGAGCGCGGCGAATGTCGTCGCGGATCAATGCTTCTCGCAAGATCTTTACCAAGGGCCCATTCCCCGATAAGAAGGAAGCGGTCTCTCGTATATCCGGGTGATGGACGGCATTCAGTCCTACAAGGGTCTTTCCGGAACCAGGGACTCCGGTAATGAAGCAAATTGATTTTTCATCTCTCTCACGAGCCCTGCGTACTATTGTCGTGAGATACGAAATGGCCCTGTCGAGATCTTCTTTAGCCGCGCAGGCGTGCCCAATTTCGAAGACTTCGTTCTCAGAATAAAGTCTGACTGCCGCGTCAATGATTGGTGGAATCGGATGGAATATCCCTGCGTCCCAATCCGCCGCATCAATTGGTTGCGATCCAGAGTGCCGTTCCTCGCGAGCGATTCTGATTAGTACATCGCCAACTTCCTTAGTTGTTGCCCTGAGACATGGGCGCACAACATCATCAGCAAACGGCCTGGCGCCGGCCGCTGCCACGTGCCCATCGGAGATGACCATCGGAACAACCGTCCGGTTGGCACTAGGTTCGTGAAAGCAAGCCAGATTGATTGCGTAGTCATCAACTTGGCGCTCGGCTGTGGTCGCAGAGGGGCCAGTCTTCGTCTCGATTGCAACGATTACGTCGTGCATCAAAATTACTGCGTCGATACGCTTGCCGACACGCGGGATCGGATACTCCAGCAGAATTTCGAACCGAGCCGCATCGGGTAGCTCCGAAATGAGTTGCCGACATCCCTCGACCAATGGCGGGAGTTGCAGTTCCCAAGCTTCTACAGCCTCGGGTTCGAGGGGGAACCGAGCCTTACGATTTGCGACGGCAAGCGCTCCAATAATCGAACTTGGCGTGTCAGTAACGAAGGTCCCGAGTGGCGCTCGGTAGTATGCCGGCATTGCAGGACAGGATGCCAGGTTCGCTTGCTATGGTCCAGTTCGAACTTTTTGAAACTCGGCAGCAGATCCGATCTCTCGTCAACCGGCAGTGAGATGGTTCGCCGAGTAGATTTTCGAGCCAGTTCGGGTGGCTATGTGTGACGGACGTAACTTTCTGGGTTGGAACTCCGGAGACGATCATGGAGTCAGATGAAATAAGGCCCTCATGCGTGTCTCACACGAAATCGCGAGTCTTCGAATCAGCAGCTTACGAATTGCCTCCATTCTGTGCTTTTTCCTAGTTTCGGTGGCGAGGGTTTCAGGCCAATGCCCTCCCAGACCTCGAATTCCTGATCCACCCGGATGGGCGATAGACAGAGGTAGCGATAAGAACATCTTCGGCTACCAACTGAGCGGAGACGGCAACTGGTTCGGATTCAATTCCGAGGGAGCCATTTGGCTCATGAACGTGCGCACTGGCGAGCGCAAACAGTTGCTGCCGTGCATTGAGGTGAGCGCCAACGCCTTTGCATTCACTCCCGACTCCTCTCTTATGGCCTTTGGAACGGGAAATGGCGTCATCTATGTTTTCGAAATTCCGAGCGGTGCTGTGAAAGCCGAACTTCGGGACACCGATTGGGTTCAAAGTTTGAAGTACAGCCCTTCTGGACTTCTCATCGCCACGCGCACAGATGGCATCAGCATATGGGACACCACCAAGTTGCGCCAAGTCAGTTCGTTCTCAGGGGGAACATGCTCAGAAGGTGGTCCGTGTGTCTGGCAGTATTTCGACGAGGCCGAACTGAGCCCTGATAGTAAGTTGCTTGCTACATCCGGGCGCGACAATTCCGGCATTGTCGTGCGCGATATGGCAGGCAAGGTCGTCCTTTGGATCAAGGAGCCAAAGGAACTCGGTGGTTATCTCTTTCTTCCTGACAGCCCGGACACGTTGGTCGTGTCGGCATCAGACGAGGTTGATTTCTGGGACGTTGCAACCAAGCGGATCATCAGGCGTATACCGCATCATGGCTTTCTGGGTTTGCACTCGATGGTTCCCGGCTCCTCGACCATGGTGGTTGAAGAAGTACGCTCGGGAGACACTGAGGACATTCAGCGGATTGACATAAACAGCGGCAAAGTCCTGACCAAGTGGCATTGTGCTCATCTTCTCTCTTGGATTTCCCCTGATGGGGTCTGGGCGACGACGTATTACCGTGAAGCCATTTACTTGCCTACACAACGCGTCGCCGGAAAGCTGGAGTACATCCCTTCGACGCCTCGCAACACTGCGTGGAACGTGGATTACCGCTATCTAGCTGGAAGAATTCTCAGGGAAGAGCCTCCAGCCTATCTGGTAATGATCGCATTTCTGCTTCTTGGAGCTTTAGGATTCTTGCTCGGTCGTAGTTCGAAATTCAGTCTGCTTGCGTACTTTGCATCTGCACTTACTCTAACTATCTGGTGGTTTCGAGAGCTTTGGTGGCCTCTGCACGGGCCTCCCATCGCTATTGCGCTTGCCTCAGTTTCAGTAACGTTCATCTTGCTTTCGATTGCAGCTGCGTATCTTCTACCGATCGCAGCGTTCTGGGCCAGCCCACATTCGAGAACGTCGACAACACGCGGACTGGCTTCTCTCTGGGCGATTCCATTGATCGCCGCGTGTTTGGCGGGACTAGTTGTCTTCTTCTCAATTGCGCAGTCCAGAGTGGAGAAAGAACGGTATCAGGTTGAAGGCGACATCCGCGCTGGAGGGGAGCTACGCGGCTCCGGGCTCGTGGCTTGGTACGAGCGCAATCTGCCCTACGAGGCAGGAAGCGCAATCTACGGCCCGTCATTCCTAATTTCCAGTTGCCTCCGGGAACGTAGCGAGCGTGTGGTTCTTGTCGTGACTCTCGCTGCCGCGTTCGCTTTTTGGCTGCTGGTTGCTGCGGTGTTGTTCCTTCCACGCCAAGGGAGGAGAATTCGACGCACACTGCTTGCTGGTGCGCTCGCTTTGGTCGAGGTTGGCTCGGTGGTGATAATGCTTTCCCTCTACGCGTTCAACCGGATTTGTCGAGCTTACACGCCAACAACTTTACTTCTACACCGTCTGCTCTGGGCTTGCTGCATTGGAGAGATTGCGATCTCGGCTCTCGTCGCAGTTAGGCGAGAAAAAACGAGGGCTGAGGTTCCAGCACGCTGACAAGGATTCTCTTCGACTCCGCAGGCCCGGTGGTCAATCGTAACGCGGCAACGGGCGTCTGCTGCCGAAGAATCCCCGTAACACTCACTAGAGCTCTATAAGTCTTTTCTCATCGCCTTAAGGCCCTTCGACTCACGGGTCGTGCTCATCAGTTTGGTAAAAGCTTCCATGGTGTCTGAGACGACCGACATCGCGGCATAAATCAATTTGCCTGGAGAAGCGTATGAACACATCGCTCGCAACTCATCCGGTATTCCTTTGCCGGTCATAAGTTTGAATTCCAGCCCAGGAATCAAGAAATTGAAGCAATGACACCCAGGTGCTTTACCGCGCCGGGGAGTGTACGCGGCAGGCAAAACCTCTTTCGTTGGCCATACCGACAACAGGATAACCGTATCCACCGGGAACCTATCCCCGAGCAGAAAGCGTCGGATCGTCTCTTCAAACGGGCCCAGCTCTATACCTTCCATATAGCCGGACACGTTCCTCCACATGTGAGCCGATGCTCTCCAGAAGATGCTGAGAGCGAAGTAAACCAGGGCGTCAACATCGATTGCGGGGATGGCTGCCCCCGAATAGTAGGCAAAGCTCTCGTTCGACTCAATCGGCTTCGTTGTGGTCAGGGCTTCCTGAATGGGGAAGCCTTCTGGGCGGGCCATGTTCGCCAACACCCACGTTTCGCCGAATTTGCTGAATCGCTCCTCGCATTCGGCGCAAAGGACATAGTCTTTGATCTGTTTGGATGTAGTAAGAGAGACATTTTTCGTTATCAGTACAGGATTCGGGTTCTGGTCGGAAGGATTTCTGAGCTGCGCATAAACCGCGGCAGGAAGAAAGTGGCTGTCCCGGAGTTCGCGGTCTTGTTTGCAGAGCTTGCACTGTGGCATCTCTAAATCCTATCCTGGTCTGACTCATTGACCGCTGACGCCGTTTTTCCCATTATTCCTGAGTTCGGGGTAAAATAGCGCAACCACTTCTCTGCAGGGTTCCCCATGCTGTCGCAGTTTTCTGTAATCCCGCCTTTGAGCGAATCCGCACAGGAGGTTCCGTCCTATGTCTGCCCAGCCAGCGAGCTTCACCAGATCGTTATCGAATGCCGCCTGGTCCTTTGCTAGAACCATCAATTCGATTTTGCCGCACGGCAAACTGACACAACCGTCTTGGGCACCGAGCCCGCATCCCAGGAGCTGGGAAAGAGTTCCAATGACGACGGGAGTTCCGCGGCGAACCCTATCACTCTGTCCCGAATGCAATCGAGAAGCTGTGGACAGTGTGACTAGGGGTGAATCCAGCCTCGCAGAGTTCGGGGACAGGCCTGGAATTATAGAGGCGGAGATTGTGGAAGAAGCAGGGCGCATCCTCATGCGCAAGTCCTGTGAAAAGCATGGTCCGTTTGAAGACATGCTGTCGAATCATCCGGAGTTTTTCAAGCGAATGGAGGGCCTCGCCTTTGGAAAGGACTTCACTTGCGCCGGCGACGAAATGGTTCACGACCATGGCGCAAACAGTATCCGGACCGGGCGCGGTTCGTATTTGATTGTGGACCTTACGAATCGCTGCAATATGTTCTGTTCGCCCTGCTACATGGACGCGAATGCCGCCAGCTACGTCCACGAATTGAACATGCAGGATGTGATGGCTCTGTTTGAAAGAGCCAAGTCCTTCAAACCTCAGCGAGAGATTAACGTTTTGTTCTCGGGTGGAGAGGCAACGCTCTCACCGATCTTCCTTGATGCGGTCCGGCACGCTAAGAGCGTAGGTTTCCATCGACTCCATATTGCAACCAACGGAATTCGTTTTGCCGAAGAACAAGATTTCGCAATTCGGGCGAAGGCTGCTGGGCTCCACGGTGTCTATCTCCAGTTCGACGGTGTCACTGAAGAAAAGAACGCTCACCGCGGGATCGGCAACTGCACGGACGTAAAGCGCCGTGCCCTCGACAATATCGCAGCGGCGGGAATGAAGACCACTCTGCAGGTGACCGTGGTGAACGGGTGGAACAACGACGGCGTGGGCGACATCATTCGGTTCGTTGCAGATCACGTCGAGAAGATTCACGGCGTTATCTTTCAACCGGTAATGTTCTCAGGACGGGACGAAGACATTTCTGCTGACGAGCGTTACGCGAAGCGGTATCCGGTTTCGCAAATTGCGTACGATTCGCAGGCACAAACTTCATTCGGATGGGAGCCGATGCGCGACTGGTTTCCGGTATCCGCGTACGCCGCCTTCGCAAGCCTATGCGATGTTCTTCATCCCGAGGCGGCCTTAGGAAGTTTGTTTTGCGATATCCATCCCAATCAAGGAATGTTCTCGCCGATCCTCATCAACTCAACCTCGAGAGAAATCGTTCCAGTGGCAAAGTTCTTCGGTGTGGAGCAGTTCCTTCGCGATGTTGCGGCCATAACAGATCTCGGGCGGGGACTCGCCATCACCAAAGCAATGGTTGCGATCTCGGCCGTACGGAATTTTGACCGTACCAAGGCTCCCGCCGATTTTGGAGTGAGCCAGCTTCGCAGATTGCTTGAGGATTGTTTTTATCGGGTCGCCGGCAATGGCCCAAGTTGGTCGGAGCGGGCCTACTCGTACGGAGGTTCTTGGAAACTAGTGATGGTTACCCCGATGAGCTTCCAGGATCTCGCTAACTACGACTTCGCAACGATGTCCGATTCAAAGACCCCCGTGGCAACCCAAGAGGGCGAGATCACGTTCTGTTCATATAACGGAGGTCGTTGGCGAAAGATCGTGGAGCACTTGCACCAGACCGCCAGCTTGGCCGAATGGAATCGGACGCATGGCCGCCAGCGAATCTATGCCAAAGGGAAAGAGGTCGATTTGGGAGCAGGACAAGCTCCGAAGACTAAATTCGTCCAGATCGAGAAGCAGCGAACACCAGCTTGATTTGCGAGGGTACGTGACCACCACGACAGACACCGAAAACCAATTTCTCGAGGGTATGCCCGGCGAGATCAAGGAAGTCCTTCACTGGTATGCAGATGGACAATCCAGGATTCCAGCCAGCAAAGCCGTTGCCGAGTTCGCCGGGCGATTCTTGGGAGGAATGTACGAAGACGGAGCGGTTATTCCAACGGACCTCTCCGCGTCTGCTCCTGAGGTACTAGCCCTTACCCTCCTGCAACACCGGACCAGTCCTCTGAGTGCCGGAGCCTGGCTCAACCTCGGTTTCGCACTTCGGCGCGCGGCCCTTTACCGAACCAATGACCCAGAGGAAACAAATAGAGCGCGTCTGCAATCTGCACTGCAAGCTTTCGATCGTGCGCTACAACTAGACCCAGACAACGACGGCAAGAACATCAGAGTATGGATAGGAATGTCGTTCGCCTACCACATGCTTGCTATGTACCAGAAACAACTGGAGTGCTGCGCCCAGGCTCTCGAATCCGATAGATCTGATCCAAACCTTTGGCTTTTGTACAGCTACGCGCTGAAATCCGCAGGCCGGGAGGATGAAGCCCTTTCCACGATGAATGACGCCTACGAGGCATTCATACGGGCGGGAAGACCCGAAGAGCTCAGAGAAGTCTTTGCGGATGTGCCGACAATTCAACGCCCCTGCCGGCAGAGGATGGCGCAATGAGATCTGTGCGCGGAATACATCGGACCCGGCTGGCGGCTTCGAACATCCATCGACTCTTTGTAAAGGAGGCGAGGCGTACCGTCCAAAAACTCGGTTGGCAGGTTCCTGAGAACGACATCTCGCCAACGCTTGTCGGCGCTATCCCACTCCCGTTTCCGGTACCCGACTCGTTCGCGGCTGCTTTCGGTTACAGGGGAAGTTTACGGTTCGTACAGTTCGGGTATACGACCGGTTCCCCGCAGTTTGGGTACAGCGATGGCGGCGACGATTTGCCTTCGGACGGGAGCTTATGGTCTTGGTTTCTTCGCCACCCAGCGGTAGCCCCATGCCTGCCCGAAGGCCGATATCCCACCCTGTATGGGAAGTTCTCCTACGAGATTCAACGGCCCCCGCTTGAACAGATCATGAGAGGGGAAGCTGAGCTGCCGACCTGCCATTGCCTGCTGCTAGATCGGCAAGATCGCCGGGCTTACGTTTGTGAACGGGACCAGGCGATGATCTTGTTTGCGCTCATGGAGCCGGATGAGGGTGACGCTCATAACTTGTTCGTCGATGGAATGCTGATGAGCCCCGGCAGCGAGGACTATAAGGTGCCACCAGCTCCTGAGCACTTGGAAGAGCTCCGCGGGTTCCTGGATAGTCAGTTTCAGGTTACGCTCGGAATTTGAACCCATCAGCTATAGGCAATGTGGACGGACGGCGTGACGATTTTGCAGACAGTGTCGGAAAAATCTTGGCCTCACGCTTAGACGCGTGGCGTGAACACTCTCCAGACGCTGTCTGGAGAATCCCGGCTCCATCCTGAGGATGCAAACGCTGCTTCGCAGCGGCTGAAGAATGACACGTCACCCCAGAATGGGAGCTGCAGGCTAACTTTCGGTTACCGTACGCGAACTATTTGAAAAGACAGAAATTGCGTCGTGGTGACGTTTAGGAAGACAAGCTCATGGTGAAGCCGAACTTGCGCACCAAGTCGGTAGGGACAAAGGTCAGCGAAGAGGAATTTGCCCGGCTGGAACAAGCCGCCCAGAAGGCCTCGAAGACCTTGGGGGAGTGGTGCCGGGAGGTAATGCTGGGAAGCGCGAACGGGCAGTCGGCCAACGGGGCCGGAGGGAACGTCGGGGCGGAGGCGCTTATGGCCGAGGTGGTAGCCCTACGGGCCATCCTGCTAAACGTTCTGTTCAAGCAAGCGAATGGGGAGCGTCTGACATCTGAGGAGATGCAACGGCTAATCGAAAGGGCAGACTCGGACAAGTTCAAGAAGGCGCGCGAACGCCTGGACCAGACAGCACATCCGAAACAAAGCTAGGGGAAACGGGTTCGGTTTGGAGTGGGGTGAGCCGTGACTAAAATGCATCGCGCGGGAACCCACTGGCCACTATTGAGCATCGCGGTAGCACTGATGGCTGGTGTGCTGGGAATTTCTATCTTCACCTACCAGGAGTATCAAGTCTGGACTCCCCTGCAGGACTGGTACTTCAATGAGTATTCGTTGGCGCACAACTTCCCGACCCAGCGCGGGAACTACTGGTTGCTAACCAAAACTGACCGGACCGGGCACCGAAGTGTTGCCGGTAACGGCGACGTGGTTCCCGACACCCGGGGGCACCTGATCCCGTTTGACCTGTCCCAACAGGCACGGCAGCAAGGTACGGTTCAGCTGAATCTCGAAACAGTTCACTACAGCAGTGCTCAGATAGAGCAAATTCTCCGTGAAAAGGTTTTCGCCGGCCAATCGACCTACGATTTGATTCGCCCATCTTGGGTCAGTTCTCTCGGGTTCTTCGTTGTAGGTCTCCTGTTCGTCATCATCCGCGACCGGGTCCATAGGCGCCGCGACAAAGATGAAGAAACAAGGTTGAAGGGGCCGGAGATGGTAACGGTCAAGGATTTCAACCGACGGACTGACGCGGACGGCCTCAGCTTCCTGACTACCGAGAAGAAGAAGGCGCTACGCATTCCTCGCTCTCTGGAGAGCAGCCACATCATGATCATGGGTGATACGGGGGCTGGAAAGAGTGTCCTGCAGAGACGCATTCTTACCCAGGTTGCCGAGCGTGGAGAAACGGCAATCGTGTACGATCCGGCTCTCGAGTACACGCCTCAGTTCTTCAATGCGGACCGCGGCGACCTCATCCTCAATCCCCTCGATGCAAGGTGCCCTTACTGGTCGCCCTCGGACGAGGTGATCCACGAAGCGGAAGCCCTGACCCTGGCAACGTCACTTTTCCCAGAGAAGCCACACGAGAATACGTTCTTCGTCGAAGGTCCCAGAAAAATCTTCGCCCACTTGCTCACGTTGAAGCCGGCACCTGAGGAGCTGGTTCGATGGATGAGCCATGAAGAGGAATTGGATCGCCAAGTCAGGGGTACCGAGTTGGAAGCGTTTGTGTATCGCGGAGCCGGTCCACAGCGTGGAGGTGTTCTTGGTGCGCTCAACATGGTCGCCGGCAGCCTGAAACTCCTGCCGCGAGAAAATGACGCGAAGCAACGCTGGACTACCGAGGAATGGGCGCGAAAAAAGACGGGTTGGCTGTTCTTAACTTCCATTCCGAGATTCCGCGAGCGTTTGTTGCCGCTCACGAGCCTTTGGCTCGACACGCTCGTGCTCCGCTTGATGAATCAGGGTGATCCTGCCGTGCGTCACGCGTGGTTTGTACTCGATGAGCTTGCCAGCCTGCAGCGTTTGCCGCAATTGCACACCGCCCTAACCGAAAACCGTAAATCTGGGAATCCCGTTGTGATCGGGTTTCAAGGTCGCAGCCAACTCGAGGTGCGCTACGGGCATGAAGCCGAATCGATGCTGTCCCAGCCGGCAACCAAGATTTTTCTGCACACTAGCGAGCCTCGTGCTGCGAAATGGATCTCTGACACGATTGGTGAAGTCGAGATGGAACGCCTAAAGGAGACGGTGAACACCCAGCCACTGAAGCTCACAAACTCCAAGAGCTATCACCTTGAACGACGAACGGAGCCGCTCGTGCTGCCATCGGAAATCAGTGGGCTCGAGCGTCTTCATGCATTTCTTAAAATCGGCAATATGGTCGTGCCGTTCGGTTTTCCCTACACACCGCCACTGAAGTCTCAACAGGGATTCATTCCCAGAGCAATCTCTCCTCGAGTGATCGAAATGGAGAAGAGGTCATCTGAACCAACGGTAGCTCCGGCCAGACAAGAGACTAGCCCGCGTGGATTGGAAGAAGGCCCGAAGGGGATAGCTGCCGGCCAGGAACCCTATTTCGAGTAATGAATAATGCTCACGATCTCCAAACCGCTCAGCGCCGGCCAAGCTCAGACGTATCACAAGGAAGAATTCGCCAACGCCCAAAAGAACTATTACTCCGAGGGCGACCGCATACGTGGCGAATGGCAAGGCAGATTGGCACAGGAGTGGGAGCTCCGCGGAGAAGTGCAGGAGCAGCACTTCCAGCGCCTCGCCAACGGGCAGCATCCAGTAACGGAGGAACAACTCGTGCGGCACCAAACCGCGCGTGAATACGTCACTGCGCGAGGCGAGACGGTCAGCACAATGGAGCACCGCGCCGGGTGGGATGCGACATTCTCGGCTCCCAAGAGCGTATCGTTAACCGCTCTCGTAGGTGGAGACGAGGCCGTGCGCCAGGCTCATCGAGACAGTGTCAAAGTTGCATTGAACGAAATGGAAAGGTTCGTCCAGGCCCGCATGGGAGGCAATCGCGTCCCGGAGACGACTGGTAAATGGATCGCGACGAGCTTCGAACACGACAGCGCCCGCCCTGTGAATGGATACGCCGCACCGCAATTGCATACTCATGTCGTGTTCTTCAATCTGACTGAAACGAAGAACGGCGAAGCGAGAGCCTTGCAACCCCACGAGCTCTACCGATCGCAGCAATACGCGACTGCGATTTACCGGTCGGAGTTGGCACTTCGTCTAAAAGGCCAAGGCTACGAGATCGAGAGGGGCAAGAGCGGTCAGCCGGAGATCGCCGGCTATACGCGTGAATATTTGGATGCCTCCAGCCCCAGGAGTCAGCAGATTCAAGCCTACCTCGAACAACAGGGCGTGAAAGGAGCTGGTGCCGCGCAGATCGCCGCGCATCAGACTCGCGACGACAAGTTGTCAGCTATCACGCACTCGGAAATGCAGAGGATGCATAAAGAGATGGCCGACCGATTTGGAAATCAACCAGAACAAGTGATCCGTGCGGCCCATTCCCACCAAACAGAGAGGAATGTTCCGAATCGCCAGCACCTCGAGTCGGCGCTGACTTACGCCCAGGACAAGAATCTCGAAAGACATGCTGTCACCGATGAGCGCGACCTGATGCGAGATGCGCTGAAGCGCTCAATGGGGGAAGCTAGCTTTGGCGAGGTTCGAGAAAGATTCGAAAAGCGAATCGATTCCGGCTACCTGATAGAAGTCGAAACCAAGTCGCCGGCCCGCGCGTTCACTACGGAAAGGATGATCCAGTATGAACGCGACAACGTGACTGAGATGCGAGCGGGACAGGCCCAACACGGTCCGTTAGTGAGTCCCGAAGCGTGGCAGTCTGCTCAACAGAACCATACACACCTCAGCACGAGCCAACGCGCAGCCGTAGATCAGATTATGGCAACCCAGGACAAAATCATCGGTCTTGAGGGGGTAGCAGGCGCTGGCAAGACTACTTCTTTGGCCGCTGTCCGCGACGCCGCAGAAAGCGAAGGGTACCAGGTGATCGGACTTGCTCCCACATCGCGCGCGGCTCACAAACTAGGGGAATCAGGAATTGAGTCGCACACGTTGCAACGTGAGCTTATCCGAAGTGAAGCGCCGAATGAAGGACAGAAGCGGCTGTTCGTTATCGATGAATCGAGCCTTGCAAGCACCAAGCAGATGAACGAATTCTTTCACCGTTTGCAGCCGCCCGACCGCGTCCTCTTGGTCGGCGACACGCGGCAACACGAGGCTGTGGAATCCGGCCGGCCATACAAGCAATTACAGGAAGCGGGAATGGAGACGGCCAAGTTGGGTGAAATTTTGCGGCAAAAGGACCCGGCGCTGAAGGAGGCGGTAGAGCAGTTCGCGCGCGGCGATGTCCACGGAGGAATCGCGCGTCTCGAGCAGCAGGGCCGCGTGCACGAGATCGTTAATACCCAAGAAAGGTTTAATTCGATAGCTCGCGAGTACTCACGAAATCCAGAGGGAACGCTGGTTATCTCGCCCGATAACGAATCGCGACGCGAATTGAATTCGCTGATTCATCGCGAGCTGCAGAATCGTGGAGATGTGAGCAAAGACGAGCACAAACTCCGTGTACTGGAATCGCGTCAGGAGATGACCGGAGCAGACCGGCAGTGGGCCGGACAATACGAGCCTGGGGATGTGCTTCGATACTCGCGTGGCAGCAGAACAGAGGGGATCAAGCCGGGCGAATACGCACGGGTCACCGACGTGGACGCGAAAGAGAACCGGCTAACGATCGAACGCGAGGCGGGCACTCTACAAAGCTACGATCCGCGACGCCTCTCAGGTGTCTCGGTACATCGCGAAGCCGAACGCGAACTCGCAGAGGGAGACCGCGTTCAATTCACCGCGCCATCACGCGAACTGCATGTTGCTAATCGTGATCTCGGCACGGTCGAACACGTCAATTCCAACGGGGATCTTAGAATCCGGATGGACTCAGGCCAGGAAGTCCGGTTCAACGTCCGCGAGCATCCGCACCTTGATTATGGTTACGCAGTGACCAGCCACAGCAGCCAGGGGCAGACCGCGAATCGAGTGCTGATCCACGTGGACACCGAGAAAAGCGAGCTGTTGGTCAACAACCGCTTCGCATACGTATCCGTTTCGCGGGCTCAGCACGACGCCCATATCTACACAAATGACGGAAGCAAACTTTCCCGTAGTCTCAGTCGCGAGAGTTCTCAACGAACAGCAACGGAAGTGGAACAGGAACTGGCTGTGCCGAAGGCCGAATCCGTTGGCCCGAGAGGGGGACGACCCTCCGAAGAGGAGCAAGGTTATGGCATTGGAATAGGACTCGCATGAGATCCGGCAGCCTGGAATTGACTTACGGTCCGACCGTTAGCGTGTGCCAGGCCGCCCGCAGATCCATGAGAATCTGGCTATTCATCGCGCTCACACATAAATCAGCACGAGCAAAGTGAGCGAAGTGTTAATTGCGTTGAACTTGGGCCCATGCAAGTCAATCAACTTCTTGGACTTCGAAATTAACCAGATACTGCTGTACGAGGCGCTCAGGGGTTAGATTGGACTTCTTCAGAAGGTCTTCACAATAGTGAGCCAGCTCATTGTCCGGGTGGCCCGACTCGCATAATGTCGTAATCAACTGACGAGTTTCCACAATCAGCTCATTCAGCTTCGCCAGCGTCAGGGCCTTGGTGCGGCTGGGGACCGCATTCTTCGTTGCGGTGACATTGGGATGAACTGAAACACGAATGCCAGTCATGCCTTTGTAGGTGTCCTTGAACCAGTTCTCAGCAACCAACAACTGGCCATGTTGTTCTTTGGTCAACGCGTTCGCTTGATTCTTGCGACTCTTGGCCTCGATGATGAGACCAGTCGTTTTCGAGATAATCCAAAGGACGTCAGGGCCGTTTCCAAACTGCTTCTCCGGGCGACTCGCCTCGAATCCGAGAATCGATCCTAACTCGGAAAGAGCAGACTCAAATTGGTTAGAGCTGGATTCCGGCACCAAGAGAGCCACGATTTCTTCGAACTCGGCAATGTAACCTCTCTTGAATCGGAATGGGCCAATCCGGCTCACGATGGACTCTGCTTGTTTTCCGGGGAGGACCAGTTCCCACTTTTGATCCTTAGCCAACGGCCTGAAGAGATTCCGATTCTGCGCGAACGCATGTTGTTGAAGTTCAAGCGCGAGGTCCTTCTTGCCCCAATCGAGGGCCACTCGGGCGGCCAATTGAAACAGCCAGCCGCGTTCCATGCGATCCACGGCGTCTGAACCCGCCCTCTTTGTGAGCTTCGCTATAGCCTTTTCGTGATACCCGTCACGCCAAAGTTGGAGAGCTCGCCGTTCGGCACTGGCTCCTTCTATCGCATCTTTTTCGACATTAACTTCTAGCGTAAGGTCCGCGAGAGTTTCTGCGTGGTATTTCACCCACTCCTTCTCTCGCTGTAAACATCGATTGATTGTCTCAGTAAACTCTTTCGCTGCGGATACGTTCTTACTAATCTCCATTCCCATTTCGAGTTGCGACCGAGTGCTTGTCGTCAGGAACTTCAGGTTGGCGTCTCGCCCGAGCCAGGCAACTAGGTCGCGACCTGCGATCATGACTACGCAGAAATCACCTGGTCCCCTCGCCGCTCGTCCCATTCCTTGCTCTATTTTCTGCGCAATCGCTCGATTCAACGAGGTAGCACCGGCGAAAGAATTGGCTCGATGTGTTTCATATTCTGCAACGGCGCGAGGCAGGCCGCTCAAGATAAGCACTCGACAGGAATCGTCCGGGAGGTCGATTCCGTCATACCTACTTGCGAAAACAACCGGTCCATGCGTTTTGCCTTCAACCAACTCCTTCAGAGCACCTTCAACTGCCTTCGGCGAGTCTGGATGGGTCGCAACGTCAGTCCATGTCTTTGCCGCATATCCCGAAGGAACAAGAATTACAGTGCTAAACCCCGACTTTGCCGCATTCTGTGCCAGCCCTCTCAGGGTCGCAAATACGTCCTTGAACTTGAATTCCATGAGCTCAGGAACGAGGATCATCCGTTCGCTCACACCCGCGAGAGACTTGGATACAAGAGGTTTCTGAAGGGCCTCTGGCATGGCGTCAAAAGACCGCACAATCTCACTGTCGTCTGGAATGGTTGCAGACATGAAGATGCGCCGCTTGCAGTCGGAGAAAGCCGGTATTAGGTCCACCAGCGGAAAAATCGGTGTAATTGCAATCGAGTTCTTCGTAATTAAGCAATGACAATGTTTGAGACTATCTCGTAACAACGGCCACACGAGTTCGTATCTGCCCTCGACCTTATTCTTCAAAAAGGCTTGCACTACGTCTAGTTTGTCATGCCATGCCCAATACGGTACCTCTAGTACGGCATAGTCGCCTCCGGAAACAACGTCATCGAACGTTCCGAGTTGCCCTAGCTCTTTGAACGCATAGCGGAAGGTCATTGCCAAGGTTTCATACACGTCGTCAACTTTCTCGTCCTCCTGCTCTTCTTGATTCTCGGTTCTCTTAATGCGAATTGTGAAGCCGTCCCGCAGAACATTCGATCCAACGTGAGCGTCGTCTATTATCAAACCACCCAGATTAATGAAGTCCTTACCCCGGATGCCGAATCTGCTCATACCGTTGAAAAGATGGCTATAGTTCGCTACCAGGACGCTTTTGCCGTTCAGAAAATCATCTGGAAAAGGTTTTTCGTACTGAACGGCGGGAAGACTGTATTGTTGGGCCTTCTCCAGGGTTTGAGCTACGAGTTGATTGTTCGGACAAATGTAAAGCACTGGCTCGCCCGTTTCGTTCAGAATGGACTGAGCAATCAGCAGGCCGACTAACGTCTTGCCCCCGCCGGTGTGCAGCTTGAGCACGTGATCCTTCTCAGTACGGCTGTTGAACCATGCCTGAAGCACTTCCACCTGGCTGCCGTAGAGGTCCTTGATCCGTGCGCTTTTAGGAAGTCGTCTGAATATCTCGATAGGATCGATTACTGGGGCCTGTTTTTTCGCGTCCCGAAGCTTCTTGAGGTCAACCATTCTTTTGCTCCTCGCAGTTGAAGGCCCCACCACTTATATGTGTGATCTACATGCTAGCAGAGCGCAATGCGCGCAACTCGGTGCTGAAGCGTGTTGGAAGACAGGATGCAATGCAGCAAAACGATTCAGTCAACTCGTCCCCGGGTGGTTTCGTTTAATACGGTTGAGTGCCCGCATGGTCGGTTCTCTCGCGCCGCTCCTAGACATTCACCCTTACACGCTGGGCTCCGACAGCCTTCTTAAACTATTTGTCGTAGGAGTCATCACCATCCTGAAGGGTATTTACTTAAGATGTTTGATGACCAACCAGATCATTAGGACCGACAGGGCGGCATGACTAAGAACCAGATAAACCAGAAGAAGCAAGCCGTAGTCCAAGCCGGTAGACGCGCTAAGCTTCTCCTGTGCAGACAGCACAGCTTGGCTCGGCTGCCATGATCCAGTGACGCTGACATCGATTCCCGGTGCCCCCGGTGATGCGCTTTCAAAGAATCGGCGCAAAAATCCTTTTATCTGAGAGACCAAGAGGTTCACGCTCTTAATAAAACTTTCGTATCGCGAGAAGGTCATGAAAATAGTGACCGCGATTCCGAGGACGACCAGAATCTGTGCGCTGCCCTTGTCGACAGTAACTCTCACAACCTCGAAATCAGAGCCAAGAGTACTTTCGACCTGACGCCTGATCTCCAATTCCAGTCTGGCATGTCCTTCTTGGGCGACCCTAAATAAGAACCCGTTGTCTACTCCTTCAACATCCGCAGTGAATTGCAGGTATCCGATGAGGCCGAAGATAGGTGCGGCTGGTTTGGCGAAGAGAGGCATTTTGTATGCCGGGGATTATACAGAAATCCAATGGAATGGCTTAATCAGCAACGGTTCACTATCACGTGAACAATGGGCGCTGCAGCACTTCGAAAACGAGGCCGACGACACTTCCTACCGCTTTTCACGTATCACTCGAACTGCCACATGATCGGTGTACGGAAGATGCAAGAAATGGTGATATCTGATCGCGAGCCGGACGACGATCTGTTGCGGAATCTCGGAACAATCCTTAGGGAGCGTCACATACGGATTAATCATTGTCACGCCACCGGCAGGAAGGTCGCCAAGTGTCCCGAAATGATCCGCCTTTGTAATTCCAGCATCGCGGAATGCCTTGTCGCAGTCGTCTTGATCCTTGAGAAGCCGGGTTGACTGCGGTGTGGCGTCAATCTCCGTAATCGTGGCATTGAGCTCACCTTTATTTAAGATCGTGACCCAGACCGGGACACGCGGGTCACTTCCTTCCGGCAGCGAAAAGCCAGGATTCACTACTGCAAGCTGAGGCACTATTTGAGCGTGGTTATCGATCAAGCTGAAACCGCTCACGACCAAAGCGAGCGCACTGATTATCAATGTGAGAGCTTCGTTTTTCGTCATTCTTATTGCTCCGGCGGGTCTGGCTCCGGCATATCCATTTCTAGTTGTTCTTCGTCATTGATATTTGCCAGCGCCACTTTTCCAGCCAACCTTTCGTGCAGCCCGATGACGTAGCCTTCACCCGACATCTCTGACAGGTCCTTTGGATGAATAATTCGAACGTCATCGCCCTTTCTGAAATCAGGGAAACCGTATTCATATTGGCAGGAATATCGGACGCCGGTAGCGGGAACTTTGATGAACCACACGAGGTTCTTTTCAGGCACGTCCCGGAGATAAATTTCATCCCGCATCGAGTAGATATAACCGATCTCAGCAACGTCATCGTCATTCATCTTGGGGCGAATGACCACGGCGGCGCGCCGGTGCACATCCTGTTCAACCTTGATGTAGCGATACAGCAGGTGTCCGCCATACCCGGTACCGACGATGAGACCCAGGATGATAAGGCCCTTGTATTGCCGCCACATGCCCGGCAGTATACCTTGTTACAATTCTGCCGAGTGAAAGCGATCGATGCCAACTCTCTGCCTCTTCTGCGAGAACAAATCGGGGAGCAAAGAACATCTTTGGCCGAAATGGATTCATGAACGCAAGGATTTTGGACCGCTAAACTTTCAACTCGGCGATTCCGAAAAGAAGGTCATTCCAGACCCAGAAATCAAGGTCAAGACGGTATGCGGCGTTTGTAACAACGGCTGGATGAGCAAGCTCGAAGCCGAAAACATTCCTGCCATTGGCAGTATGTTGCAGGATATCGCCATCCCGCTCGATGAAGCACAGCAAAAGTCAGTTGCAGCGTGGACCATTAAAATGGCGATGGTCAGCGATTCCATGAAAGGCCGTGCAGTGCCTAACCAGTTTTACAGCCGGGATGAGAGGGTGAAGATGCGGCTCAACCGCGACATTCCTGCCCGCACACTGATGTGGATTGGCAGAATTAATGGCATGCACCTGGGCGATTTTGGCACGGATTTCGCTCTGTTCAGTCCTGAGAAGGAACGCATCGGAATGGGCTCGGTTTCGACCATTGTTGCCGGGCACTTCGTCACACAAGTTGTCACGGTGCATATTGAGAAAGCAAATATCGAAATACCCAGTCTCCCGTGCAAGATGGGCAACTGGAACGAGAAGCTTGCTCAGATTTGGCCGATACAGGCTCCGACCGTAGAATGGCCGCCGAAGGCGTCCTTCACTAATGGCGGCGCGCAGGGTCTCGCCTACCTGATGGATAGATGGAGAATGGGCGACCAGGTCAAGAAGATTAATCGAACGACGCCATCGTGAAACACATCAAAATAGTTCGTCAAACGCAACAGATTCCCCGCAAAATTCCCTGTGGAGGTGGACCGAAGGGAGGACGCCAGCACCCGGCCCGCGACGACTCAGCTCACGCGGGATTTCAAGGTCGCGCTGCCTCATGAGCTGAATGCCCAGCAGAGGCGGTGGCTGGTCACGGATTTTGCGAGGGAGCTAAGCCGAAAAAGGATGGTCGTCGATGTCGCCATCCATGCCCCGGACAGGGTCCGCCACCTTCGGCGATTTCACGTGATCCCTGGGCCGGTGATCCGTTTGTGATCCGTTAACACTGCTTACACTGTCTTCCATCGCTTCTGCTGTGCCCGCCGCGTTCTCTATGTTATTGAAACTACGTTATAAGCCGGATTCGAATCCAACTCTCCTCACCATAGCGCGATTGTTAACCTCGCGATGTTTGAATAGAGAACTCATCGACACAGTGGTTGAATCGTGGAAATCTCAAAAGCGTCAGGAACGCGCAAGCACCGGAGATCGAAAGGATCGACGTCACGCTCACAGCCTTGGGGATCTTGAATTCCAGGGGCCGGGGTCGCGGAAAAGGGGATACAAGATGTCGGTAGCAGCAGCGCGTAGGAAGATTGCAGCGTCTCAACGGGCACGGGCGAACTGGAAAGTGGGGAAGAAGCTGCCGAGGACAGATGGTTATTTTTCCAGCCCGATGACCAACCCGATAATCAATCAACTTGCAGCAACTTAGCGATACTTCGCAGCCCCTGCGAGCATCTGTAAGTTGTTGTTGAATAAAGTAGTTACGTTTTCACACGGTGGAAGTCATAGGTTCGAATCCTATAGCGCCCACCATCGTTTCAATAGTTTAGGAACTACTAACGGATCACGCTCCTTATTTTCAATAGCTTAAGGATGCGTGGTCCGTTCTGTAATCCGATGACGAAGACTCTTTCAGCACTCTCCTTGCCCTTGACTTGGTGTAGCCGTTTTGGGTACGATTGACCCCTAAATGGGTACAGCCAGCGTGCTTTCCCGGACACTTTTCGGACGAACCCGCGGTGCGCTGCTCGCCATTCTCTACGGACATGTGGGCGATTCATTCCACTTGCGCCAGCTTTCTCGACTAACAAGAATCACACTCGGGGCGGTCCAGCGCGAACTGCGCCAGCTCGTGGACGCCGGATTGGTTACGCGCAAGACATTGGGGAACCATGTCTTCTATAGCGCCAATGATCGAAGTCCTATCTTTACAGAGATGAAGGGCTTGGTGACGAAGACTGTGGGAATCCACGATGTTCTCCTGGCAGCACTCGATCCTCTTAAAGAAAAGATCAGCCTCGCGTTTGTTTATGGTTCAACCGCACGATTGAAGGAGAATGCTCAAAGCGATGTCGATCTGATGATTGTGGGCAAGGTTCATTTTCCAGATGTCATCGAGCATCTGGCAGACGCCCAGAGAACCTTGAGTCGCGAAATCAATCCAACAGTGTATTCGACAAGAGAATTTGGAAAAAAGTTACGCGGCAATTTTCTGAGGACGATTCTCTCAGAAAACAAGCTATTTCTGATTGGGGACGAAAGTGTCGTACGAGAACTGGGTCAAAAATAGTTGGCTCGACAAGCAATCATCGGACCGCGAGGAGATCGGTCGTTTGCTTGGGATCGCGGACGCCCGTCTGGATGACTATCGGAAGGCCGTTAAAGGAAAATTGTCGACAGACGTGCAACTGGGTCTGGCGTATGACGCGGCACGAGCTTCCGCCACAGCCGCGCTGCGTGCGGCCGGCTACCGGGTGGTACGGGGCAGCAGTGAGCATTACCGGACCATTGAGGCGCTCGAGTTTTCCATCGATCCGGAGAAGAAGATCATTCCCATGCTAGAAACGTTGCGACGCAAACGCAACACAGGCGCCTATGATGACTATGGACTTGTATCCCAGGGCGAGGCCGATCACGCGGGCAAGGTAGCGGCACAGGTCCGTATACAGGTTGAAGACTGGATTCGGAAAAATTTTGCGGACAAAATCTGACTCGGCGCGGTTTTAAAGTCTGCTCCTAATTCGTGGTTAGTCTCCCATCTGGGTATCAGGCATGAGCATGCACCCGCGCGAACATTCAGATCGGGTTTTCACACCAGCATGCCCTGCGACGGTGCTATGAAAATAATCCAGAGGGGTTCCAATCGCTGGCAATTGGAATGTGTAGTACGTCGCCAGCCACGCTTGCGTTTTGATCCGTTTTTGATCCGTTAGCGCAGCTTCCCCTCGTCTTCCACTTTTTACGGTGCCCGCCGTGCGACTCCATGTTGTTGAAACTACGTCTACCCCAAAACTCGAATCCTATAGCGCCCACCATCTAGATCTAGCAGGTGCGCGAATCGGCCGCGCCCATTTCAGAAATCTTCTAGTTCGCAAACCCATTCCCAGTCCCCTGTTTGGCTCCATCTTTTACTGTGCTTGCCTGGCGGTAGCACCCGATTGCGCCTTAATTGAGTCTTTGACAAACGAAAGAAAACGTTATAAAAAGAAACTTAAATCAAAAGAGTCCCGGGATGCTCATCGCAGTCCTCCCGGCCATGCCATGATCGTGCTTAACGAAGAGCGGCGCCGAGCTATTCTCGAGCTGGTAAATCGCGACGGACGTGTGCTGGTACCCGACCTAGCGCGGCGTTTTGAGACGTCGCAGGTCACGATCCGCAAAGACCTTGAGGTCCTCCACAATTTGCGGCAATTGCACCGCACCCATGGCGGAGCGCTGCCCGCGCGTTCGGTTGACGACCCCAGCCTGCGAGAGAAAGAACAGCTCCATAAGAAAGAGAAGTTGCTCATCGCGGAGGCCGCGGCCCGCATGGTGAGCGACGGGCAAGTCGTCATCCTCGACTCGGGCACTACGACAACAGCAATCGCCCGTGCCTTGCGAAGTTTTACGGATTTGACCATCGTTACGAATGCGGTGAACATCGCGGCTGAGTTGGTGGGAACCTCGATTGAGGTGATTCTGACCGGCGGCACACTGCGCAAGAATTCATTTTCGCTGGTCGGGCCGATGGCCGAGGACACGCTTCGCCACTTGAGCGCCGACCTGCTTTTCCTGGCGGTGGATGGATTTGACGTTGAATATGGCCTGACCACGCCCAACATGCTGGAGGCACGCGTGAACCGGGTGATGGTGGAGGTGGCGAAACGAACCGTAACTGTGTGCGACTCGACGAAGTTTGGACGCAGAAGTTTGTCTCTGATTGTGCCGACGTCGGCGATGCACGAAGTAATTACGGACCGCGGGATCGCAAAGACCGATCTGCGAGAGCTCAAGAAGTCGGGGATAGAGGTTACGCTTGTCTGATTCGGGAAGAAGTACACACGGTGGTGGAAATTCCATGAAAGCTGTCTCGCCGGAACTCGGCGCGCCGGGGGCATTCAGCCTCGCCGAGATTTCTTCGCAGGCCCAGTGCTGGGAGGCTTGCCTGAGGGAACTCAGTCAAAGTCCCACCTCGAAAGAAATCGAAACGCGGTTTGGCCAGGAGCGGGAGTGGCTGTTTATCGGCTGCGGATCGAGTTATTACGTCGCGCTGGCGGCGGCGGCCACGATGAAGTCGGTGACGGGACGAAGAGCCTGGGCGGTGCCCGCTTCCGAAATTTTGCTTTACCCGGAGTTAGTATTCGGAGGCGGCAACTGCGTGCCCGTACTTATCTCACGTTCGGGGCAAACCTCGGAAGTACTCAAGGCAGCTGAGGTGCTGAACGAGCGCGGCATTCCGAGTCTTGCGATCTCCTGCGCTCCAGGGCAAGCGCTGGAGAAACTCGCTACATGCACGATCACTCTTCCTGCCGACGAGCGCAGCACGGTGATGACGCGGTCGTTCACCTCGATGCTGCTGGCATTGCAATTCCTGGCCGGCCACATAGCGGGAAATCGTGCGTACTGTGATGCGCTACTTTCGATGCCACAGGCCGCAGCTCTTAAGTTGTTTCAACTTCAAGATCAGATTCACGAATTCGTTTCCAGCCATACATTCACAAACTATGTCTGCCTGGGGCATGGGCCTTTTTATGGCTTGGCCTGCGAGTATGGGCTCAAGGTGACCGAGATGTCGCTCTCCATCGCGCAGGTGTTTCACGCGCTGGAGTTCCGGCACGGGCCGAAATCGGCGGTGACACGCGAGACGCTGCTGATTTTCCTGATGTCCGAGGAGGGGTTTGAGGCGGAATGCGATCTGCTGGAAGAGATGAAGTCGCTGGGCGGGACGACCCTGGTTGTGGCGAATCAGGCAAATGACCGCGTAAAGCGGTTGGCGGACCTGCTCATAGAGCTGCGGCTTCCTTTCTCTGAACTCGCGCGACTGGCGCCAACTCTGGTTCCCGGCCAGTTGCTTGCCCTGTACACGGGACTGAAGAAAGGCTTGAACCCAGACTCGCCCCGCTACTTAACCCGCTCGGTGATTCTCTCCGAAGATGGCTCACAGAAGCCGGAACCGGTCGCGTGAAGCGCTTCGACGTTACGATCGCCGGAGAGTTGAATCTCGATCTTATTTTGTACGGGCTGCCGGCGGAGCTTTCTGCGGAGCGCGAACTGCTGGCGGACGATATGGCCCTGACACTCGGCTCTTCGTCGGCGATCGTTGCGCACAATCTGGCGTGCCTCGGAAGCAGAGTGGGGTTTCAATCTCTCATAGGTGAAGACCAGTTGGGCAGGATGGCGCTGGATCGGCTGACGCAGAGCGGGGTGGATACCGGTGGAGTACGAGCGAGTAAGTCTGTCGGCACCGGACTTACTGTCATTCTGCAAATGCATGGTTATCGACACATACTTACTTATCTCGGATCTATTAGCAGACTTAGTATTGGCGACTTGGATGTTGACTGTCTCTGCGATGCTCGTCACTTCCACCTGTCGTCTTACTTCTTGCAAAGTAACCTGCGCCCGGATGTGCCGGAGCTGTTTCGGCGACTCAAAAGAGCAGGATTGACGATTTCTCTCGATACGAATGACGATCCGGAGAGCCGCTTCGGAGAGGATCTCTTCCGGATTCTCGAACTGGTGGACATTTTTCTTCCGAACCAGCGTGAGGTCTGTAAGATTGCGAAGACGGATAACATCGATACTGCAATGGAAGAAATATCCGGGCTTGTACCGCTGCTGGTCGTGAAACGAGGAAACCAGGGCGCCGTGGCATCCCGCGATAACAAGAGATACGAGAGCCCCGCTCTAAAAGTGGAGACGGTCGACCCCGTGGGCGCGGGGGACAGTTTTGATGCAGGCTTTATCCACGCCTACCTGAAAGGCAAAAGCATCGAAGAGTGCTTGTCAGCAGGAAATACTGCCGGAGCGCTTTGCGCGACGCGTGCCGGAGGCACCGAGGCATTTGCCGACCGAACCCATCGCGAGGCATTCTTGCGCCAGCACACGGTTGGCGGCTAAGTCGCGCGCAACATGGGATCACTCTCGACAGCTACTTTCTACTTACTTCCAATAGCAAATTCTCTTTAAATTCCGCTTTGAGCCTCGGGCTCTCTCCTTCGGCGACTGTTATCGTTCCGAGGGTTTTATTATTTGGATAATCCAATACCACATAAGTGCCCGGATTGAGCCCGCGCAGTTCGACTTCGCCATGCCAGGAGGCATTTGGTGACGGCGCGAAAAAGGCGTAGTACATCTTTCCGTCTTTCCCGATCGCATAGGCTTCGGGCAGATCGTAGCCATACACATACAGAGGAAGGAACGTACCCTTGGATAGCATCTTGTCGTTATAAATGGCCATCCATTTTTTCCAGTGTTCTTCCTTCTCCTTGGTCAGATTGACGCGCTTGAATTTTGGGCCGGGGTCGGGCCAGACGAATTTTGTTCCGACTACGCCACCTGCGCCAATGGTCGAAGCGAAGTCGTCGCCGTGCTCGATCCAGTCGTTGCCGGCGCGCGTCATGGCGGAGAGTTCGACGTGATCGCCATAGACCGCGGCTTCAGGTCCAAGCAATGCTTTGTACATCTTGATGCGACGGCGGACCTGCACTGCGCCAACGGGATCTGCCGTGACGGCCTGATCCATGTAGGGTAGCCAGGCGAGCGATGGCGGTGTGCCACACGGACAGCTCTGCGTCACGCTCTCCGGCTTGAGCGCGCGCGAGGTTTGATAAATGATTCGATACACATCGGCCATTGCATTGACCGAGTCCTGTGGCGACTTGTGATGGTGCGCCGGGTTATGACATTCGGGTACGGTGTAAATGTTGTCGAGCTTGGAGCCATCGAAGTCCCAGTCGCGAATGAACCGCTCCGTCAGCTTCCTGTAATAGTCCTGCACCTCGGGCACGGCAGGGCAGAGCGTGGCGAGATCGCGCGTCATGCGGGCGTGATGGCCGTTCTTGTCGAGAATGAGCCAGTCAGGATGCTCGCGGACGACATCGGAGACGAGGTATTTGTGCGACTCCCATCTGCCTTGGCCATCTTCAACACCGAGAGGCAGCCACCACAGCTGCACCAGCATTCCCTGTTTGTGAAAGTCGCGGACCATGCGCTGCATGGAGTCGTCAGGAAATGTTTCTTTGCGCGGCTGCCAGTCGCCATAATTGTTGAACCAGCGATCGTCGAGCGTGGCCCACTTGATGCCCATCTCTTTGAGCTTGGGAACCGTGCCGAGCATTTGCGCGGCGGTGACATTGAATTCATATCCCCATCCACACCAACTGGCGTTGTAGGCTTCGCTCGAAGGCTTGGGAAGTTCCCAGCCCTCTTTTTGAAGCACTCGCGACCAGAGATGAAGCGGCTGATAGTAATCGCCGGAATACACGGCAACAAAGCTGCGTGGAGCCGAGTAGGAGTCTCCCGGCTTGAGCGTAATGGGACCGGGGACGTCGATGCTCGCGTTCACGCGCCGGTCTGCGCCGACGTGGACAGGAAGAGAGACTGTCAGAGGCACGGTTTCAACGTGGCCGATGGCTTCCCCGACGTCGCGCGTCCAGAACGCGACCACCGGAATGCCGCCTCCGTAGCCACCTTTCACTACTGCACCCATTTCATTGGGTTGGGAGAACGATGCTTTCAATTTTTGAACGTCGTCTTTGCCCCAGTCGTAACTCGATCCCTGGAATGACCACATCTCGTATGGGGGGACCTTTGCATCGGCGAGGTGCGCGTCGAAGCGGTGACGCTGGTTCACCAATCGATCGATGTGGAGTTCGGCAGTTCCAGAATTCCGGTATTCGGTGGAAGAGAGGAGGAGATTTGGAAATTCGTCGTAGACCTCGACCGTGAGTGTCCGCTGAATTGCCTTACCCGCGGAGTCGAGCGCGCTGCCGGGAATCTCAATACGCTTGCCTGCGCCCATCTTCCCGGACGCTTCAGAAACTTTTGCGTGTGCGAAGTCGAGAGAAAAGCGAACGGGCTTCCCCTGCAAAATGAAGTAATCGCCGCCGGCATCGCCCGTGCCGGGATCGTCGAGACTAAGCTGACGGCCGGCTTCAATGAGAGACGCGTGAACATAGCCCGAAGGAAGCACGCGAAACTCCGCGGTTTTTGTTGTTAGCACGAGCGGGCGCTGGGGATCGACCTGAACGCGAATTTCCGAAGGACCCGAATCGACGCCCCGCGCGCTGGCCGCTGGCTTCTGCATGAGCGAGATCGCTATGAGTAAGAGGAAGGTAATTCCGGCGATCCATTCGAACCTTCTTGACGATTGCGATTTCATGGCTTCTCCTTGAGCGACTGCGCGCCGCGAAACTGACCGAACAATTTTTCGGCGTTAAAGTGGTAGATTTTTTCGAGAACCGCGTCGGGCAGGTCGAGGCCATACGTCTCCCAGCGGCCCTGGCTCGGCGACCCGTAATAGTCGAACGACTCGTCCGCTGTTTCGAGCCAGCGGAAGTAGTTGCGATACATTTCCGTGCTCATGCCATTGTCGCTGCCGAACATCACGCGATCCTGGTACTTGATAAAAAGCTGGCGAGCCTCGCGTGGCTGGCGACCGAGTTCAGCTTCGCGGCCGCCGAACTCGACCATCACATTCGGATAGCGATCGAGGACTTCGCCCACCCATCCCAGGTTCTCAGGCCATCCCATATGGAGAAAGACGAAAGTTGTGCCGGGATGGCGCGCGGCAATCCGGTTGCGCTCTTCGAGAAGAGTTTGCAGCGACGGAAAGTCGTGCCCGTAGAAGCTCCAGTCGGGATGTTCGTGCAGTTCCTCGTAGCGTTCGTTTTCAGAATCGATCGGCAGAAAGAACGCTTCCGGGTCGGCGGTGTGGATGAAGACCGGAATTCCAAGCCGTCCGCATTCGTCGAAAACTGGATCGAGCCGCGGATCGTCAACGGCAATCAGCTTGCCGGTTTTGTCTCGCACGCCGAGGCCGAGGTCTTTCAGAAATTTCAGGCCGCGCGCGCCGCGCCGAACGCTGTCGTCAAGTTGGCGCACCATCTCCTGGCTGAAATTGGGATCGCCGATCTTCGACCAGTCGATTTGCGTGAATACGGTGAAGCGCCCGGGATAGGGCTTGACCATCGTGTCGATGAGATGCTGCAGTTTGTCTCCCCACATGCCCGTGAGGATGACGATCTGCTTCACGTTGGTCTCATCCATGATGCGAATGACTTCCTGTGGGGGAAGCTGGTCGCCGATGCCAACGGGGTCGTTGGTGTGATTGTGAACGTCAATGACGTAGAACCTGGCGCGCTGCGGCAGATGCTGAGGAACATGCAGCATCGACTTGGGATGGAAGTCCTTCAGGAGAAGAGTTTTTTGCTGGTCGGCGTTGGCCGCCGGATGGTAGCCGATCTGACTCTTCGTTTCTTGAGCGTCTGCGCGCAGATTTCCCAGCGTGGTAACGGTGGCGGCCAGGAAGAGAGCGATTAAGAATTCAGAAGAGATTCTACGCACCCTTTCTGTTCTTACGAATCTCATTGCGAAACTCCCATACCACATGCGGTGGCGTAATGATCGATGATTTCAAGAATTTTGTTGCGGATGAGATCGTCGGGATTATTTAATAGTTCTCCGGCGTGCACGCGGGCGGCCTGATTCGGCATAAATTGGCTCAAGAGCGAGAATGGCGCAGGGTAAAGAGTCAGGTTGTCAAGAAGCCGCTGCACAGCCGCAGCAACCGCCGGTTGAGGCCAGTAGTAGCGGGAGCGGTCACTGAGGCTGTACTTGCGTGCAAAACGGAGTTCGTCCTCGTTACCGTGATAGTAACTCTTCCAGTATTCCGGCCGGGCGACCATGCCTTCATCGAGCGAATCGCACACGCGCGAGAGGGTTACGCCCTGGCGAGTTCCCAGCCACTCTTCTTCGATTGCGGCGAGCGCGAAGACGGCTTCGCGGAATGCGAACGTGAGCCATGGCCCGACTTTCAGAAGCGCAAAGTGATCGCGCACCATTTCACGCAAGGCGGCGGACGTCTGATAGTCCGTTGAATGCGCTTCGAAAACGCCATGCCAGTGCGTCTCGGCGAGGCGAGAGAGTTCGCGCGATTCTTCGGGTCGATAGGGAAAGATGGTGGCGTCGCCGAACTCGACGCCCGGTTGCACGACCAGGGCAATTACTCGATGCCAGGCTGCGAGTAAGCCTCGAGATTCGAAAGCGCGCTTGGCGGTCTCGATGGTTTTAAGTGCGTCCTCGGCGCGCGTGATTTCCGGCGCACGCGAACCGGACAATTCGCCTCCGGGAATTGGGACCTCGGTGCCAATCACATAGAGCGGCGGAGTGCCATTCTCCAGTTTTTCATGCGCTTCTTCCGCTGCTTTGCACAGCTCTGCGGCCCGATCGCTGACGATTTCATCCGCCAGCGGCCGCTCCGGCTCTACGGGATCTCTCGCGAGGTGCATGCTGGCGTCGAGGTGAACCTTTGTGTAGCCGGCGAGAACGTAGTCACGAACCAGTTCCGCAGCCTTCTGCATGGCGGAAGCCGGGTCCTCGTTGCGCCACGGATTCGGCCCAAGGTGATCGCCGCCAAAGATGACGCGTGCTGTAGGCAGACCGACTCTGCCCGCGAGTTCCTTCACGAAAGCCACGAACTGCGCTGGAGTCTGGCCCGTGTAACCGCCAAACTGATTGACCTGGCTGGAGGTCGATTCAATCAGAAGAGGCGAGCCATCACGCTTCGCCTGGAGCATTCCGGCTTCCAGGACAAAGCGATTCGCCGAGCAGATGGAATAGACTCCGACAGCTTTCCCCGCTCGATTTTCCTGGAGGCGAGCGGCCAGTTGGCGGCTGACGTCACCGATCTCTTCCGCCGGAATGCGCGTAGCCGCCACTGCCTTAGAAGTAGAACTTCAATGCAAGCTGAATCTGGCGGGGCGGCCGAGCCGCCAACGGCAGTCCAAATCCGCTTTGACCCATTTCAAGCGGAGTGGGTTCCGCGCTGATCGCGCCAAATTGTCCGAAGAGATAATTGACGTGGTTGAGGACGTTGAAAAATTCGGCGCGGAACTCGAAGCGCTTCTGCTCGGTGATGGGAAATTGCTTCACGAAGGAAGTATCCCAGGTCTTGTATCCGGGCCCCTTGATGATATTGCGGCCGGCGTCGCCGAACGTGCCGAGCGGAATGATCCCTGGGTTGGTGCTGTTGTCGGCGAAGGCGCAAGTATTGAAAAGGGTCCCCGGCACGCATGGCGATGCATTGGGATTGCCTACCAATGCCGGACGGGAGCAGTAATAGCCGACCGTCCCGCCACAATCGCCGCCCGAGACATCGTTGATATCGGTAGCCGTGTAGAAGTTGCCGGTAGCGGCGGAGAAGACGCCGGTCATCTGCCAATTGCCGACGATCTGATTCAAAACGCCGTTTGCATTGTGAGCGAGCAGGCGTCCACGTCCGAAGGGCAAGTCGTAGAGGTAGCTGAGAACGAACCGGTGGCGCACATCAAAATCGGCGTTGCCATAGTTCCGGTTCGGAAAACGCTGGTCCTGAAAATCTCCATTGTTAACGGAGCCGAGACTGGCGCTGGAAGCGTTGTCGAGCGCATGCGCATAAGTGTAGGCCGCTTCGAATTGCAGGCCGTGGGTATAGCGTTTTTCCAGCCTGACCTGCAGCGAGTTGTAGTTGGAGAACGTGTTCGAGCGGAAGGTCGGAATCGAAACATCGAGCGCGGGATTGCAGAAATCGGGAGTATCCAGCGTGCAGGAACCACCCTCACCGCCGGGCCAGTTGCTGTTGTTGGCGGGACGGCGAGGCGCGGTAGGCAGAGAGTCCGTTCCGAGCACGGGCACGGCCTGGTTGCCGTTGAAGAAACCGAAAAGCTTCAGTCCGCGCGACCCGGCATACGAAACCTCAAGAACGGCCGAGGCTGGCAATTGGTATTCGAGACCGAGATGCCATTGCTGGGTGTAGGGAGTGACGAGATGCGGATCGAGCGAGTAAAGCTCGGGAGCGTTTGGATCGGAGAGCGATTGCGCGGGAAAACCTTGCGCGAGGACGTTCAGCGGCAGCCCGCCGTTGTTGGCGGTCGAGATCGAGCAATCAAGTTGACCGTCGGCAGGATTGGCGGTTGGCGCTCCACACGGTGCATTGAAAGACTCCGAAGAAAGGAACGGAGGATTAAATCCGGGACTCGGATTGGAGAACGGGCCGTTCTCCTGGCCGCCGTAGAAAATCCCGTATCCGGTGCGGAGCACTAGCTTGTCATTGATCTGATAGGAAAGGCCGATGCGGGGAGCGAAGTTATTACGATCCGGATTAATAAGTCCACGAGTTCCGTTAGTCACGATATTCATTTCCGTGGCAAGTGTCGGCGTCAACTGCAGATTCTTGCCGCTGGGCGCGATGAGCGACTGCGAGGCGAAATCGAAGGTGGCCTGATTATCGTTGGCCTCTTTGATGGTCGAGAAGAACTCGTAGCGAAGTCCCAAATTCAAGGTAAGGCGCGGAGTTACCTTGAAGTCATCGAGGGCATAGAAAGCATAGATCTGGCGGCGGTAATCGATATTTGGCGTCACGCTGGTAATCGAACCGCCATCGCTAATGCCTTGCATGAAACTGGCGAACGCCTCGCCCCCCGAGCCGGGATCGGCGTAGTTGTCGTTGATCAGGAAGCCACCCCCAAAATCCATCTCGCCGCGCGCGGCTGCAGGCTCCAGCATGGTGAATTGCTCGAAGCGAAGCTCGGCGCCGACCTTTGCGGCGTGCCGGCCATGTGTCCAGATCAGGTTGTCGGTGAAAACGAAACTGTGTTGCTTTTCGTTCGCCGGCAGATAGGTCGAAGCGCCAATCGCGGCAGTACCATCGCCAAAGCCTATTGACGGCAGTCCACCCATTTCCTGTCCAGCCACATAAGGAACTCCAGGGAAAGGAGGGTCAAGCTCCTGCGCGACATTCTCGTTATAAAAGAGATTGAAGCGATGAGAATGCAGGTGATTGAAGCCAAACCGGAACTCGTTCACCAAATTATTGCGGAACGTGTGAACTTCACTGGCCGCCAATCCTTCGGAGGTATTCTGGCTGTACCCGTCCTGGAAGCTGCCGCCATCGAGGAAATTTTGAAATGGCGAGGGCAGGAAATTGCTGTCATTGCCATAGCTGAAACGGGCGAAAAAATTGTCCTTGCCACTGATGGTGTGGTCGTAGCGAATGTCGAATTTGTCCTGCCGCTCGTTGCGTTTTGGATCCGACAGGAAAGCGAGCGTGCCGAATTGTTGAGCGTTCGGAGCCGGAAACATGTTCGCGAGTTCCTGCGCCAATGGATCGATCGGGGTGTTGGTTCCCGTGTTGCCCTGGAAGATATTTGTTGGCACCCCGCTTGCGGTGGTGCCAATTGGAACGCTGCACGGGCCACCGTTATAAGGAGAGTTGCTTTGCGCCTGAGTTGGATCGAAGATCTCCCCCATATAAGTGGGATTGCCGCTGCAGTCGAGCGCTCCTGTGGGCGAGGTTGTGTCCAGTAGCCCCGAGAAATCTCCCGCCACCCAAGCTGGATCGGGAACATCGACTAACTGCGGGAGAGCCTGACGGATTCGCAGCCCTTCGTAGTCGCCGAAGAAGAACATCTTGTTCTTGACGATTGGGCCGCCGAGCGTGAATCCGAACTGATTCTGTTTGTACGGTTGCTGACCAAAAATGTCGAAGGCGTTTGTCGCGTCGAGCTTTTCGTTGCGAATGAACTCCCAGAGGTCGCCGTGAATTTGATTGGTACCGGACTTGATGACCGCATCCATGATCGCGCCATTGCCGCGGCCAAATTCGGCGCTGTAGGAATTCGTTTCAACCTTGAATTCCGCGATGGCATCCACCGAAGGCTGGACGACATAGGCGGCGCCGTTGAGAACATCGCCGAGGTTGGCGTTGTTGTCGATGCCATCGAGCAGGAAATTATTTTGCAGAGAGCGGGCGCCGTTAGCGCTGAAACCGAAAGAGGTCTCGACGCGGGAACCCGGCTCCGCCGCCGCGACACCAGCTCCGAGCAGCGCAAGCTGGGCATAGTTGCGGCCATTTAGTGGGAGCGCATTGATGCGTTGGCTGTCGACAACCTGACCCAAGTCGGAGGTTTCGGTCTCCAGTTGAGGTCCCTGCCCGGTGACCATCATGACTTCGGTAGCCGCACCCGGTTGAAGTTGGATGTCGACGCTGACACGATCCTGAATGTTGACCTGCACTGGACCGGCGACGGCCTTTTTGAAGCCTTGCTTCTCGACGCTCACCGTGTAACGCCCGATGTGCAACGGGTCGGCCACGTATTCACCCTGATTGTTGGTGGAGAGGATGACGGTGGTGCCGCGGTCCGCGTCGGTGACGGTTACAGCTGCGCCCGCCACGACAGCGCCGCTTGCATCACGAACGAGTCCCACGATAGCGCCGGCGTCCTTTTGGGCCAGAGATCGCGTGTTGAAAGCGAGCAAAAAGGAAAGAATAAGGAAGGAGGGGAAGCCGAAGCGCAAACTGCGGAAAATGCTCAGCATGACGAGGCTCCTGAGACCGGAACGGCAGATGCCGTGTTTTGGCGATCTGTTTTGAACTCTTACTTATACTTTCGTTTTGGAGCTTTTGTCAACGGCGAGATTTTGGTGGATTTGAGGCCTGGAAATGGGGCGCACGGGGACCGCGGCGGTCAGTTCGCGATTCAGCTAGTCTTCACGAACAGTTCGGCAGGATGCGGAGTGCGGAGGGTCTTATTGCCGCAGCGAAGGCCGGAGGTTTTGAG